>Ga0194131_10009637_pt1 | contig 12136 bp, 12 predicted proteins | sample TA2KigO120mmetaG_FD_148631 | JGI IMG/M metagenome (GOLD analysis project Ga0194131, IMG submission 148631) | Freshwater microbial communities from Lake Tanganyika, Tanzania - TA2015053 Kigoma Offshore 120m | ecosystem: Environmental > Aquatic > Freshwater > Lake | place: Tanzania: Lake... | reverse complement strand
TGGGCCGCCTTCGCGCCATCGACCCCGAGAACCAGGTGGTGCGGGTGCTCTTTGAGGAGGAGGTGGAGTACGAGTTTTCCGAGCTGGACGAATTGGTGCTGGCCTATGCGGTTTCGGTACACAAGTCGCAGGGCTCGGAGTACCGGGCAGTGGTGTTGCCCCTGACCACCCAGCACTATCTGATGCTCCAGCGCAACCTGCTCTACACCGCCATCACCCGGGCGCGGGAGCTGGTGGTGATGGTGGGGACAAAAAAGGCCCTGGGCATCGCGGTGCGCAACGGCCGCACCGCCGAGCGCCACACCGCCCTGGCCGCCAGGCTGCGGGAGCTGTCAAAGGGAAGCTGATGGGCCAGCCGGGGCTAAGGGCGCGTCTGTCGGCGATGTTCGCGTTCTCGTCGATGATCCTGGGGGCCCAGGGCATGCTTCTGAGCGGGCATATGGGGGCCCTGGGCTTCAGCGGCCAGCAGATCAGCTACGTGGCGGCCAGTTGGGCCCTGGCCGCCCTCTGCTCGCCTTTGGCGGCCGGCTGGCTCGCGGACCGCTTCTGGGCCAGTGAGAAATTCGCTGGCTGGTGTTATCTCCTCTGTGTGCCGCTGCTGGCCTGGGGCTGGACGCAGCGCGATTTTTCGGCCCTCTGGGTGGCGATGGCCCTCTTCTGCCTGATCTACCTGCCCACCCGCTCCCTGGCCAACGTCATCGCCCTGCATCACCTGGGGGATTTCCGCCTCTTCGGGCAGGTGCGGGTGTGGGGCACCCTCGGCTGGATCGTGGTAAGCTGGAGCATGAGCCTGTACCTGGAGCTGCGCGGGGGTGGGGAGGGCCATCTAGGGGATGGGTTATTGCTGGCGGCGGGCCTGTGCGCGGTGGCCGGGGTTTTTGCCTTCACCCTGCCCCATACCCCGCCCGGCAGTGGCAAGGGGCAGGGTGCCAGCCTGCACTCGGCCTTCGGGCTTTTGCGCCAACGGGATTTTGCCGTGCTGGTGATCGCGGCCTTAGCCTCGGCGCTGACCGGGCCCTTTGCCTACAACTTCGGGTTCCTCTTCCTCGTCGATCCCGGTCGGCTGGCGCTGAGCCCGGGGGCGGCCAACATGCTCCTGAGCCTGGCCCAGGTTGCCGAGGTCTTCACCATGCTGATGCTGGGCGGGGCCCTGCGGCGGCTGGGGCTGCGCTGGACCATCGGCCTGGGGCTTTTGGCCCACTCCCTGCGCCTGCTTTGCTTCTCGGCAGCCCACACCCAGTGGATGGCGGTGATCGCCCAGTGCCTGCAGGGGGTGGCCTTCACCTTCTTTGCCATCGGCAGCACCGTGGCGGTCGACCGTCTGAGCCCGCCCCAACTGCGGGCCAGCGCCCAGGGCCTGCTGGTGGTGATCAACAGCGGTATGGGGGCGCTGGTGGGGCATTTCAGCGCCGGCCGCCTCTACGACTACCTAACCCTGCCGGAGGGGGGGCGCGACTGGACGGCCTTTTTTCTCTGGCCGGGGGTGCTGGCGCTGGGGGCGGCGCTCTTCTTTGCGCGGGCGTTCCGGGGCGGGGAGGCGGAAGAGCGTTAGCGCACCTCCGACCCTGAGGCCAGGTCCTGGTCCAGGCCCACCAGGGTGAGGTTGCCCTGGGGATCAACGCCGGTTAGGATCATGCCCTCGGAGAGGATGCCCCGCAGTTTGACCGGTTGGAGGTTGGCCACCACCACTACCTTGCGGCCAGGCAGGTCCTCGGGCTGGTACCATTGGGCGATGCCACTGACCACGGTGCGCTCCTGCCCGCCTAAGTCCAGGGTGAGCTTGAGCAGCTTGTCGGCCTTGGGAATCTTTTCGGCCGCCTTGACCAGGGCCACCCGCAATTCCACCTTGCCGAAATCGTCGATGTAGATGGGCGGCTTGGCCGGCAGGGCTGGCACCGGGGAAGCCGCTGGGGCCGCCGGGGTTTCTGCCTCGATCTTGGGGAAGAGGATGGGCGCCTCGGCGGGCAGCGGGGTCCCCGGATGGGGTAGTCCCCAGGCCGCCTCGGCCATCGTGTACTCTTCCTTCAATCCCAGGCTCTGGCGCAGTTGGCGGACCTTGCGCGGGATGGCCGGCTCCAGCAGCACCGAGGCGAGGCGCAGGCCCTCGACCACCGTGGAGAGCACCGTGCCGAGGCGTTCCTGCTGGGCCGGGTCCTTGGCCAGTTTCCAGGGCTGCTGGTCGTTGAAGTAGCGGTTGAGAGAGCGCACGAACTGCAACACCTCCTCAATGGCCGCGTAAATTCTCAGCTTCTGCACCAGCGGTCGCACCTTCTCTATCAGCGCCTGGCCTGCTTGGGCCACCACCTGCTCCGCTTGGGTCGGCAGGGGCTGGGGCACTACCCCATCCAGATGGCGCAATAACAGGGCACGGGCCCGAGCTACCAGGTTGCCCAGGTCATTGGCCAGGTCGGCGTTGAAGCGCTCGATCAACCCCTGCACCCCCACGGCCCCATCCTGGCCGTAGGGCAATTCGCGCAGCACGAAATAGCGCACCGCGTCCGGCCCATACTGCTGGGCCAGGGCAAAGGGATCGACCACGTTGCCCAGGGACTTGCTCATCTTGTGGCCGTCGGCTCCCATCAGGTACCCACCGACATTGAGGTGCTGGTACAGGGGCAGGCCGGCGGCTTTGAGCATGGTGGGCCAGAAGACTGCGTGGGCCTTGAGGATGTCCTTGCCGATCAGGTGCCGGGCAGCGGGCCAGAAGCGGGCGTAGTGGTCCCCGGTGGGGTAGTCGAGGGCCGAGACGTAGTTGAGTAGGGCGTCGAACCACACGTAGGTGACATGGGCCTCATCCCAAGGCAGAGGGATGCCCCAGGGCACGCGGCTCTTGAGCCGGGAGATGGAAAGATCGCCGATGGACTCGCGCAGCATGCCCAGCACCTCGTTGCGGTAGCCCTCGGGCCGGATGAAATCCGGGTGGGCCTGGATGTATTCGGTCAGCCAGGCGCGGTACTGGTCCATCTTGAAGAAATAGTTCTCCTCGCGCCGTTCCTCTGGCAGGGTCTGGTGAATGGGGCACTTGCCGTCCGCCAATTCCTTTTCGGTGAGGAAACGCTCGCAGCCCACGCAGTAGAGGCCGGCGTAATCGGCCTTGTAGATATCCCCCTGCGCATAGACCTGCTGGAGCACCTGGCGCACCACCTGCTGGTGCCGCGCCTCGGTGGTGCGGACGAAGTAGTCGTGGCTGATGTCGAGCTGCTGCCAGGCTGCCTTGAAACGCTCGCTGATCTGATCGACGAAAGCCTGGGGCTCCATGCCGGCGGCCTGGGCGGCCTGGTAGATCTTCTCCCCGTGTTCGTCGGTGCCGGTCAGGTAGTAGACCTGGTACCCGTCGAGGCGGTGGAAGCGGGCCAGGAAGTCGGCGATGATGGTGGTGTAGGCGTGGCCCAGGTGGGGCTCGGCGTTGACGTAGTAGATGGGGGTGGTGACGTAGAAGGTCTTGGACATGGGTGCTCCCTTTCAGGGGATGAGGCGGACGATCTCTTCCTGGCTCGGGGTCGTGGCCTGCGGGCCCTTTGCCGGGTCCACGTACACGTTGATCTCCAGCCGCACCCCGAAATGGGGCAGGTAGATGCCCGGCTCCACCGAGAAGCCGGTGCCGGGCAAGAGCTGGCGGGTGTCGTGACTTTCCAGGTCGTCGAGATTGGCGCCCAGGCCATGCACCGCCCGCCCAGGGCCCAGGCTGTGGCCGGTGCGGTGGAGGAAACGGTCGCCGTACCCGGTTTTGCTGATGAAGTCGCGGGCAATCCTGTCGGCCTCCCAGCCCTGCACCGGCTTGCCCCGGCCCCAGCAGTCCCGTAGGTGCGCCACTACTAAATCGCACGCCTCCTTCACCATGTCAAATATCCGCTGCTGCTCGGCGGTGGGATGAGGGGTGGCGCAGGCCACCCAGGTGATGTCTCCGTAGACGGATTGGGGGCCGGGGTGTCTGGCCCACAGGTCGATGAGCACCCAGTCGCCCCTGGCGATGGAGGGGGAGCCCTGGTCCTGGGGCTCGTAGTGGGGATCGCCGCTGTGGGCGTTGAAGGCGACGATGGGGCCGTGGTCGGTCTCCAGGCCACGGCGGGCGAAGTCGGCAAGTATGAACTGCTGAAGCTCGTACTCGGTGCAGGAGCGCCCCTGCTCCAGGCACTGGGTTAGGTGGGCGAAGGCCGCGTCCCTCACCTTGATCACCTGCCGGCAGGCGTCGAGGTGCGAAGCCAGGGCCTCGGGGCTCCAGGTGGCCAGGGCCGTCTGGTACAGGTCGGCGGAGGAGACCACCTCCACCCCGCAGGAGCGCACCAGGTCGAGGGTGCCCCCGTCCACCCAGGAGGTGATGGGCAGGGCCCCGCCGGGGGAGTATTCCAGGGCCACGCGCCGGCAGCGGGAAAGGGCTGCTTGGAGCCAGGCGTGCAACTGCTGCCAGCCGGTGTAGGATTCCAGGGCCACCCCGGTCCCGGCGAAAACCCCCTGCTCGATGACGTGGGCCAGGAGGCGGGCCGGCCCTTCGGCGGGGATGAGCAGGAAGGCGCGGCGGGTGGTGGGTTTCTGGAAACCGAGCAGTTGCCACATCACCGGGTTGTTGTTGCGGAAGTCGCAGACCAGCCAGGCGTGGAGGTTTTGGTCGCGCAGAAAGCGCTGGGCGGCGCTCAGGTCCAGCACGGGGGCGTCCTCCGGCAAGGGTGGAAAGGAAAGGGGTACGATAAGCCATCGGCTGGTTACAGACAATAGTCGGCGGGGGTGGGTTGGTGCGTCACGCATCCCGGTTTATATTGTCTTTTTCCCCAGGGGCCGGTTGCAGAAAGGTGACGGACTGGGGAGATGCAGGAGACAGGTGCAAGCGGCGCGGAACTGCTCTGGTTGGGGCAGCCGGCCTGCGGCGAGGTGGAACTGGTGGGCGGCAAGGTGGCCAATCTCAGCCGGCTGGCCGCCGAGTTCCGGGTGCCCCCCGGCTTTTGCCTGATTACCAGGGCCGACGAGGTGTTGGGCCGCGGGGGTGGGGGAGGCCGAGGGGCTGCCTCAGGGGTGTGCGGGGGTTTCGCGGGCGGCGTACGCCGAGTTGGGGGCGCCGCTGCAACCAGGAGGAGCCCCCGGTGGCGGCGCGCTCCTTGGCGGTGGACGAGGACGGCCGGGCCGCCTCCTTGGCCGGCCAGTACGAGACCTATCTCAACCTCTTCGGGGCCGAGCAGGTGGCCCAGTCAGTGCGAGATTGCTGGGCGGCGATGCGCTCGGAGCAGGTGCGCTAGGACCACCGGCGCTACGGCCTGCTGGTGGACCAGGGCCGGCTGGCGGTGCTGATACAGCAACTGGTGGGGGCGGACGTGTCGGCGGTGGTGTTCAGCGCCGACCCGGTTAGCGGGGACCGCGAGGTGGTGGTGGTCAACGCCACTTGGAGGCTGGGCGAGAGCATCCTCGGCGGCACGGTCAGCCCGGACGAGTACCGGGTGCGGAAGGCCGACCTGAAGGCCATGGGGCGCCGCGTCGCTGACAAGGAGCGCATGACGGTGGCGGTGCGGGGGGGGGACCTGCGAAATGGCGGTGCCCCGCTCTGCGCACCCAACCCGCGCTCGACGAAGATAAGTTGGGCCAACTTGCGGCCCTGGCCCTGGAAAAGAGTCCTGAGGGGCGGGCCTTTCTGGCGGCACTGCGGAAGTACCTACGGGTCTGTGGCCAGTGCGGTACCACCTGGGGGCTGAGCACGCCCACCTGAAGCGAGGAGCCTTCGCCGGCGCTCACGAACATCCAGGGCTACCTGGGACGGCCCGAAAGCGACGACCCCCGGGCGGGCCAGGCGGTGCTGGCCGACTAGCGCGAAAAGGCTGTAGCCGAGGCGCGGGCCCGGTTGGAGGGGTATCCCCGGCAGGTGGTGGAGCAGTTCGAGTTCCTGCTCAAGGCCGGCCAGTTGGGGGTAGTGCTCTCCGAGGGCCACGGGTTCGGGATCGACTTCAACGCCATGGCCAGGGTTAGGCGGGTCGTGGTGGAGGTGGGCAAACGCCTGGCGCAGGGCGGGTCCATCACCGCTGCCGAGGATGTGTTCCACCTTGGCCTGGACAAGTTGCGCGCCGAACTGGAGCAGCCCGGCGACGGGCGCGTCCCCCATGTTGGGCATGGACTACGGGCCGCCGCCGGACAGCCCTCTGACCCGGATCTTCGGCAAGCTCTTCGGCGGCCCGCCCCGGGCCACCGGGGAAGCGGGGGTGCCTAAGGGGCATGCCGGCTCGGTGGGCAATGCTTGGGGTCGGGCCCGAGTGAACCGCTCCCCGGAGGAGGCCGGCCCCTTGCAGTGGGGGGAGATCCTGGTGGCCGAAACCACCTCGCCGCGCTGGACGCCCCTCTTCGCCACCGCTGGGGGGATTGTCACAGACACCGGCGGCATCCTCAGCCACTGCGCTGTGGTGGCCCGCGAGTACCGGCATCCCGGCGGTGGTGGGCACCGGCGCTGCCACCAAGGTGATTCAGGAAGGGCAACTCCTGGAGGTGGACGGTGACGCCTGGACGGTTCTTATTGTCGAGGAGTGAGGCGGCCCCGCCGCAAAGAGAGGTCGCGGTGCTGGCGACGGTGGCCCTGGCCACCATGCTGGCCCTGCTCAACTCGACGATGATCGCCGTGGCCCTGCCCCGGCTGATGGCGGAACTGGGGGCCGCCCTGGCCGCCAGTGGCTGGCTGGTCACCTCGTACCTGATCGCCCTGGCCTGTTTACAGCCGGTGGCCGGCAAGCTGGGCGACCGGTCGGCTGGCGGCCCCTGATCCTGGGCTGTTTGCTCTTCTTTCGACTACAGCAGGCCATCGCCGGGGCCATCGCCCTGCCCAACGGGGCGGCCCTGGTGCGCGAGGTGGTGCCGGCGGAGAGGCGGGGCGCCGGTTTTGGCATGGTGGGGGCGGCAATGGGCCTTGCCGCCACCGGCCCGCCCTTGGGGGGCCGGCTGGTGGAGGTGGCTGGCTGGCGGGCTCATTTTTGCGTCAACATGCTGCTCATCGTCCCGGCGTTGGTATTGGGGTTGCGGGTGTTGCCCGCTGGCCCCACCCGATCCTCTGCCATGGGGTTTGATGTGGGGGGCGCCCTGCTGCTCCTGGCGGTGCTGGCCGGCCTGCTGAAGCACTGGTGCTAGTATGGTCCTCCGGTCCTGGTGCTGGGCGGGGTGTTGCTGCTGGTGGTGGTTGTTTTGCTGATCCGCCGCGAGCTGGGCCACCCGGACCCGGTGCTGCTGCCCCGCTTCTTTCTCGACCCCAGCTTTGCCCTGGCCAACGCCGCAGTTGCCCTAAGCAACTTGGCCATGTACTCGACCCTGCTGGCCGCCCTGCCGGGCTGGGGGTGGCCTTAGGGGTGTTCTCGACCAGCCGTTTCCTGGGCAGCATCGTCGGCTTCAGCCTGCTGCCCCTGCTCTGTCACCCCGGCAGCGGGGTGGCGGGTTTTGCCTCCGTGCTGTGGCTGGTGGTGGGAATCGCCTTCCTCTAAGTGGTGGCCAGCCTGGGGCTGCGGCCCTGGCCCAGCGCCGGGTAGCTTCAGAGGGAGAGGTGTTCCCGCAGGCTGCGGCCGGTCCAGGAGTTCTCTGTCGCGGCGATCTCCTGTGGGGTTCCGCAGGCCATCAGCCTCCATCCCTCCTCTCCGGCCTCAGGTCCCAGGTCGAGCACGTAGTCGGCGGCCCAGATCAGGTCGAGGTGATGCTCAATCACCAGGGCAGTGTTGCCCTGGTCGACCAGCCGCTGCAAGAGTTCGAGCAGCAGGTGCACGTCCTTTAGGTGCAGGCCGGTGGTGGGCTCGTCGAGTACGTAGAGGGTGCGGCGGCGCGAGGGCCGGCTCAGTTCCGCGGCCAGGCGCACCCGCTGGGCCTCACCCCCCGAGAGGCTGGGGGCCGGCTGGCCCAGGGGCAGGTACCCCAGCCCCACCTGGTCGAGCACCTCGAGGCGGCGGACCAGGCTGGGAATGGCGGCGAAGCGCTCCCCGGCCTCGGCAACGCTCAATTCCAGGGTCTGGGCAATGTGCAGGTCGCGGTAGCGCACGTCGAGCACCTCGCCGCGGTAGCGACTGCCCCCGCAGGTCAGGCAGGCCCTGGCCAAATGGTCCCAGACCTCCTCCTGGGCCAGGCCGCTGCCCCGGCATTCGGGGCAGGCCCCCTCGGGGGCGTTGAAGCTGAAATAGGAGGGGGTGTATCCGCGCAGGCGGGCGGCGGGCAGTTCGGCAAAGAGCTGGCGCAGGTCTCCCATTAGCCCGGTGTAGGTGGCCGGGTTGGAGCGGGGGGTGCGGCCCAGGGGGCGCTGGTCCACCTCCACCAGGCGCTCCACCAGGTCCAGGCCCTCGCAGCCCCGATAGGGAAGGGGGACCGGGGCGGGCTGCCCCAGGTGGCGTGCCACCAGGGGGCAGAGGGTGCGCAGGACCAGGCTGGTCTTGCCCGAGCCAGAGACCCCGGTGAGGCAGACCAGATTGCCCAGGGGGAAGGCCACGTCGAGGTCCTTGAGGTTATGGCCCCTGGCCCCATACAGGCGCAGCCAGCCTCCCGGTCCGGCGGGGCGGCGCGGCCCGGCGGGCAGGTGGTCCTGGCCGCGAAGGAAGCGGCCGGTGGGGGTTGGGGCGGCGGCCACCTCGGCCGGGGAACCCTGGGCCAGCAGGCGGCCGCCGTGGACGCCGGCCCCCGGTCCCAGGTCCACCAGGTGGTCGGCCCCGCGGATCAGCAGGGGGTCGTGCTCCACCACCACCACGGTGTTGCCCGCATCGCGCAGGGCCTGGAGGAAGCGCAGCAGGCGGCCCGCGTCGCGGGCGTGGAGCCCGGCGCTGGGCTCGTCGAGCACGTAGAGCACCTGGGTCAAGCCCGCTCCCAGGGCGGCGGCTAAGCGCAGGCGCTGGTACTCGCCGCTGGACAGGGTGTCGGCGCGGCGGTCCAGGGTCAGGTAGCCCAGGCCCAACTCCTCCAGGGCGGCCAGCCGGCGCAGGAGCTGGGAGACCAGGGCCTGGCCCGCCGGGGCCTGGGCCAGGGGGAAAGCCAGGCCGGAGATGACATCGGCGGCCCTGGCCGCGGTGCAGGCGGTCAGGTCGGCGAGGTTGTGCCCACCCACCTCCACGGCCAGGGCCTCGGGCACCAGCCGGCGGCCCTGGCAGGCGGGGCAGGAGGCTTCAGCCTGGTGGGCGGCGAACCAGTCGGGGGCCTTTTCCCGCAGGGCCGGGCCCTCCAGCCAGCGGCGCAGCCCCTTTGCCCCTTTGCCCGCCCCCTCCCACAGCAGGGCGCGCTGGGCCGGTTGCCAGGCGGCCAGGGGGACTTCGGGGTCGAGATGGTGGCGGTTGCAGAAGATCAGCAACTGGGTGCGCAGGGGGCCGGTCCACAGCGGACCCAGCGCCTCGGCCAGGGAGGCGTGGTGCTGGCCCAGCACGGCGTCGGCATCCAGTTGCGGGGCCCGGCCCAATCCCCGGCACTCGGGGCAGGCCCCCTGGGGGCTGTTGAAGGAGAAGAGGGCGGCGCTGAGGGGGCGGAAGGGGGTTGCGCAGGCCGAGCAGGCGGGGCGCAGGGCAAAGCGGCCCTCGCCTCCCTCCCAAGCCAGGACGAGCTGGCCCTCGCCCACCTCCAGGGCCGCCTCCAGGGAACCTTGGAGCCGGCGCAGGGTCTCGGGCTTGACCACCAGCCGGTCCACGGCGATCTCGACCCAGGCGCCCGGCAGCAGGGCGGCCGGGTCGGCTTCCTCTAGGGACAGGAATTGCCCGTCCAGGCGTAGGCGCCGGTACCCGGTGCGGTCCACGGCGGCCAGGAACTCGGCGGGGCCGCCCGCGGCGGGCACCCGGCGGCGGGCCAGCACGGTGAGGGCGGTGCCGGGGGGCAGGCCGGCGCCGGTCTCGTATACCTCCTCGAAGCGCTGGCAGCGCACCGGGGCCCCGCAGGAGAGGCAGCGGGCCTGGCCCAGGTGGGCGTAGAGCAGGCGCAGGTAGTCGTGGAGGCCGGCCAGCACCGCGGCGGTGGTGCGGGGGTTTTGGGGGGCGCGGTCCTGGGCGATGGCCAGGGCAGGGGCCAGGCCCTCCAGGGAGCGGAAACGCGGGGGGCGCAGGGCCTGGGCCCGCTGCGGGTCGGCGGTGAGCAGGAAGCGGCGGCGGGCCTCGGCGTAGAGGGTGTCGAAGGCCAGGGAGGTCTTGCCCGAGCCAGAGACCCCGGTGAGGGCGACCAGCCGGTGGTGGGGTAGGTCCAGATCCAGGTCCTTGAGGTTGTGCTCGGCGGCGCCGCGCAGGCGGATGAGGCGGCCGGTCATGGGCAGTGGGCTTGACAGCGGGGAGGGTCCTCAGTAGCTATGAAGAAACGCCAAACCGGGACGAGACGATGAAAGGGCAGATCCTGTACCTCGCGCTGACCCTGGCGCCCCTGGCGCTGGGGGCCCAGGAGGAGCCGGAGGTGATCACCGGCAAGGCCGACGCTGGCCGGCGGCTTTTCTACTCGGCGGCCCTGGGCACCAACGGCCTGTCCTGCGCCCATTGCCACGCCGACTTCGACGAAGGCGCCCAGGACGACGGGTTGATCCGCGCCGGCCATAGCCTCTACGGGGCGGCCAGCCGACCCAACTGGTGGGGCCGGGACCCGTCCAAGCCCGACCCCTATCCCAATATCGGGGCGGCGGCGGCGGTGTGCGTCGAACACTTCATGCGCCAGCCCGACCGGCTCAACGCCCAGCAACTGGTGGACCTGCGGGCGTACCTGCGCTTCATCAACCGCAAGCAGCAGCGCGAATCCCTGGTCCTCAGTTCCGGGGCCGACCGCACCGGCGAGTACCTGGGCTACGACGAGGGCAACCGCCTGCGCGGGCGGGGGCTCTTCTACGCCACCTGCCACAGTTGCCATCCCAACGCCCGCTCCGGCATCGGCCCTGCCCTGCCCCTGGACCGCGAGCCGGCCTTCTATGCCCGCAAGGTGCGCGAAGGGGACGGCCTGGGGGCCCAGATCGGGGGTCTCGACCCCAACGCCTACGACCCGGCCAGCGGGCAGTTCATGCCCTTCTTCGCGGTGGACCGGCTCAGCAACGACCAACTCAGCGACATCATCGCCTATATCCGCAGCATTCCGCCCCCCCCGCCCCCGCCCAAGGGCAAGGCGGCTCCTAAGAAGCGCTAGGGGCCAGCTCTGCCCAGGCCCAGCGGGCGGCGTGGAAAGCCAGGGTGCAGAGCATCCAGGCGGCCATGAGCACCAGGGCCAGGTGCGGCTCGCCCAGCAGGGCCCCGGCGCTCAGTTGCAGCAGGCTGACGTTGCGGCGGGCGGCCACCAGGTGGAAGGCCGCGTCGAGGGGGCGGTAGTCGAAGATCTCGCGGCCCCGGCGTTTGGCGAAGGTGGCGCTGACCACCTTGTCCAGCACAAAGGCCCCCAGCAGGGTCCAGGTCGCCAGGGCCATCGGGGTGTCTGCCAGCAATTCCCCTCCGCTACAGTGCCAGCCCAGGGCCAGGAACCACAGCCCCAGCCCAGGGGTGGCGCTCAGGTGCTCCAGCCGGCCCATCCCCTCGCTCAGGTGCAGAGTCAGGCGGGCCAGCTTGCCGTCCACCGAGTCGAGGATCACCCCCAGCCAGGCACACAGCACTCCGAGGCCCAGCTCCCCCAGGGCAAAGCAGGGGATTGCCGCCCAGATGGCCAGGATGGAGAGGCCGGTGAAGAGGTTGGGCGGCAGGGTGGTGCGGCTCAACTGCCGGGTGGTCCAGCGCACCAGGTGGTAGTAGCCGTAGCGGGCGATGGCGTCGATGACCCCCTTGAAGGTGCGGTGGTAGAGCAGGCGGTCGAGGGCGCGCAATTCCTCCGGGCGGCGGACCCGCCGCAGGTAGGGGGGCATGGTGAGGCGCAGGGAGGGCACGTAGGGGTCCAGTTCGGCGGGGCGGAGCGGTTTTAGGCCGGCGGTGGCCAGGGCCCCGGCCAGGGATACCTCTTCGTCCCAGTGGCCGGCCAGGCCGCGGGCCTGCTGGGGGCTCAGGTAGGCCAGGGCCGCCTCGCCCTCGGCCAGGGCCGCCCCGGGTCCGGCTTTGACCAGGTGCCCGATCAGGCGGTCGTCGCCGACCAGATCCCCCTGCAAGAGCAGCACGGGCTCGGCGGCCTGGGCCAGGGACTCGCTCAGGGCGGCCTGATCGGGGGCAGGCAGGACCTCCAACTGGAAGGAGTACAGGCTTTCGAGGTCGCCGCGCAGGCGCAGCACCTCCTGCCGCGA
>Ga0194131_10009631_pt1 | contig 12142 bp, 8 predicted proteins | sample TA2KigO120mmetaG_FD_148631 | JGI IMG/M metagenome (GOLD analysis project Ga0194131, IMG submission 148631) | Freshwater microbial communities from Lake Tanganyika, Tanzania - TA2015053 Kigoma Offshore 120m | ecosystem: Environmental > Aquatic > Freshwater > Lake | place: Tanzania: Lake... | reverse complement strand
CGCGAGCGAGTGTTTCCACGGCTTGCTTGGTGTACCTCCGCGCGAGCGTCCGCGCGCGATAGCTATGCGGCCTCCTGCCCTTCGGGTTCATCGCGGGCTGCCCTGGCAGGATGCGGCCGAGCGCGTCACGCTCCGGAGAAAATAATTCCGCAGCGTTTTCTAATTCGCCAATCTTTAGAGTGCCGCTCATAAGTTGCTCCGCCAAAATCAAAAGATGATGGCTGCCATGCTGGCTGTCAATTTTTTGATGCTGCGCCAATGCGCGCCAATCCGCGCCAATGCTTACTTTGGCGCGCATTGTCCCAGACCGGCGCACCAGGGCGCGCCAATGCGCGCCTATGTGCGCAGGGGGTTATAGGGGGGATGTCGCGCGCACGTTTACGCCACGATATCGGCGCAGTTGTTCACGCCACTCCACCGAGATTGTTGGGGACATCGAAAACTTCACGCCACTTTCGTTGCGGTGTACGAACTTCACGCCGAACGATTCGCCCTGCCCTCTCTAACCGCCGCAGAAGGTCATTACAGGCGTCTTTATTTAAGCCCTTGGGGTAGCCCTCAGCTTTGTATAGAGCCCTATAAACGGTCGAGGGACCGGTCATCGCGGCAGGTATCAATTCGCCTCGTGAATGAAAATCCGTGAAAAGGGCGAGTAGTGCGTGCTCATGGGAGGCGCGCTTTTTTTCCATCATCTGCTCTACCAACGCATTCGTTATACGCGCAGCCTCTGAGTATGAATTGCGCACCTGCGGCACGCCGTCGATCCAAATCATTTCGATAGGATCGGCAAGCTCGCTGTGGTTCGCTTTGTGATGACTCAGCTTGAGCAGCCCCTCGCTAGTTTTCTCCAGCCCCAGTCGCGATCTCGCAGAGTTATGCCATGCGGTCGACCCGCTGTACTGGTCTGTGACCTCGAGGCCAGACCCTTTTGCCCGCGCACTCGCCTTGTCGACATGCATCAAGAGCAGCAGCGCCCGATTAGGATTCCGGGTAAGTGCAATCTTTAAGCCACGCATAAATCCGCGCACTTTCACGCGGCTGTTCTCTTCAGCTGCATAAGTGTCCGAGGCGTTATCGATAACAATTAACCCCACCCCTAAGTTGTCGACGAGTTGCTGTAACTCATCCAGCCGGGGTGTGAACTCAGCGCCATCTGCAAACAATGTTGCATCGATGTCGCTCACATCAAGGAGATGTAACCATCCCCTCAGCTGGTTAGGCTCGCACCCAAGCCCCCGACAGAGACCGCACACCCGCTTCAGCAGATCGTCTCGTCCATCTTCAGCGGAGTAGAACAGCACAGGCACTTGTTGGACCTTAAGACCAGCAAAGGGCCGACCCAGGGCAACGTGAATCGCGAGATTAAGAGCAACATAGCTTTTCCCCGTACCACCATGCCCCACAAGGAGCGTGACCTCGCCTTCAGGCACAATCTTTTCAATTACTGCTCGCCTCTCCTGAGCTAAATCTATGTCATCGATTAAGGGAATAATCCGCTCGGTTAGTGTGGCAACTGACCTCTCTGACGAGAAAGGAATAGCATCCTGCAGCTTGCGGAACGCGAGCCGATGATCTCCACCGCACTCAAGGATGCGGAAAATATCAAATGCGTCATGAGGCTTGCCGTCACCAAGCACACCGCCGTCATGGGCAAACGCTTTGCCGTTTTCGAAGACTACTGTCCCCGCAACTCCAGTCGAACTCCCCGGGCGAAGATAGCGGTCACCTCGCCTCTGGTAACCGTTCCGCTCAAGAATGTCACTCGCCGAGTACCGATGATTGAACTCGGCCACAATATTGGGCGTTACGCCGCTCCGCATAGATGGTCGTTGTGGGTCACGCGCGGCGTTTATTGCGCACTGCTCGCTCGACAAACTCGCTGCCAACCGCTTGCCCCAGCCATCTGGCCCCTCCCAGTTTCGCCACGCCTGCTCGAGCTGATGCGGCAAGCTTGGGAGCGCAGAGACTGAGACAGGTTTAGTCAGCCACCGATAAGGGGCCCTGGTGTCCGGGTGAATACTCGGCGGTAGCACGTCTTGGACTGATTTGCCTTCAGTGGCCCCACGAAACTCGAAAACGGTGAGCTCTTTACCATCTTTTTTCACCACGAGTTTCTTGACGTCTAGCGGTGGATTCGGCGCCCGAAATAGAAATTTTCGTCGATTAGGACGGCCTATCCAACTCGGTGCTGCACTACTAACCAGACTGTCATACGACACGCCGAGAACATCGAACGCTCGTCGGGCTTCGACCTCATCATCCACATCAAGGCAGCACGTCCCGCTCAGCGCGTGGTTGATACCAAAGTTATCGTTCTCGCTGATGGCAACGGATGCTACGCCTAGCCCGCCCCAAGATTTCTTGGGACCTTTCCCATGCGCTCGCGGCCAGTTCACTAAGACATAGCCCAGCTCCGTAAGAGTTCTTGCGGCGGAAATCATTGAGATTTCGCCAGTTATATCGCTCATAAACGAACCTGGCCGGTATTACCGTATAGGTGAATTTTTGGATACACGACCGGTCACTCTCGTGGAGCACTCACGCCAAGACACGACGCGGATGCTTCGCGCTTTGCATCACGAAACGTGCGGAACGCAGCTCGGTGTAGAGGCTCAAGCGAGTAGCTCGCGATCCTCACCTTAGGGCTAAGCTCAATATGCTTGGTATTGATATTCCACCCCAACCGCCGCGCGCGATGAACGGCATCGGCCAGTCGCCATCCAGCACGCATACGCAGCCAGTCTCTTTGGTCGATTGAATGCCCTTCTGCCAGCAACAAGAGCAGCCTGTACTCGGTGCTTTTTTTAGCTGGCGATCTGGGAGCACTTGGAATCTCGTTAGCGAGTCCCATAACGAGCTCCCGCATCCAGCAAACGCTGGACATCGCTCTTACGCCAGCCCAAGCGCCCTAAAACCTTTATCGGCTTTATCGGCCCTCGACCCGTCATAGCCCATATGCGCAAGGTCTGGGGCTGCCGGAGCAGTAAGTCGGCCGCCTCCGCCGTAGTAAAAAAGCCCTGCGTCTTAGAATGTTTCATCACAACACCTCCGAATACTGTTGGTAATCGGAAGGTAGCGACATTCACACTGAGTCGCAAAGTCACGAAGTTTCTAAACTTCGTGACTATCAAGCGTTCCACCAGCGTAGCTACCTCTTTTTCTTAAGATTTTCGGGTGCGTTAGTGGATTTCAGCGCCCGCTTTCGCGGTACGGCGATCCTGCCGGAAGGTTTTACGGATTCGGATGATTTCGCCGGTGGCGATACCCGTCCTTTAGACAGCGTGCGGATGATTGATAACCAGTTTCGCTCTAAGACCCGATTCAGGTTAGCGGCAAGCGCGTGATCGTCTTGATCTTCACTTGCCGGTGCTAGGCCGTATTTTCTCGCGATATCCGCTGTTATCTTAGTAGGGGTAAGTTTCGCTTTGGACTTCTCATTTTTTGCTAAAGCGATTAGCAAATCGCACCATGCATCCGGCGCCCAGCCTGCATGTTTGCTCCGTTTCTTCTCTTTGCGTTCATATCTGTGCCAAAGCATCAAGTCATAAAGAAGAGAGACGGCTATTTTTTGACGTGCGGCGGAATTTCCTTGGGAGCGACTTTCCGCCGCAATAATCTTCCGACGCGCGCGCAACATAGCTCGCGCAATCACGTGTAAATACGGGGGCGGCACATAGCCCGAATGACGCGCAGCAATAAGCGTACGAATGAACTCATCCGTCGCATCCGAGAGCCCAGCCCGCGAGTTACGAACTATTCGCCAGTGAAATGAATTCCAATCAAGCGCTTCGTCGCTCATGAACTCCATACTAACGCCACCTTAATTCGATCGATCATGATTCTGCCTGCCGTGTCAAATGAGTTGTGCAAGCCGCACCTCGCGCTGGTCGTCGTACCAGACTCGGCCACCCGGTTTCGGAAACACAGTCTTGATCGAAAGCAGAAACCGCATCTGCTGCGGCTTGAAGATTCCGCGCTGCGGATTGACGAGCGGAACCCTTTCACCCTCGAAGATAAAGCCGGGCCTCAACTCGGTGGCGGTCAGGTGATCGTGCACTTCCCCCAGCATTCGGACATGCGCAAAGGCGGCCAGGCGCATGACGGTGTCCCGGAAATGATCAGTCGTCTGCGCCATGGGTCATCCCTTGAAACAATGCTCGTTGTGCCAGCTGAGGGCAGTGGCGTCGGGCCGCTGGCTCACGCTCGCCGGGACAAAGATCCGCTGGCCGTGCAGGGCATAGTAGTGTTTGCCGTTGTCGAATTCCTCGCGTATGCGGCGGCTGACCTCGAAGTAAAACTTGGGCGTAACGGTCACGTATCCCGCGTCGAACAGACTGTGGATGTCGCGCCTGAGCAGCAGGCCGTTTCGCGCCTCGTGCTCGCCGCCGTCCCCATAGGGGCGAATGTGCGCCGCCTCTAGGGCTGGCAGGGTTCGCTCCTGCGTGACCGCGCAGCGGCGGCTGTAGATGTCCGTCACAAGAACCCGAAACGCGCCTTGTCCTAGCCGTGGTTCTACGAGCAGCGGTCTGCCAAAGCGATCCACTGCGCCGTCAGCGAACGCCGGCAAACGCGCCATTCGCTCGGTAACCGCGTCCCACAACGCCCGCCCTTCGGCATCGTCGGTGTCGTAGGTCCTGAACGAAACGATGTTCGGTGACCAGCTCTTCGGCACCGGAATCCAGTCGTCTTCCTCGAAGAAGAACGGCTGCGTCAGAATCCGGCAGCCGATGGCAAAGTCACTGCGGTCGCTGGCATCCAGGCGCCGATACTTGGCGATTCGAGCCCGCATGTCCTGCGCTGATTTCGCGCCGTTGGCTTCCTGAAATGCTTCCCAGGCCAACGAGCATGGCAGCGCGTTCGCGTAGGTGAAGACGCCACCCCCGACGATCACGTTGCGGGGCGCATGCAGCTTGAACAGGAACAGCTCTCCGGGCTGCAGCGCGCGGAAGTTGGCGGCGGACGGCGCCCAGAAGTTGACCTCGGTGAGGCCCGGCTGCCGTCGCAGCATCTCGAACCAGTCGTCATCGGTGACAGCGACGACGAGGTTGATACCCATTAGCCGCCACCCGTCTGGAATGCCCCCGGCCAGCCGCCGTGCTGCTCGATGACCTCGTCGATCTCCTTCATCAGGCGGAAGGTCTCGGCGAGGGCGACGACGATCTTCTGGTAGTGGGCGATGTCGTCCTTTGAGAGCGTGCGGCCCTTGCGGTCCTTAAGCCACTTCTCGCAGACCTGGTAGCCGCCGATGTGGAAGTTCCACACCTCCTCGCGCACGCCCTTGAAGCCGGTGGTCTGCGCCTTGTCGATCCAGACGGTGTTCCTGGCCCACGAGACCTTCTCGACTTCGGGGTTCCGGCCGCCAATGAACTCAGTGGTCGGCTTAGCCACTTTCGGCGATTCCAGCAGGTGCAGGGCGGTGAGTTCGCCGCCGAGGCGGGCCAACTCGCGGAACAGTTCCAGGTTCGCGGTCAACGGCAGGCGCGGGAAATCAATCTTTAGAAAGTCCGCGTAGCGGCTCCTGTACCCGGGACTGTGGAACACCGCGTAGGCATAGCGAAAGATGTCTTCGGGCGTTAAGCCGACCGGCAGGCCGTCATTCGTCTGCCTCAAAACGAGTGCGGCTGAAAGCGATTTAAGAAACGTTTCACTAAAATTGAGCCTCCTCCTTCCGGACGAGAGCTTCAATTCCCCCTGCCTATGTTCTTCTTCGCGCTTTAGGTAGACGGGGAACACTGAGTTCCCACCGCGGCGATAAAGATTGAGATCTGTGATGCCGTCCGTGCAAATGACGAGATTCCAAGCCCCGGAGTCAATTGCTGCACCGGCGCGACCGATAGCAAGCGCAATATTCTCTTCGTCAAGCATGTGTTGCATCGTCGGCTTAGACATGCTCCACACCAACGAGGGATGGTAGAAGATAAGCCGATAGTCGAACGGACGGTAAAGGATGCGTCTGACAAACTGCCGAAGCTCTCGCTCCCCCTGAAGGAGTTCGCGCGCCTTGGTGACGTTCCACGCGTCCTTCATCGAAATACCCAGGCGTTCGCACAACGCCTTATTCGATTCAGTCGAATCGCGAAAGGCGCTTGCGTTATCCACAAGCGCGGCCGCGTCGAATCCGATGACGAAATGATCCTTCGAGGTGAAGCACCCGATGCCGTATGTAGGCATCATTTCCGTGATCTTGTGGAATATTTCGAACTCCACGCTCAGTTCTTGGTCTTGCGGCTTGAACAAGTAGAACTGTTCCTGCGGCTTCGCTTCTTTCCATGCAAGCGAGGTGAGTGTGCTTGATATCAGTGCCGCGTACTTGGATTCGCGAGTGCCCCATAGCTCTGCGTAACGAATGCTATCGCTTCGTTTGTGCGCATGTGTCCGGCACACCAATGCGATCGCAACACCTTGTTTGATGTCGAAGACATTCTGGTCATCGGAGCCATCCGGGCATCGTTCCTTCTTCGTCGTGTTTCCATGTAGGTCGCAAATGCGGATTGAAGCAAATGACGACAGATAGCTGTAACGCATGCCGCGCAAAGTCGGGTTGTCTAGGTATCCGTGCGACGAAATCACGCCGATTATCCCGACAGTCGTCAACGCGATGTGCCATTCAGCGAATCGCAAGAATTTGACGTAGTCATCCTGAATAGCCTTTTCGGCTTGGAGGGCGCCCTTCTCCTTGATTGGAACTCCATTGATGGAGCGATAAGGGTCGACCCACCCGCGCAATGATTCCTCAAGGTTCTGCGAAGTGAACGAATACGGCGGATTCCCGACAACAACCGAGAACCGTTTCTGTTGCTTGATTTCGTTGACCGCTTGTGCCTCATGCGCGAGCGCTGGGATCGCGAACTCAAACGTCCCCGAGAAGTCTTGCGCGAGCTCTAACGCATTCGTTAAGTAGATCCGCGCCCGCTCGTCGCTGCCAAAGCGGTAGCCGGTCTCGAAGAGCTTGAGCCCGATCTTGAGGTGCGCGATGGCGTAGGGCGCCATCAGCAGCTCGTAGCCGTGCAGGCGCGCCAGCAGGTGTTTCGGCACGTACTCGTTCCACAGCGCGTCTATCTTCTTCTCGCCGTGCCCCTGCGCTCTCCACTTGCCGACGAGCGTCTTGTGAATGAGGTCGATGACCTCGACGAGGAAGGTGCCGGTGCCGGTGGCCGGGTCGAGGATTTGGACGAAGTCTTGGTCGGGCGAGACGCCCTCGGGGATCTTCAGGTCCTTATGGCGCTTCGCCATCGCGCCCCAGGTGGTCGTGTCGGCGAGGCCGTCAGCAAGGCCGAACTCGGTGCGTAGCAGCTCGTCCACCGAGCGCACGATGTAGGAGACCACCGGGCGCGGGGTGTAGAAGACGCCGCGCTGCATACGTTTCTTGGCGTCGTACTCCTTGAGGAACAGCTCGTAGAAGTGGATGACGGGGTCTTCCTGCGGGTTCCGGTCGCCGAAGTCGCGGACGACGGCCTCCATGTTGGCGTCGTCGAGCAGCTCGACGACCTCGGAGACGCCCAGCTCGTCGAAGTCGATGCCTGGCCCGCCCGCTTTGCCGCGGCGCCCGCCGACCTTGAGGAAGGTCTCCATCAGCTCGCGCAGGAAGGGGTTCGTGCGCATGTGGGCGGCGAAGTCGTCGGCCGTCTTCTTGTGCGGGTCGGCGATGCGCGCCGAGAGCAGGCCGTAGGCGATGGTCTGCGCGTACATGTCGGCGAAGCCGTCAGCGTCGAGGTCGTGGACCAGCGCCTCCTGGAATGCCTTCATGAGCCGGGTGAGCGGGCCTTTGTCGGTCTCGATGGCGAGCGCGGTCCTGATGCGGTCGTGGATGTTCCGGGCCAGCTCGGCCAGCCGGATCGAGAGTTCCTTCGAGGTAGTCACGACCGCGCGGTGACGTAGCTGAAAGGCCTTAGACCACCCCTGGCGCCACTGCTCAGGCTTGGCCGAGCTATCCCAACTAAGGTATTGCCGCAGGTCGCCATCGACCTGATCCAAGTGCAATGGCGTATCCAGATTGTCCCAACCGAGGACCTTCAATGTCGGCAGGTCAGCCCGGCCTTCTGCATCCTGGAAGTAGGCGAAAGAGAGTTGGCGAGCGTCGCCTTTGCCGTAGCTGGAGATGAAGACTAAGTCATGCATCTCCCACAGAGGCCGCTCCGCGGCCGCAGCGCTTGCCCGCTTCTTGACAACCAGCCTACTTAGCACCCGACGGAGGGCTACAACAGGAAGCCGGCGGGTATCGAACTTGACAAAGAAAACTCCAGTAGGCTGCCCTCTCTCCAGCGGTCGCAGCTGCTTGATGTACTCGATTCTTGCGGCGCTTTCCGTGTCTATCCCCAGCTCCTCTGCGCCCCAATCGAACATGAGGTCATCCAGATCGCGGAAGCTATCCGCCTCGATCGGCCAGCCCAGCGCATCGTGCAGATACTTTACAAGCTGCGGAAGCGTGTGAATCTCACGCAACCCGCGGCTGCTGGTCGCTGGCGAGGACATGTTTGATGATTTCCTAATTCAGTTCCATCCAGGCTCTGAGCACCGGTTTCACCCCAACCGGAGCTTGCACGCGCTTGAGGTAGGCGTTCTTGATGTGCTTCTCGATCGACCTACGAGATTCCAGCAATTCGGCCTCGGCGATCTGGCATTGCCGCGGCGTCGTCGGCACGCATTGCACGAGTTCGTGAATGGCTTCGGCACCCTCGGTGATTTGCCCGGAAGTCAGATCGATCAGGTACCACTCAACCGTCCCATCATCTGTAGACCACTCGGGCTCGACCTCAGCCGCCGATTCTGCCGCCTTCACCGGCAGTCGGTAGGAGCAGAATACGGCTCGCGTCCCGGTCATCGGATGGGCCTTGCCGCTGAACACCTGGCCTGGCAGCCTGTTGAGTCGTGCCTCTAGTCCCGGATCGGAGCTCAGCAACCCCCGATACTCCAGTCGCATGTCCTCTAGCTTGCTGGGCGTGCCTTCATACTCCTCATTGAACTCACGAAGCGCATTCAAGTGATCCTCGGGCGTCAGAAGCTTCCGACCCTCGATACCAAACGTGGCCGAAATCCGCAGCACCTTGTGCGTGACGCGCGTATACAGCGTGAGCAGCTTGTTGAGTTCTTCGGGCGGCAGGAAATTCCAGTACTTAACGTGTCCACGAAGCTTCTCTTGCTCGGGATGGTCTGCCACCAATGCCGACTCACAATCCAAATTCATGCGGCGGTCTACGCGGCCGATACGCTGCATCAGCCGAACAGGATTCCAGTGAATGTCGTAATTGATAAGCCGCGTTGCGTCCTGGAGATTCAGGCCCTCGGATAGCACGTCGGTTGAGATCAAGACTCGAATCTCAGAATGTCCGGCGTCTTTGAGTTTCGCAGAACTAGACCGGTTGTAGTACGGTGAGAATCGCCTGATCACCAGCCCCCGATCCAGCTTGCTTCCGCCATCAATCGCCTCGATACCGTCGATCCCAGCAGCCTGAAGTTCCTTCTTCAGGTAGCGCGCCGTATCCGCAAACTCCGTAAAGACCAAGCATTTATGCGCCTTGAGCACAGGATCAGACTTGAGCAGCTTGATCAGTGATTTCAACTTGTCATCGTGACGTGCACCTAGTTTTGACAATTCTTTGGTGAAATCAGCAATCTGATCAAGATCATCGATGCAATCATCAAGCATCCGCTCGATGTCAAATTCTTCGCGATCAAGCTCCTCAACGGCCTCAAGCATCTCCTGCGGCACGAGGTCGTCTTCAGCTTCCTCAGTCTCTTCCTCAAATTCAAGATTCATCTGCTCGAGGAACCCCGTAAGTTCAGGATGCTCGGATTTCCATCGTTCGAGGCGCCGCCGTTCCGGCGCTGCCTGCGCGTGGACTTCAGCCCAAGCAAGCAGCTTGAGCATCAGCCGCTCACAGGATTTCCCAAAGGCGTGCGCTGAGCTCTCGAAGCGCTTGAGAAACTGGGTGCGTATCAGGCCGACTACCTGCATCTGCCGGTTTTTCTTGAAAGCAAACAACGGGTCATCAGTCGGTGGTTCGCTTTTGAGATACGCCAGCGGGTTATAAATTGGCAGCACAAATAGTGGGTCTTGCTTGCTGAATGCTCGATCGACCATGTCGAGCAGCGCGCCGTAGGTCTTCTTCACCGAGTACGAGGCAACCGCAGGTACCTCACGCTTTGGAAACCGCACCTCTTTCTTGCCGTCGAGCTTCTGACTCGCTTTGACGTACGCTCGACTACGCTGCACTACCAACGCCCGGAATATCCTATCGTCCGCGAGCATCTTTCCGGCAGCTTTGATGTCGATCTCTCCAGCAGCGGAGCTTTTGAAGTCGGCTGGCAGAGAATCCAATAGCTGCTTTTCCAGCACGACAAAATGGGATCGTAGATTGTTGATACCAATCGTTTTGGCAAAAAACGATTCTTCCTTTTGGGTAAAGAGCTCCGTCATGTGCCTGAAATCGTGCAGGCTGTTGTTGATAGGTGTCGCGGTCAAGAGAAATAGCTGCTTCGGGCCTCTGGGTCCGGAGAGCATTTCCGCAAGCTTCCGATAGCGCGACGGCTTTTTTTCTCCCTTGCCTGCCAACCCTGGATTGCGGAAGTTATGTGCCTCATCTATGACGACTACATCAGCCTGATCCCGAATTCCTTCCATAACCGCCGGCCAGTCGACATCGTCAGTCTTTCCGCGAGTCAGGTCGGTGTGATTGATGATCCGTAAGGGAAGGAAGCCACTCAGGAGTTCTGGGCAGTAGTCCTTGATTGTCGCCTCCCACACCGATTCGCGACCGGACTTAGGAACAATGAGCGCCACCCTTCGCCGGTCATGTACAACGAGTCGCTCGAGCAGCATGAGACCGATAAACGTCTTGCCCAAACCCACGCCGTCGCACAGGAAAGCACCCCGGTACTGATCCGCGATTCGGAGCAGATTCCGATAACCTTCCTGCTGATAGCGGTCGAGTTTCGGAAAGACCTTGGACCCGTTTTTTTCCGGCCCGAGTAATTCCCACTCCGCGCCTGTGTACGCCGAGTCCGCAAACAATTCATGCAGCGCCTTCGCGTATACCTCGAACGGCATGTACTCGGCGACATGCCTCTCGACCAGCTTGAGGATCTCCGGCGTAACCCCCTCGGCTTCCTTCCAGTGTTCCTCAAACCAATCCTGAATTACGGCAACTGGCGCACCGGTGATCTGCACGTTGAGTTCAATATTTTCCGTGAGCCCTGGCACTGTCAGATTAGAGGAACCAACCAGCGCAGTTGAGCCGACGACCTCCATCCGGGCGTGTGTGATGTAGGCCTTGGCGTGGAACTTGTCCTTCGTATAGGCCCTGCATTCGATCTTGCCAGAGCGGAGGGCCTCGACAATCGCGGGCACGCCGCCCAGAAACGCGTTCGCGTCTTTTTCCGCTTCAAGGCTGTCATCAAGTCCTTTGGTGATTTGGCTCCAGTTCTTCGCGGCAGCGTCGGCAAACGCTTTCCGAGTTCGACCGGAGACATAGTCGCCCATCAGGATTCGGATCTTGTCCAGTTTCTGCCATTCGCCATCGAGCGCCAGAAGTGACCCGATCTCGAAGTACCCAGTTGCGAAGTCAAACTGTTTGCTCAGTTGACACCAGTCGTGCAGATACCGCTGGACTTTCCAGTCCTCTTCGCTGTTATCGACGATGAACAGTTCGCTGCCCGTCGCTGAACTACTGCGCTTGGGCATTCGACCTCCTCTTCTTCATGTCTTAGTAGAGGCGGCAACAATATCCCACGATCCGCGGCTGCAACCCAACTTCATGCCGGCGTCAGCTGGAACGCGCTCGCGAAACCATAGTACGGGCCGTCCCTAGCCGCCACTGAACGTGGATTTCCGCCCCAGAGGCCGAGCGCAATTTTTGCTGCCAGATGTGACCGGAAATCGTCGCCCGCTAGAGGAGATGGGGCCCTAGGCCCTAGATGGGACCCAGGTGCCGATTCATGGGTACCCCCCGGGGGGTGGGGGTCGAGGCATTGACAAGTTAACGTCACCGGGCGAGGTGAAGCTTGCCACCGAACCTCCGACGTCCCCCCGCTTTCAGTAGCAGGTTGATTTAGAGTTTTCCGGCATTGTAATGGGCCTCATGGCCAGCTGCTTTGCGTACTGGCTGGGCGTCATGCCAGCCAGGGACTTCTTCGGTCTCTCCTC
>Ga0194131_10009629_pt1 | contig 12144 bp, 10 predicted proteins | sample TA2KigO120mmetaG_FD_148631 | JGI IMG/M metagenome (GOLD analysis project Ga0194131, IMG submission 148631) | Freshwater microbial communities from Lake Tanganyika, Tanzania - TA2015053 Kigoma Offshore 120m | ecosystem: Environmental > Aquatic > Freshwater > Lake | place: Tanzania: Lake... | reverse complement strand
GAGCGTCTTGGCGGCGCTTTCGCCGACATGGCGGATGCCGAGTCCCGCGAGCACGCGCGTGAGCCCGCGTTGCTTCGCCTGTTCGATCGCCTCGAGCAGGTTGTCGGCGCTCTTCTCGCCCATGCGCTCGAGCTCGAGCAGTTGCGTTCGCTTCAGCCGGAAGAGGTCCGCGAAGGAGTGGACCAGCTCCGCGTCCACGAGTTGATCGACGAGTTTCTCGCCGCAACCGTCGATGTCCATCTGCCCGCGACCGACGAACCACTTGAGCTTCTCGCGCAACTGCGCCGGACAGCCGGGATTCGTGCAGAAGAGTTTCGGGCCCTCCTGCGAGACCTCGCCGTCGCAGGACGGACACCTCGGGGGCGGCTTGATCGGCTTCGCGCTGCGCGTGCGCTTGGCCAGCACGGGCTCGAGCACCTGCGGAATGATCTCGCCCGCCTTCTCCACGATCACCGCGTCGCCGATGCGGAGGTCCTTGCGCCGGATCTCCTCGATGTTGTGGAGCGTGGCGTGCCGAACGGTGGTGCCGGCCACGAAGACGGGCGCGAGCGTCGCGCGAGGCGTGAGCGTGCCGCCCTTGCCCACCTGCCAGTCGACCTTCTCGAGCACCGTCTCGCGGCGCTCCGCCGGGTACTTGAACGCGACGGCCCAGCGCGGCGCCTTCGAGGTGGCGCCGAGCCGCGTCTGCTCGTCGAAGCGATCGATCCGCGCGACGATGCCGTCGACGCCGTAGTCGAGTTCGGCTCGCTGATCGCGGAAGGACTCGATCGCCCCGACCGCCTCGTCGAGCGTGACGCAGCGGCGCGTGAGCGGCGAGGTGGGAACGCCGAGCACCCGCACCGCGTCGAGGAAGTCGAAGTAGCCGCCGACCGGTCCGCCGTCGGCGCCGACGAGGCCGCGCACTTCTCCCGCCCCGTGCGCGACGAAGCGAAGGCGCCGCGCGCGCACGCGAGCAGGGTCGAGCCCCTTGAGCGTTCCGGCGGTCGAGTTCCGCGCGTTCGCGAAGAGCGGCTCGCCCTGCGCCTCGCGCTCGCGGTTGATGCGCTCGAACTCGGGCGTGGGCATGAAGATCTCGCCGCGGACTTCGAGCACCTCCGGAATCGGCGTCGCCGACTCGCCTCCGCGCAGCAGCAGCGGAATGCTCCGGATCACGCGCGCGTTGGCGGTGATCGCGTCGCCGCGCACGCCGTCGCCGCGCGTGAGCGCCAGCACGAGCGCGCCCTTCTCGTAGCGAAGGCTCACCGCCACGCCGTCGATCTTCGGATCGCAGGTGACGGTGGGCTGCCTTCCGAGCGACTCGGCGCAGCGCTCGTACCAGGCGCGGAAGTCGTCGATCGAATAGGTGTTGTCGATCGACATCATCGGCACCGAGTGCGCGACGCTCTCGAAGCCGTCGATCGGGGCGCCGCCGATGCGCTGCGTGGGGCTCGTCGGATCGGCGAGCTCGGGATGCTTCGATTCGAGAGCGGCGAGTTCCTCGAGCAGCCGATCGAACTCGGAATCCGCCATGAACGGCGCGTGGTCGGCGTAGTACGCGTGGTTCGCGCGGTGGAGCAGCTCGCGCAGCTGCTCGATGCGGGACTTCTCCTTGTCAGTCCGCGCGGAGGACATCCGGCCCCTGCCCCGCCTTCTTCTCGAAGATGCCCTTGTCCGAGCGCTCGTACTTGGTGAAGCCGAGACGATCGAGGTTCTTGTTCGAAAGCTTCGACTTCTCCGTGGTCGCCTGGAACAACGGCGCCACCGGCACGCGGCGCACCGGAAGTCCCGACTCCGGATGCGTCGACAGCGGCGAGTCGCTGATGCGCTGGAAGATCTCGAAGGTCTCGCCGTCGCTGCCGTCCTTGTTCACGATGGCGTAGCGGTAGGTGGGCATGGGAGGTGGCGCGGACGGCTCGCTCGGGGGCGCGTCCATGCGCGAGCATGGAATGCGCGAGCGTCAGCGCGAGAGCATAGAACGCGCGAGCGTCAGCGCGGTGCGGACATCGTCGAGACGCCGACCCCCTTGCTCGCGCTCGATCACGAGGTCGACCGGAGGATCGAGCCTGCGCACGATGTCGCCGAAGCGCTTCCAATCGACGGCGCCGGCGCCGGCGGGAACTTCTTGCCCCCAGGTTCCGGGGCGCTCGGCGGGCAGAGCGTCCTTGACGTGCACCTGCCGCACCCACGGCGAGAGCTGCGAGAGCGCCTCGACCGGATCGCCCATGCCGTAGAGGAGCATGTTCGCGGGATCGAAGTTGACGCCGAGCGTGGGAGTCGCGGCTTCGCGAAGGAATTCCACGAGCGTTCCCGCGCGTTCCTGTCCCGTTTCGAGCGCCAGCGACACGCCGCGCCTGGCGAACACGTCCGCCACGATGCGCAGCCGCTCGACCATGCGTGCGCGCTCCGGATCGTCGCGCCGCTCGGGAATGAATCCCGCGTGCACGGTGACGAGCACGAGTCCGCCCTCGGCGGCGAGGTCCGCCAGTCGCAGCGCTCGTTCGAGATTGCCCTTCCAGGTGGCGTCGGGCCGGAATCCGCCCGTGCGCGAGATCGACTCGAGCGTCGAGTAGTCCTCGCCGATCGCGGCCATCATGCCGCTCTGGATGCGGACGCCGCGCGAGCGCAGGCGCGAAATCGCGTCGCACCACTCGCGCGGATGTTCGATGAGCGGCACGAGCGCCAACTGCACCGAGTCGATCGGAATCGCGGCGAGCGCTTCGATCAGCGCGTCGGTCGATTCCGGGCGCAGGCTCCAGGAGCAGACGCCGACCGAGGGCGCAACCGTCACGGCGTCGACTTCGGCGGCGTGCCGGACGACGGCGTTCCGGTCGATCCGGCACCGGGGGCCTTCGGCGCCGCCGACTCGGCGCTCTTCAGCGCCGCCGCGGCCTTCGAGCGGAGTCGCGGCAGCGCCGCGAGCGCTCGCGAGTTCGCGTCGTCGGACGACATCGAAGCCGCGCCTTCCGGCGGCTTCGGCGCCGCATCGCCCTCGGTCGCCTTCGATGCCGCCAGCGCCGCGTCGATCCACTCGATCTGGACCTGGCGGGCCTGGTCGGCCTCGAGCGCCTTGGCGACGAGGCTCTTCACCATCGCCGCGCCCGAATCGAACTTCATGGCCTCCTTCGCGGCGGCGAGTGCCTCCTCCTCGCGTCCGGCGGCCAGCACCGCCGCGTAGACCACGGCGCACTGCTCGCGCCAGTAGAGATGCATCGACTCGAGCATCCCCGCCTTCTGCTCCGCGTCGATGCCCTCCGGCATGCCGTGATCGAACGAGGCCACGCGATGGTTGTCGCGGATCTCCTCCACCGGATCCTCGATGAGTGCTCCGTAGTCGCCGAGTCGCCCGTTCTCCATGAGCAGCTCCCGGAGATAGACCTGCCGGCGGACGAGCTCGCGCCATCGCCGGTCGCCCTTGACGCGATCGAACCAGTCGAGCGTCGCCTTGTCGTCGCCGATCACCTTGTTCAGCACGATCCAGTCGCCGAGCAATCGTGCGTCGACCTTCTCGTCGGCCAGTCCCTTCGCCGCTTCGTCGCGCAGCGCCGTGAAGCGCGTCTTCGCATCGGGGCTCCGTGCCGCCAGCTCCTGCATGTTGGTGGCCATGAACGAAATCCGCACGCCTCCCATCGACGGATCATGCTCCAGCATGTGGCGCCAGAGCCATTCGTACGCGGCGGTCGCTTCGGCGTACTTGCGGGCCTGGACCAGCGCCTGCGCCTCCTCGCAGCGCGCGTCGACATCGATCGTGCCGTCGGGACGCGCCGCCGCGCGGGCGCGGACCGCTTCAATCGACTTCTTGCCCTGCGCCATCCCCTCGAGCCAGGCCAGGAACGGCGCCGCGGCGCGCATGCCCACGATGCGATCGAATTCCTCGCCCTTGCGGAAGGCGATCGTCGTCGGCATGGCGGCGATCTCGAGCGACTTGGCCAGCGCCGGCTCCTTGTCGACGTCGACGGAGACGATGATCGCGTTCTTCTTGAGCCACTCGACGACCTTCGGGTCGACCATGGTCGTGCGATCCATCTGCTTGCACGGCATGCACCACACCGCGGTCGCCTTGACGAGGAACCACTTGTCCTCCTTCTCGGCGGCGGCCTTCGCCTCGGCGTAGGGCCGCGTGTCGATGACCTCGGGATGCGGCGGCGCCTTCGACGCGGGCGCCTGCGTTCCGGTCGAGGTCGCCGGCGGCGACTTCGAGGCGGACGGCGCCGAGTCGCCCGACGACTCGCCCCGCGTCTCCTGGGCGTACGACGAACTCGCGAACGCCGTCGCGAGCGCGACGACGGCGAATCCCACGGCGATCGATCGGGTCCGATTGGCCACGCGTTGCCTCCGTGAAGGGGTCCGTTTCGCATTCTCCCTGCGGACGAAGTCCGGCACAAGTCCGGAGCCTCGCGGCTAAGATGCGGACCCCCATGACGACGGTGAAGATCGATCGCGAGGGACTCGGCTCGCTGGAAGCGCTGCGCTCCTCGCGCCGGAAGATCCTCGTGGAGGACGATCGCACCGAACCCGCCTCGCTCTCGCGCATGCAGCGGCTCGAGGCGTTCATCTCGCGGCTGAGCACGCGGAACCGCTTCTGGCAGAAGGTCTGCTCGCTCATCTGGCTGCCGTACGCGTTCCGCAGCGGCATCACCATGAAGCGCCTCGACGCGAAGCGCTTCACCGCCGTGCTTCCGTTCCGTCGCGTGAACCGCAACTGGTACAACGCGATGGCCGGTGCGGCGCTGCTCGGCAACAGCGAGGTGGCCGGAGGCATGTACCTCTTCTCGCGCGTGGGCAGCGACTTCATCGTGGTCTGCAAGGAGATGAAGTACCGGTTTCTGCGGCCATGCATCGGCCCGGCCGTCTACCACATCATCGACTCGGAGGATCTCGACGCGAAGCTGCGAAGCGGCGGCGAGTTCAACATCCGGCTCGAGATGGACGTCCGGCAGCAGGTGCGCCGACGCGGCCGCGAGCCGCGCGTGGGCAAGGTGGAGATCACCTTCCACTGCACGCCCAAGCGCATGATCCGCGAGCGGTCGGCGCGGCGCGAGGCCGCGGATCTTCGCGACGTGGCGGGCGAGCGGCGCGCGGCGCAGCTCGCCGAATCGCGCGGGCTGCGGGCGCCGGAGCGGTGAGCCCGCCGCGCCACGATGCGTGGCGTTCCGTCGGCTGGGGGCTCTTTCTCGCGTCGAGCTGGACCTGGTGCATCGGCATGTACCTGCCGATCATCCTGCTGCGCGAGTGGGGATGGCGCGGCTTCTGGCTCTTCGCGATCGTGAACGTGGTGGGCGCGACGGCCGTCGGGTTCCTCTGGACGCGCGAGCGCTCGCGCGAGTTCGTCGAGCGGCGGCGTTCGCTGCTTCGACTCTTCTCGCTCGCGACGATCTCCTTCCAGGCGTTCTTCGTGGCGTGGATGGCCGGATCCGTACGGCACCCGACGCTGGCGGCGGCCGCGGAAGCGCTCGGCGGCGCCGGCGTTTCGGCGCTTCCGGCGTGGCTCGGATGGTCCTTCGGGACGGCGTCGCTCGCGGCGCTCGCGCTGGCCGGATCGCGCGGCGAGTCGGGGTGGCGCACGCTCGGCGCGATCGTCACGCTCGGATCGCTTGCGCTCTGGTGGGCGTACGGCGTCGAGGGGTGGTCGCGCGTGGGCGAGGGCGCCGCGCCGCCGGGCGAGCTCTGGTTGCTGGCGCCGGCGATCGCCCTCGGATTCCTCGTCTGTCCGCATCTGGACCTCTCGTTCCAGCGCGTGGCGGCGTCGGGCGCGGGTCCGATCGCGTGGATCGTCTTCGGCGCTTCGTTCCTTCCGATGCTGCTCTTCGCAGCGTCGGCGTACTCGCCCGCGGGGGCGATGGCGACCGGATCGCTCGTCGTCTGGTGGTTCCTTCAGTGCTCGTTCACGGCCATGGTGCACGCGCGGGAGCTCCGCGCGAGCGCGGCGTCAAGCGCGGCGCCGAGCGCGGCGCCGAACGCGGCGCCGAACGCTCGAGGCTCGACCGCGATGGTCGTCGTCGCGCTCCTGGTCGGCGCGATCGCCGGCTCGCCGCTTCTTGGCGGGGAGTCGATCTACCTTCGATTCCTCGGCCTCTACGGCGCGATCTTCCCGGCGGCGGCCCTGCTGCTCTGGAGGGGGTATCGGAGCCTCGGAATCCTCGGCTACCTGGCCGTTGCCGTCCCCTGCTTCGAGATCGGCTTCATCGGGCGACCGGGGGAAGCCGCCGGTCGAATCGCCTGGGCAACGCTTCTTCCGCTCGGACTTCTGCTTGGCCTCGTGCTCGCGCCGATCAACAATGGTGCCGGGCGCGGCGCCCGCGCGGGAGCCGTACCCTTGAACTGAGGATCGACACGCCGGAGACTCGTTTCCGAACCTTCACGCCGATGCCGAACCCGACGCTGAAAGCGCTCGCCCCCGAGAAGTTCGACTACTGGAAGGCGCACCACCTTCTCAATCGAGCCGGCTTCGGCGGCACGCCCGCGCAGGTTCGCTCGCTCGCCAATCTCGGTCTCGATCGCGCGGTCGATCTGCTCGTCGACTTCCGGAAGATCGACGCCGATCCGATCGAGTCGTCGCTCTTCGACTCGAACATCATCCGTCCCGCGACCGACGAGGAGCGCCGCGCGCAGCAGGAGGCGCGTCGCAACAACGACGAAGCGGCGCTCGAGCGCTTCCAGCGCATGCGCAACGAAGCGATGCAGAGCGATCGCCGCCAGCTCGCCGAGATGCGCAAGTGGTGGCTCGCGCGCATGATCGAGAGCCCGCGTCCGCTCGAGGAGCGCCTCGTGCTGCTCTGGCACGGACACTTCGCCACCGGATACCGCACGATCGAGGACAGCTGGCACATGTTCCGCCAGAACGAGTTCTTCCGCGCGAACGCGGCGGGGAACTTCGGCGATCTCGCCTACGGCATCATCCGCGACCCGGCGATGCTGCGCTACCTCGACAACAACCGCAATCGCCGGCAGTCGCCGAACGAGAACCTGGCCCGCGAGCTCATGGAGCTCTTCACGATGGGCGAGGGCGAGTACACCGAGCGCGACATCAAGGAAGGCGCCCGCGCGCTCACCGGCTACACCTACGAGGACGATGAGTTCCGATTCGACCAGGGCGCGCACGATCGCGGACCGAAGGCCATCCTCGGCCGCAACGGCAGCTTCGACGGCGACGACTTCGTGCGCATCATCCTCGAGTCGAAGCCGACGGCGGAGTTCGTGTCGCTCAAGCTCTACCGAGCGTTCGTGAGCGATCTGCCGGGCGCGCTCTCGAAGGATCGCGCGAAGTTCGTGGAGGCGATGGGCCGGCGGCTGCGCGACTCGAAGTACGAGCTTCAACCCGTGCTGAAGGCGCTCTTCAAGAGCGAGCACTTCTACGACCCGGAGCATGCGGCGTCGCTCATCAAGAGCCCCGTGCAGCTCGTGGTGCAGGCGGTGCGCGGACTGCACACGCCGCCGCGCAGCCTGAGCGCGCTGGCGAGCGCGCTCGACCTGATGGGCCAGGACCTCTTCCAGCCGCCGAGCGTGAAGGGCTGGGACGGCGGCCGCGCGTGGATCAACACCGCCACGCTCTTCGTGCGGCAGAACGTGCTCGTCTACCTCGTGACGGGCGTGCGCCCCGCGGGCTCGCAGTGGGAGGTCGACGACGCGGAGTACGACCCGTCGCATCTCGTGGCGCACCTGGGCGACAAGTCGACCGATCCCGAGTCGGTGAGCGAGTACCTGCTGCGATTCATGCTCGGCGCGCCGCCGGCGGAGGAGCGACGCGAGCGAGTGCGCGCGTTCCTGCGCGAGCGGGGCGATCGGATCGACAAGGACCGCCTGCTTGCGCTGCTCTGCCTCATCTCCGCCATGCCGGAGTACCAGCTGTGTTGATCCCGCGGCGCCCGATTCCGAGGTGCGCGGCGCCGCGAACGAACCGTTCGAACGGAGACCGATCATGAGCTTCGACCCGCTCGCTCCCTACAGCCGACGCCTCTTCATCAAGCACGGCGTCGCGCTCGCGTCGATGGCAAGCACGATCCCGGCCTTCATCCAGCGCTCGATGGCGGGAATGCTCGTACAGGGAACCGCCGGGCAGACGAGCATTCCGGGCGTCCCGCAGGATCGCATTCTCGTCGTCATGCAGCTCGGCGGCGGCAACGACGGGTTGAACACGGTGGTGCCGTACGGCATGCGCGAGTACTTCGATGCGCGGCCGCAGCTCGCGGTGGCGGCGCCGGGCGCCACGGCGCTCGGCGGCGCGGGCGTGGCGCTCGAGCTCGACAAGGATCGCGGGCTCGGCATCAATCCGAATCTCGAGGCGCTCAAGGGCCTCTACGACGACGGCCTCGTCTCGATCGTGCAGGGCGTGGGCTATCCGAATCCGAATCGCTCGCACTTCGCGTCGATGGACATCTGGCACACGGCGCGGCTCGACGGCAAGGGCGAGGGGTGGATCGGGCGGTACTTCGACAACACCTGCAACGGCACGCCGATTCCGGAGGGCGCGGTGAACATCGGGCGCTCGGCGCCGCTGGCGATGATGGGCTCGATCCAGAAGCCCGTGTCGTTCGAGAATCCGCAGCTCTTCCGCTGGCTCGGCGACGAGTTGCACCCGGCGCTGCACGATCCGTATCAGGAGATCAACCGCGCGGGCGCGGTGGGCGAGCCGGAGGCGGGATCGCAGCGCGACTTCCTCATGCGCACCGCGCTCGACGCACAGGTGGCGAGCGATCGAATTCGCGAAGCGGTGGCCAAGCAGCCGCTCGTGCGCTATCCGCAGAGCGACATCGCGCGGCAGCTGCAGATCGTCGGCGCCATGATCCGCGACGGGCTCGGCACGCGCGTCTACTACGTGACGAAGGGCGGCTTCGACACGCATGCGAATCAGCCGGGCGGGCACGGCAACATCCTGCGGCAGTGCGCCGAGGCCATGAAGGCGTTCAACGACGACCTGAAGGCGCAGGGCAACCAGGAGCGCGTGCTCACGCTCGTCTTCAGCGAGTTCGGCCGGCGCGTGCGCCAGAACGCCAGCCAGGGAACCGATCACGGAACCGCGGCGCCGATGTTCCTCATGGGACCGATGGTGAAGGCGGGAATCGTCGGCAACCACCCGAGCCTCACCGACCTCGATCAGGGCGATCTCAAGTTCGGCATCGACTTCCGCGGCGTGTACGCGGCGGTGCTCGAAGAATGGATGAAGGCGCCGTCGTCGAAGGTGCTCGGCGGCGCGTTCGACCGGCCCGCGATCATCAAGGCGTGACGGGTCTGCTCGAGGTGGACGACCGCCACGGTCACGAGCGATCGACAAGCGGGTTCACGACTCGCAAATCCTTGAAGCGCGAGAAGTCTCGATCGGCGGACCACAGTTCGCGAACACCATGATCGATGCAGATGGCGGCAACGCGAGCATCGTGCGTTGCAGGACCGGTGATCTTGCCGGCCTGAAGCAACCGACGCAGCGTCTCCAGATGATGATCCGACTCGGACCGCAGCGTCAGGGAGGGTGACTCAAGCCAGAGTTCGACCTGCGCCAGCGCCTTGTCCATCGATGAAGGCGGATTGAACACCCGGTGATGAGTGACCACCGCCAGGAACTCATGAATGCAAGGCCAAGGAATGAACCACGGCGCTCGAGACTCCGCGAGCGATGCGATGCATTCGCTCGCTTGAGCGTGCCACGGAGAGTCGAACCAGTGCGCATGGACCAGAATGTTGCTGTCGACGGCGATCACCGACTCGGTCTCCCGGTGCCGCCCCGGCCTTCATAGATGATCTCGTTGATGCTGCTCCAGTCGGAGAGATTGACGCCCGGGACCAGTCTCATTCCGCGGACGGAGCCGTCTCGCAGCTTGAATCTGGGGGCGCGACCTTTGCCGGCTCCTCGAAAGTACATCCGCAGCGCGGCCTGCAGGACAGCCTTGATCGTGGTGCCGTTGCGGGCCGCATGTTCGCGAAGCTGCCGAAACAGGGCGTCGGGAAGCTCGAAAGTCGACTTCATATGGCTCGACGGTAGCATCGAGCCATAAATATGGCAACGTGTCCGAGGATACTTCGGTCTCGCTCCCGTTTTTCCGGTCCCAGCGCTTGGAATCAGATACGGCCACCGAGGCGCTCGAGCAGCAGCGTGACGATCCATTCCGCTTCCTCAACGGACGGGACAGGCGCTCTCAGCGTGCCTGTCGCGTGTCGAACCTCGACGAGATGGAAGTTCATCTGTCCGGCGGTGTTCACATGACGCGGCCTCTGCCGCACGCTTTGGATGGATGCAGCTTCAACGCGCCACGTCGTCGACGACGCATCGTGCCGATATGTGAGCGCCAGGATTCCGGCCGCGACAACGATGTCCGTTGACTCCGTGCTTGGCCGCCGCGCCGTGAAATGGAAGTAGCCCGCATGAATCCAGATCGGCGCAACGACGACGCACTCGCCGAGCGCGTCGATGAGCCGGAACCCCTCGACGATCATGATGGCGATTGGAACCGCGGTCCAGACGACCGCCACGCTTGCGAAGAGGATCGCGCTCACCCTCCGCGTGATGATCGAGGCCCTCGACGCGGTCGCCGGAATGTGAATTCGCAGCTCATCCGCGCTCTCGACGACCTCGATCTTCGTGTCGAGCGGCTTCGGCGGCGGCGCGCGGTACTTGATCGGCACGCTCATGGCGACTCGTCGACGCCGTCGCCTTCACGGCCGTCGTCGATCGGTTCGACGCCTTCGGGCAGCGCTTCGAGAAAGCGCCGGCCGTAGCGCTTGGTGACGATGCGCGGATCGAGCACGACCACGCGTCCCGTATCGCTGCTCGATCGAATGAGGCGCCCGAAACCCTGGCGGAAGCGCAGCACCGCGCGCGGAAGCTGATCCTCCATGAAGGGCTTGCCGCCGCGCGCCTCGATCGCCTCGGCGCGAGCCTCGACGAGCGGCTGATCGGGCGGATCGAACGGCAGCTTGCAGATGACGACGTTGCGAAGCGCGCGACCGCGCACGTCGATGCCCTGCCAGAAGCTCGCGGTGCCGAAGAGCACGCTGCGTTCGTCCTCGCGGAAGCGCTTGAGCAGCAACCCGCGCGGAACGCCGCGCCCCTGCACGAGCACCGGATGCCGCGCCGCCGCGAGTTCCCCCTCCAGCCGGCTCGCGACTTCCTCGAGCATCGAAAAGCTCGTGAACAGCACGAACGCGCCGCCGTCGGTGGCCCGGATGTGTCGAAGCACGCGCGGCACCAGCGAGTCGGCGTAGTGCGGCGAATCGGGCGCCGGCATCGACGAGTCGACGACGAAGCGCACCTGCCGGCCGAAGTCGAACGGGCTTCCGAGCTCGAGCGTCGTCGCGTCCGGGCAGCCGAATCGCTGGGCCGCGTGCGAAAAGTCGCCGCGACTCGTGGCGAGCGTGGCGCTCGTGAGCACCACCGAGCAGTCGCGTCCGAAGAGATGTTCCGCGAGAATCGGCGCGGGATCGATCGCGGCGCAGCGGAGGACGACCGAGCCGCGGCGGTTCGGTGCACGGCCGCGCCGTCCCCCGCCGCCTCGTTCGGCCCAGTAGACGCAGCCGGGAATCGATTGCGCCGCGAGCGTCTCGACCGCGCCGGCGAGATCCGCGGCGCGCACCGCGTACGCGTTCATCTCGAATTCGTCCTGCTCGTCGCTGAAACGGCCCTTCAAGAGCCGAAGCGCCGCGGCGAGGTCTCGAAGCGGCGCGGCGAGCTCCGACGCGCCGTCGAGCGGCTCCCGCAGGCGCGACGAGCTCTCGGCCTCGTCGCGCAGCGCGAGCGCGCCGACCGCGCCGAAGAACGCGCGGTTCGCCTCCGCCGCGCTCGAAACCGCGCGGATCGCCGAGGCGATGATCGGATCCGCGCCGCCGTCGACCAGCACCGTCGTGAGGAAACCGCGGTTCGTCATCGGGTGATGGAGCGATCGGAGGAGATGTTCGACCGCCGCCTCGCTCGCGCGCACGCCGAAGTGCTCCGACGCCACCATCTCCGCGTCGTGCGCCTCGTCGAGGATGACATGGTGGTACGGCGGCAGGAAGCTCGCGCCGCGCGAGCGCATGGCGAGATCGGCGAAGAAGAGCGCGTGATTGCAGACCAGCAGATCGCCGTGCTCCATGCGCCGACGCGCCGCCTGGTAGAAGCACTTGTCGTAGGTGGGACAGCGGCGGCCCATGCAGTTGTGGGCGTCGCTCTGCGCGTGCTCCCAGACGCTCGGGCGCGAG
>Ga0194131_10009620_pt1 | contig 12155 bp, 16 predicted proteins | sample TA2KigO120mmetaG_FD_148631 | JGI IMG/M metagenome (GOLD analysis project Ga0194131, IMG submission 148631) | Freshwater microbial communities from Lake Tanganyika, Tanzania - TA2015053 Kigoma Offshore 120m | ecosystem: Environmental > Aquatic > Freshwater > Lake | place: Tanzania: Lake... | reverse complement strand
TTGACACGTCAGGAGATCCGTCCTCATACATGGGAGTCGGAACGCAGACAAAGTACACTCCTGTGAATCCAGGTGTTCCTTCACACCCTTTCACAAATTCGGAGATTGATCCAGGGTAGATGAATTCTCTCGTGATCCTACGCTCGAATCCGTTGATTCCACCAGCAGCTAGCTTCCCAGCTTTATCATACACGTATACAGTCTCGCCACGTTCAGAGAATACAGTCGTGAGACTGCCACCTACGAAACCTTGTCCAATAACTCCTATGCTCATTATTCGCTCCTATTGAGATTATAAGAGTTGCTTGTTATTTTTCAACCATTATTCTACGAATTGTCGCCCCAGCGCTGTAGAAGATAAATCATGCTCTGCAAATCAAATCTTCTTTATCACGATACCGTAATTGTAGAAGTAGAGAAAATCTATCTCAGTCTTTAAGAAACACCTTATGGCGTCAGCTGGAGTCTCAACGATCAGTTCTGTGTCATTGAAGCTCGTGTTCAAGATGATTGGAACTCCCGTCATCTGCTCCCACTGGGAGATGAATCCATGATACCACGGATTTAGATTTTTATCAACTGTCTGCAGACGACCCGTTCCATCGTAGTGAACAACGGCTGGAACTTTGTCTCTCACGTTTTCCTTAAACTTCACAGCAAATGACATGTACGGGCTTTCATAACTTTCTTCGAACCATTCGCTAACTTTCTCCGCCAGTATTGACGGAGCGAACGGTCGAAACCACTGCCTGTGCTTGACCTTGCTATTGATGATCGATTTCATCTCATTGTTTCTAGGGTCTGCTAGTATGCTACGACATCCCAAAGCTCTTCACGTCGATTCTTTCTATCCTGCTATCTTTTCCATCATACACTGCAAAAGCGTACGCGATAGGTTGACCGTCCTCTCCCTTTTCTCCGCCTCCGCCGTCAACAGTCACGATCAAAGAATTATCAAAATCACTCGAGAAGAATGCATTAGCGGCGTGACAGTCGTGGTGGCTCAATTCATCAAAAAATTGACCGTTATTTTCCCTAAGAATATCGAGCATTCTCTGCTCGCTCACTTCATCACCGCAAATCTCCTTCCATCGTCCGGCACGACCAGCGTAATTTCCAAAAGCGAAATGGTTGATTAGCTCTGGATTAGATACCCTACGTAACAAAAACTTTAGCCCATCACCCAGCTCCATCTTTTGTCTTGAGAATCTCTCGAGCCCCTCATGCAAAACTGGAACGCCATCTTCAAGAATGCAGTAAGCTACATCATGACCAGATTGAAAGCCTGCGATAATCATTTCACTTTTCCGTTAACTTTGAAGTCCAGCTACCGATCATCTCGTCTAGCATACTCTCGAAAGTGTATTCCGGCTCCCATCCAAGGATTTTCTTCATCTTTGATGCGTCGCCCTTCAGATATTTTAGCTCTTCTGGCCTGACGAATTTCTGATTAACACGAACATAATCCTCATAATTCATGTCGAGTCGCTCAAAAACGTGTTTGCAGAGCTCACGGACGCTTCTGGTCTCTCCAGTAGCGACAATGAAGTCATCAGCTTTCTCATGATTCGTTATCTGATGTATCGCACGAACGTAATCCTTGGAATGTCCCCAGTCTCTATACGAGTCCAAATTTCCAAGCTCAAGCACGTCTCTCTTGCCGAGCTTTATCTCTACAGCAGATTTAACGACCTTGTTAGTAACAAAGTTTGATCCTCGACGAGGAGACTCATGATTGAACAGTATGCCATTTGCTGCGTGGAGATTGTAAGCGTTCCTGTAATTTCTCACTATGCTGTAAGCTAAAAGCTTGGAGCAGCCATATGGACTGACTGGATTCATCGGAGTAGTTAATCTTTGAATACCATCGCTGTCCACAGAGTTACCAAACATTTCTGATGAGGACGCTTGGTAGAACTTCGTGTTAGGCTTGAATTGCCTGATTATCTCGAGGATGTTCAAAACGCCCACCGAGTTTGTTTGTATCGTGAACACAGGCATATTGAAGCTCACTGCTACGTGGCTCATCGCAGCAAGATTATAGATCTCGTGAGGGTCAACATCCATAATCACTTTGAGAAGCGAGGTGTAATCAAGAAGATCAGCGTAATGAGTCACAACTTGATCTTGGATATGCTCGAGACGAGCATTCTGGTTCTCAGCTACCGAATGCCTTCTAACAGTTCCATGAACCTCATACCCAAGCGACAGCAAGTACTCTGACAAGTAGCTTCCGTCCTGTCCCGATATGCCAGTAATAAGAGCTCTTTTCTTCATGCTCAAAATATAGCCAGTTTCGATAGGTCTGTGTAATTCAAATGGGATCCGGAGTCATCATTAACATCAGGTACTTTGTCCATCAGCATAATTCCTCTTGCAGCATCTTCAGGTGTCATGTACATATGATATCCTAGCATCCTGAAGTGATCAATGTCTGTGTAGCTTGATTTTAGATCACGCCCATCGTATGACGCCAGTCTAATCCACTCAGCGGCTTGTTCGTCATTGGTCACCACCACTCCTCCACGACCGATGGGGACTCTCTTCTTGAGCTGGAATGAGATGACCTGCAGGGTATCTCCGCCCGTGAACATACCTCTGCTCCATCTCACGGCTGAGTCCCACACCCTTGTGCCCTCGAGCTGATATTGTCCAGACCACTCGTAATCCCTAAACTGCAGCTTGCATCCCGCATGCTTTATCTGCATTGGAACTGAAACGTAAGTTCTGCTCGGAACGGTAACGACAGTATCAGCATTGATCTCGCCTGTCGATTGAAGATACTTCAAGCATAGAAAGATACCATTAGTGCAACAATCCACCGCGACAGCGTGCTTTGCTCCCACGAACTCAGCTATCTTTTGCTCGAAAATTGAGACAGCGTCTCTTGGATCCTCCCACTTGTATCCAAGATCTTTGATTAAGTCAAGCTCTGGTCTTTGAAAATCTTTCGGAAGCTTTCCAAGGGGCCAGCTACTGTATCCTGCACGCTCCTGTCCCATTCACTTTCTCCTTAAAATGTTGTTATCTTTATCGCACCACTTTCTTGCGTATTCTCCGTTGCGACTTCTAGAGAACATCGGGTGGTAGTAGATTTCTGATGATTCAGAGAAAAAATGATTTGCTTGAGAGTATCTTGTCGAGTCTTCCAAAGTTTTTCCTCCCCCATGCAGAAAGCTTGAAACCCAGATTATGACCTCCCCTTTCTTCGCTTGAAGAGTTCTGATTTCAGCTTTTTTTGCTTCTATAAGCTGGTCAACATAATCTTCATAGAGTCTGTATGAAAGCTCCTCATTAAAATTTTCTGACCGTATCTCTGGTATCCCAAGCTCGTAATAATCGTAGTCTCTCCATTCATGACTACCGGGAACTCCTATCAAAGCTCCGTTACTTTCATCTACATCTTCAAATGCTACCCAAGAAGCGAAGACCCACCCTTTCGGTATTGATTGAAAATGGATTGTATCGCTATGAATTGGTTGGGCTGATCCTTTCGAGAAATTAATCGTAGAAAATGGCAGAGCCTGCTCTCCGAATAGAAAGCTTAAAACTTGAAGTATCTCTTGATTACACGCAACATCTGAAACTTTCTGAGAGTTTCTCCACGCTTCAAATATTCTGGCCGACTTGTTGTAATTGTAATGCTCTTCCTGCAGTCTCACGCTTGAATCTTTTATGAGACTTTTGGTTTCAGATATCATTAAATCACAAAAACTATCATCGAATACTTTCCCAACGTTACAGTACCCGTCAGAGTTAATACTGTTCGCAATCTTGCAGTACGCGTCTCTTTTATTCTTGGGCACAGTCAAGAGTCTATTCTCTATCTGTGATCTAAAGAACGGAGAAACGACCCAAGGAACTTTAAGATCTTGACTCTTCCAGCTCATAACCTAACTCTCTAGCAAATTTATACGCATGATCTTGGGGTCTCTTCTTTATAGGTCTCGCTGGAGTTCCAGCATACACTGTCCAAGGCTCCGCGTCTTTAGTAAGTACGCTGTTTGCTCCGAGTACTGATCCTTCTCTCATAATCACGTTGGGCATAACTACAGAATTAACACCTACGCAAGCAAACTTTTCAAGAATTACTTTCCCTATGATCGGCTTCCTAAACTTAATTGGAACTTGTGGGTTCATCAAAAAACCCGAGGCAAAATCATCACCTCCGCAGATGACCTTCGCTCCAGAAGCCAAACCGCTGAACTCTTCCATCACTAGCTCCGCGTCTTTGCCTCCAATTACGACAACGTAAGGAGCGATATGTACGTAATCTCCTATCGTCGCTCTCGTAGTACAATACACTCCCTTGTCGACGGCTACATGATTACCTATCTCAACATCAGAAGATGAGAAAACAGCATCTTCATGAATCCTAACATCTTCTCCAACTTTCATAGACCACCAGCTATCTTGATAACTGATCCAGTGATGTACTTGCTCTCGACTAAAGTCTTAAGCATGCTTGAGATCTCTTCGACATTGCCCCATTCTTTTTTAGGAATATCAGACTTTATCTGGGAAGCAATATTCTCAGGTATCTCATGGGTTAGTCCAGCGTCAAAGTATCCTAGCCGAAGAGCATTCACAGTTACATCGCTTCCTGCGCTCTCAACTGCAGCCACCCTACACAGAGTTTCTACGAAAGATTTAGAAGCTGCGTACACCGCAGTCCCTACCACAGTTTTTTCTGAGAGAATCGAAGATGCTAATACTAGCCTTCCGAATCCTCTCTTTCTCATCATTTTCAGCGATGCATTCACAACGTTTGTTGCGCCGATGATATTGACAGAAACTTGATCTTTAACCAAATTGTTATTCAGCTTATGACAGAAAGCATTGTGGTTTTTTGCTGAGAGCAGTACGACGACATCGAAATCGTTGGACTCGAAAAACGATTGAACTTTTTCATCTGCAGTGATGTCAAGATCTTTCGAACTTGTTTCAGTTACATTCCACCCATATCGATCTTTAATTTGAGAAGTTAGTTTCCTTCCGATACCGCCTGATCCACCTATTATTAAGCACTTCATGTTTATTCCGCTTCCTGAAACTTTTGCCAGTTTGTAACTTCATCAGAATCAACCCGAAGACCGCAAGTCAAAGTTGCTCCGCCATCGATGATTATAGTCTGTCCTGTCAGAAATGGACAACCGTTTGAACCTATGAAAGATATCATAGATGCAATTTCTTCATTGGTTCCCCATCTCTTTAAGGGTGTCTGATTGAGTATCGCAGTGTTGTACCCAAATTTAATCTCATGCTCAGCTTTCTCAGTTCTCTCGCCCCCTAATATACCAGGAGCTACGCAGTTTACTTTAATGTCGAAATGACCGTAGAGTCTTGCTGCCGACTTAGTTAATCCAATTAGAGCAGACTTTGTCATCGCGTAAGGCATTGATTTGCTGCCTAAAACTTGACCTGCGATTGAGCCTACATGAACTATGTTACCGCCTGTGAGCTTCATATGCTGTACCGCAGCTTCAGTTATCATGTAAGCGGATTTCAAGTCGTTGTTGACTACAGCTTCAAATCTCTCAACTAGAGAATCATTTTTGAGATAGGAGCTAGCTTGTCCCGAAACCGTGTTAACCACACAGTCAATTCTTCCTAGACTTGAAACTATTCGCTTGTACGAGTTGTCGATAAACTCTGGATCTCTAACGTCTCCAATAGCTTGGAAATCAAGCTCATGAGCTCCTTCTCGCATGTCTATTCCAGCAATTCGAAAGCTCATTCTCCTGAAAGATTCTACGCACTGTGACCCCATCTCACCCGAACTGCCGAATATTACGACAACTTTATTACTCATACAGATACTCCTTCATGAACCGTGGCTTTCTGTCTAGCAAGTCCAGAAACTTTCTATTGTCAAATTCTGATCTTCTATCATAAGAAGCTTCATCAAAACTTTTCACGATTCCGTATCTGGCTTTCACGAGATGAGCGAGCTCTAACTTGCTCATCGTTTCAGTCACAGAATTAACGCACACTACATTACTTGAATCTATCATTCGTCTTATAGCAAAAACTACGTCATCTACGTGAACTACATGCAAAAGCACGTTTGGATTAATGACATCAAAGTCTATCGATGATTTGGCTTGCTGTACCATGAAAGGGAGTATTCTATCAGAGTTCATGGAGTTTCCGTAGATTGTGCCAGGACGTATGATGCCTACTGAGCTTCCATACTCTCTAGACATCAAAAAGTCTTCGGCGTTTTTCTTAGACAATGAATAATCGCACTTCGCTTCTGGCATGGTTGTCTCACTGATCAAGCCAGAATTAGACTCAAAAATTGCGGTGGTACTAATGTAGATAAACTTTCCACTGCTAAACTTGTAAGCTTCGAAAGCCCTAATCATAGATTCGTAATTGATCTTGTGACAGATTTCAGCTTTTGCGTTCTGCGGACGTGGTAAGTGCGCCGCGTTATACACAACGGCGTCAAAATCACCATCTTCAAACTCTTGATCATCTTCTAATGACATCTTAATCCCAAGATCGTCGTTTGGGTTTCTAGAGGTATAGAAAACTTGCATCTCACTTCCTAGCTGCTTTCTAATCTCAGATCCAAGAAACCCGCCGCCACCGATCAGTAGGATTTTTTTTATCATTTTATTAGCTTTCCGCTGCTATCTCTCTCAGAAATAACGTTTATCTCAGGTATCCAGCCCATTTTATCAATGTACTCTATCTCTTCGAGAGATAGAGAATTAAAACCGCTCATGTGTCTCCACACATCCTGAAACCAGTTTGGAACTTTTTTTCCCTTTGAGTATCCATGACCAACTTGCATCGGACACTGTCCCCTAAAAGCTAAAACGCTGTACTTTGAAGACCTAGCACTTTCATCGAGCTCAACCTGCCATGGAGTCATCCCTGGGGACAGCATCGAAATGAAGTTTGAAGTGTTCCATATTGAATGCTGCAACGAATGACGGTAGTCAGTTCCAGGAAGAGCAACTATGATTTCATTACCTAGTGAGTTAGACCCTATTACGGAATGAGGTCTACTTGAAACACAGTGAGTAAGATTGAATCTCAGAAAGTTTGGATCATTCACAAGCATATGCTTTGATACGTTAAAAGAATCAAGCAAAAGCTGCTCATTCACTTTCCGTAGTATGAAACCGTCTTCTGTCGTAAGATAGAAAAGTTTATGATCAACTTTTGAGAAAAAATTAATCATGTCATCGGACCAGAACTCTGGTCCACGATCGCTTCCCAAGCTTATGTAATTGACATTATCAGGAAGTTCAAAATTGGGAGTTGAGTATCCAAGCACATTGATGATCGTCTTGCCTGGCCAGAACTTGTTGAATAGATAGCAAAAAGCTGGTAGACAAAACATCGAATGGTCTGCAGTCATGATATAGACTGGTAGCTCATGCGACCAATGTTTAGATGTGTCGCTTGTCATTTTCAATGCCTCCGTATGGTCCTGTCTTGTATTCATAGACTAGAGTGTTCTCTTCAAGAGCTACGTAGTTGTGTCCCCCTTGAAAAGTGAACGATGCATCGCCAGGACCGATCACCTCTTCGGTGAGTATAGTGTTGTCGATATCATAGAAAATTACTTTCACTCTTCCTGATATCACGACCCATGATTCCTGGGCTATCATTTTGTCAAAGCTTGGAGACTTCCAGATATGGTGATGGGGTTTGAAAGTGTCATCTTTCTTCATTTTCAGTGATGCGCACTGAATAAAATGATCATTTGAGCACAGGTTAGTCCTGCCCGAAAAATCTTCCAGTCTGTGGATCTGGTGAAGAAGAAGATCTGGTATTTTCTTCGAGAAGAATGAGATCACTTTTTGTAACCTCTTACGTTAGGGTAACTCTCAACAAACCATTCGCAAGTTTTCTTCAGACCGACATCAAGTGGAGTGTAATCAGACGCTTTCCATCCAAGCTCAATAAGCTTTGAGTTGCTGCTAGGTTTCCTGAACTGTCCCTTCAACCCTGAATCGTTCCAAGAGATCGGTCCATCGTAATCTAGTAAGTTGCTCACTAAGTTGACCACATGCTTGATCGAGACCTCGTCAGTGTTTCCTATGTTGATAGGCTCTTCACGATCGTAGCTGTCAAGCAAAAAAGCTAGAATCTTCGCGACATCATCGCTGTACGTGAACTCTCTCAAAGCCAGGCCGTCGCCCCAGAACACCGGCGTATTTCCTGTTCTCTTAGCTTCATAGATTTTTCTGATAATTGCAGGTATCACATGAGAATTCTCAAGATCAAAATTATCATTCTCACCGTAAGCGTTACCAGGAATTGCTGTTTTCCATGATAGACCGTATTGGTTTCTATACGCTCTTGTTTGTACCTCTAGCATTCTTTTCGCGTATGCGTAGCCAAAGTTGGAAGGATGAGGGGGACCGTTGTGGATTTGATCCGGTGTGAGCGGATAAGTTGCAGAATCTGGGTAAACGCAAGTTGACATAACAGAAACAAGCTTCCTCACACCTGCAATCTTTGCAGTGGAAAGAACGTTCATGTTAATCTTAAGATTCTCATCAAAGAAATCTGCGACATTGTCCATGTTAGATTTGATTCCACCAACTCTAGCTGCTAAGTGAATTACAGCATCAGGTGAAACTTCCTCAAACATTCTTCTGCACTCGAGCGCATTGGTCAGATCAAAATCTTTGCTTCCAACTTTAACGAAAGTATGATTGACAGTCTCATCAGGAAACTTGCACCCGATCAATCCGGATCCACCTGTTACGAGCACCTTGCTTTTTATCACGTGATCTCCTATCTTGCGACGCTTGTGTTTGTGGACCAATAATACAGACGCTCCGGTAGATTGTGCATCAGCATCCCAGATCTGCACGCTCTCAACCACAAGTCCCAATCCTCCCACATCGCAGTCCCATATTCAGGCCAGAATGATCCAGGTTTATAAGATTCGTTATATCCACCCAGCTTGATAATACTTTCTCTCCTACACATCACGGAGGAGTGACACATTACGTTTTGACTTTCTAGAGCTTTCGATATCTGCTCATGATTTTCAAATTGTCCTGGTTTGAAGCATGACTCTCTTATATCAGAAATTGAGTGAAAGTCGAAAGCTAGAGTTCCCAAAAAGTCGACGCTGCTACTTTCCATGTACTCAAATTGCTTTTTTAACTTTTCGGGATGATATTGGTCATCAGCGTCGAGTTGAGCGATCAACGGAGCTTTTGCTCTCGAAATTCCAATATTTCGAGCTATTGCACCTGATGCTTTCTCTGTTATTTCTAAGACTTCTATCTCATTGTCAAAATTTAGACGCTCTGTAATCTCTCTTCCGCTTTTGGAGCAACCATTTAGGACAACGATGGTCTTAAAGTCTTTGAGAGTCTGATTCTCAAGAGATTTGAGAGCTCTCTGTAGAAGCTCTATGTAACTGTCTGACGGCAGATACGCCGGTATTACCACATCTATTTTTGACAATTTCACTCCGAAATTTTTTGCGTCCAGTATTGATAAGCTACTGCTAAAGTTCTAACTTTTTCAGAGTATGAAAAAACAAACGCGTCTACTGCTGGCTTCACGTCATGAGGCGTGATCAAGTTACCGCCAAGATAGTCATCAAAAATCATCAGACCACCAACTTTAAGCAAATTGAACGAATTGACAGCATCGAACATGACATCGCAAGCAAGATGACTTCCATCGATATAGATCACATCAAACTTTCTATTCTCAGTTATAAACTGGGGCAGCGCAGCGCTGCTCTTCATCTGGTGAATTTCAATTTTCTCTTTCCACTCTCTTATATTGTGGTCGAAAGTTTCGCGAAGAGAGCTTAAGTTCATACCAGCATGCTCCTCTGAGCCTGCAAAAGTATCGACGCAAACAAGCTTTGAAGTTTCATGGGTGAGCACGTTATCCATCAACCAGCATGCGCTTCTTCCCTCAAAAGATCCTATCTCTAGGAAATTCAAGTTAGGAGAATCTTTAAAATTTTTCTCTAAGATAGAGGACCAGTATGGTAAATTAGAGCTGAACCAGTCCTGCGAAAATCTCTTATCTGATGACATTTACCCTCCAATTAATTTAATAAGCTGTAATGCTCTAGTGTCGTAACTGTGGCAGTTGATCGATCTATTAGTGCCTGCAATTGCCACTTTTTCACGTAGATCATTTTTTAAAGTGTACATCTCTACTTTTTCCAAAAGGTCTTGAGGAGACTCGTAGATTATTATCTCTTCACCGATCTTGAACAATTTCTCAAGATTCGGAGTGTAATTTGTAAGCAGCATCGCTCCAGCGCCCGTTGCCTCAAAAGTTCTAAAATTCACGTCATCGGCAATGTTGATATTAAATGCGATCTTGTAGCTTGAAAGAGCTTTGACCATCTGGTCACCAATCACAAAAATATCACGCTTGACCCTAAACTTGCTCTCCAGCAGACGAAGCCAAGAGTCACGATTTCCGATCATCGATCCGCAGAAACCAACGTCAAAATCTCTCTTAACGCTATGGTCTGGTTTGATGAGATCGCTTGGATAACCGTTTGGAAACCACTCCGTTGCTCCGACAAGACCCCTGAAATAATCTGCGTGGTGGATGTTTGACATCAGCAGTAGGTCGAATTTGTGCTTAGAGCAATGCATCTGATGATTAGGAAGCGCGCAATGGGAATCAATACTCCAGAACGCCTTCAGGCCCTTAAACGTCGAAATGTCGGGATGCCACCCAGTGTCGTAATTCTCAAGACTCAGGACCACATCGCATCCACTTGAGATCTCATTGAACGGAACGCTGAAGTTATCGTAATTGAGACCCCAGACAACAGCTTCGTGACCCGTTCGATCGATCCCGCGCTTCAAGCAGAGAGCTTCCCTGAACTCCCTGTTTGCCTCGTGACGACCACGTTCCTGTATGATCAAGATCTTCATCCGAGAGCTGCCTGCTGTTCAGCAACTGGAGTGTCATTCTCGTCGTAAGCTAATCCAACAAACTCACGACCGTCTCTCTGCGTTGGAAACGGTATCTTCTGGAAGAACTCATCGTGAACCATCGACATCGGCGCGACCATGGGATAAACAACTTCACGCAGAAAATTCTGGTCGACCTGCCAGAAATCACCTTTGACGTACTGCTGGATAAGTGAACTCATATTACTCAGAAGGGGAGCACGAACGCCCCACATACCTCCTAAAATTTCCGTAGCATGATGTGGATGGTCACGCATGATGTGGAACATTGCGCCGCTCCCAAGCCATTGCTTCACAGCTGCAACCTCACGCACCGTGATTCTGCTATCGCAATCGCGGCTGATCATCACATCGACGTCAGGGTCAGAAGCTGCCTCAAACCTCCAGAACATTCCCGTCCAATCACCGGGCTTCTTCATATCGATCACAAGAGCTCCACGATCCTGTAATCCGTTGATTGTTTCAGCCGGTGTGTTGGTTCCTACGTAAAATCTAGCCTGCCATCCTGGATAGAACTTTGTCACCAGTTCAGCATTTCGAAGCGCGCCGATGTTATACTTGGGATTATCACCCCACAACGAGTAAGAAACGACTCTCATCCATTCATACCAAAAGCATTTTGAGCGCGTGCATTGAAAACATGATGATCTCTTAGAACGTGCTGGTTATTGACAGCGTACGTCATGTCAATCGACTCCTTTGTATTATCTGGATGCTCGTGTTTGATGAGCACTTCATCAACGTAAGTTTGCTTACCTAGCATGAACGCTACCTGCATGAATTCATTATCACTGTAGAATGAGACATAGTCAGGATGATAGAGGTACCCGAATCTATCGTAGTATCTTTTACCTAGAACCACAAGCGTGTTGAGTTTCTTTTCCTGGTAACCATCTGAGAACCAAATCACCCCGTCCATGTCCGGATAATTGCGCTTCATCTGATCTATGATCTCAATATCGTATCCTGCTCGTTGAGGTATCATATCGTCTGAAGCAAGCAGGCAGACGTCGAAGTCTTGACCCTGCATATCAGCATTAACAGCCTGGATCTTTGTTTTGCTGTTCCCATAGTAAACCTCAACGTTATCATAGCTCTTAAACTTGCTTCTTACCGTTTCGTTGTTCATTGTCTTGTCGTCGAGATCGCATGAAACAACAAATCGAACTTGACCAGATCGACTTAGCTCTCGGTACTTTTCAAGAACTTCAAAGAATT
>Ga0194131_10009610_pt1 | contig 12163 bp, 13 predicted proteins | sample TA2KigO120mmetaG_FD_148631 | JGI IMG/M metagenome (GOLD analysis project Ga0194131, IMG submission 148631) | Freshwater microbial communities from Lake Tanganyika, Tanzania - TA2015053 Kigoma Offshore 120m | ecosystem: Environmental > Aquatic > Freshwater > Lake | place: Tanzania: Lake... | reverse complement strand
CTTCTGCCTTGCAACACTCAGAACCGCTGACACTCAGGCCAAGATCGTCAAAACTTCCGAATCAGGACACTAGCGTTGAGGCAGCTCAATCCACAGGAACGGGTCGCGAACCCGCATTGCAGGCGCTTCAGGAGGTCGGCGAAGGGTCGAGCCGCCGCGCCGCGAGAACCGCCAGGCCGCCGCCGACGAACTGCGCGGCAATGAAGGCCGGCGCGTCGACGGGCGCGATGCCGGCGAAGGTGTCGGACAGCGAGCGCGCGATCGTCACCGCGGGGTTGGCGAACGAGGTCGAGGTGGTGAACCAGTAAGCGCCGACGATGTAGACCGCGACGGCGGCCGGCAGAGACGGAGCCTGCTTGCGCACGCCGAGCACGATCAGCAACACCAAACCGAAGGTCGCAGTCGCTTCGGCCGACCACTGGCCGAGGCCGCTGCGCGTCTTGGTCGAGAGCTGCAGGATCGGCAAGTCGAACATCAGATGCGCCAGCCAGACGCCAAGTACCGCGCCGATCGTCTGGGCGACGATGAACGGCAGGACGTTCGATCGGCCACTGTCGCCGCGCACCGTCAGCGCAAGCGTCACCACGGGATTGAAATGCGCGCCGGAGATCGGGCCTAGCATCACGATCAACGCAAACAACGCGCCACCGGTGGCAATCGCATTGGCGAGCAGCGCCAGGCCGAAATTCCCGCCACTCAGGCGCTCGGCCATGATGCCCGAGCCGACGATCGCGGCGAGCAGCAAGCCGCTGCCGATCACCTCGGCCAGCGCCGCTCGCCCAGTCAGTGAGCCAGTCACGCTCTCAGTACCGCGCCAGGCGTCTGCGGCGCACCGTCGGAACCTTGACGGGGGGACAGGCGGGCACCGCGCAACCGGCGCCAACGCAGCAATTCTCCGTCAGGAAGGCCATCAGTGCGTTCATGCCGTCATAGTCGGCCGAGTAGATCAACGATCGCCCGTCGCGCCGCATCTGCAGCAGACCGGCCTGGCGCAGATGCGCCAGATGAAAGGACAGGGTCGGCGGCGAGATGTTCAGGCGCTCGGCGATGTCGCCGGCCGCCAAGCCCTCCGGCCCCGTCTGCACCAGCAGTCGAAAGACTTCCAGCCGATTGGCCTGCGCCAGCGCGCCCAAGGCGGCCACCGCATTTATCGTTTCCATGATTCGACAAATATCAAAATATAGGCTAGCCTGTCAACCAACAAACCCTTATGGAGACCGTCATGGAGAAGACGAAAACAGTCGCCATCCTGGGCGCGGGACCGGTCGGCCTCGCCGCTGCCGCCCACACCCTGGAGCGCGGCCTGACGCCCGTGGTGCTCGAGGCCGGCCCGCAGGTCGGCCACGCCGTGCGCCAATGGAGCCATGTGCGCATGTTCTCGCCCTGGCAATACAACATCGACAAGGCGGCCGAGCGGTTGCTGGCTGCCAGTGGTTGGAATGCGCCAGCGCCCGACCAGTATCCGACCGGCGGCGATCTTGCGGCGCAGTATCTCGAACCTTTGGCGACGCGCACGCCGCTCAAAGACCGCATCCGCACGGCGAGCATGGTGACGTCGGTCGGCCGCGCCGGCTTCGACAAGATGAAGAGCAACGGCCGCGCCTTTGCACCCTTCACGATCCGCTACCAGAACGGCAAGGGGCCCGAACAGTTCGAGGCCGATGCGGTGATCGACGCCACCGGCACCTGGTTCTCGCCCAACCCGGCCGGCGCCGATGGTCTGCCGGCGATCGGCGAGCGCGAGATGCAGACGCAGATCGCCTACGGCATGCCGGATGTGCTGGGCGGCGACCGGCCGCGCTACGCCGGTCGTACCGTCGCAGTGCTGGGCTCGGGTCATTCGGCGATCGGCACCTTGATCGATCTCGTGAAGCTCAAAGACGAGGCGCCCAAGACCGAGGTCATCTGGCTGCTGCGCGGCGAGCAGCCGGAGAAGGCGTTCGGCGGCGGCGCCAATGACAAGCTCGCCGCGCGCGGCGCGCTGGGTGCGGCGTTCGCGAGCCTGGTCGCAAGCGGCAAGATTTGTGTCGAGGCGGGCTTCCGCGTCGCCCACTTGAGCCGCGCCAACGACAAGCTGCGCATCGGCGCCGGCTCGGCATGCTGCGGCCGGCACGTGGCCGTCGATGAGCTGGTGGTGTCGACTGGCTTCCGGCCCGACTTCGACTTCCTGCGCGAGGTGCGGCTGGCGCTCGATCCAGCAGTCGAGTGCCCGCCGGCGCTCGCACCCTTGATCGATCCCAACATCCACAGTTGCGGCACCGTGCGCCCGCACGGCGCGCGCGAGCTGGCGCAGCCTGATCCCAGCTTCTACATCGCCGGCATGAAGAGCTACGGCCGAGCGCCGACCTTCCTGATGATGACGGGCTACGAGCAGGTGCGCTCGATCGTGGCCGAGATCGCGGGCGACCACGAGGCGGCGGCCAAGGTCGAGCTGGCGCTGCCCGAAACCGGCGTCTGCTCCGGGCCCAGTGCGGCCCCGCTTTCCGGCGCCGGTCTTGCAAACGCGGACGCGACCGATTGCTGCGGCGGACCCGCGCCCGAGCCGGCGAGCGGTTGCTGCGCGGCGGATGCCAAGGCCAAGCAAGACGGCAAGCAGGGCTGCGGCTGCTGATGCCGTCCGGCGCGCGCCTGGTCGGCATCGTTTGCGCCGCCCAGGTGCTGGTGCAGATCGGCGCCTTCTACTGGCCGGCGCTGCTGCCCGGCATGATGCAGCGCTGGTCGCTTGGCAACAGCGAGGCCGGTTGGATCACCTCTTCGTTCTACGGCGCCTATATGCTTGCCGTGCCGGTGCTGGTGACGCTGACCGATCGCATCGACGCCAAGCGCGTCTATCTGTTCGGCGTCGGCTGCACGGCGATCGCCCATCTGCTGTTCGGCCTGCTGGCCGAAGGTTTCTGGTCGGCGCTGGCGTTGCGCGCGCTGGCCGGCCTGGGATGGGCCGGCACCTACATGACCGGCCTGAAGCTGCTGGCCGACCAGGTCGACGCCCGGATGATGTCGCGTGCCGTCACCGGTCACGCCGCCAGCATCGGCATTTCCGGCGCCGTGTCCTACCTGCTCGGCGACCTCCTGGCGCAGGCGTTCGGCTGGCAGATCGCCTTCGCCAGTGCCGGCGCGACAGCGGCGATCGCCTGGGCGACCGTCGCCCTGGCGGTCCCCGGACGACCGCCACCTGCCAAGCCCACCGCCGGGCAGCCTGCCGGCCTGGCAGCGTTGTTCGACTTCCGGCCGGTGCTGCGCAACCGCTCGGCCTTCGCCTACTCGCTGGCCTATTGCGTGCATACGCTGGAGATGAATGCGCTGCGCGGCTGGGGCGTCGCCTTCCTCGCCTGGGTGGCGGCCAGCGCCGGCATGACGGGTGAATTGCTGTCGCCCACCGTGGTGGTGACCGTACTGGGTCTGCTCGGCACGCTGGCGAGCGTGCTGGGCAACGAGGCCTCGATCCGCTTCGGCCGGCGACGCTTGATCGTCGCCGCCATGCTGCTGTCGATCGCGGTAGGGGCGCTGATCGGCTTCGTCGGCTCGACCGGCTACTGGCTCGCCGTCGGATTGATCGTGGTCTACGGCGTCATCATCTGGCTCGATTCCTCGTCGCTCACCGCCGGCGCCGCCGGCGCCGCCGATCCGGCACGCCGCGGCGCCACGCTCGCCGTGCACTCGATGCTGGGTTACGCCGGCGGCTTCGTCGGCCCGCTCGCGATCGGCTGGACGCTCGATGCGTCGGGCGGCATGTCGGCGCTGGGCTGGGGGCTGGCGTTCGGCCTGGTCGCGCTGTTGATGGCGATGGCCATGGCAGCGTTCGTCATCCTGCGGCCGCGCGAACTGGAAGGCGACCGCGGCGGGTGAAAACCCATCACCTGCAGCGCGCCCGCTCGATGGTTGGTCAAGGCTTGGTCGGCCTGAAATCCTGATTGGCGAACGGCGAGCTTTTCGGCGCTTGGATCACGATCATGCCGACCTTGGTGCTTTGGTGGCAGGCGTTGCAGGCGGCGGTCAGCTGGGTGTAGGCCTCGTTGAAGCGGGCGATGTTCTTGGCCTTGACCGCCTCTTCGAGGGCCTCGATCGGTGCCTTGGTCGAACCTTCGATCAGGCCGGCGATGTCCATGTCGCGCCACTTGGGCACGGTCTTGGCGACCTTCTCCAGCGACTCCTCGAGCTCATGGACGGCATGACCGGCGTAGTCCCAGTTGCGTTCCATTCCTGCCAGGCCGACCTTGAGATGGCGTGGCTGCACCAGCATGGTCATGAGATCGCCGAGACCGGGACGGAAGGGCTGCGGCGCGGGCGCATTCTGGCCGACGGCTGCGGACGGCGTCAGCGTAGCAGCCACGATGACGGCAAGGACGGCGGACTGGCATCGACTGGGCATCTGCCTCTCCTGTCGCAGAAGTGATCGCCACACACAGACGGACAACCATATCAGGCCTCACGGCACCGCTGGCAAGGTCACCGTGAAGGTCGAGCCCTTGCCCGGGATACTGTGGATGTCGAGCCGGCCGCGATGGCGGTTGACGACGTGCTTGACGATGGCGAGGCCGAGCCCGGTGCCGCCCATCTGCCGCGAGCGCGCGGCGTCGACGCGATAGAACCGCTCGGTCAACCGCGGCAGGTGCTGGGCGGCGATGCCGTCGCCCTCGTCGGCCACGGCGACGGCGACGCGGCCGTCGGCCGCCACCTGCAGCGCGACGTGCACGGCGGTGTCGGGCCGGGTGTACTTCACGGCGTTGTCGATCAGGTTCTGGAACACGACCGTGAGCTCGTCGTGGTCGCCCGGGACGGGCGGCAGGCCGGGCTCGACGTCGAGCCGCAACGTCACGCCACGCGCGCCGGCCCTGAGCTGCAGAAGATCGAGCACGCCCTTCAGCACGCGCTCGAGATCGACCGACGTGTCGGGCCGCGCATGCTCGTGCTGCTCGATGCGCGACAGCATCAGGAGATCGTCGACCAGGCGGCGCATTCGCTCGGCCTGCTCGGCCATGATGCCGAGGAAGCGCTCGCGGGCGGCCACGTCGTCGCGCGCCGGCCCGCGCAAGGTCTCGATGAAGCCCGCCAGACCGGCGATCGGCGTCTTGAGCTCGTGGCTGGCGTTGGCCACGAAGTCGGCGCGCATGCGCTCGGCACGACGCAGCGCCGTGGTGTCGTGCAGTACGATCAGCACCAGCGAGCCGTCGGCCGCCGGCCGCGGCAGGCGGCGCAATTGCGCGACGACATCGCGTTCGGGCGGGCCGGAGAGCGTGAGCTCGACAGCCGCTTGCTCGGGGCCGGCGAAGTTGCCGTCGGTCGTCTCCAGCAGGCCATCGACCGCGGCAAGCAAAGGCGGCTGGCGCAGCACCGTGGAAAGGTCGCGCTCGGCGGCGGCGGCGCCGAGCAACTCGCCCGCCGCCCGGTTGGTGCGCACGAGGCGGCGCTGGCGGTCGACGGCGAGCAAGGGATCGGGCAGGCCATCGACGATCGCCTGGGCGGAAGCCGCGAGATTGTCGATCGACGCGTGCTGACGGCGCCAGCCGGCCGACAATTGGCTGGCCGCCGTCGCCAGATCCTCGGTCGCCGGCGCGAAGCCGAGCCGCGGCATCTCGGGTTCGCGCTCGCCCGACAGCTCGCCGACGAACCGCGCGAAGCGGGCGAGCGAGGCGAGATAGCGATGGACCAGGAAGGCCGTGACGACGGCGATCGCCGCCATGGCGGCGAGCATCGGACCGATCGCGAGATCGCCCACGCCATGGAGCACCAGCAGAGCCGCGAACGACGGCGTGAGCGCGACCGCGTTGGCGGCCAGGCGGCGGCGCAGGGGAATCGGCTCGGTCACTACTCCCGACGCGGCACGAAGAAGCGGATGGCCAGAAGCCCGTAGACGAAGCCGCCGACATGGGCGGCCCAGGCGATCTGCTCGCCGGGCGCCCCCGGCATGCCTCCGAACAGGCCGAAGAAGACGTTGAGCGCGATCCAGATGCCGGCCACCGGCAGTAGCGAGGTCAAGCTGCCGACATGGCGCATCAGCATCAACACGGCGCCGAACACGCCGCTGATGGCGCCCGACGCCCCGATCACCGCGTCGGTCGATGTCGGGAACAGCAACACTTGCACGAAGCCCGCGACCACACCGGCAGAAAGGTAGAACAGCACGAAGCGCCGCACGCCCAGCAACCGCTCGACCGGCGCGCCGAACGCCGCCAGCGTCACCATATTGATGACGAGATGCATCCAGCCGCCGTGCAGGAACTGGTAGGTGACGGGCGCCGCCAGCAACTCCAGAAGATCGTGGCCGCCGCCCGTGTAAGCCGCCGGCACCAGCCCCAGGGTGAAGATGACTTCCTGCTGGCTCGCCTCGCCCAACAGGCTGAGCAGCACATGAACGGCGACGTTGAGGCTGATCAGCCACAGCACGGCGGGCGGCAGGTTGATCGCCCGCTCGCCTGTGCCGCGCCCTGGGCCTTGTCGGCCGCTCGTGTCGAAAGGCATCCGCTGCTCCGTACCAACCTGATGTCGATTTCTTGATTGGCGCTTAAGGCGACGGGAGCCCAGCCAAAGAAACACGCCGCCCAGGATCAAGGTCGGCGAGCCGCACAAGATGCCGATCCCTATCATGTCGCCCGACGGGTCATCCGCGGAAACGGCAACGATGCAGCCCAGCGTCAACACCAGCAATACCGCGCCGGAGATGGCGAAGAACCAGCCCAGGCCGCGGCCGGCGGCGGGCGGCGGCGGATGGAACGGTGGCGGCGGTGGCGGCGGGCGCGAGTCGCTCATCGCCGCGCTTCGGCCAGGCGTCGGTTGCCTGCCGCTCCCGGACGATAGAACGTATTGTAGGTGTCGAACGGAATGATCGCGCCGTCCGGCGTCACGAAATGGACGCAGGAGCGCTTGACGTTGCCCAGGCAGAAGTTGAAGCGGTCGAGGAACTCCACGATCGTCACCCGGAAGACGTTCTCGTAGCCCGATCCCTCGGGCATCGGCACGTCGGGTAGACAGCACAGCAGCGAGCCCAGCCGTTCCGACGTGTTAGTGTCGGCGGTCGACAGCGACAACAAATCGACGAAGCGCCGACGCAGCTCGGGATACTTCTCGAAGGAAATGGCGTTGGGCACCGCGGGCAGCAGCGCCTCGCGCGGCACCAGGGAGGTGAGCGGGATCACTTTCTCGCCGTCGCGCACGCCGTAGCCGATCGAGATCGAGGCCGGATTGCAGGGCAGCGGGATCATGTCGCCGTCGGCGAAGATGCCGGAATCCTCGACGATGCGGCGGCGGATCTCCGACAGCACGATGCGGTTCTTCTTGGGATCGAAGCCATCGTTGCGTCCGGCATCCTGGACCGGTTGGAAGTTGACGCCGCGCACGCATTTGTACGCTAGTGCATGGCGCACGATGGCGCCGATCTCGGCATCGTTGACGCCGCGCTTCACCGTGCAGACCAAAGTCGTCGAGATATTGCGCGCCTCGAGATTGGCCAGCGCCTGACGGCGGATGCGGCCGAGCGCGGCACCGCGGATGTCCTTCAGCGCCTCGTCGTTCAGCGAATCGAATTGCAGGTAGACTTCGAAGCCGGGCTTGAGCGCCGCCAGCGCGTCGCAGAAGGCCAGATCCTCGGCAATGCGGATGCCGTTGGTGTTCAGCATCACGTGCTTGATCGGCCGCCGCCGCGCGGCGGCGAGGATGTCCAGGATCTCGGGAGGGATGGTGGGTTCGCCTCCCGAGATCTGCACCAGGTCGGGCTCGCCTTCGCTTGCCACCAGGGCGTCGAGCATGCGCTCGACCTCGGCCAGACTGCGCTGCAGGCTGCGCTTGGGCGAGGAATCGGCAAAGCACACCGGACAGGCGAGATTGCAGGCCTCGTTGATCTCGACGATCGCCAGGCACGAATGCTGCTCGTGGTCGGGGCAGAGCCCGCAATCCCACGGACAGCCGCGCTCGGTGCGGGTGTGCGGCGCGAGCGGCCGATCGCCGGGCTTGAGATATTCGAGCGTGCGGCGCCAGTAGACCGGATCGTCCGACACCAGGGTCTTCATGACGCCATGCTCGGGACAGCGCTTGGAGTAGTAGACGCTGCCGTCCTCTTCGACGATCTTGGCCGGCACCAGGCCAAGGCATGTTTCGCACAACGACGTCGTCTGGCCGAGGAAGAGATAGGGCGCCGACTTACGTGCTGCACCGTCGTACATGCCGCGCTCCCTTGCCGATCATCACGGCAGCGTACAGGACCAGTCCCAGGCAGACCACATGGAAGAGGTTGAACGGCCCGAGAAGCGTCGCATAGGGCTTGATGAATTCCCAGACGAAGCGCTGCAGGCCGTACCAACCGACCGTGAGATAGAAGCCGTTGGCGAGCCAGAACGGATCGCGCGCCCGCAGGCGCTGGATCAGCACCAAGAGCATCGCCAGCATGGCGAGCGATTCGTAGAGCTGCACCGGATGGCGCGCGATGCCGTCGCCGAAATCGACCGCCCAAGGCAGGCCCGTCGGCGTGCCGTAGGTGAAATCGTCGAGGCCCGAGAAGAAGCAGCCCAACCGGCCGACCGCCACGGTGGCGGCGAAAGGCGCGGCGAAGACGATGCCGGTCGAGCCGGTGACACCCGTGATGCGCTTGAAGATCTCGACCGCGGTGATCGCGCCGGCGATGCCGCCCACCATGGAGAAGCCCAGCGCCTTGTGGCCCGACAGCAGGGCATTGGCCGTGCCGAAGAACATCGCGCCGCACAACGCGCCCATGCCGGCGGCAACGGCATAGAGACCGGGATGGGGCACGCGGTTGGCGGGCAACGCCGCCGGCGGAACGAGATGCCGGGTGGTCAGCCAGAACGCCGCGAGCGATGCCAGCCACGCCAGGACATCGAAGGCGGCGTGGATAAAGGGCAGGCCGAAATAGCTCATGGCCAGGGGCGCGGACCTCCGGGTCCGCTCATGAGCATGATGCGGACCTGGAGGTCTGCGCTCCCAGAGAAGATACTACTTCTTCGGTCCACCCTGGCCCGTCGCCCGCAGGCGCAGCCTGAGCGCGTTCAGCTTGATGAAGCCCTGGGCGTCGCGCTGGTCGTAGGCGCCCTGGTCGTCTTCGAAGGTGACGGTCTTCATCGAGTAAAGCGACTTGGGCGACTTGCGGCCGACCACCGCGACGTTGCCCTTGTAGAGCTTCAGCCTCACCGTGCCGCTGACATTCTCCTGGCTGCGGTCGATCAGCGCTTGCAGCATCTCGCGCTCGGGCGAGTACCAGAAGCCATAGTAGATCAGCTCGGCATATTTGGGCATCAGCTCGTCCTTGAGATGCGCTGCCCCCCGATCGAGGGTGATCGATTCGATGCCGCGGTGGGCTGCGTGCAGGATGGTGCCGCCTGGCGTCTCGTAGACGCCGCGGCTCTTCATGCCGACAAAGCGGTTCTCGACCAGATCGAGCCTGCCGATACCGTTCTTCTTGCCGAGCTCGTTCAGGCGGGTGAGCAGCGTGGCGGGCGACATCGCCTTGCCGTTGATCGCCACCGCATCGCCCTGGTCGAAATCGATCGTGATGTAGGTCGCCTTGTCGGGCGCCTCTTCGGGAGCGATCGTGCGCTGGTAGACCATCTCGTCGGCCTCCTCCCAGGGATCCTCCAGGATCTTGCCTTCGCTGGAGGAGTGCAGGAGGTTGGCGTCGACCGAGAACGGCGCCTCGCCGCGCTTGTCCTTGGCGATCGGGATCTGGTGCTGCTCGGCGAACTCCAGAAGCTTGGTGCGCGAGGTGAGCTGCCATTCGCGCCACGGCGCGATCACCTTGATGTCGGGCTGCAGCGCATAGTAGGTGAGCTCGAAGCGCACCTGGTCGTTGCCCTTGCCGGTGGCGCCGTGACAGACGGCATCGGCGCCGACCTCGCGGGCGATCTCGATCTGGCGCTTGGCGATCAGCGGCCGGGCGATCGAGGTGCCGAGCAGATACTGGCCCTCGTAGAGAGCATTGGCACGGAACATCGGAAAGACGAAGTCCTTCACGAACTCCTCGCGCACGTCGTCCATGAAGATGTTCTTGGACTTGATGCCCAGAAGCTCGGCCTTCTTGCGGGCTGGCCCCAGCTCCTCGCCCTGGCCGAGATCGGCGGTGAAGGTCACGACCTCGCAGCCGTAGGTGGTCTGCAGCCACTTCAGGATCACCGAGGTGTCCAGGCCGCCGGAATAGGCCAGCACGACCTTCTTGATGTCGCCCTTCTTGTAGGGCCCGGTATAACTAACGCTCATGGCGACGGCTTTATCCCCTGCGGTGAAGCAGCGCGCATACAACGGCCGAACCCGACCGGGCAAGCGCGCCGTAAAGCCGCTATAATGAGGCTGCAACTACTTTTCCTATGGCTTCCACCCTCGACCGCCTGAGTTATGCCGCCCGCCAGACGGCCCGCGTCGCCTGGTACGCCGGCCACTATGCCGCCGGCCGGCGCCTGCTGAAGCCCATGCCGAAGCCCGATTTTCCCATCGGGCCCACGCCCAGCCGCGCCGAGCTGACGGCCGACATGCGCGCCCTGTTCGAGCGCGAATGGCAGGATATCGCAGCCGGCCTCTTCCCCGCCCCGCGGGCGCGCGGGCCGGAACCGGCCGAGTTCCTGCGCCGCAGCCTGCTCTATTTCCGCGACCTGCCGCAGGTCGATGCCCGCCGCCACGGTCAAAGCGACGAGTTGCCGCCCGGCGAGCAGGGTGATGGCCTGCCCGACTATTACCGCCAGAACTTCCACTTCCAGAGCGATGGTTGGCTGAGCGAGCAGTCGGCGACGATCTACGATACCCAGGTCGAGGTCCTGTTCACCGGCGCCGCCGACGTCATGCGCCGCCGCGCGATGAAGCCGATCGCCGAGTGGATGGCCGGCCGCAACCAGCGCGACCTTCGGGGCCTCGATGTCGGCTGCGGCACCGGCCGTCTGCTCGCCTTCCTGCATGACGCTTGGCCAGGCTTGAAGCTTACCGGCCTCGACCTCAGCCCGCCCTACCTCGCCGAGGCGCGCCGCCTGATCGGCAGGACAGCACGGGTGAAGCTGATCGAGGGGGCGGCCGAGCGGCTGGCGTTCGACGATGCCAGCCTCGATTTCGTCGTGTCGTCATTCCTGCTGCACGAGCTGCCAGCCGATATCCGCGGCAAGGCGTTGCGCGAGATGGCGCGCGTGGTGAAACCAGATGGATTGATCGTGATCGTCGATTCGATCCAGAAGGGTGATCATCCAGGATGGGACGGCCTGCTCGATCTTTTCCCGCACTATTTTCACGAGCCGTACTACACAGACTATGTCGGCGGCAACCTCGACGCATGGAGCCGAGCTGCTGGCCTTACGCCTCTGTTCAACGAGCGCGCGTTCCTGTCGAAAGTAGCGACTTTCGCCAAGTAGCTATGGCGCAACGGCCTGCGGCTTGGCGCCCAAAGCTCTGACCCGTCGCCGCATGCCGCGATCGAAGGTCACGATCGAATCGACGTGACTGCTCGATGCCAGGTGCAATGCGTCGGCGAAATCCATGCCACGCCGGAACCAGCCGACAGCCCGGGCGACGGCTACCGAATCCTCGACCGAGACATTTGCCGCCGCCAACAACCCCTCGAAGCCCGTCGCGATCACCGGCGGCGAAAGTCGATAGGAGCTGCGCAGGACCCATTCCAACTCAAGCATCACTGTCTTGGGTACGAAAACGGGCTCGGCGGTCATCGCCTTCTGGGCGATATCGGCCTGCTCCGGATCGTCGTTCGCGAGCAAGCGAGCGAGGACGTTAGTGTCGACCGCGCGCAAAACGACGCCTGGCTTCAGCAACGATCGCCGCATCCATCTCTTCGAGAGACCGGCGCGGCCCTTTGTACTTCAAGATGCCGCGAAGATCGGCGACCGTCAGCTTCTTCTTCGTCTCGACAGGCCTCAAGACCACGCCATCCGGTCTCGTCTCGACGAGCAGGCGCGTGCCGGCCTTCCAGCGCAGCTGCTCGCGAACCGCCTTGGGCAACACGACTTGACCTCTGGTGGACAGGACGGTTTGGGACATGGTCGATCTTACCAGTAAGACACCGACCGCTCAAAGCGAGACTTTTTCCCGTCGCCCGCGCGCACTGGCGCTCTTGAGCTGGCCGCAGGCGGCGAGGATGTCGCGGCCGCGCGGCGTACGGATCGGCGCGCTCAAGCCGCCGTCGTTCACGATCTCGGCGAAACGGTGCATGCGGTTGTTGGAGCTGCACTCG
>Ga0194131_10009609_pt1 | contig 12163 bp, 13 predicted proteins | sample TA2KigO120mmetaG_FD_148631 | JGI IMG/M metagenome (GOLD analysis project Ga0194131, IMG submission 148631) | Freshwater microbial communities from Lake Tanganyika, Tanzania - TA2015053 Kigoma Offshore 120m | ecosystem: Environmental > Aquatic > Freshwater > Lake | place: Tanzania: Lake... | reverse complement strand
GGGCCGAACGCGTCGAGGTCGAGGCTAAAGTGCTGGCGCGCTTCGAGCCGGTGACCTTCGATGCCGGCCTGGTCGATCGCGTCGAGCATCATGCCCGCGCGCTCGGGCTCAGCACCCGTCGCATGCCGTCGGGCGCCGGCCACGACGCGCAGATGATGCAACGGATCTGTCCGACGGCGATGATCTTCGTGCCCTCGGTGGCGGGTCTCAGCCACAACGTCAAGGAACACACCGAAGCCGCCGACCTTGCGGCGGGCGCGCAGGTGCTGGCGAATTTGCTGCTGGAACTGGCCGAGGCGTGAGCGGCCGGCGCCCGCGACCCCGCCGCACCATGAAGGAGAGGCTATGACCGACACCCGTTCCAAACGCATTGTGCTCACAGGTGCGGCCGGCGGCATCGGCACCATGATCCGTCCGCTGCTGGCGCCGCTTTATCCCGGGCTGGTGCTGAGCGATCGCGTGGCGCCGCCGAACCTGCTGGCCGCCGAGACCTTCATTGCCGCCGACCTTACCAAGCCCGACGAAGTGGCGGCGGCGGTCGAGGGTGCGCACGGCGTGATCCACCTCGGCGGCCATTCGGTCGAGGGGTCGTGGGACACCATCCTGCAGGCCAACATCATCGGCTGCTACAACCTCTTCGAGGCGGCGCGCCAGGCCGGCGTCGAGCGCGTGATCTTCGCCTCGTCCAACCACGCCGTCGGCTTCTACCCGCGCAAGCGCCGGATCGGACCCGATGTGACGGTGCGCCCCGACAGCCGCTACGGCGTCAGCAAGGCGTTCGGCGAGGCGCTGGGCGCGCTCTACGCCGACAAGCACGGCATCGCCGTGACCTGCCTGCGTATCGGCAATGTCGGGCCGCGGCCGATCGATGTGCGGCGACTGTCGATCTGGCTCCTGCCGCAGGATCTGGTGCAGCTGATCCAGATCGGCCTGGAGCATCCCGAGATCCGCTTCGAGATCCTGTACGGCGCCTCGGACAATGCGGCGGCCTGGTGGGACAATGCCCGCGCCCGGACGCTGGGCTACCGGCCGGTTGGTCGGGCCGAGGACCATCGCGCCCATGCCGAAGCCGAGCAGGCCAAGGTCGGGCCCGATCCGGTGGGCGACCTCTTCCAAGGTGGTACTTTCTGCTCGGCAGAGTTCAACAACGACGTGAAACACGCAGGACCATGACCATGACCCGTTTCCTGACCGTCGGCGCCGCCCAGATGGGCCCGATCCAACGCAGCGATTCCCGCCGCGACGTGGTCGAACGGCTGATCGCGCATTTGCGCGAGGCCGAGCGCATGGGCTGTGAGCTGGTGGTTTTTCCCGAGCTGACACTGACCACGTTCTTTCCCCGCTGGTGGATGACCGACCAGGCCGAGATCGATTCCTTCTTCGAGCGCGAGATGCCGTCGAACGAGACGGCGCCGTTGTTCACCGAGGCCAAGCGGCTGGGCTTGGGTTTCTGCCTGGGCTATGCCGAGTTGGCGCACGAGAACGGCCGGCTGCGCCGTTTCAACACCTCCATCCTGGTCGAGCGCGACGGCCGCATCGCCAGCAAGTACCGCAAGGTCCATCTGCCGGGCCATGCCGAGCACGAGCCGGCGCGGCCGTTCCAGCATCTGGAGAAGCGCTACTTCGAGGTCGGCAATCTCGGCTTCCCGGTGGTCAAGGCGCTGGGCGGCAACATGGGCATGTGCATCTGCAACGACCGGCGCTGGCCCGAGACCTACCGTGTGATGGGCCTGCAGAACGTCGAGATGGTGCTGCTGGGCTACAACACGCCGCTGCACAACGCGCCGGCGCCCGACCACGACGAGCATTCGTGGTTCCACAACCAGCTTTCCATGCAGGCCGGCGCCTACCAGAACGGCACCTGGGTGGTGGGCGTGGCCAAGGGCGGCGCCGAGGAGGGCGTGCCGTCGCTCGCCGACAGCATGATCGTCGCACCCTCGGGCAAGGTGGTGGCGCGGGCGGCCGGCGACGGCGACGAGCTGATCGTCCATCGCTGCGATCTCGACGCCGGCCAGAGTTATAAGCGGACGACCTTCAACTTCGCCGTCCACCGCCAGCCCGACCAGTACCGCATGATCGTCGAGCGCAAGGGCGCGATGGATCCTTAAGGCGAGGCTTTGGTGAAATTGCCGTAGCTGCGTTCCGGCGTGCCGCGGAACAGCGACATGTGGGTGTGGGTGGCGACGAAGGGATCGCCGATCTTCTTGCGACCGAACGTCACCGTCGTGCGACCCGGCCGGTCGAAGCGATCGCCGTTGGGATGGAAGCCGTCGGATTGCCAGACGCCCATGCCGACCGCCGTCAGCCGGTCGGCCGAGACGATGGCCTCGATCTTGTCGAGATCGTAGCGGAAATTGCGGATGGTGCCCCAGACGTTGCGCCACTGCTTCTGCTCGGCGAGGTCGCGACCGGTCATGAAGTCGGTGAAGGTGCCGAAGGCGATCATGTCTTCGGCGAAGATCGGGCGGGCGCCCTCGTAGTCGACGGTACGGCAATGCCTGGAGAGCGTGTCGAACCAGGCGCGCACGGCGGCCAGATCGTCGGGGTGGACGGGGTCGATCAGCTTCACGACGCAACTCCTATAGTCCGAACCGTTGCCACAGCAGGCGTTCTTCGAGCGCCGCCAGGGTCGCCGGCCCGATCTCGTCGACCGCGCTGCCGAGGCCAAACCGCGACAGCAGGCGGCGGCGCGGAGCGATCACCGGCAGATGCACCTTGGCGCCGTAGCGCGCCTGCAGGGTGGCGCGCAACTCGCCGAGACCGTCGACCAGGCCGAGTTCCAAGCCGCGCCGGCCGGTCCAGAACTCGCCGCTGAACAAGGTGGCGTCGTCGCCCTTCAGTCGCGCCGCGCGCCGTGTGCGGACCCAGTCCTTGAAGCCATCGTGAATCTCCGCCTGCAAGCGGCGCAGCCGCTCAAGGTCTTCCGGCTTCTCCGGCCGGAACGGATCGAGCATGGATTTGCGCTCGCCCGACGTGTGCAGCCGCCGCTCGATGCCCCAGCGCGCCAGCAGATCCTGAAAGCCGAAGCCGGCGCTGATGACGCCGATCGAGCCGACGATCGAGCTGGCGTCGGCCACGATCTCGTCGGCGGCGCAGGCCAGCCAGTAGCCGCCCGAGGCCGCCACGTCCTCGACGAAGGCGATGACCTGGAGGCCCTTCTCGTCGGCCAGCAGGCGGATGCGCTGGCCGATCAGGGCCGACTGCACCGGCGAGCCGCCGGGCGAGTTGATGGCGAGTGCCACCGCCTTGATGCCGCGCATGTCGAAAGCGCGCTTGAGCAAAGGCGCCGCGGTCTCGATGGACAACCCGCGATTGCCCAGCATGCCGCCGGCGGCGATCACCCCGGACAGGCGGACCACCGGGACGACCGGCCCGCGGCGCAAACGTTCCTTCAGCCAACCGAACATGGCGGGCACTGTCGCGGCGGTGGCTTCAGAAGGCAAGCGGTGCGGCGTGACGCAGGACGGCCTCGGCCGCGTCGGTGTAGCGGCCATCCGGCCGGTGCAGGACCAACGGCGGCGCTTCGCTCCGCAGCAAGCTGCCGGCGCGCCGGGCGCGAAGGACGATGCGGGGCGCCGGCGGCAGGCGCTTGATCGCAATCTCGCGCCAGCCCAGCCGGTCGAGGTGCGCCACGATCTCCTCCAACCGATCGCTGCGGTGGATCAGCAACAGGCTGCCATCCGGCCGGGCGGCGGCCGCGGCGGCGGCCAGCCAGCGTCCCAGGGCGGCGCTCGATTCGACGGTCGCCAGAGCCTTGCTGCGGTCGGGCGAGGGGTCGGCGCCGGCGGCGGCGAGATGGGGCGGGTTGCTGACGACATGGTCGAAGGCGCCGATCTCGGCCGGCAGCGGCTGCGCCAGGTCGTGGACCAAAGTCCGCATCCGGTCGCCGAGGCCGTTGAGCCGGGCGTTGCGTTCGGCGAGGTCGGCCAGCGCCTCCTGCAGCTCGACTCCCGTGACCGTGCAGCCGGCCAGGCGCGTGGCGAGGCATAGCCCGACCGCCCCGACCCCGGCGCCGAGATCGAGGATGCGCGCGCCGGGTGCCGCATCGACGGCCGCCGCCAGCAGCACGGCGTCGACCGCCACCCGGTAGCCGCGCGCCGGCTGCAGCAGGCGCACCCGGTTGCCCAGCAGGCCGTCTTCGGTCAGGGTCGGTTCCATGCTAGAGATCATCGCACGACATCGTGTCGCAACAATCGGCTTCGTCGGAAGACTATCTTTTTCGTATGGCAACCGTCGTTACCTTCGAGGGCAAGCGCAGGGCACCGAGCCTCGAGCCGCTGCTGGCGCTGTGCGCCGACGACATGGCGCAAGTCGATCGTGAGATCGCGGCGCGCATGCGTTCGTCGGTGACGCTGATCCCCGAGCTCGCCAATCACCTGGTCGGCGCCGGCGGCAAGCGCCTGCGACCGCTGCTCACCGTGGCGGCGGCGCGGCTGTGCGGCTACACCTCGTCCGACGACCGCCATGTCAAGCTTGCGACCTGCGTGGAGTTCATCCATTCGGCGACGCTGCTGCACGACGACGTGGTCGATGTCAGTGCCTTGCGCCGCGGCAAGCCGTCGGCCAATGCGGTATGGGGCGACAAGGCCTCGGTGCTGGTCGGCGACTTCCTGTTCACGCGCGCCTTCGAGCTGATGGTCGATGTCGGGTCGCTCGAGATCCTCGGTGTGCTGTCGCGCGCCTCCTCGACCATCGCCGAGGGCGAGGTGCTGCAGCTGGTGAGCCAGCGCGACACCAGCACGCCGGAGGCGACCTATCTCGAGGTCATCAAGGCCAAGACCGCCAAGCTGTTCGCCGCGGCGGCCGAGGTCGGCGCCATGGTCGCAGGTCGCGACGCCCCGGAGCGGGTGGCGCTGGAGAGCTTCGGCATGAATCTCGGCATCGCCTTCCAACTGGTCGACGATGCGCTCGACTATGCCGGCCGCGAGGCGCAGCTCGGCAAGACAGTCGGCGACGATTTCCGCGAGGGCAAGATCACATTGCCGGTGATCCTAGCCTTCCTGCGCGGCAAAAGCGTCGAACGCGAATTCTGGAAGCGCACCATCGAGAAGCTCGAGCAGCGCGACGGCGACCTCGAGCAGGCCAAGACCCTGCTCGACCGCCACAATGCGGTGGCCGACACGTTCGAGCGCGCCCGCCACTACGGCGCCATGGCGCGCGATGCGCTGGGCCTCTTCCCCGACACGCCGCTCAAGGCAGCGCTGCTCGAGGCCGTCGACTTCGCGATCGCCCGCGCCCACTGAGCCGCCTGCGCGATGGCCGCCCGTCACGTCCTTGCCATCGACCAGGGCACCACCAGCACGCGCGCCATCGTCTTCGACGCCGCCGGCCGGCCGGTCGCGTCGGCGCAGAAGGAGCTGCCGCAGATCTTTCCCAAGCCGGGTTGGGTCGAGCACGATGCCGAGGAGATCTGGTCCGCCACGGTCGAGGTCTGCCGCGGCGCGCTGGCCAAGGCCGAGCTCGACGCCACGGCGCTGGCCGGCATCGGCATCACCAACCAGCGCGAGACAACGGTGGTGTGGGATCGCGCCACCGGCAAGCCGATCCACAATGCCATCGTCTGGCAGGACCGCCGCACCGCCGACCGTTGCGCCGCGCTGAAGCAGGCCGGTCACGAGGACGAGGTCACGGCCCGGACCGGCCTGCTGCTCGACCCCTATTTCTCGGGCACCAAGATCGCCTGGATGCTCGATCACGTGGCGGGCACCCGCGCCGCTGCCGAGCGGGGCGCGCTGGCCTGCGGCACGATCGAATGCTTCCTGTTGTGGCGACTGACCGGCGGCAAGGTCCATGCCAGCGACGCCACCAACGCCAGCCGCACGTTGCTGCTCGACATCCACAAGGGCGCGTGGAACGCCGATCTCCTAAAGCTGTTCGGCGTGCCGATGGCTTTGCTGCCGCAAGTGGTGGATTGCTCGGGTGCGCTGGGCGTCGCCACGGCCGATATCCTGGGAGCGCCGGTGCCGGTGCTGGGCATGGCGGGCGACCAGCAGGCCGCGGCGGTGGGTCAAGCCTGCACCCAGCCGGGCATGGTGAAGGCGACCTATGGCACGGGCTGCTTTGCCCTGTTGAACACCGGCAGCATCGCGGTGCGCTCGCGCAACCGGTTGCTCACCACCATCGCCTATCAGCTCGGCGGTAAGCGGATCTACGCGCTGGAGGGCAGCATCTTCGTCGCGGGCGCGGCGGTGCAGTGGCTGCGCGATGGCCTGCGCCTGATCGGCAAGTCGGCCGATGTCGAGCATGTCGCGGCGCGCGCCAAGCCCGGCCATGGTGTCTACATGGTGCCAGCCTTCGTCGGGCTGGGCGCGCCTTACTGGGATGCCGAGGCGCGCGGCGCGCTGCTCGGCCTGACGCGCGATAGCGGCCCGGCCGAGATCGCGGCGGCGACGCTCGATTCGGTGTGCTTCCAGACGCGCGACCTGATCGAGGCGATGCGCGGCGACGGCGCGCAGATCGACGAGCTGCGCGTCGATGGCGGCATGGTGGTGAACGATCCTTTGATGCAGCGACTGGCCGACACCGTGGGCGTGCCGGTCGAGCGGCCGATGGTGACCGAAACGACCGCGCTGGGCGCCGCCTTCCTTGCCGGCCTGCAGGCCGGGCTGTGGTCTTCGCTGCAGTCGCTGTCGCAGGCCTGGGCGCTCGACCGCGCCTTCCGGCCGGTCGAGGACGCCCTCTCGCGCGACCGCCGCTACGCCGGCTGGCAGGACGCGGTGCGGCGGGTGCGCAGTTCATGATTGCCACTCACGAGGTCGACCACTAGGTTGCGCGCGCCATGAGCGCCCGCGCCAATCCCGTTTATTGTGGGGTCGACACGACCGATCTCGTGGGCGCCGCCAGGCTCATCCAGTCGATCGCCGGCGGGCCGAAACCTGCGGTCGGCGGCATCAAGCTCGGGCTGGAGTTCTTCCTGGCGCACGGCGCTCCCGGCGTGCGCTACGCCTTCCCTGCACCGGTGCGGGCGACCGGGGTCGGCTTCTTCCTCGACCTCAAGCTGCACGACATTCCCAACACCGTGGCGGGCGGCATCCGTGCCGTGGTCGAGCTGGCGCCGACCTACATCACCATCCATGCCAGCGGTGGTCGCGAGATGATGAGGGCAGCCGTCGAGGAGGTGGCCGGGCAGGCGGCCAAGCACGGCGTGCCGCGGCCCAAGCTGCTCGGCGTCACCGTGCTGACCTCGCTCGATCGGGCCGATCTCGAAGCGACCGGCGTGCGCGCCGATCCGTCCGAGCAGGTGGTACGGCTCGCCGCCTTGGCGCACGACAGCGGGCTCGACGGCGTCATCTGCTCGCCGCTGGAGATCGCCGCCTTGCGCAAGCAATGCGGGCCCGGCTTCGTGCTGATGGTGCCAGGCATCCGGCCGTTGGGTAGCGCCGCCAACGATCAGAAGCGCGCCATGACGCCGCGCCAGGCGGTCGATCTCGGCGCCACGCATCTGGTGGTCGGCCGGCCGATCTACAAGGCGGCCGACCCGCGATCCGCCGCCGAGGCGATCGCCCGCGAGGCCGGGGTCAACGACCTATGACGGTGGTGGCCAAGATCTGCGGCCTGTCGACGGCGGAGACGGTCGATGCCGCGGTGACGGGCGGTGCGGGTTTCGTGGGCTTCGTCACCTATCCGCCGTCGCCACGGCATATCGCCTCGAACGACCTGCTGCGGGCACTCGGCAAGCGCGTACCCAAGCACGTCGTTCGGGTCGGCCTGTTCGTCGATCCCGACGACGCTTTGCTCGATGAGCGGTTGGCCACCGGCGCGATCGATCTCATCCAGCTCCACGGCAAGGAGACGCCCGAACGGGTCGCCGCCGTCAAGGCGCGCACGGGCAGACCGGCGATGAAGGCGATCAAGGTGGCCGCCGCCGCCGATGTCGAAGGCGGCATTGCCGCCTACGCCGGTGTCGCCGACCGGCTGATGTTCGACGCTGCCGACGGCACCCTGCCGGGCGGCAATGCGCAGGCCTTCGACTGGACGATCCTGTCCGGCCGTCGCGTGCCGCTGCCCTGGCTTCTGGCCGGCGGCCTCACGCCCGACAATGTCGCGCAAGCAGTGCGAGTCACCGGGGCATCGGCCGTCGACGTTTCCTCTGGCGTCGAGGTGAGCCGCGGTGTGAAATCGCCGGCATTGATCGGCGCCTTCCTCGACCGCGTGAAGGCGCTCTGAAGGGGGGACGACATGAAGACCGAACAACGTCTGAAGGAACTCGGCATCGAGCTCACCAAGCCGACCTCGCCGATCGCCAACTACGTGAACGCCGTGCGCACCGGCAATCTGCTGTATCTCGCCGGCAAAGGCCCCGGCTTGCCTGGCCATCCGTTGCCGGTCGGCAAGGTCGGCCGCGAATTCACCAAGGAACAGGGCTACGAGTATGCCCGCCAGACGGGCCTCAGCCTGATCGCCGTCATGAAGGCCGAGCTGGGCGACCTCGATCGCGTCAAGCGCATCGTCAAGATCCTGGGCATGGTCAACGGCACGCTCGACTTCGGCGAGCAGCCGGAGGTGATCAACGGCTGCTCCGACCTCTTCGTCTCGGTGTTCGGCGATCGCGGCCGGCACGCGCGGTCGGCGGTCGGCATGGGCTCGCTGCCGCGCGGCATTCCGGTCGAGATCGAGGTCATCGTCGAGGTCGAGGATCGCCCGGCGAGAGCCGCGGCCAAGCCGGCGGCGCGGCGCAAGAGTGCGGCGAAAGCAAAGAAGAAGTCGGCCCGCGGCAAGCGTCGCTAGGCTTCTTTGACCGACCCCGGTCGGGCTGCTAAGTCCGCAGCCCGACAGGAAGCGCCATGGCCATTTCACCCAACAGTTTTCGCACCGGGCCCGACGAGCGCGGGCATTTCGGCTTGTTCGGCGGCCGCTACGTCGCCGAGACGCTGATGCCGCTGATCCTCGATCTCGAGAAGGCCTATGGCGAAGCCAAGGCCGATCCGCAGTTCCAGGGCGAGCTCAACTATCTGCTGGCGCACTATGCCGGCCGGCCGAGCCCGCTCTACTTCGCCGAGCGGCTGACCAAGCATCTTGGCGGCGCCAAGATCTACTTCAAGCGCGACGAGCTGAACCACACCGGCAGCCACAAGATCAACAACGTGCTGGGCCAGGTGCTGCTGGCCAAGCGCATGGGCAAGACGCGGGTCATCGCGGAAACCGGTGCGGGCCAGCACGGCGTCGCTACGGCGACGGCCTGCGCGCTGTTCGACATCCCCTGCGTCGTGTTCATGGGCTCGGTCGACGTTGCCCGCCAGGCGCCCAACGTTTTTCGCATGAAGATGCTGGGCGCGGAGGTGCGGCCGGTGACCGCGGGCTCCTCGACGCTGAAGGACGCCATGAACGAGGCGCTGCGCGACTGGGTGGCGACCTGCGAGACGACCTTTTATTGCATCGGCACCGTGGCGGGACCGCACCCCTATCCGGCGATGGTGCGCGACTTCCAGTGCGTGATCGGCAACGAGGTGCGCAAGCAGATCATGGAGATGGAGGGCCGGCTGCCGGACACGCTGGTCGCCTGCATCGGCGGCGGCTCCAACGCCATGGGCCTGTTCCATCCCTTTCTCGACGACAAGGGCGTGCGCATCGTCGGCGTCGAAGCCGGCGGCAAAGGCGTCGAGACCGGCGAGCATGCCGCGTCGCTGACCGGCGGCCGCCCCGGCGTGCTGCACGGCAATCGCACCTATCTTTTGCAGGACAAGGAAGGCCAGATCACCGAGGCGCATTCGATCTCGGCCGGCCTCGACTATCCCGGTATCGGGCCCGAGCATTCGTGGCTGAAGGAGCAGGGCCGGGTGGAATATGTCTCGGCGACCGACGACGAGGCGCTCGCGGCCTTCCAGCTCCTGTGCAAGCTCGAAGGCATCATTCCCGCCCTGGAGCCCGCCCATGCGCTGGCCCACGTCACCAAGCTCGCGCCCAAGCTGCCCAAGGACAATCTGCTGGTGATGAACCTCTGTGGCCGCGGCGACAAGGACGTGTTCGCCGTCGCCGAGCGGCTGGGCATGCAGGTCTGAGATGAGCCGCATTACCAAGCGCTTCGAGAAGCTCAAGGCCGACAAGCGTGCCGGCCTGGTCATCTATATCTCGGCCGGCGATCCCGACCTTGCGTCGAGCTACGAGATCCTGAAAGGCCTGCCGGCGGCCGGCGCCGACGTGATCGAGCTCGGCATGCCGTTCACCGACCCGATGGCCGACGGCCCGTCGGTCCAGGCGGCCGGCCAGCGCGCGCTCAAGGCGGGAATCACCGTCGACGCCACGTTCGACATGGTGCGTCGCTTCCGCCGCGAGACCGGCGACGGCGACACGCCGATCCTGCTGATGGGCTACTACAACCTGGTCTACCAGCGCGGCGCCGAGCGTTTCTGCAAGGCGGCGGCGGCAGCCGGTGTCGACGGCTTCATCCTGGTCGATTTGCCGCCCGAGGAAGCCGACGAGCTGAAGCCGCACGCCACGGCGCACGGTCTCGACACGGTGCTGCTGACCGCGCCGACCACCGACGACAAGCGCCTGCCCGCCGTGCTGAAGTACGCCTCGGGCTTCGTCTACTTCGTCTCGGTGCTCGGCATCACCGGCACCAAGTCGGCGACCGAGGATGCCGTGCGCAGCCATGTCGCGCGCCTCAAGCGCCATACCAAGCTGCCGATCGCCGTCGGCTTCGGCATCCGCACGCCCGAGCAAGCGGCCGCCGTGGCGCGCCATGCCGACGCCGCCGTCGTCGGCTCGGCCATCGTCGATCGCGTCAAGGCCGGTCTCGACCCGTCGGGCAAGCCCAAGCCCGGCCTGACCGCCGGCGTGCTTGCCGACGTCACAGCACTTGCCGCCGGCGTGCGCGGCACAGTCAAAGCTTAGGTGCTTTTCTCATCCTCGTCGTCGAACAAGAGATCGGCGACGAACGGATTGGTCTTGCGCTCCCAACCGAAGGTCGAGGTCTGGCCGTGACCGGGCACGAAGGTGATGTCGTCGCCCAGCGGCCATAACCGCTGGCGGATCGAATCGAGCAATTGCTGGTGATTGCCGCGCGGGAAATCGGTGCGGCCGATCGAGCCTCTGAACAGCACGTCGCCCACGAACGCCACCTTGGAGGGCTTGTGCACGAACACGACATGGCCCGGCGTGTGGCCGGGGCAGTGCACGACGTCGAAAGTGAGCTTGCCCAGGGTCACGGTTTCGCCGTTGGTGAGCCACCGATCCGGCACGAACGGCTTGTAGGCGGGGAAATTGTACTTGCGGCCGGAGTCCGGCAGCCCTTCGATCAGGAATAGGTCGTCTCGATGCGGTCCCTCGATCTTCACGCCGTAATGCTCGGCCATCGTGCCGGCGGCCGATGCGTGGTCGACATGGCCGTGGGTCAACAACACCTTGGTGACGTTGATGCCCTGCTGGCCGATCGCCTCCTGCAACATCTCGAAATCGCCGCCGGGATCGACAGCGGTGCCTTCCATGGTTTCGTCGCACCACAGGATGGAGCAGTTCTGTTGAAAAGGCGTGACGGGGGCAATCATGACCTTGAGCATGGCTCCGATCTAATGCCTCCCACGCGCCGACGGAAGGGCGTATGCTGGCGTCCCCTGGTTCGTCGGCAATGAATCTGCGTCTTTTGCTTTCTCTGCTGGTGCTGCTGGGCTGGCCCCTCAGCGCTCACGCCCAGATCGCGGCTGTGACCTCGCCCTCCGGGCCGGTCCAGGCCGGCCCCTATGTCGTGATCGACGCCGCAACGGGCGAGACCCTGGTCGAGCGCAATGCCGGTGCCTTCTGGCATCCGGCCTCGCTCACCAAGCTGATGACGATCTACCTCGTGTTCGAGGAGTTGAAAGCCCGCCGCCTCACGCTCGCGACGCCCATGGCGCTGTCGGAAGCCGCCCGCGCCAAGCCGCCCTCCAAGCTCGGCCTGGGGCCGGGTCAGACCATCACCGTCGAGCAGGGATTGCAGGCGTTGGTGGCCCGTTCGGCCAACGACGTGGCGGCGGGCTTCGGCGAACTGATCTCCGGCAGCGAAGCGGCATTCGCCCATCGCATGACCGAGACGGCGGCGCGCATCGGCATGAATGGCACGCAGTTCCGCAACGCCAGCGGATGGCCCGATCCGGCGCAGATCAGCACGGCGCGCGACATGGCGATGCTGGCCCTGGCTCTGGTCAGGCAGTTCCCCGAATACTACGGCTACTTCCGCACCCAGGAG
>Ga0194131_10009600_pt1 | contig 12169 bp, 10 predicted proteins | sample TA2KigO120mmetaG_FD_148631 | JGI IMG/M metagenome (GOLD analysis project Ga0194131, IMG submission 148631) | Freshwater microbial communities from Lake Tanganyika, Tanzania - TA2015053 Kigoma Offshore 120m | ecosystem: Environmental > Aquatic > Freshwater > Lake | place: Tanzania: Lake... | reverse complement strand
GCGGCCTTCGCGAGACAGTATTGCGCCGTGGCTGCGGCGAGGGCGCTCAGTGCCAGCCAGCCGAACTGCGCGGCGTCCGGCGTTCGCCAGTCGGCGAGCGCGAACGGTGCCGCACACAGGGTGCCGAATACCGAGAAGTAAAAGACGATGCGAAACGCTGGCTCGGTCGTGGTGAGCGACTTGACCTGCGTGAGCGTGAGGCTCGAGACCGCCCCGCCCAGCAGCGCGACCAGCACCGCCACGCCGGCATGCAGCTCCGGCCGCACGGCGATCAGCACACCGAGGAAACCGAGCGCGATCAGCGCGCTGCGGCGCAGGCCGACCCTTTCGCCCAGCACCAGGCGCGCGGTCATGGTCGTCCACAGCGGCCGTGTGAACGAGATCGCCACGAACGTCGTGAGGGGCAGATATTTCACGCCGAATACCCAGCACCACATCGACAGCACCCCCAGCGCGCCGCGCATCGCATGCGCGCCGAGGCGTTGCGTCCGCAGCGCACCCGGACCGTCGCGCAACACCCACGGCAGGGCAAAGGGAATGGCAAATGCCATGCGAAAGAAGAGCACCACGGCGACCGGCAACTCGAGCGAGACATGCTTGATGAGCACGTTCATTGCTACCACCAACGCAGCCGACATGGCCATCCAGCCGATGGCGCGCCAGCGGCCGGACTGGGCGCTCATGCGCCGATCGAGATAAGCACGTTGCCATGGCTGTCGAGCCGGGTGGCGCAGCCCGGCGGCACCACGACGGTGGTGTCGTACTCCTGCACCAGCAGCGGCCCGGCTGCGGGCGACGCGCCGAGCGAGCCGCGGGCGATCACACGCGTCTCGAGGCGACCGTGCTCGGGCCCAAAGTACACCGGGCGCCGCTGCTCGGGCGTCTCCTTCATGGCCACCCAGTCGCGTCCATGCTGGAGGGCGCGGGGCACGCGCATGACCAGTCGTACGGTGACCAGCTCGAAGGCCTTGGTATCGCCGCGGTGCGCGTAGGTGCGCTCGAACTCCTGCTCGAACCGCTCCTCCAGCTCGCGCAGCGCCGCCTCGCTCACGGAGCCGTTGGGCAGCGGCACCGTGAGCTCGGAGGATTGGCCGCGGTAGCGCAGGTCGGCATAGCGCTCGATCTGCGCTCCCTGGGGATCGAAGCCTTCCTCCCGGATGCGTCGCAGCAGGTCGTCACGCATCTCGGCAAGTGCCGCGTCGACGGCGCTCATGTCGCCCGCGCGGGTGCCGATGAGCACGGTGCGTGCGGCGTGGTGCTCCACCTCGGCATGCAGCAGCCCGAGAGCGCTGAACACGCCGGGTGCGCGTGGCACGAGCACCTCACGGATGCCGAGCGTGCGCGCCACGCCGGCGGCGTGGATGGGGCCGGCTCCGCCGAACGCCATCATGATGAAATCCGCCGGATCGCGGCCCCGCTCGACCGATACCGCCTTGATGGCGCGCACCATGTTGGAGTTCGCCACCACGTGGATGCCGTGCGCCGCATCGGCGAGCGAAAGGCCGGCCGGCTCGCCCACATGCCGGCGCACCGCCGCTTCTGCCAGGGCGGCGTCGAGCGCGAGCGAGCCGCCCGCGAGCGAGGTGCCGCTGATATAGCCGAGCAGGAGGTTGGCGTCCGTCACCGTCGGGCGGTCGTTGCCGTGGCCGTAACAGGCCGGGCCGGGCACGGCGCCGGCGCTGTGCGGACCGACGCGCAGCGAGCCGCCCGCGTCGAGGCTCGCGATGCTGCCCCCGCCGGCGCCGACTTCGGAGATGTCGATTACAGGGATGCGCAGCAGGTAGCCGCTACCGCGCATCAGGCGGCTGCTCACCGACACCGGCGAGCCGACCTCGTACTCGGCCCCGCGCAGAATCTCGCCGCGCTCGATGATGGAGGCCTTGGTCGTCGTCCCGCCCATGTCCAGCGTGATGACGTTCGCGTAGCCGCACTCGCACGCGATGCGCCCCGCCGCCACCACGCCGGCCGCCGGGCCGGACTCGATGATGGTCACTGGCCGGTCGGCAGCCGCGGAGGCGCTGATCAGGCCGCCGTTCGACTGCATCACCAGGATCGGGGACTTGACGCCGCGCCCTGCCAGCGCGCCGCGCAGCCGCTCCAGGTAGCGCGCGATCAGCGGGCCGACGTACGCGTTTACCACGGTGGTGCTGGTGCGCTCGAACTCGAGCATCTCCGGCAGGACATCGCTCGAGAGCGAAACCTCGACGCCCGGCAAGCGCTCGCGCAGCCGGCTCGCCGCGGCGCGCTCATGCGCGGAATTGCGGTAGGCGTGGAGGAAGCACACGGCGACAGCCTCCACCTCGGCGCGCGCCAGTTCTTCGATCGCGGTGTCGAGCGACGTCCTGTCGAGCGCTTCCAGCACACCGCCGCGCGCGTCGAGCCGCTCGCGCACGCCGAGGCGCAGCGAGCGTGGCACGAGCGGCGCAGGCTTTTCCCACGACAGGTCGTAGGCGAAGGGGATGCGGATGCGCCTGAACTCCAGCACGTCCCGGAAGCCTTCCGTGGCGAGAAGCCCGGTGCGCGCGCCCTTGCGTTCGAGGATGGCATTGGTCGCGACCGTCGTGGCGTGCACGATCTCGACTACCGCGCCGGCCGGCGTGCCGGCCTCCGCGCAATACTCCGCGACGCCCTCGACGATGGCGAGCGCGTAGTCCGCCGGTGTCGAGGGGCGCTTGCGACGGTCGAGCTTGCCGTCGGGACGCACGAATACAAAGTCCGTGAAGGTGCCGCCGATGTCGACACCGACGCGCAGGCCCGCGCTCGCCGTGCCGTTCATTGCGCGCGCGCTTTCGCGGTCGCTTCGGTATCCACGCGCCAGGGCCTGGGCAGCACTACAACGCCGTAGTCGCGCCGCGCGGCGTCAGGGGTGACCTTGCCGTCTCGCACGTCGGCGAGCACGCGGGCCGGATCGCGCCGGCGTGGGTCACCGTAGCCGCCCGCACCGGCGGTCTTGTGCCGGATCGCCTGTCCGCCGGCGAGCGGGCGGGTGAATTTCGTCGGTAGCGGACGCCATTCCCCAGTGCCGTCGTCGAGCAGGTTGTGCGACGGCGTGCCATCGGCCCCGCCGGCGAGCCCGTATGGCCGGTGGTGATGCCGGTCGGCGCGCAGCTGTAGCGTGGCGCGCGCGCCGAGGAAACGAAGCTGGCGCAGCACCGACAGGCCGCCGCGATATTCGCCGGGACCGCCGCTGTCCGGAACGAACTCGTAGCGCTCGACTCGGATGGGCGCCTGGTTCTCAACCATCTCGACGGGGGCGTTGCTGATGTTGGCGGCGCCGTTGGCGATCCCATCGATGCCCTCGCGCCGGTGGCCGCCGCCCCAGGCGCCCATGATCGCCTCGCGAAACAGAGAGAAGCGGCCTTCCGCGTCATAGCAGCCGAAGCTGTAGCTGGTCGTGCCGCCCTCGCCGGCGGCGCGCACGCGCTGGGGGATCGCCTGCGCCAGCGCGCCGAACATGGCGTCGATGAGGCGAAAGCCGCTGATGCCGCGTGCAGCCACCGCCGCCGGCGGCCGCGGATTCACCAGGCAGCCGAGCGGCGCCTTCACCTCGATGGGACGGAAGAAGCCGGCATTGTTGGGCGCGTCCGAGTCCATGATGGAGCGCACCGCGAAGTACACGGCGGACTTGGCGAAGGAAAGCGTCGAGTTGATTGCGCCGCGCACCTGCGGCGAGGTGCCCTCGAGGTCCACGATCATCTCGCCGTCCTTCACGTGCACCGCAACGGCGATGCGCACCGGCTCTTCCATGTGCACGCCGTCGTCGTCCAGATGGTCGACGAAGCGGTACACGCCCGACGGGATCGAGCGGATGGTGCGCCGTGCCTCGCGCTCGCTGTAGTCGAGCAACTCCCCGAAATGGCGCTCGAGCGGGTCGAAGCCGTAACGCGCGACGAGCTCGCCCATGCCGCGCTCGGCGATGCCGCAGGCCGCGAGCTGGGCCTGCAGGTCTCCGAGCACGGTATCCGGCACGCGCACGTTGATGGCGATGAGGTCGAGCAGGGTCTGGTTCGGCTGCCCTCGGTCATGGAGCTTGAGCACCGGGATGCGCAGGCCCTCCTGGAAAACCTCGGTGGAATCCGCTGCGCTCGAGCCGGGAACGCGCCCGCCGATGTCGTTGTGGTGCGCGACCACCACAGCGTAGCCGAGCAGGCGCTCGCGGATGAACACCGGCTTGAACATGAAGATGTCGGGGAGGTGCATGCCGCCCTGGTAGGGGTCGTTCAGCACCACCACGTCGCCCGGGGACAGGCTGTCGCCGTACTTCGCGCGCACGGCGTCCATGGCGTCGGGAATGGAGCCGAGATGCAGCGCGACGCTCAGCCCCTGCGCGATCATGCGGCCCTGCCGATCGCAGAACGCGCTCGACAGGTCCATGGTGTCGCGCATGATCGACGAGTAGGCGATGCGAATCACCGTCAGCACCATCTCGTCCACGATCGAGCCGATCGCGTTCTTCACCAGCTCCAGGCGTACCGGGTCATGCGCCATACTTCTTCTCCCGGCTGCGATACTCCTTGAGACCGGCGATCTCCCAGAACTCCTCGAACCCGACCATCCGCTCCCACACGCTGAGCGAGTTGCCGGTCTGCTTGATCTCGGTCAGCACCTCGCGCATGGTCTTGCACGCGGCCATCAGCGCGTGGGCGTAGAAGCACGCGGTCTTGAAGCCGAGCTTCTCAATCTCGGACACGTGCAGCCGCGGCACCATGCCGCTCGGCGAATGATTGAAATGCAGCGGCACGCGGCCGCGGAAGCGCTCGGCGATGGTACGGATCTCGTCCATCGACTCGCGCATCTCGAAGAACAGCATGTCGGCGCCGGCCTCGAGGTAGGCTTCGCCGCGCTCCAGCGTGTCGCCGAGCCCGTTCACCATGATCGCGTCGCAGCGGGCGATGACCACGAAATCCGCGTCGTGGCGCGCGTCCAGGGCGGCCCTGATCTTGCCCGCCATCTCCTCCTTCGCGATCAGGCGCTTGCCGAACATGTGGCCGCAGCGCTTGGGCCACACCTGATCCTCGATATGGATCCCGGCAATGCCCGCGCGCTCGAACTCGCGCAGGGTGCGCGCGGCGTTGAGCGCGTTGCCATAGCCGTTGTCGGCGTCGACGATTACCGGGATCCTCACCGCCTCGGCGATGTAGCGCGCGTTCTGCACCATCTCCGGCATGGTGACGAGGCCAATGTCCGGATAGCCGCGGCACATCGACGCGCCGGCGCCGGTGACGACGCACAGCGGATAGCCCACCTGCTCGACAATGCGGGCGCTCAGTCCGTCGTGCGCCCCGCCGCCCAGCACGATGCCGGGCGCGGCAAGCAGCTCGCGCAACCTTGATGTCATGCGCATTCAGTTCTCCTTCATGTCCTTGCGGCGAAAACCGAGATACGACGCGGCGAGCTGCAGACACACCAGCAGCACCACCGCGCCGAGGAAGATCTTCGACATAGCCCCCTGCAGCAGGATCCACCAGTCGCCGTCCGAGATCGTGAGCGCGCGGCGCAGCGACACCTCCATGCGGTCGCCGAGCACGATGGCGAGGAGCAGGGGCGCCGGATCGAACTTTCCCTTGCGCAGTACGTAGCCGACCAGTCCGGACACCGCCATGATCAGGATGTCGGTGGCGTTGGAGTTGACGCTGTAGATGCCGATCATCGACACGAGCAGCACCGTCGGCGCGAGGTAGGCGTAGGGGATGCGCAGCAGGTTGACGAACAACCCCACCAGAGGCAGGTTGAGAACGAGCAGCACGAGGTTGCCGATGTACATGCTCGCGATCAGCCCCCAGAACACGTTCGGGTGCTCCGAGACGAGCTGTGGGCCGGGCTGCACGCCGTGAATCTGCAGGGCCGAAAGGAGGATCGCGGTGGCCGGGATGGCGGGGATGCCGAGCACAAGCAGCGGAATCATCGAGCTGCCGGTGGTGGCATTGTTAGCCGTCTCGGGCCCGGCGACCGCCTCGATACGCCCGGTGCCGAAAGTCTCGGGCGCCTTCGACAGCTTACGCTCCACCGCGTAGCTGACGAAGGTCGAGATGACGTGCGAAATGCCGGGGATGAAGCCGAAGATGAAGCCGATCACGGTGCCCCGGCCGATTGCCGGCGCCGAATCCTTGAGGTCCTGCATGCGCGGCACCAGGGTGCGTAGCGCTGGCTTGATGACCTTCACCCGGGCGATGTCTTCCAGGTTGAGCAGGATCTCGCTCACGCCGAACAGCCCGAGCGCCAGGGCGACGAAGTTGATGCCGTTGACAAACTGCAAGGATCCGAAGGTGAAGCGCGGATGCGCGGTGATGAGATCGACGCCCACCGTGGCGATGAGCAGTCCCGCGAGCACCATCATCAGCGTCTTGAGCGCGGGCCCGCCGCTCACGAAGCACAGCACCAGGAGCGCGAGCAGCATCAGCCCGAACTCGGCCGCCGGGCCGACTTGCAGCATCAGCTTGGCGAGCGGCGGGGCGAACAGCATCAGGCCGACGACGCTGAGCGTGCCGCCGATGAAGCTGCCGATCGCCGCCACCACGAGCGCCGGGCCGGCGCGGCCCTTGCGCGCCATCTCGTGGCCGTCGATCGCGGTCATGATGGAGGCCGCCTCGCCGGGGATGCGCACGAGGATCGACGTCGTCGATCCGCCGTACATGGCGCCGTAGAAGATGCCGGCCAGCATGACAATCGCCGCGGTCGGCTCGAGCTGATAGGTGAGCGGCAGCAGCAGTGTGAGGCCCGCCAGCGGTCCGAGCCCGGGCAGCACGCCGACGATGGTCCCCCACAGGCAGCCGATGACGCAGTACATCAGAACGTCGGAGCGCAGCGCGACTGCGAAGCCGTTCAGCAGCGGTTGCAGCGTTTCCACGGTCTGCCCGCTAGAGTGAGAAGGGCAGCGGCGGCAGCGCGACGTTGAGCAGATTCTGGAAGATCAGGCGCAGGGCCACGCTCCCCAGAACGGCGGCGATGAGCGAGCGCCACCCGCCCAGCGGCGAAAGCGACCACAACAGGACGAACAGGAACAGCGTCGAGGTGACGAGGAACCCGGCGCGCTCCCACAGCAGCCCGGCGACGACGATGACGACGAAGCAGAGCAGGACGTGGCGGTTGCCCAGCGGAACCGGTTCGTCGCTGCCCGCGCCGGTGCGGCGCGCGGCGAGCAGCACCGCCGACAAAAGGGCGAGCAGGACGCCGCAGGCGAGCGGCACCATGCCGGGCCCGGGCAACGCCGGCGTGCCTTGCGGCATGCGCAGCGCCTCCCAGGCGGCGAGCACGCCGAGGAGGACCAGCGCTACCGCGGTGCCGACCTCCAGGCGCCGGAGCGACGTAGGCACGCTATTTCTTGGTCAGGCCGATCGCCGCCATCACCTTACCCATGGCTTCGTACTCGGAGTCGATCAGGTTGCGAAACTCGGCCGAGCTCGATCCTTTCGCCTCTTCGCCGCGCTTGAGCATGAACTCCCTGAACTTGTCGCTTTGCGCCGCCGACGCGAAGGCTTTCTGCAGGATGGCGAGGCGATCGGCGGGCAGCTTCAGCGGCGCGATGATGCCGCGCCAGAGCACGGTCGCCTCCTCCGGCGCGCCGAGGTCGGCGAGGCCGGCGGCGTCGGGTACGGAGGGATTGCGCTCGGCGGAGGTGACCATCACGCACCTGGCGGACTTGTCCTTCACATACGGCATGATCGGCGGGATCGAGCCGCCGTAGATGTCGACGTGCCCGCCGAGAAACGCTTTCAGCGTCTCGCCCGCGCCCGCGAATGGAATCGGCCGTGCCTTGACGCCGAGCTTGGTGAACACGCGCTCCGCGGCGAGCTGGATGGTGCCGCCGACGCCATCATTGCCGTAAGTGTACTTGCCAGGATTCTTGCGCAGCTCCTCGATGAAGGCCTTGCCGTCGGCCGCGGGAAACGCCGACTTCACGCACATCACGGTGGGAGACGACGTGACGAGCGAAACCGCGGCGTAGTCGCTGACCTTGTACGGTGCCGGCAGCATGTGCGGCGTCATCGTGAGCGGCGCGTTCCACAGTCCGCCGATGGTATAGCCGTCGGGCCTCGCTTGCACCACCTGCGCCATGCCGAGCGTGCCGCCACCGCCGGGCTTGTTCACCACCACGACTTTCTGGCCGAGAAGCGGTTCAACGAGCTCGGCCAGCACGCGCAGCGAGATGTCGGTCCCGCCGCCGGCGGCGGTGGGAATCACCAGCTCAATCGGGCGCGACGGGTACTTCTCCTGGGCGAATGCGGCGGGAAGGATACACAGCGCAGCCAGGGCAGCGGCTGCTCCTCGCTTCAGTCGGGTCATTTCCTCCTCCTGTGGTCGAAATTCCCTGCAAGGTGCCGGCTAATTATAGTCCCGCCCCACTTGCGCGCCCTCACGTTTGTGGCGATGCCGCCATCTCCTCAGGAGACGGCGGGGTGCGGGCGTAGAATCGATTCGCCCATGAAGCTCGATCCGACGTCCCTGCGGCTCTTCATCAGCGTCGTCGAGGAGCGCACGATCGCCAAGGCAGCCGAACGCGAGCATATCGCCCCCTCCGCGGTCAGCAAGCGCGTGAGCGAGCTCGGGGCCGCGCTCAACACCGAGCTCCTTGCCCGCAGCAACAAGGGCATCCAGCCCACCCCGGCCGGGGTGACACTCGTCAATCTGGCGCGCGGGGTGCTTCACGACCTGGACGAGATCCACTCGCAAATGCTCGACTACTCGAGCGGCATGCGCGGACACGTGCGCATTTTCGCCACCATTTCCGCGATCACCCGCTACCTGCCGGAGCAGCTGAGCTCGTTCCTTGCTGCCCATCCGCTCGTCGAGGTGCGGCTGGAGGAGCAGAAGACCTCCACCGTGATCGCCAAGGCGATCGCCGAGTACGCCGCAGATATCGGCATTTTCACTCTGCCGCCGCATGCCCCCCCCCGCTGGAATATTTCCCGTATCACGGCGAGGAGCTGGTGGTGATCGTACCGAAGCAGCATCCGCTGGGGCGAAAGTCCTCGGCCGAGTTCGCCGACATCGTCGGCTACGACTTCGTTGGCATGAATCCCGGCGGGGGCGTGAATACACAGCTCGTCGAGGCGGCGGCGCGACTGCTGGTCGACCACCTGCGCGGCGTTGCACAGTGAAGATCGATTGCCATGCGCACGTGTTCAGGCGCGACCTGCCCCTGGTGGCAAGCGGGTCCAGCGCGGCTGCTCTGGGCGAGGGACTGGCCGTGGACGCAGAATCGCGCGCGGCTTACCTGTGGCAGGACGCTCAACTGGCTGGCACAGTGGATACTGGAAGCGCAGGCGAGGGCGGCCATTCTCGGCGCGACGCCCGCGCGGTTGCTCGGATTCGAAAAGGAGACGCAGACATGCGCGGCACCACGCAACTGAGAAACATGCTGAAGAGCGGCCAGACGGTTGTCGCACCCGGTGTCTACGACGGGATGTCGGCGCGGCTGGTGGAGAAAGGCGGCTTTGCAGCCGCGTACGCGAGCGGCGGTGCGATCGCCCGGGGCAGCGGCATACCGGACCTCGGCCTGCTGTCGCTTGCCGAGATCGCCGCCCGCCTGGAGCAGATTGTCGATGTGGTCGGCATCCCGGTTATTGCCGACGCCGACAACGGCTATGGCAACGCTCTCAACGCGCAGCGCGCAGCGCACGCCTTCGAGCGGGCGGGTGTCGCGGCATTGCACCTCGAGGACCAGACCTTCCCCAAGCGATGCGGACATTACGAGGACAAGTCAGTGGTCCCGGTGGCTGAGATGGTGGGCAAGCTGAAGGCGGTGCGCGACGCGCTGCACGACACGGACTTCGTCGTCATCGGGCGCACCGATGCCATCGCGGTCGAAGGCTTAGAGCGGGCGCTCGAGCGCTGCCACGCTTACCTGGAAGCAGGCGCCGATGTCGCGTTCCTGGACGCGCCGACCAGCGAAGCCCAGATTGGTGAGATCGCCCGGCGGCTGCCGGGCTGGAAGCTGATCAACATGTTCCAGGGCGGCAAGACACCGCTCCTGCCGGTGTCGCGCCTGCAGGAGCTCGGCTTCAGCATCGTGATCATCCCGAGCGACCTGCAGCGCGCCGCCATCAGGTCGATGCAGCGCACGCTGGCCGCCATCGCGCGCGACGGCAGCAGCGCCGGCATCCTCGACCAGCTCGCGCCGTTCGACGAGCGCGAGGTGCTGGTCGGCACGGCCGATTTCCTCGCGCGCGGCAAGTGCTACGCGCAATGAGCGGCGAGGCGCTACTCGAGCTCGCGAGGTTCGCGGCAACCGTCGATGTGCGCCAGGTCACCCCGCAGGTCGCGGACAAGGCGCGCGCCTGTCTCCTCTATGCGATGGCGGTCGGCGCGGCATCCACCCGCGCGCCTCAGGCGGCTCAGGCAGCCGCGGCGACGGATGCGGCCATCGGCCCCGCGAGGCGTTTCCTGGACGACCGTGGCTGCGACGCCGCGAGCGCGGCGTTCGCCAACGCGACCTTGTTCCATGCACGCGTGCAGGACGACGCGCACCCCGCTGGCCACGTGGGTGCGGTCGTCATACCGGTGGCGCTCGCCGTGGCGCAGGCGAGCGGTGCGAGCGGCGCACGCCTGCTGACCGCGCTCCTTGCCGGCTATGAAGTGGCGCTGCGCATCGGCCGCGACCACGCCGCCGACCTCAGTGCGCGGGGCTTCCGCACTACGCCGGCCTACGGCGTGTTCGGCGCCGCGGCCGCGGCCGGCCGGCTCCTCGGCCTGGATGCCGGCGCAATGACGCACGCGCTCGGGCTCGCCGCCAGCATGGCGGGTGGCCTGCGCGAGTACTCGGAAGCAGGCAGCGAGGACTTCGCATTCCAGGCCGGTGGGGCGGCGTGGAACGGGATCACCGCCGCGCGTCTCGCAGCCGCGGGTGCAAAGGCCGCACCGAGCGCGCTGGACGGTCGGGCGGGCTTCTATCGCGCCTTCGGCGAGGCGGGGCGCCGCTACGACGCGCGCCTGACCGACGCGCTGGGGAGCGTGTTCGAGATCATGGGCGTCACCTACAAGCCGTATCCGATCTGCCAGTTTCATCGTGGCATCGTCGCCGGCTGCGCGAGGCTGAGCGGCCGCGCCGGCACCCGCGTGCCGCGGTCGATCACCGTGCGGATGAATCCCTTCGAGGCGGACTTTTTCGGCGTGCGCTTCGCCGGTCCGTTCCGCAGCTTTCCCCAGACCTTCATGAGCGCGCCCTTCTGCGCGGCTTTGGGCTGGGCGCGCGGCGATGCAACGCTTGCCGCTCTGACCGATTTCACGGCGGCCGATGTGATCGACCTCGTGCCGCGTATCAGCATCGTGTCCGACCCGGGCCGGGAGCGTTATGCGCCCTTGATCGAGGCGCGGCTGGCGGACGGGGAGATCCTCGCCTGGGAGGAGCGCGACAAAGCCGATGCCTACCTGCTGACCTGGGATGCCGCGAGCCGCATGACGCTTCGGCTCGCGGCCGAAATGGAGATTCCAGGTGCAGTTGCGGATAGCCTCGTCGACGCCGTTGCTGTCGCGGTCGAAGCACAATCCCTTGAGCGCCTTGTTGCAGCGATGCGTGCCGCGTGCGGACGCGTGCCCGATTCCGGTGCCGAGTCAGCGTCAGGAAGCCCCTGACGGGGTAAGCCCCCTTTCCTTTTGTGCGGGTTCTCCGCGCGCGTCCTCCTGTTCGATGCTCGGTACGCGCACCACGCCCCAGCCGCCACGTTCGCCCTCGTGAAAGGGAAGGGTTGAGAAGAGGCTAATCCTCGCGGCCCTACATGGAATCCTATATGCGCCGGCTGTCCTCCAGCGCCTCCGGACCGATGCGCGCATCCGCGAGCGCGGCCTTCGCCACCGTCGCGGCGAGCTGCTTGAGGGTGACATCGGGCTGCAGTCCGAATTTCGAAATGCCGACGCCGACGATAAGGAGATTGACGGTTGCCTTGGTTCATGCCTTTCTCCTGTGATCCTGCCCGCGTCGAGCGCCACGCGCGACTGCACCATCTTTATAGACCGAATACCGTCGTTGACGAAGTCGCCGAGGCGCGATCCTAGCCGCACGCCGGCCGGCAACGTCGCCGCATAGCCAGTCAAGCAGCGGCTAGCGGAGTGCCAGGTCGGCCTGGGTGGTAAAGGAGTCGGCGTAGAACTCGTCCTCCGGCAGCCGGCACTGCCCTAGGAAGTCCTTCTTTGCCGAATCCACCATGACCGGCACGCCGCAGGCGTAGACCTG
>Ga0194131_10009599_pt1 | contig 12171 bp, 10 predicted proteins | sample TA2KigO120mmetaG_FD_148631 | JGI IMG/M metagenome (GOLD analysis project Ga0194131, IMG submission 148631) | Freshwater microbial communities from Lake Tanganyika, Tanzania - TA2015053 Kigoma Offshore 120m | ecosystem: Environmental > Aquatic > Freshwater > Lake | place: Tanzania: Lake... | reverse complement strand
CGGAAGGCGGCTACCTCGGCTTTGCCGAACTGCAATATGTGCATATGCCCCTGCCCGGGGAGCGGCTCGTCGTTTTTCTTTCCGATGGTGCCTTTGAGGAGCAGCGTGGTTCCGACTGGGCCTCCCGCTGGTGGCGCGCGGAAGATTCCGGCTGGGTGATGCCCATCATGATCAACAACGGCCGCCGCATCGACCAGCGCACCACCATGTCCCAACAAGGCGGCGCCGATTGGCTCTGCGATCACCTGCGGCTCAACGGTTTCGATCCGTTCGTGTTCGACGGCCGCGATCCGGCCGCCTTCGTCTGGGCCATCTTCGAGATGGAGCGCCGCCTAGCCGCCGCGGCCGCCCGGGTCGCCCGCGGCGAAGCGCGTTATCCCATCCCGCTTCCCTACGGTATCGCTGTCGCGCCGAAAGGCGCCGGCTTCGCCGGAGAAGGCACCAATCTCGCCCACAACCTGCCGCTGCTGGCCAATCCTCACACTGATCCCGGCGCTGCCCTCCGATTCAACGAGGCGGCCCGCAAGCTCTGGGTATCGCCGGATGATCTCCAGCGTTCCGCCGCGGTGTTTCAATGCCACCAGAACAGCAGCCGTGTGCGCGAGCGCGACCATCCGCTCGCCGGCCGCAACCCCGTCATTCATCCGCTCGACACACTGCCTTCGCGCCAGGTCCCGATCGAGCCGCGCAACGCCCCGGAACGATGGACCTTCTCCTCGCCCATGGACGCAGTCGACCAGACCTTCGCCTCTCTCGTTCGCGCCAATCCGCATCTGCGTCCGCGCGTCGGCAACCCCGACGAGATGAAATCCAACCGCCTGACGCGGACGCTGGAACTTCTCAAGTTCCGCGTCTCCGATCCCGAGCCGGGCATTCCCGAATCGATCCTCGGCGGCGTGATCACAGCCTTGAATGAGGAGGCCGTCGTCTCGGCCGCGCTGGCCAACAAGGGCGGCATCAATCTGGCGCACACCTATGAGGCGTTCGGTCCAAAGATGTTGGGCGCCGTTCGCCAGGAAGTGATCTTCGCCGAAAACTGCGTCCGCGCCGGCCGTCCGCAAAACTGGTTATCGATACCCATTGTGATGACCTCGCACACCTGGGAAAACGGCAAGAACGAGCACTCGCACCAGGACCCCACGTTTGCCGAGGCCATGATGGGCGAGAGTTGGCCATTCTCCCGGGTTGTCTTCCCGGCGGATTTTAATACGGCCGCCGCCGCCACCGCGGGGCTCTTCGAAACGCGCGGGCAAGTGTGGACGCTCGTGACTCCCAAGGCCGCGGTGATCCCTGACCTGTTCACCCCCGCCGAAGCGCGGCGGATGCTGAACGAGGGGCGCTTGCGCCTGGAATGGGCCGGCCACCGCTCGGAGGAGGCGAAACTCGTCCTTGCCGCCGTCGGGGCTTACCAGTTAATGGAGGTGCTCACCGCCTCGCGCCGTTTGTGCGAACGCAACGTACCGCATGAAGTGGTGTATCTGTTCGAGCCAGCCAGAATGGAGCCGTCGCCGAACCGGACCGCGAGTTGGGTAGTCGTCACCCACACTCGCCGGCACGTGATCCACGGATTACTGGCGCCGATGGTCCACCACGGAGCGATGACCGTCCTCGGTTATCGCAATGAAGGCGGCACGCTCGACACGCCCGCCATGATGGCGGTGAATCGTTGCACCTGGGCCCATGCCGTCCACGCCGCCGCCCGTCTCATCGAGATGCCGCCCGAGCGGCTGCTCTCGCCCGAAGAACTGGCCGCGTTGAACCACGAGCGCTCCCCGCGCGGCGTACTGATTCCAAACCTGTAGAGGCGCTGCGGCGCAACGGTCACCTCCGGTTGAAGATTCCTCACCTCTGATCATCAACAACCGCCGACCCGCACCGGGTTCTTCCGGAGCCAGTCCGCCATCGCGGCCGCACCCTGACTTCTCGGGCTACGTGCGCTCACCGGATCACCCCGCGTCCAAAAACCCTGTCATCGAATTTCTGGCGGAAAAGCCCAGGGTCATCGTCGGCCGCCGCACACGGGGAAATCCCGCCGCCCCGCGATTAGCGGTTCAAGAGACCGTCGTATTTATCATGGTCGCCGATCCAAAGCCAGGTGACGCCGGTGCCGTCGAACTTTCCGACAGCACGAAAATCTAGGGTGACTCGGACCGTGTAGAGATCCTTTGACCCGCTTACCTTTCGAAAGGCGAGCGACGGATGCGAAGGATTCTCGCTCCACAATAAATACGCCGAAACCGCTTGGGTCTTCACCGAAGGAGGAAGATCGTGGAACAGCCTCCAAAATCTTCGCGTGCCTCGCGACTTCACTCAGTTGGCGGCCATTCCTGAAGGTCGTCCTCGTCAGCTTCCCGCAGCAAGAAGTCCAACTTCCCAGCTGCGAAGTCCCGATCGATCTGCCCATCCCACAACTGTTGATCCCGCTCCCGAACCCATTCCGCAATCCGCCGCATGTCCTCAAACGGCAAACTCTCAATCTGCGCTTGAATTTCTTCAACCCGAGACATGCTTCGATTCTACACCGTACAAGCCTGAAACGCCTCTTCCAGCGCCTCGCGCCACGGCTTCACCTTTGGCGTGTACTCGTGGCAAATGAACCCCTTAAATCCCAGATCCGCGATCGCCTTCGCAACGCCCTTATAGTTGATCTCCTGATCCGGGCTCAACTCATTCCGTCCTGGATTCCCCGCCGTGTGAAAATGGCCGATCCACTGGTAGTTGTCGCGGATGTTGCGAATGATATCGCCTTCCATGATCTGCATGTGGTAGATATCGTACAGCAACTTCACATTCGGCGAATTCACACGCTTGCAGACCTCCACGCCCCACGCCGTGTGGTCGCACTGATAGTCCGGATGATTGACTTTGCTGTTCAGCAATTCCATGCAAAGCACGACGTTTTTGTCCTCCGCGTGCTTCTTCAACTGATTCAGACACGCCACCGTATTTTCGATGCCCTCTTCCTCGCTCTTGCCATTCCGATTCCCCGACAAGATAATCAGGTTCGGTGCGCCCGCCGCCGCTGACACATCGATCAACTCATGCGTCCGCTTGACGATCTCGGCGTGAAGACTCTTGTCGTTCACGCCATTCGCCAGCGGGCTCGACCCCGGCACCATCGACGGAATAATCCCGTACTTCTTCATGATCGGAAACTTGTCCGGCCCCTGCAGGTCGTAGCAGACTCCGCCCATCTCGGCGATCGCGCGGCACTGATCGTCGAAGCTCAAATTCGAGCCGCGAAACACGCCCCCGCAAACGCCCTGTTTTAATCGCCCTCGATTATGCGCGGGCGCCGGCGTCTGCGCCGCCATCATTCCAACGGCTGCGGGTGCGGTGAAAAAGCTTCTTCGGTTCATGTGGTCGATAATATCAGGTGCCCCATGGGTTTCGCTCTCTGGACATCGCACGATGAAGCCATCGCCGCCGGTACACACGAATACCGTCCGATGGGCTGCGCCGTCATCGCGCGCAACGGACAGTTCCGAGCACGCGACTTCCGCCGCGACCGTCGCGCGCCCGACCGCCGCTCCCCCGCCTTCATCGGCCTATTCGGTTCGCTCGAAGAGGTCAACGTATATCTCAGCAAAGACGGCGATGCCAAACGCAAGCCCGAAACCTACTCCCGCATGCTTTGAGCGACTAGGAAAAATCCTAGTGAGAATAATTCCTCGTAAAACACACGTACTTCATGTACACTCATGTCCGAGCACCCCGCCGCGGATCTGCTCGAGCTCTTCGCCCTGCGTCGGCTGACGGCCTCCCAAACCTGGGAAATCCTCCTTCACCTCGACGATTGCGCCAATTGCCGGGCGGCCTTGCGCATCGAAAACGACTTCATCGCCGCCATCCGCGCCGCCCTACGCGACCTGCAGCCATAGCCGCTTCAAGTGCCGCCGCCGCTCCGGTTCCGGCCAATCCTCATACGCCGTCCGGCTATGCAGCACATAGTTGTTCGAGACAAACTGCATATCCCCCGGTTCCATCGCGAACGTCACCTGCATCGACGGCCGCGCACACACCGTATCCACAAAATCCAGCGGCGCGATATCGTCATCGCCGAGCGGCGCCCCCGCTACCTCATGCCCCTTCGGAATGTAAAACCGGAAATACCGCATCTTCAGTTCGCCATCGAACGTGAACACCGGCGCCTGCAGCGTTAGCGGCTCGCCCGGCCGCACCTCCGACCGCCGGTCGACATGATAGCGGCGATACAACCGCGCCAGATACGCGGGCTGTTCCCGCGCGAGAGCATTGTGCACCGCGTACGCCGACACCAGTGCCGACTCCCCTCCCTGCTTCGCCGTCCGCAGCGCCAACAACCCCACCACATCTGGCGTCGCCCCCATCAACGCCGGCGCCGAGTCGGTGTGAAACTGCAAACCCTGCGTCGTCTTCGAAAACCGCACGCCGACCGTGCCCCACTGCTTATCGATGTTGTAGCCCTCGTCGCGAACGTCGTACAGCAATTCCTGCTTCACATTCTGCGGCAGCGTCTCCCCCAGCATCCTTCCCAATTCGACGTAGATCTCCGCGCTCTGATCCGTCACCGGTAGCCCCCGGAGCACGACGAAACCGCGGCCATGCATCAACTCCTGCCGCAGCCGCGCCGCCAATCGCACCAACACAGCCGCTGAAAAATCGAGCCGCTGCAACGCGTCGATCTCTTCGCGCCGCAACAGCGTGACGAAGTCGTCGATCCCGTTTCCCCATACCTGCGGCCCATCGAATAGCCCCGCCGCCACGGGCGTCTCGGCAATATCAAACACCGGCGGCCACCGTATTTCCGGCCGCGCTCAAGCCTGCCTTCGTAAACTCCGCGACGTTCGCCACGCCTCCGACCGCCGCCTTTTTCACCGAGTGTCCCAACCTATCGAGCCCCTCCAGCCGATCCGTCTCAATCGGCTCAAAGCCCTCTGTATGCAGCCGCGGCGCGGTCACCGCATCGAGCGGCGATCCGCCCGCCGTTAGCGCAAGCGCCAGCCCCGTCGCTACATTGATGATCCGCCTGCCGCCCGCCAATCCCGCCGCGATGAGACGCCCATTCGTTTCGATAATCGACGGCGCGACATTGTTCAACGGCCTCTTAAAAGGCGCCACCGAATTCGCCAACCCCGGCCGCGGATCAAACCGGCACATCCCATGCCCCAGCGTGATCCCATACCCCGGCACCATCACGCACGATCCGAACGATCCGCCATGTGAGAAGGTCATCGAGACGATATTGCCCTCCGCATCCGCCGCCGAAAGGTGCGTCGTTCCGGGCGATGTCGCCGCCTCCGGCCCCGGCAATCGATCCACCGATTCCGGAAAACGCCGCAGCGTCTCCACGCGCCCAGCCGCGTAGTCCTTCGATAACAGCCGCTCCACCGGCGCGCCATCGCCCAGGTACTGCAACCGATCGCGCCACGCCAGCTTCAACACCTCCGCCAGCAAATGCCAATAGCGCGGATCGTCGCGCCCAGGGAGTTCCAGCGATTCCAACATCCCCAGCGCGCCCAATACGCTCAGACCGCCATTCGACAAAATCGCATGATAATGTTTCGATCCCCGATACGTCGCCGCATACGGCTCCGTCACGCGCGGCTTGAATCGCGCCATGTCTTCGCGCGTCAGTATTCCGCCAATCGACTGCACATAATCCGCGATCGCCCGCGCGATCTCGCCCCGATACAAGTCTTCCCAGCCGGCCGCCTCCAACCGCGCCAGCGTGTTCTCCATCCCCGGCCGCCGCCATCGATCCGTCGGCTTCGGCAACTGTCCGTCGATGAAGAAATGCGCCGCCGCCGGTGCCATCGTGCGGATCACCGCCGCCTTCGCCGCCACCGCATTGGCCACCGCGCCATACGCAAAGCCATTCTCCACCAGATCGCGCGCGGGCTTCACAATCCGCGGCCACTTCAACTTCCCCCACTTCGCCCACAACGTGCCGATCCCCGCCATCGTCCCCGGCACGCCCACCGCCAGCGGGCCGTTGACATTGACATCGCCCTCCACCGAGCAATGATATTCATTCTCGTTTGTCCCCCGCGTGCCCTTCCGCAACGGCAGCACTCGATACATATCCGCCCGCGACGCCGCCGGCGCAACCGAGTTCGAATCGACCGAAAAGATCTTCCCCGATTTCCCGTCACGCACCACTGCCGCCGCTACGTAACCACCAACATCCACCATCTGCGGTGTCACCACGCACACCGCCAAAGCCGCGGCCGCCGCAGCGTCGAACGCATTCCCGCCTTCGCTGAAAATCGCCGCGCCAGCCAGCGCCGCCTCGCGCGGATTCACCGCGATCACGCCGCGCTTGGCCTCCACCGACTTCCCTTCAATCACTGCCCCGCGCGCGCCCAGCGCCGCCGAGGCCAGCATCGCCCGCCGTGTGACTTCAATTTTCATGGCACTTCGCATCATACTATCGAGCCACAGCGCGCGCCGCACAAGATGAAAGTCGCCACCTCCTCCCCAACCCGAACCACCCCATTTACTCCGACAACCCCACAGAGCCGCGACCGCGAGGGAGCGGACCTTCCCCAACCGATACCTCTGACTTTCAACGGGGCGGCCGTCATCGCACCGAAACGACCCCGCCACGCGCGAGTAATCTATAGAGATGTCGATCTCACGCCGGCTCTTCCTGCAAGCAAGCTCGCTCTTCGCCCAACCAGCGTCCAAGACGCCGCCCAACATCGTCCTCATCATCACCGACGATCAGGGCTATGGCGACCTCGCCTGCCACGGCAACCCCGTCATCAAGACGCCCTCGCTCGACAAACTGCATTCGGAGTCCCTCCGCCTCGACAACTACCATGTCAGCCCCACCTGCGCCCCTACGCGTTCCGCGCTGCTGGCCGGCCGCTACACGAACTTGGTCGGCGCGTGGCACACCATCCAAGGTCGCAGTATGCTCCACAAGGACGAAGTCACCATGGCCGATTGCTTCAAGTCCACCGGCTATCGCACCGGCATCTTCGGCAAGTGGCACCTCGGCGACAACTACCCCTTCCGCCCGCAGGACCGCGGCTTCGAAGAGGTCGTCGTCCACGGCGGCGGCGGTGTCTGGCAAACCCCCGACCACTTCGGCAACGATTACTTCGACGACACCTACTGGCACAATGGCAAGCTCCAGAAGTACGAAGGCTACTGCACCGACGTCTTCTTCGGCGCGGCGCAGCAGTTCATCACCGCCGCGGCCAAACAGTCGAAGCCCTTCTTCTGCTACATCGCCCCCAACGCGCCCCACGGCCCCTACTGGGGACCCGACAAGAACCGAGCGCGCTACGAAAACGTCAAGGGCCTGAAAGACCCCGATTTCTACGGCATGATCGAGAACATCGACGAAAACGTCGGCAAGCTCCGCGCGTTCCTGAAGACGAACAGCCTCGACAAAAATACGATCTTCATCTTCACCACCGACAACGGTTCCGCCGCCGGCTTCCAGGTCCACAACGCCGGCATGCGCGGCAACAAAGGTTCTGCATACGATGGCGGCCACCGCGTGCCCTTCTTTCTGCACTGGCCACAAGGCGGCTTCGACAAGGGTTGGAATCTCGACCTCCTCACCGCCCACATCGACATCCTGCCGACACTGCTGTCGATGACCCAGACTAAACACCCCGCGCCGCACAAAATGCACGGCCGGTCTCTTGCCCCGTTCTTCAAGCCGAACATGAAGACCGCGTGGCCCAAGCGCGTCATCATCACTGATTCCCAACGCGGCGAAGATCTCGTCAAATGGCGCCAGGCGTCTGTGATGACGCAGCAGTATCGCCTCGTGTCGCCATCACTCGGCGGCCAGCCCGATCCAAAGCTCGAACTCTACGACATGACGAAGGATCCCGGCCAGCGCACCGACATCGCCGCCGAAAACGCGGCGTTAGTCGAGTCGCTCAAAGGCGAATACGAGAAGTGGTGGAAGGTCGTATCGGCGCGCGGCAACGAGTACGCAAGAATCATCATTGGCGACGCCAAGGAGAACCCAAGTCGCCTCACCGCGCACGACTGGCACGGCGAAGACGCCGTAAAGGCGTGGAACCAACGCTCCATCCGCCAAGCCCCGGTAGCCAATGGATTCTGGGCCATCGAAGCCCGAGCGGGCAAATATCGATTCGAACTCCGCCGCTGGCCCCGCGAGGTGAATCTCCCTCTAAACGCGCCGTTCGAAGACCCCGCCCCCAACCGCGAAGAGGCGAAAGGCAAGGCTATTCCCATCACCAAGGCTCGCATCCAAATCGGCCAGCAAAACATATCGATCGATTGCAAACCCACCGACCTCGCCGCCGTCTTCGAGATGACCCTCCCCTCCGGCCCCGCCGAACTGCGGACATGGTTGATCACCGCCGACGGCGCCGAACGCGGAGCTTACTTCGTATACGCCGAGAGGCTCGGACGGTAAACGAAATGTCCACCAGTAGCCGCCGATTCCGTGTCGCGCTCTCGTTTCCCGGCGAGCATCGCGCTCGCGTGAAAGCTATTGCCGAATTGCTCGGTAAGCAACTCGGCGAACGCCATGTACTCTACGATCAGTGGCACCAAGCGGAGTTCGCTCGCCCGAACCTCGACATATATCTGCCCCGGCTCTATCATGACGCTTCCGACCTCATCGTCTTTTTCTTCTGCGCCGCCTACAGCCAAAAGGAATGGTGTGGTCTGGAATGGCGAGCCGGGCGCGACCTGCTGAAAGGGAAGCAGGACGACCGGCTGATGTTCCTTAAACTCGACAAGGCGGACATCGAAGGCCTGTACTCAATCGATGGCTACATCCGCATTGAGGAGCTCACCGCCCAAGACGTGGCGACGCTGATCCTCCAAAGGCTGGACATGCTGACGCCCGCGCCATCCGACACTCAGTACGAAGCCTACACAAACAAACTCCCCGCCACCGACTCCACCCTGATCGGCCGCGCCGCCGAACTCAAAACACTCGAAGACGCCTGGAAGAATGGCACGAACCTGGTGCAGGTGATCGCCCCAGGCGGCACCGGCAAAACCGCGCTGATGACCAAATGGTACAAGTGCCACGTAGGCGAGGCGCCGATCTACGGCTGGTCCTTCTACAAGCAAGGCACCGGCGACAACGCCAACGTCTCCTCGGACGAATTCCTCAACCACGCCATCGGCTGGTTCCAAGTCCAGCCCAAAGCCAACACCGCCGAAGCCAAGGCCGAAGTGCTGGTCCACTATCTGCGCCAGCATCAGACGCTGCTGATCCTCGACGGGCTGGAGCCCCTGCAGAACCAGACCACCGGCGAATGCAACGACTACGCGCTCAAGGATCTGCTCCGCGAACTCAGCGTCCAGAATGCCGGGCTCGTACTCTGCACCAGCCGTGTCACGCTCGCCGACCTGCCCGATGTCCCGCCGCTGGAACTCGACAACCTGACCGAAGCCGACGGCGCGCTACCTGCGAGAGAAGTTCGGAGTCCACGGCAGCGACGAGGACCTGCGAGCGTCGTCGAAGGCCTACGGCAATCACGCCCTGGCGCTCACTCTACTAGGTACTTACATGCAGGACCACGGCGGAGACCTCTCTCGGCGTTACGAAATCGAAGACCTGCCGGAGTCCGACACCAAACCCGGCCGCCAAGCCCGGCGGGTGATGCAGAGTTACGCGCGGCTCTTCGAGGGCAAGCCCGAGGGCGATATCCTGCGCGGCCTCGGCTTCTTCGACCGTCCCGCCGAACGGGAGGCGCTGACACTCGTTCTGCGCGGCCCGCTGCAGGAAGCCGCGCTGGTGAAGCTGCGCAAAGCCCGCCTTATTCTCACTTCCGACGCCCAGGCGCCCATCGACTGCCATCCCCTGGTCCGCGAGCACTTCGGTGCGTTGACCAAAGCGTCCGACCCAGAAGGCTTCCGCGACGGTCATTCGAAGCTCTTCGACCACTACTGCCAAGTGCCCGAGAAGTACCAGCCGGACACGCTGGAAGAACTCACCCCGCTCTTCCACGCCGTCGCCCACGGATGTCACGCCGGGCGTCACCAGGAGGCCCTCGCAAAGGTTTACTTCGCCCGCATCACGCGTGGCAATGAGGCGTACCTCAACAAGAAGCTCGGGGCAAATGGAATCGATCTCTCCCTGCTCGCCCACTTCTTCGAAGAGACCTGGGGCCGTCCCGTACAAACCCTCATTCCAGCCGCCCAGGTCTGGATGATCAACAACGCCGCTTTCGCCCTGCGCGCCCTCGGTCGCCTCGCCGACGCTGTTGAGCCCATGCGCGCCGGGGCCCAAGACGACGCCGCTCGTCAAGACTGGACGAACGCCGCCATCGATTACGGCAACCTCAGTGAACTGCTCCTCATTCTAGGCCACATAGAGGAAGCTGTGGCCGTCGCGCGCCAAAGCGTCGACTACGCCAACCGGAGCGGGGACCGATTCCAGCGACTCGGGAAACGAACCGCCCTCGCCGACGCTCTGCACCAGTCCGGCAACCGCGCCGAGGCCGCCCGCCTGTTCGCCGAAGCCGAAAGCATCCAAAAAGAGGACCAACCGGACTACCCGGTCCTCTACTCGCTGCGGGGATATCTATACTGTGATCTCCTGCTCGCCCAAGGTTACAACGCCGAAGCTCTCCGCCGCGCCACCCAGACCATCACCATCGCCGAGCGCAACAACTGGCTCCTCGACATCGGCCTCGACCACCTCACGCTCGGCCGCGCCCACGCCCCCGGTTCCACGGAATCTTGTCACCACTTGGACCAAGCCGTCACCTACCTCCGCCGCGCGGGCACTACACACATGCTCCCCCTCGCCCTCTTAGCCCGCGCCACCGACGCCGACCTCGCCGAAGTCCACAAAATCGCCACTCGCTCCGGCATGCGCCTCCACCTCACCGACTACCACCTCGCCATGGCCCGCCGCCACCGCTCCCTCGAACACCTCGAAAAAGCCGAAAAGCTCATCCACGAAACCGGCTACCACCGCCGCGACCAGGAAGCCGCCGCCCTCCGAGCCGAACTGCAATCCTAATACCGCGCCCGCGCCGACTCCGGGTCCGCTCAGAATATTCCTAACCCAATCATAGTAATGTTTTGTTTCAAACCGACGATAGAGAGAATGTGTCACATCTCCTTCTCCTCATCTTCACCTACTGTCCCGCCACCCTAGCCGAGCGCCAAGGCTACACCGTTTGCTACGACACCCAAAACCAGCGCGCCCTCTGGACCTCCCACTCTCCCAAACCGTCAACAACGCCAACCCCAAGAAAGCACTGGCGCATAGACCACGAGCTAAGCTCGCTCTCGCCCACCCAAAGCTTTCACCAACACCGGCTTCGACCGTGGTCACCTCGCCACCTCCGCCGACCTTCCCAATTCCGCCGACACCTTCTTGACCAGTAATGCCATCGCTCAAAACCCGAAAATCAACCGCGGCGAGTGGCGCAAGCTCGAGAACCAACTCCGCAAACAACGTGCTACCCACGTCACCACCGGTGCGTTTTACAACAACTGCGGCAACGAACAGATCGAAGCCCCCTGCTTCATCTACAAACTCGCCTATCTCCCAGACGGCAAAATCCTCCTCCACATCGCCCAAAACGCCGAAACGCGCACGCGCTGAGACTACTGTTCACAACACTCGAAAATATTCTCCCGCCCATTAAAATCAACTAGTTGCCGACGAAGCGACGCCAACTGGCCGCTTAATCGCTTGACTTCGACGGTATACTGAAAGTGTAGAAGGGCCTCTGACGCCAAAATGCGTCCGGGGCCCTTCGTCATTTCAGGAGTAAATCATGGAAAACGAAAAGTTGTCCAAAGCCGAACAGGCCCGCATCAACGGTGCCAAGTCCACGGGCCCGAAAACGCCCGAAGGCCTCCAACGCTGCCGCCAAGCCAGCGTCAAACACGGCATGTGGGTCGCCCACATCTCCACCTTCCCCCACGAGAACCAGATCCAGTACGCGGCAGTCCTCACCGCCCTCAACGACCAGTTCAATCCGCGCAACTTCGCCGAAGCCGCCATGGTCGGTCTGCTCGCCGACGCGATGTGGCGCGCCCATCGTCTCAGCAGTCTCGCCAACTCCGACATCGACCGGTATATGTGGCTGATCAAAAACCAGAGCTCCGTCCAGCACGAACCGCACGAGCTCCATCTGCTCGCCGAGCAGGCCTCTAAATCCGTGCACCAACTCGAGGCCCGCGCGCGCCATTACACCCGCGAAATCAATCGAATTATGG
>Ga0194131_10009598_pt1 | contig 12172 bp, 11 predicted proteins | sample TA2KigO120mmetaG_FD_148631 | JGI IMG/M metagenome (GOLD analysis project Ga0194131, IMG submission 148631) | Freshwater microbial communities from Lake Tanganyika, Tanzania - TA2015053 Kigoma Offshore 120m | ecosystem: Environmental > Aquatic > Freshwater > Lake | place: Tanzania: Lake... | reverse complement strand
GAGTTCGAGAAGGCCGCGCTTCTCCGGGATCAGATACTCGACCTCCGCCGCCGCCAGGAGACGGAGACGCCACTCGCCGCGGCGGCCCGCGCGAGCGCTTCCTCTCCGCGCCCGCGGGGTGGCTACCGGTCAGGCGGGCGCGCTGCTCCGGCACGACGGCGCTGATGCGGTTCGGGATCGTCGTCTTTCCGGGCAGCAACTGCGATGCCGATGTCGCCCACGTGGTGGGGACGGTTCTGGGCCAGGATTGGCGCTATGTCTGGCACGGCGACCGAGATCTGGCCGGGCTCGATTGCGTGGTGCTGCCCGGCGGCTTTGCGTATGGTGACTACTTGCGCGCCGGCGCGATCGCCCGGTTCAGCCCGGTGATGGACGCGGTGGCGGCCTACGGCGCGCGCGGCGGTCCGGTGCTGGGTATCTGCAACGGGTTCCAGATCCTCGTCGAGGCAGGACTTCTGCCCGGCGCTCTTCTCAGGAATGGCTCACTCACGTTTCGAAGCACCTGGGCGGATCTGATCGTAGAGGACAATAACACACCCTTTACTCGGCTATATCGCCCAGGTCAGCATGTGCGGATGCCGATCGCCCATGGCGAGGGGAGGTATGTCCTGGCGGAGCAGAACAGCGTGCGGCCCGTGTTCCGGTATCGAGACAACCCGAACGGCTCGATGGAGGATATTGCCGGCGTCGCGAACATGGCCGGAAACGTCGTCGGTCTTATGCCGCATCCCGAGCGATGCGCGGAGGCTGCACTTGGCGGAGTCGATGGGCGCACTCTGTTCGAGAGCATCGTGCGGTCGGTCGTATTGACGTGATCGGTTCGCCACCGCCGCTCCTCGACCTGCTGGCTCTTTCAACCGACGAGTACGCACTGATCGTCGAGCGGCTCGGGCGCGAGCCCACCGAAGTCGAACTGGGCATGTTCGGCTCGATGTGGAGCGAGCACTGCGGCTACAAGAACTCCCGACCGTTACTGAAGCTGTTTCCGACCAGCGCGCCGTGGGTGCTGCAGGGTCCGGGGGAAAACGCCGGGGTCGTGGATATCGGGGATGGTCTGGCCGTCGCTCTGAAGATGGAGAGCCACAATCATCCCAGCGCCGTCGAGCCATTTCAGGGCGCTGCGACCGGAGTCGGCGGCATCGTCCGCGACATCTTCACCATGGGTGCCCGCCCGATCGCGATCCTCGATGCGTTGCGGTTCGGACCGCTCGACAGCTCTCGTAATCGCCACCTCTTTCACGGAGTCGTGCACGGGATCTCGTCTTACGGCAATTGCATCGGCGTCCCGACCGTAGGAGGCGACATCGCGTTCGCATCGTGTTACAACGGTAATCCGCTGGTGAACGCGATGGCGGTCGGCGTGATGCCCCACGCCCGCATCACTCGCGCTCGCGCGAGCGGAATCGGAAGCGCGCTGATTCTGGTCGGATCGGACACCGGCCGCGATGGCATCCATGGTGCCTCAGGTCTCGCCTCACGCGAACTGAGCGAGGAGCGCGAGGATCAGCGGCCGACCGTTCAGGTTGGGAATCCATTTCTGGAAAAGCTCCTCATCGAGGCGTGTCTTGGCGTTCTGGATGAGAGGGCTGCATACGTTGTCGGGCTTCAGGATCTCGGCGCGGCGGGGATCACGAGCGCCGCGGTAGAACTCGCCGCGCGCGGTGGCGTGGGCGTTGAGATCGACGTGAGCCTCGTACCTCGACGGGAGTCGGGTATGACCGCGTACGACGTGATGCTCAGCGAGTCGCAGGAACGGATGCTCCTGGTCGTCCGCGCCGGAGCTGAAGCGCAGGCGATGGCGTTCTTCCAGAAATGGGGACTCACCTCGGCGGTCATCGGTCGCGTGACCGATGATGGCCGCGTACGGGTACACGATGTAGTGCAGGTGCATTGCGATGTGCCGGCGCACCTGCTCGCGGACGCGCCGACGTACCGACGGACCGGAGTTCGGCCGCCGCACTGCGACCGACTGGCTGCGATCGATCTCGGCGCGCTACCGGCGGAGAGTGATTGTGGTGCGGCCCTCCGGGCGCTCCTCGCGCATCCGAACATTGCGTGCAAACGCCTCGTGTACAGCCAGTACGATCATTCCGTCCAGACAAACACGCTGCTTGGACCAGGCGATGGCGATGCGGCGGTGCTCCGCATCAAGGGGACGGATCGGGCGATCGCTCTCGCCGCCGATTGCGTTGCGCGGTACTGCTATCTGGAGCCGTACCAGGGTGGCGCGATTGCCATCGCCGAGGTTTGTCGCAATGTCGCCTCGGTCGGGGCGCGGCCTCTCGCGATCACCGATTGCCTGAACTTCGGAAATCCCGAGAGACCGGAGATCTACTACCAGTTGGAGCAGTGCATCCGCGGCATGGCCGACGCGTGCCGCGCCCTCGGTGTCCCCGTCGTCAGCGGGAACGTCTCCCTTTACAACGAGACTGCGGGGCAGGCGGTCTACCCGACGCCAATGGTCGGGGCGATTGGTCTGATGACGGACGCGGAGAATCGGATGGGAGCGGCATTCCGCGAGGACCGTGACATCATCGCCCTGCTTGGCGATGGCGAGGAATGTCTGGGAGGGAGCCTGTATCTCGAGGTACGGCAGGGCCTGACGGGCGGTCGTCTCCCCGCGCTCGACCTGGAGGCCGAGGCCCGACTGCATCGCCTGCTGCACGCGGTGGCCCAGGCTCGGATCCTGCATTCGTGTCACGATGTCTCGGAGGGTGGTCTGGGTGTTGCGTTGGCCGAAAGCGCAATTCTTGGCGGGCGTGGCGCGCGCGTGCAACTTCAGAGCGGCGCGGAGCGTCGAGAGGTCGGTCTCTTCGCCGAGGGGCAAAGTCGAGCGGTCGTCTCACTGGCCGAGGATGATTGGGAGGCGCTCCGCGGGCTCGCGGCGCGCGAGGACGTCGCGTGCCGGCGGATCGGCGTCGTGGGCGGAGATCGCCTTATCGTGGAGGGGGCGATCGACGAAGCGATCGAGCACCTGACGGAAATCTGGCGGAACGGGCTCGGCCGGGCCGCCGCCGGCATAGAATCCGTCGCGTGAGCCTGATGGCTCGTCGTCGCCGTGAGCGGCCCGACGAGGAGTGCGGGGTCTTCGGGATCGTCGGTCACGATCAGGAGGTCGCTCGTGTCACTTTCTTCGGTCTCTACGCCCTCCAGCACCGGGGCCAGGAATCGGCGGGCATCGCGACCTCCGACGGGCAGAGCCTCGTCAGCCACGCGCGTATGGGTCTGGTCGCTCAGGTGTTCGCGGAGCAAGATCTTAGCGACCTTTCGGGACACATCGCCATCGGTCATACGCGGTACTCCACGACCGGCGCATCAAAGGAGTGCAATGCGCAGCCGCTGATTGTCACGGGTCCGGCCGGGCAGATCGCCCTGGCCCACAACGGAAATCTCGTCAACGCGGTTGCGCTGCGAAACGACCTCACCCGCGCGGGCGTGCAGTTCGACTCCAGCACGGATAGCGAGATCATTGCTGCCCTGATCGTGAACGCTCCCGGTGAGACGTGGTCCGAACGGATCGCCGCGATCATGCCGCGCCTGGTCGGCGCCTACAGCCTGACAATCGCCACCCGGGACGAACTCATCGCGGTGCGTGATCCGCTGGGCGTCCGGCCACTGTGCCTGGGTCGCATGGGCGTGTCCTGGCTTGTCTCCTCCGAGTCGTGCGCTCTGGATACCGTAGGTGCGCAGTTCATCCGTGAGGTCGAGCCGGGCGAGATCGTGTCGTTCCGGCACGATCCGCGGGATGGCGGTGCGATCCGGGTGACGAGCCGGATGGGGCAGCGGGGACCTCGGCGGGCGACCTGTGTCTTCGAGTTCATCTACTTCGCCCGGCCGGACAGCCTGATCGATGGCCGACTGGTGTATCAGGCGCGGCAGGACATGGGCCGGCAACTCGCACGCGAACAGCCGGCCGAGGCAGACCTCGTGGTCGCGGTTCCTGACTCCGCGGTCCCGGCCGCGATCGGGTATGCCGAAGTCGCCGGGATCCCCTACCGAGAGGGATTGATCAAGAGCCGGTACATCTTCCGCACTTTCATTCAGCCCGAACAGGTGATGCGCCAGGCTGGGATCAATCTCAAATTCAACCCCCTGCCGGAGATCCTGAGCGGGAAGCGGGTCGTGGTGGTGGATGACTCGATCGTGCGCGGCACGACGACGGGCCAGATCGTGCGTCTCCTTCGCCGTGCCGGCGCCCGCGAGGTGCACGTCCGGATTCACTGCCCGCCATTCGTGAACCCGTGCTACTTGGGCATCGATGTTGCGCGAAAGGGCGAGTTGATCGCGGCGCGCATGTCGGTCCCCGAGATCGCCGAGCATATTGGCGCGGACTCGCTCGGTTTCCTTAGCGCGCAGGGGATGCTCGAAGCGCTCGGTCTCAACGAGAAGGATTATTGCCGCGCCTGCTTCACGGGGCACTACCCCGTGAACGTGCAGCTCGAGCTCGACAAACTCTCTCTGGAAGCGTAGGCGGCGTTCGAGCGATCGTGCCGCTTCGCCGCATCGTCGTCCTTGCGTCCGGTCGAGGGACCAATCTTCAGGCTCTCATCGATGCGGGGCGTGATCGCCTGGGCGGCGAGATTGTGACGGTCATCTCCCAGCGCCGCGGTTCCCCGGCGCTGGCGCGGGCTGAGAGTCACGGTATCGCCACACGCGTCGTGCCGCTCCGGGCCTATGTGACCCGGCCCGCCTGGGATCAGGCCCTCGCGGATGCACTCGTCGAGAGCGCGCCGGATCTGATCGTGTGCGCCGGATTTGGCCTCATCCTGGGTCGGGCGGTCCTCGAGCGGTACCCGGCGCGCATCGTGAACGTCCATCCCGCGCTCCTTCCCGCTTTCGCCGGCGGACTTCACGCACAGGCGGACGCGCTGGCATACGGGGTGAAGATCACCGGGTGTACGGTGCACTTCGTGACTGAGGATCTGGATGCCGGCCCCATCATCGCGCAGCGTGCGCTCGCGGTGCGCGATGACGATACGGTGGAGTCGCTCACCGAGCGCCTGCTGGTCGAAGAGCACGCTGCCCTCGTGGAGGCAGTCGACCTGTTCTGCCGCGATCGTCTGGCGGTGAGCGGCCGTCGCGTCGCCATTCTGAGGGAGCGAGAGTCGCCACCATGCGCGCGCTGATCAGCGTTTCGGACAAGACCGGCATCGCCGATCTCGCGCGGCACCTCCATGAGTCCGGCTGTGAGATCATTTCGACGGGCGGAACCGCCGCAGCCCTCGCCGCGGTCGGCGTCCCCGTGCGGCCGATCGAGCAGGTTACGGGTTTCCCGGAGATGTTCGACGGCCGCGTGAAGACCCTGCATCCCGCCATCCACGCCGGTCTGCTTGCACGACGGGAGGATCCGGAACATGCGCGCGCGATGGCGGCGCTCGGGTTTGGGTGGATCGACATCGTTGTGGTCAATCTGTACCCGTTCGTGAACCGCCTTCGCGCGGGCACCGCCGATGACGCTGCGATGATCGAGTCCATCGATGTTGGCGGTCCGGCGATGGTCCGTGCGGCCGCGAAGAACCACCGTGATGTCCTGGTTGTCGTCGATCCGGCGGATTATGCCGAGGTGATGTCGATCGTCGGAGCCGGGAGATCCGGCGATGAGGCCATACGCCGCCGCTTCGCGGCGCGGGCCTTTCGGCACCTGGCGGCGTACGACTCGACGATCGGCGCGTATCTGGATCCAACCGTTCTGCCACGTCACCTCACGCTCGGTCTGACGCGCCGCGTCGCACTGCGCTACGGCGAGAACCCTCATCAGCAGGCAGCGCTCTACGCGGACACGCCGGCGTGGATTCCCGGATCCAGCCTCGCCGACGCCGACCGCCTGCATGGGCCGGACCTGTCGTTCAACAACCTCCTGGACATGGATGCGGCCTGGGCAGCTGTGCAGGACTTTGAGGCTCCCGCTGCGACCATCGTCAAGCACGGGAACCCGTGCGGTCTGGCAATCGCCGAGGACGTCGCGTCCGCGTTCGCCCGGGCGCTGTCTTGCGATCCGCAGTCGGCGTTTGGCGGGGCAATCGCGGTCAACCGATTGGTCGATCGAGAACTCGCCGACCAGATCGCACAATTTCTCTTTCACGACCTCGTGGCTCCCGCGTACGAGGAGGAGGCCCTCGCGATCCTGCGTCGGCGGCGCAGCCTCCGCGTGATGCGCGTCGACATCCGGCGCGGTGCGCCCACCGATCACAATCTCGAGTTGCGGCGGGTCGACGGCGGCTATCTCGTCCAGACGCGCGATGCGCTGCCCGACGACGTGGCATTTCGCGTCGTGACCGAACGACGGCCGACGCCAGGCGAGGTGGTGGACCTCCGATTTGCCTGGCGCGCCGTCAAACATGTGCGGTCCAATGCCATCGTGCTGGCGCGCGACCGCGCGCTCGTGGGTATCGGTGCCGGGCAGATGAGCCGCGTGGATTCGGCGGAGATTGCGGTTCGTAAGGCCGGTGCACGGTCAAGCGGAGCGGTGATGGCCTCCGATGGATTGATTCCCTTTGCCGATGGAGCCGAGGTCGTGCTTCGCGCAGGTGCGACATCGATCGTCCAGCCGGGCGGCTCGGTGAACGACGCCGCGGTAATCGAGGTTGCGAATCGCCACGGTGCCGCTATGGTCATGACTGACCATCGCCACTTTCGACATTAGGAGTCTGTCGAAGAGATGCCTGTCTACGAGTACCAGTGCCTGAACAGCACGTGCGGTCGTCCGTTCGAACTCAATCAACGTTTCAGCGACCCTATCGCCACGGAGTGCATCCACTGCCACGGTCCCGTGCGCAAGCTCTTCTCACGGCCTGCGATCGTCTTCAAGGGATCCGGGTGGTACGTGACGGACAGTCGGAAGCCGGAGGCCGACGGTGAGAGCGCGGGGGCTTCACCGAAGCCCGACACGGCCGCTCCCTCGCCAAAGGAATCGGTCGGATCCGAGGGCGCCGTAGCCCCGTCCACGCCACCCGCCGCGGCACCGACCCCTTCCGACACGTAGCACTGGGTCGCGAAAGCCCGTGCGAGTCGTGCTGCAGCGCGTGCGGCGGGCGTCGGTCGCCGTCAACGGCGACGTGATCGCGGCGATCGGTCGAGGGCTGGCACTTCTGGTTGGCATCGGGCCAGGCGATACGCGTGACGTGGCGCGCCTCGTCTCCGATCAGATCGTGGGCCTGCGAGTCTTTCCGGATGACGAAGCCAAGACCAACCGCTCGGCCCTCGACGTCCAGGCCGAAGTGCTTGTGGTGAGTCAGCTCACACTCTATGCGGACCTGACGCGCGGCCGACGCCCCGGCTTCACGAACGCGGCCCCGCCGGCCCTCGCTGCTCCCCTCGTCGACTACCTAGGCGACCTGATTCAGGCCCGAGGCCTGCGTGTGGTCCGCGGACGTTTCGGTGCGGAGATGATCGTGGCAATCGAGAATGACGGCCCCATGACGATCGTGCTAGCGCGCGACTGAGGTCGCGCATTCGAGGCGTACCGAGAGCCGCGCTACGTAGCCCGGGCTCGCCGTCCCTGACTCGCGATGCTGAACGTGGACAACGGTTGCGCGCACACGCGCCGACGGCACATGTAGGTAAACCACCGTCCCCTCCTCAGCAACAATCGTCTCGCGCATGGGCACGGTTCGGCACCACTCAGCGATCGCTGCCGAGCGCACGCGGTGAGCGGACGACGTGACGAGGCCGATCGCTTCCATCTCACGACGATCCTGATAGTCCTGGACCCACAACGTGAAGCCGTAGTAATGGGCGTCGCGCTGCACGCGTTCGGTCGCACTGATGCCGCATGCGGCAATCGGCTGGCCATCGCTATCGCGAATCGTGAATGCCTGATCGTACGTGTGGTCTCCGATCTCGTAGTTGGCCTCGAACCTCTGAACTGTGACGGAGTGTGTCGGGGTTCGCGCGCCGCTCGTCGCCCCGTCGACACGTTGTATGCGGACGCCAAGGCGGGACTCCCGAGGTGAGCTCTCCTCGGGAGGGCTATCCGCCGCCGCGCCATCGTGCGCGCGTACGTTCGTGACGTGAGTCCTAGAGCGGAGCTTCTCGGCCACCTCCGTCAGCGCGGCGGTGATGGGTCGCGAACTCAGGCCGGGAGGCATCACGAACCATTTGGAGCCGGTGACCTCCTCGTCCAGCGATGGCCCGCGGCGAGCCACATGGACCACGCCACGGGTATCCCGCCCCCGCTGCATGAAGTAAGCGATGAGAACACCGATAACGACCGACAGAAGCATCACCAGAATCACGCCGATGTTTGCGATCGGCGCGCCCACGGCGGACTCGACCTCGCCCTGGCGGAGCGCGCGCGCGAGTTCGCGGAGTGGGCTGCCAGTAATCGACCCAGGATTAGTGCGACGGAACTCCTCGATCGTGTTTTCAATTAGATTGATGGGCGACGTACCGGTGACCTCGAGGCGTCGTCGTGCGTTGAAGACGCTCTTCTCCTTGGCATAGAGGTCCGCGACGATCATCGCCAGGTCGTGGTTCGTGACGTTCGGCGCCCCCTGGGATGTGGAGAGCCGCAGGATCATGGCGCCGAGCGCGAAGCCGAGCAGCAGGCCGCCGATTGCGAGGAGCCGTATTGCCCCCGGGCCGCGCGCGGACCAGAACCCGGCGATCTTGGTGGGCGCGCCGATCATCGAGCGATCACCACCAATCTGCTCCAAACCCAGCCCTTGTGATCGCCGAACTGGACTTGATACCACAGGCCCTCCCCTTCGATGCGGTCGCCCTGGATCGACCCGAGGATGCGGACCTCGGCGCCGTTGGGAATCAAAGCGAGCGACGCGCTGCCGCGCTTCGGCTCCGCCCGGAGGATCGCATTGCCCCCTTCGGTGGGCTTGATGACGCCGGTCGATCCCGTGATAGCGGGTCGCGGCGTCGCCGCGCTGGGCGATTCACCACGAGGGGTCGCGGTCGCACTGGCAGCTGAAAGACCTGGCGTGGGGGTGGGGATCGAGACGCCTGGCTGGCCGAGCACGATCGGAGTCGGCGTCGAGACAGGCGCGAACATCACCTCGTCGCCGGAGCTGAAGGCGACCGGGGTGGATCGGGCGGCGGTCGGCGCCGCGAAGGTTGCGGTTGTCGGACTCAGCAGCGCCTTTCCAAACGCGTCGAGAGCCTCCGCGTCATGACGCTGACGGGAGTCACGGGAGGTAGCGTACCGTTCGGCCAGGTTGAGCACGGTCGTGGCCGGTTGCCCGATGCCGACGGACACGAGACGATCCCGAAGGAGTTGCGGGCTCTCGCCCTGGGCGTGAAGCTGGCTGGCATACAGGACATAGCTTTCGACTCGCGGGTCCTGGCCTGAGAAGACACGCGGCACGGCGACTAGCGCAACAACCAGACCGATCACGATCGCGCCGACGATGACGATCGGTTCCCTCCCACCATCATCGGTCTTGATACGGCTGAGTCTGCGATTCCTCGACACCAACGTCCTCCAGGTTGACGGGCAGTTATTCTAGGGGTGGGTAATACCGCATCCCGGCCGCAGGCCGGCTCTATAACCAATCTCTAATGACATAATACTGCGAGCTAACGTCCTGAAGAACTGGTGTTCTATGGTGCGGTTAGGGGCCCAGGCAAGGTTCGAACCTTCCGGTTTCAACGAGGCTTCGTGCCTCGTGCGAGATTCCGGGGGGCACCTGTTGTTCATGGAACATATGTTCCAGACGCGAGAAATGCTCTCGCGGCGGCGACGCGCTTTAGCTTTGCACCACATAACGCCCGATCAGCGGGGCGAGCGCGGTACGGCGTTCCGCGGGGATGAGGTCTGCCCGGGTCATGATCGCGTCCCGCAGCGCATCACCGCACATGCACCTCCTCGGAGCTGAGGCGCCGCCGATGGCAACGCGTAGGGCATGCCGGGCGCGATCGACGTTTCTCAGGAGATTTGCGACCACCATTTCCACGGTGACCGCCTCCTCACTCTCGTGCCAGACGTCGTAGTCCGTGGCCAGAGCGAGCATCGCGTAGCAGATCTCGGCCTCACGAGCGAGACGGGCCTCCGGCAGCGCGGTCATCCCGATCACCGATGCGCCCCACGACTGGAACACGCGCGACTCCGCCCGGGTCGAGAACTGCGGCCCCTCGATGCAGACATAGGTTCCACGCGGGTGAACCGTGACCCCGCGACCGTCTGCCGCGCGCGCCAGGATCGCCGAGAGGTCGGAGCAGAATGGATCAGCAATTCCGACATGCGCGACGATGCCCTCGCCGAAGAAGGTATTAGCGCGCTGCCGGGTGCGATCGATGAGTTGATCCGGAATCACGATGTCCAGGGGATGGATCTCCTCACGCATGGAGCCCACCGCGCTGACCGCGATCAGGCGTTCAACCCCCAGCGTCTTGAAGCCGAAGATGTTCGCCCGACTGTTCAGTTCGGTGGGGGCGATGCGATGGCCCCGCCCGTGTCGGGGAAGGAACGCGACCCGCTCTCCGTCGATCTCACCCAGCACGTACGCATCGCTGGGAGCACCGAACGGGGTATCGAGCCGGACCTCGCGCACGTTCCGGAGGCCCTCCATCTCGTAGAGCCCGCTGCCGCCGATGATCCCGATACGGGTGCGGGCGTCATCCATCATGCGATCCCAATTCGGATCGAGTGCGTCGCACGTCAAGACACCTCAATCTTCGCCGCTCGCTCGTATCGTCGGACCAGCCCCGCCATATCATCTCCGCCCATGCCGTCGTCAGCGCCCGCCTGAAAGACCTCTTGGGCGCGCCGCGCCATGTCGAGGCGGACGCCGAGGTCCGTGGCGAGGTGATTGATCAGGCCGAGATCCTTCAAAATCAGGTTCACGGCCGTACCGGCAGCGAAGTTGCGCTTCTCGACAAGTGGAACCGTCCGTTCCAGCATGCGCGAGCCGCCGAAACCCGTACCGACTACTGCGAGGATGGTTCCAATGTCAGCGCCGGCTCGCGCGCCGAAGACGAGTGCCTCGGCGACTCCCGCCATGTTGATCGCGACGAGAAGTTGATTCACCAGTTTGATCGCGCTTCCGGCCCCGCTGGGTCCGCAGTGGCGTATGTTCTTACCCAGAATCCGAAAGAGCGGCTCCGCGCGTGAGAACGCCTCGGCGCTCCCGCCCACCATAATGGTGAGCGTCGCCGCGCTGGCGCCCGCCGGGCCGCCGCTGACTGGCGCATCCAGGAATTCGCCGCCCCTCCGGCGAGCCTCGTCGGCGCACCGGCGACTCGTCTCCAGTCCGACGGTGGAATGGTCGACCAGCAATCGGCCGGGATCGAGATGGGGTACCAGTCCTTCCTCGCCGAAGTAGACGCGCTCGACTTGCTCCGTGTTTGGTAGGCAGGTGAAGATCACCTCCGCCTGACGGGCGACTTCACGCGGCGTTCTCGCCGCGACAGCCCCAGCCACCACCAGGTCGTCCACCGCGGGTCGACTCCGGTTCTGAACGTACAAACTGTGTCCCGCGGCGATTAGATGCCGCGCCATGGGCTTGCCCATCAGCCCAAGACCGATGAACCCAAGTCTCACGTACGCACTCCCGCCACAATGCCGAAGTATAGAATCGACCTCGCGTGGCCCTCCGCACTGCCGTCTTCGACGTCCATCGCCGCCTGAAGGGGCGCCTGATGGAGTTCGGTGGTTGGGAGCTTCCCGTCCAGTACACTTCGATCGTCGACGAGCATCACGCCGTTCGGCGACACGCGGGCCTCTTCGACGTGTCGCACCTTGGCCGTGTGCGGGTGCGCGGTTCGGGGGCCAGCGCAGCGTTGCAGCTCCTCACCACGAACGATCTCCGACGGATCGGTCCCGGTCAGGCGCAGTACTCGTTGCTCCTCAATCGGGCCGGGGGGATCGTGGATGACATCTTCATCTACCAGATCGCCTCGGAGGAGTACCTGGTCGTCGTCAACGCGGCGACGCGTGAGAAGGACCTCACGTGGATGCGCGCCGCGGCACCAGGGGTCGCCATCGAAGATGAGACCTTCACGTCCGCGACGTTCGGTCTGCAGGGGCCGCGCGCGGTCGACCTCCTCGCGCCGCATCTCGGACCCGCCGTGTCCGCGTTGCGACGCAACGAGCACCGTACGATGACCTGGAACGGACGGACGATGCTGGTCGCAAGGACGGGGTATACGGGCGAACGGGGAATTGAGTTGTTCCCTCTTTTTGCCGATGCGATGTCAGTCTTCGAGAGCTTGCTCTCGCTGGAAG
>Ga0194131_10009597_pt1 | contig 12172 bp, 10 predicted proteins | sample TA2KigO120mmetaG_FD_148631 | JGI IMG/M metagenome (GOLD analysis project Ga0194131, IMG submission 148631) | Freshwater microbial communities from Lake Tanganyika, Tanzania - TA2015053 Kigoma Offshore 120m | ecosystem: Environmental > Aquatic > Freshwater > Lake | place: Tanzania: Lake... | reverse complement strand
GCAGCGCGCGGCGAGCGTCGGGACCGCGAGATCCGCGCGTGGGTGATCCGCGATCCACGCCTGCAGGTCGCGCAGCGGGTGGCGCTCCGCGGCCTGCGCCGCGAGCTGCACGCTGAACTGCGCCTGCCCGCCCGCGCGCTGCAGGAAGAGAACCAGCCAGCGCGCGATCTCGCGCGCGACGCGCGGGCCGTGGTCGTCCTCGACCAGCGCGAGCGCGAGGTCGATGCCCGCCGCGACGCCGGCCGACGTCCACACGCGGCCGTCGCGGATGAAGATCGGGTCCGCGTCGACGCTGACGCGCGGGTAGCGCTCGCCGAGGTTCGCCGCGGTCGCCCAGTGCGTCGTGGCGCGCCTGCCGTCGAGGAGTCCCGCCTCGGCGAGCAGGAAGGCGCCGCTGCACACCGAAGTCACGCGACGGCAGGTCCGCGCGCGACGCTTCACCCAGGCGACGAGCTCGCGGTCCTGCACGGCCTCGTACACGCCGCTGCCGCCGGCGATCACCAGCGTGTCGATCGGCCCCTTCACCTCGGACAGCACGCGCCGCGGCAGCAGCGGGATGCCCGAAGACGTGCGGATCGGGCCGCGCGTCCGCGCGACCAGCTCGACGTCGTACGCGGATGCCGGCGAGAGGCGGCCGGCGGTCGAGAAGACCTCGGCCGGGCCGATCACGTCCAGCGTCTGCACGTCGTGGTAGGCGACGATGACGACCTTGCGCGGCGCGCTCTGCATGGTCGCCACCCTGCCCGTCCCGCCCGGTGTCCGCAATGACGATGGCATTACGAATTCGGCCATCCGTCCCCGCGACGGATCCGCCTCGCGGCGGCGCGTCCGCGGTTTCGCGGTTGCTCCGAGAGCCAGACTCGGGCACGAGGGCGGCATGGCCCGAAACTCTGCCCCGGCGCGACGACGCCTTCCCGCCCGCACGGCGACGCTCCTTCTCCTCGCCGCCCTGCCGCTGCTGCCGCTCGCGTGCAGCGACGCGACGAACGGCTCGTCCGCGACCTCCGAGGACGCCTGCGCGTCCGCCCCCGTGCGCGGCGCCGGCTTCGACGTCTAGGGCGGCTGGAAGGGCATCGCGACGACCGCCAGAGGCCGCTTCGCCGTCGCCGCGATCGACGGCGTGTGGTGGCTGGTCACGCCGGAAGGGCACGTGCTGTTCTCGAACGGCGTGACGGGCATCGGCCCCGGGGGCGACCTGACCGGCGCCGGAAGCAGGCCGTACGGCGACAACGTCCTCGCGCGCCACGGCACCGTCGAGGCGTGGCGCGACGCGACGCTCGTGCGGCTCTGCGACCTCGGCGTCGCGACGCTCGCCGGGTGGACCAACGCGGCGCTCGACCTGTGGCAGGACCTGCGCGCGTACCCCGTCTCGATCGGCTTCTACGACACCGCGCCGCAGGTCCCGGGCCGGCCGCTGGGCCTCAACCGCCCCCTGCGCGACTTCTTCGACCCGTCGTGGCCGGACGCGGCGCTCGCGTACGCGCGCAACTCGGAGCCGCTCGCGCGCTGCGCCGGCGACCCGTGGTGCTACGGCGCGTTCGTCGACAACGAGCTGCCGTGGGGTGCGACGACGCTCTCGACCGGCACGCATCTCGACGCGTACCTGTCGCTGCCCGCCGGCGCGCCGAGCAAGCGCGCGCTGCAGGACTTCCTCGCCGCGCGCTACGCGGGCGACGTCGCGGCGTTCAACGCGGACTACGGCACCGAACTCGCGTCCTTCGACGGCGTGCAGCAGCTCGACCGCCTCACCGACTGCGCGCTCGTCGAGCCGCTGGGCGACGACACCTGCCTGAAGCAGGAGTCCGCGGCACGGCGCGCGAACCGCATGGCCTTCGAGGCCGTCGTCGCCGAGCGCTACGCGCGCGTCGTGGCGGACGCCGTGCGCGCGGCGGCACCGGGCGTGCTCAATCTCGGCGTGCGCTTCTTCTCGATCTACACGCACCCCGACGTCGCGCGCGCGATCGTGCCGTACGTCGACGTCGTGTCGCTCAACGACTACGACTACGGCACAGTCGAGCGCCCCGCGCTGTTCAACCTCTCCGGCGGACCGGAGTTCGGCTACCTGTTCGGCACCGACGCGTTCACCGACCTCGCGACGCTGCACGAGCTGTCGGGCAAGCCGCTGCTGATCGGCGAGTGGTTCTACCGCGTGAAGCGGACGGATGGCGCGAGCGGCGCTTTGCCGCCGCTCTTCCCGCAGGTGGAGAGCCACGAGGCGCAGGCGGTCGCGTACCGCGGGTACACCGATCGACTGCTCTCGCTGCCGTACGTGATCGGCTACCACTGGTTCCAGTGGGTGGATCAGCCGTTCGAGGGGCGCCGCGACGGCGAGAACCAGTGGATCGGCGTGGTCGACATCCACGACGACCTGCGCGTGCCGCTCGCGGACGCGATGCGCGAGGTCAACGCGGGGCTGATCGAGCGCCGGCTCGGGCTCGCGACGCGCTGAGCGAGCGGCAGGTCAGCGGGTCGCGGCGAGCTCGTCGCGCAGCGCCGCGAGCCCGGCCGGCGTGAAGCGCGCGTCGTCCGGGTGTCCCTGGCGCGCGCGCTCGAGCTGCTTCGCGAGCGCCGGCGACGATGGGGCGTCCTGCTGCCAGCGCGCCAGCAGGCGCGCGCACTCCAGCGTGCGGTGGCGGCAGGTCTCGCGCACCGCCTGCGCGCGCTCCTCGTCGCCGAGCCGGCCGCCGCGGCGCTCGGCGAGCCGGTCGAGCAGCAGCGGCTCCTGCCCCACGGCCGCCACGCCCGGCGGCACGCCCTCCAGGCGTGCCACGCCGCCGCGGAAGAACGCGCGCGCGGCGTGGTGGCTCAGGATCGGGTGCAGCAGCGTGTGCACCTCGTCGCCGTCGCGCGACGGCGCGACGCTGCCGATCGGACGGAGCTCGTGCGCGAGCAGCGCCGGCAGGCTCTTGACGCCCGAGCGGACGAGCCCCGCGTGGAAGTCCGGCAGGGCGACGCGGCGGGCCAGCCGGTCGAGGTCGATGGTCGCGTCCGCCTCGCGGAAGCCGAGCAGCAGCAGGTCGTTGGTCATCGTGAACCAGACCGCGACGCGGTCGAAGACCGACACGTACGTCCGCAGCACCAGCTCGAGCGTCGCGTCGTCGGTCTCGTAGCTGTGGAACCACTGCGCGAACACGCCGCCCGGCGCGAGCTGCGCGCGCGCCGCGGACAGGAACTCGCGGCTGAACAGCATCTCGACGCCGGTCACCCACGGGTTGCTGGGCTCCGACACGATGACGTCGAACGGCCCCTCGCTGCGCAGCAGCGCGCGGTACGCGTCCGACACCAGCACGCGGGTCTTGTCGCTCCGCGACGCGTGCAGGTTGCCGTCGTCGAAGAGCGGTGCCGCCGCCATCACCGCCGGCGAGATCTCGGCGACCACAACCTCGCGCATCGACTGCAGCGCTGCGAGCTCCCCGACCGTCACACCTGCCCCGTAGCCGATCACGAAGGCACGCTCGGCCTTCTCCGCGAGGAGTGCCGGCACGAGCCCGAGCAGTGCCGTGGTCGGGTAGTCGAGGATCAGCGAGCCGTCCGGCTTACCGTTGCTGATGATGCTGCGGGTCTTCTGCCCGCCCCAGATCGGGAACTCCTTGACGGCGATCGAAGCGACGGGGTCGTCGCGGTGGAATAGCAGGTCGACGCCGTGCGTGTCCGAGAAGAAGGCGTCCGGGCCGCCCACCGCCCCGGGCAGCGGCTCGCGGTTGCGAAAGAGGCCTGCCGACAGCCGCTCCGGCGCCCAGGGCGGCAGCAGGAGCAGCGCGGCGAGCGTCACGATCGGCAGGACCAGCGCCGCGACGCGCATGCCGCGCCCCGGCATCTGCAGCGTGAGCAACGTGGCGCCGAGGATCAGCGCCGCGCAAGCGACGCGGAACACCGCGTGCAGGTCGAGCCAGAAGAACAGCACGTAGCCGCCAAGGAGTGCGCCGAGCAGCGAGCCGACGGTGTTCCAGCTGTAGAGCCGCCCGGCGACCGCACCGAGGTCGCCGATGCGCCCGCTCAGGTGGTGGAAGAGCAGGGGCAGCGTGGCACCCGAGAGCAGGATCGGCACCGCCAGCACGGCGAGGATCGCCGCGAACGCCGTCAAGTAGTACGGGAGAAACGATGCGGCGTCGGTGCCGAACTGCGCGCGCAGCACGTGCGCCCGGAACGGTGCGTCCTCGAGGTTCGCGTAGAGCAGCAGCAGGCTCGCGACCAGCGCCCACTGGCTCGCGACGATCAGCCCCGGCGGGATGCGGCGCAGCGCCGACACGCCGAAGCTGCCGAGCGCGATGCACAGCACGAACGCCGCAACCACCATCGCGAAGGTGAAGTGCGACGAGCCGAAGGCGAGTCCCGAGAGGCGGATCAGCACCGTCTGCGCGGTCATCATCGCGAAGCCCGACAGCAGGGCCACGCCGGCGAACGCGGCGAAGCCCGGCACGACGCGCGTCTCCGCCTCGACGTTCGCGTCCGCCGCTGCGTCGGTCGCCCCGGGCGTGCCTTCTGCGGTCGCGCCGGCGGCCGCGCGCGACGTCATTCCGAGGACGACGAACGCCGCACCCGCGAACACGTTGATGGCACCCATGGCGCGCAGCACGCCGACGAGCCCCAGCGCCGGCACGAGCCAGAAGGCCGCGGCGAGCGCGCCGAGGAACGCGCCCGCGGTGTTGAACGCGTAGACCAGCGCGTGCAGGCGGGTCGCGTCGGCGAGGCTGCGCGACAGCGCCTGCGTGAGCATCGGGATCGTGCCGCCCATCATGACCGTCGGCGGCCCGATCAGCAGGGCCGCGAGCAGGACGTCGACCGCGAAGGCGAGCCCCGGCGACGGCAGGTGCAGCCGGAACGACAGCGCCTGCGCGAGCGCGAACAGCGCCGGGAACAGCCAGGCCCAGACGCCGATCGCCGCCTCGATGACGCCATACGCGAGCGCGAGCGGCGGCGGCTCGCCGCGCTCCGCCGCGCGACGCACCAGCACGGCCGTCACACGACCGAAGAGCGCGTAGCCGAGCGACAGGCCGCCGAGGTAGATGCCGAGTACCGCGGCCGTCGCCTCGCTGTGCGAGCCGAGCAGCGTCGCGAGCCAGCGCTGCCAGGCGACCTCGTAGACGAGTCCGCTCACGCCGGTGAGCAGCGTGAGGGCGAGCGCGATCAGCCGTACCACGGTACTCGACGAGTTCGGGAAGCTCGCGTGTGTCGCCCGCTCAGCCGGTGAAGGTGTCGCAGGCGTCGACCGAGCCCGACTCGAAGCCGCGCTTGAACCAGCGCACGCGCTGCTCGGCGGAGCCGTGCGTGAACGATTCCGGCACGACGTAGCCCTGCGTCTTCTTCTGGATGCTGTCGTCGCCGACGGCCGCCGCGGCGCCGAGCGCTTCTTCCACGTCGCCGCGCTCGAGCACCTGCTTCTGGCGCTGGGTCTGGTGCGCCCACACGCCGGAAAGGCAGTCCGCCTGCAGCTCGAGGCGGACCGACAGCTCGTTCGCCGCGTCGCGACCCGCGCGCTGCTGCGCCGCGTGCACCTTGCCGGAGATGCCGAGCAGGTTCTGCACGTGGTGACCGACCTCGTGCGCGATCACGTAGGCCTGCGCGAAGTCGCCCGGCGCGCCGAAGCGGCGCTGCAGCTCGTCGTAGAAGTCGAGGTCGATGTAGACCTTCTGGTCGGCCGGGCAGTAGAACGGCCCGACCGCGGCCTGCGCGAAGCCGCAGCCCGACTCGACGCCGCCGGAGAACAGGACGAGGCGCGGCTCCTGGTACGCGCGGCCCAGATCCTCGCGGAAGGTCTTGTTCCAGACGTCCTCGGTGTCGGCGAGCACGACGGACACGAACTCGCGCTGCGCCTGGTCCGCGCCGGACTCCTGGTACGGCTGGTCGACCTGCTCGCCCGTCGAGACCCCGCCCGCGCCCTGCTGCTGCGACGCGATCTCGCCCAGCATGTCGAGCGGGTTCTGCCCGGTGAGCAGCGCCAGCAGGAGGATCACGACCAGCCCCGTGCCGCCGATGCCCACCATCCCGCCGCCGCCGCGCACGACGCGGCGGCCGCGCAGGTCCTCGACATTGTCGCTCTGTCTGCGGCCGCGCCACTGCATGGGTTGGAGCCTATTCCGGGTCGGCCGGCGGCGCCACCGCGCCGCCGGGCTTGGGGGTGGGAACGATCGTCAGCGGGATGTCGGGTGCCGGGCCCCATGCCACCGCAGCCTTCGAGAGGCCCTGCGCGATGGCCGTGGTGAGCGCGAGCTCGACCAGCTCGGCGACCGTGAACGTCCGCTGCAGCTCGTCGGCGAGCTCCGCGTCGACGTCGCCGGGCGCCGGACCGAGCAGCACGTCGACGAAGCGTAGCGCCGTCTTGAAGCGCTCCGGCAGCGCGCTCGATGCGTGCGCGTCGTCGATCTGGGCGACCAGCTCCTCGCCGAGCCCGCCGTCGCGCGCGCCCGCGAAGCGCAGGTTGCGGCAGATCCCGCAGCCCGTGACGCGCGCGTTGCGGAGCCGCGCGACCTCCTTCGTCGGCTGGTCGAGCACGCCCTCGGTCCACAGCGTGCCGTAGAAGCGGTTGAAGGCCGCGAACAGCTCCGGGCGGTGCTCGAGGAAGGTGAGCTTCCCCGGTGGCGGCGCGATGCGCACGCGTCAAGCCCCCGGTTCCCGCACGGCGCGCACGCGTCAAGCCCCCGGTTTCCGCGCGGCGCGCACGCGTCAGGCCCCCGCCGTCCGCGCGACGCCGAGCGCGAGCTCGAGGCGCAGCATCGCCTCCGACAGCGCGAGCCCCATGGTGAACGCCGCACAGCCCGGGTCGCCGATCGCACCGCGTAGCGCCGCGCAGTCGTCGTCGGTCACACCGGACGGATCGAAGAGCCACTGCTCCGCGAAGGCGAGCGCCGCGCGCTCGCGCGCACCGAAGCGTAAGCTGGTCGGCCAGCGCGGCAGGTCGGCGATCGTGGCGTCGTCGAGGCCCGCCGCGACGGCCGCCGGGGAGACCGGCCGCGTGCGCGGGTCGAGCCCGAGCATCTGCCCGATCCGCAGCCGGCACAGCTCGAGCAGCAGCGGGTCGGTGGCAGGATCGCGCCACATCGCCACGTCCCATGCGCGCAGCGTGTCCGCCGCCGGCGAGAGCGACAGCAGCTCGTCGAGCGAGCGGGCGCGCGGGTCGCGGATCCAGCTCGTTGCCATGGCTCGCGCCGGCATACGTCGCGCGAGGGAGGCGACGCAAGCGCGGAGTTCCGCGGCCCCCGGGGTGCGCCCGGGGCGGTAACGCCGGCCCCGGGGCCGGCAGAAATTGCCGCCTCGCCACGCCCGTCCGACCCGTCAAGTGCCGGGTTCCGCTCCATCGGTGTCCGGCCCCCGTGGCACGGGCGTTGCGACGCGGTGCCCGCATGTCTCGCCCAGGTCACGTCCGCGGCTTCTCGAGCGGCCGCGCTTTCTGCTCGTCGCGACGCGCGGTCGCGACGGCGCTGGTCCTGCTCGCGGTCGGCGTCGCGCCATCGCGCGCGGCGGCGTACGACGGCTTCCAGATCGGACGCGACGGCGGGGCGAGCATCATCAGCCGCGACGTCGCCGGTGCGCGCTGGGCGATCACCGAGAACCGCGCGGACGGCGTGCTGATCGGCAACGTGTTCTTCCCCGGCGGCGGTCCGCCGCAGTTCGTCTGGTGCGAGCCGACGAGCATCCTACCGAACGACGACCCGGCCCTCGCCGTCTACACGTACGACTGCTTCGGATCGGAGACCTGCGATCCGACGCAGTGCCCCGACTGGACGTTCATCAGCTCGGTCACCCTCAGCGGGACGTTCTTCGAGCCGCCGCCGCTCCAGCCGACACCGAGCCCGTCGCCGGTGCCGACGCCGACGCCCGCACCCCTGTGCCCGACGCCCGCGATCACGCCGACGCCGACCGCGTCGCCGAAGCCCACGCCCACCCCGTCGCCGAAGCCGACGCCGACGCAGTCCCCGAAGCCGACGCCGACGCCGACACCGGTGCCGACGGCGAGTCCCGTGCCGACGCCGAGCCAGAGCCCGAAGCCCACGCCGACGCCCACGCCCCTGCCGCTGGTCGTCACGCCGAACAAGGCGACGGTCGACTTCGGCAAGACGTTCCTGTTCGTCATCACCGGCGGCGTGCCGCCCTACGAGCTGAACGTGACGACGGGCGGCAACGTCGCGCCGCAGATCGTGCGCGCGGCGGGAGATCCGTTCGTGTTCACGTCGACTGCGGCAGGGACGGCGACGATCATCTTCGTGGACTCGACGACGACGCTCACGACGGTGGACGTGACCGTCAAGCCGTCGCCGACGCCAGCCCCGACACCGAAGGGGTGATTCAACGAGGGGGCGCCGCCCCCTCGCTCCACGCGGCGAAGCCGCGCGGAGCCTCACTCCCCCGCTCGCTGTCGCTCGGCCGCGTGCTCTGCACGCGGAGGGACGATGCTGAGTCGGCGATCGGCTTCTCGAGGAACAGCACGACGCGGAACTCGCTGCCCGCCCCCGGCTCGCTGTCGAGCTGGATCTCGCCGCCCATCAGGCGGACGAGGTCGCGGCAGATCGTGAGGCCGAGGCCCGTGCCGCCGAAGCGACGCGTCGAGCTGCCGTCAGCCTGCGTGAAGCTCTCGAAGATCGCGTCGTGGCGGTCGGGCGCGATGCCGATCCCCGTGTCGGCGACGGCGATGCGCACGGTCGCGCCGAGCGGCGTCTCGGCCAGCAGCCACGCCTGAATCGGCACGCGGCCGCGCTCGGTGAACTTGACGGCGTTGCCGACGAGGTTGGTGACGATCTGGCGGAGCCGCACCGGATCGACGAGGAGCCGCAGCGGGACGTCGCCCGCCACGTCGCAGTCGAGCGTCAGGCCCTTCTCTTCGGCGCGCGAGCGCAGCAGGTCGGTGACCTTTGCGAGCAGCGCGTGCACGTTCGTCTCGACGACGTCGAGGGTCAGCTTGCCCGCCTCGATGCGGGAGACGTCGAGCACGTCGTCGACCAGCGCGAGCAGCGGCGCCGCCGCGTTGCGCGTGCGCGCGAGGCAGTCGCGCTGCTCGTCGGTGAGCCCGCCCTCCCCCTCGATGATCTACGTCATGCCGAAGATGATGTTCATCGGCGTGCGGATCTCGTGGCTCACGTTGGCGAGGAACTGCGACTTCGCACACGTCGCGTCGTTCGCGCCGAAAGGAAGGCCGCGACCAGCGCGAAGATCGCCCACGCGCAGAGGATCTGGACGCCCGCGGTGCAGGCCTCGAGGTTGTCCGGCGGAATCGGGATCGAGAAGCGCACGCCGCTGGCCTGCAGGAACGCGAAGGCGCCGATCTGCAGGCTGAGGAGCACCGGGTAGACGGCCGCGCCGCGCACGCCGAGCAGCAGCCCCGCGACGATCGGCGGCAGGTAGGTCCATGCCTGGCCGACCATCTCGAGCCCGCCGAGCTCCGCCTGCCGCTCGGCGAGGATGGCCATGATGAGCGTGACGAGGAGGTGCGTCGCGCTCTCGAGCGGCAAGCCGTGGCGGATACCGGCGTACACCAGCACGCCGAGCAACGACACGATCAGCACCGGGATCATGCTCAGCCCGCCGCCGCCGAGCAGCAGCAGCAGCAGCAGCAGACCGACGGTCATGGGACACGCCGCGAGCAGCGCCAGCACCATCAGGTTCAGCGTGCACATCCGCCGCATGTACTTGACGTCGCAGAAGCGCGGGTCCGACGGGCGGACGCCGCCGTCGATCAGGTTGCGCAAGATGCGGCGCACGCGCTGCGCTACGCGTCCATGGCGGGGGAATCGGCCGTTTCGTCGCCCGCGCTTGAGGCAGGGAGGCGTTCGCCCACGCACTTTCCACGGCGGAGCGGCCGGCCGCGGGCCCGGGTCCGGGACGGGCAATCGCTGCCGCTCAGAGTCCGCTGCGACTGGTCGGACCGAAGGCGGACTGGTCGATGCACGGGCTGCCGCCGCTGCAGCCCGGCGTCAGGATCAACGGAGCCGCCCAACCGGCCACGCAATCCGCGCGTTGCGATTCTGTCGCATGTTCCCGGTGGTCGCGTCCACGGCTTTTCTCGTCCGCGGGCGCCATCCGCATCAGCGCCCGATTCATCCGTACCAGGTCGTCGGCGGAGAGCACCCGATACGCTTTCCAAGCTTCGTCTTGGGAACCGTGGTGGCCTTGTCGACCATCACTCGCGAATTCAGCGGGAGTCCGTTCAGCTCGCTCGGCTCGATGACGAGGCGGAATAGCGGGGCATCAGTCTGGTCGCTGGTGAAGGCGACGCTCCAGATCTCTCCGCGCTTCACTCGCTCTCCGAGGTAACAGCGTCAATGAGCGCCTGATCCTCGGCGGCGTGGCGGCTCACCGCTACGCGTCGCGACTGACGCGGCGCTTCGGCCACGAACTCCTTCGATCGGGTGTCGGGAACCCGGATCTGGATCGGACGCAGGCCCCGTACGCGCAGCCTATCTCTGTGCGCCTGCACCTTCTGGCGCGACGACACGGGTTTGGGCTTCCGAGAGGAATCTTCGCCGCACGCATGACCAATCTCCGCCAGAACGGTTACATGGTGCCCGCCGACTCCCCGTGTGGAGTCACCTGCCCAGCGCCTCCGCCTCCACCCCGAACCCCTCCGGATTCGACCACGGCACCAGCAGCCGGTCGGTCGCGCGCGTCATGCCGACGTAAAGCAACGCTTTCCCCTGCGGACGCGCCCCCGCGCCGTCGCGCGGGCGGTCCATGCCGAACAGCACGACGATGCGCGACTCGAGGCCCTTGAAGCTGTGTACCGTCGACAGCGCGACGCCGCCGTGGTCGAGGACCGCGTCGGCCTTCGTGCCGCGGTCGCGCGACAGCCAGTGCAGCGGCACCTGGGCCTCGCGGAAGGCCTCGTGCAGGAGCGCCACGAGGTCGATGCCGTCCGTGGCGCCGCGCGCGACCGGCGAACCGAGCGCGTTCACGTGCGAGCTCGCGTAGAGGACCGCCATCTCGTCGGGCGTCCAGCCCTGCGACGCGAGCTCCTGGCAGCGCGCGGCGGCCCACGTCGCCTGCTCGAGCACGTCGGCGCAGCAGCGGACCTCGACCGGCTCGCCGGAGCGGTCGCACGAGATCGGCACGATCGCGCTCTGGTCGCCGACGCGGATCGTCGCGCCTTCCTCCGCGTCGCCCCACAGGAAGCGGCGCGAGAACGTGTTGATCTGGCGCGAGCAGCGGTGGTTGAGCTTCAGGAAGGTCACCTTGCCGCGCGCCTGGACGCCGGCGCTCGAGAGCGGAACGTCGGTGCCCTCGTAGATCTTCTGCGCGTTGTCGAGCGCCAGGAGGAACGTCTCGCGCTCGGGCTTCAGCGCGGCGAGGCACGCCTGCAGCATCGGGACCGAGAAGTCCTGGCCCTCGTCCACGATCACCGCGTCCCAGCGCTGTGTGATCCGTCCGTCGCGGAGCGCGTCGAGCAGGAGCTGCGGAAACGCGTCCTGCTCCTCGTAGATCCGCCGCGCGTAGCCGATGCCGGCGCGATCGAGCAGGTCGCGCGCCCACTCGTGGAAGTGCAGGACGGTGAGCGCGTGCCCCTGCAGCTCGCCGCCCTCGAAGACGCGCGAGCGCAGCCACGCGGCGAGGCTCACGTTGAAGCAGAGGACGAGGATGCGCCACGCGGGGTTCGCGTCGGCGAGGATGCGGGCACGCGCCGCGACGACCTCGCTCTTGCCGCTGCCCGCGACGCCCTGCAGCACCTGGTGTCCGCCGGAGAGGTGAAGCGCCACGCGACGCTGCTCCTCCGACATCGGCCGCGTCGACACCATCGGCAGCGAGGTCTGCTGCGCACCGGCTGCCGCCTGCTTCGGAACGCGACCCGCATAGGTGCGCCGGACGGTCGTCTCCGGGGAGAGCAAGCCGCACAACGACGCGCGCATCGCGCCGGTCACGGCCCACGGGAAGCCGACGCCGAACGCGCGACGCAGCCGCTCGACGAGATCGCGGCCACGGTGCGCCCACGCCGGCGACGCGCCGATCTCGTCGCCGGCGAGCACCGCGCCGGACGCGTAGCCCGTGCACAGGCCGAGATCCTCGACGTCGCGCACGCTGAGGTTCGGGAACACCGCGCCCTTCGCGAACGGGAACTGCAGCTTGCCCCGGTGCGCGCCGCTCGCGTGGACGCAGGACGGCTCGCGGTCGAGCATCTCCTTGATCCTGAACAGGTGCTGCTCGGCCTGCTCGACCGGGTGGGTCGCGGTCTTGACGTCCGCCGCGTTGC
>Ga0194131_10009595_pt1 | contig 12173 bp, 10 predicted proteins | sample TA2KigO120mmetaG_FD_148631 | JGI IMG/M metagenome (GOLD analysis project Ga0194131, IMG submission 148631) | Freshwater microbial communities from Lake Tanganyika, Tanzania - TA2015053 Kigoma Offshore 120m | ecosystem: Environmental > Aquatic > Freshwater > Lake | place: Tanzania: Lake... | reverse complement strand
TCTTTGCAAACCGCCTATCCTAGGGCACTCCCGCTTTCCTTTCAATCCCTCCGTTCCGGTTCAGTCGCTATAAGCCCGCTCGGCGCATAATCTGGGTAAGAAAGAGTCAGCTTTGGCGTTACCTTGTAGTCATCCTGGAAAAAAGCACCCAATTCCCATCGTCTTGGCGACCTGATAACCCGACCGCGGAAACGAGTGATCGTGCCGGGCGCTCCCAGCAGAAAGTCCGACCAGGAATCCCCCGTGAACCGACCGTCGAATGTGAATCCACCAAAGAAAGGAGAGGTCTCGGTGTTCGCGTTGTTGTCTTCGTGCAACTTGATCGCGGAGACACCGGTTTTGAAAGTGTGCGCGCCGGCGATAATTGTGAAGTTCTGATTGCCTTGGAACCGGCTATCTCTGACGTGAGTCCCGCTAATTCTTCCAAAGCTAGCCCACCCTCCGGTGAAGGTAAACCGAGGCCCTCCCGACAATCCATCCGGCGTGCCCGTGATTCCCTGAATGCCGTAGCGTTTCAGTTCAGCTGCCCCTTCTACAATGTTCCCACTGCTGTCGGCAGCAACCGGCTGGTTCCGCCATCGCTGCGTTCCAAGCCGCGTCTGGCTCATCAATTTTGGACTGAAGGTATGGGTCTCCAGGAAGGAAAACACGTGCGTACCGACATATAGTTGCCTGCGATGATCGCGAATCACCTGCTGGGTGCCGTCGTTACCTCTTCCGAATGGACCACGCATGTAAGTAAAGTTGACGGTATCGGAGGAACCCACGTTCTGATCGAGCCTCAGCACGAGGTGATTTGGGTTAAGCAGATGACGGTCTCCAACAGAGAATCCATTCGAGAAGACGTTGCCTCGAAAGTTATCCGGGGCACCAAAGTACTGGGCGTAGCGGTTCATATCCGTTTGGATATAGGTCCGAGCAACTGAATTAATCCGCTCGGCTGGGATGATGTTGCCCGCAAAGGCCTGCCCGGTTCTCGGATCGATGATTGTTTTGGAAAATCGGGAAAAGTCTCCTGCCTGCATACGCTGCGTAGGAAAGTCGTAGGTCGTAAAGACGCGTTCCGTGACGCCTCGAATGGTTAGTCCCGTGAGAAAGAAGAAGGTTTTGTTCCGGCCATCATATAACTTGGGAATCACCACGGGACCGCCGACACTGAACATATGGCGCCAGGTAGTAGGCGACGGCTGCCGAGCACCACGAAAGAACGGCGTCTTAACGGCATTCAATCGGTTGTTGAGGAAGTCTTCCTGCCATTCGCCATGCAGTTGGTTGCTGCCGCTGCGGAAGCTCGCGTTCAACGTCACCGGCCGCGCATACTCCGCCGGCGCATTCGTGAGGACCGTCGTTAGCTCGCCCACGGCATTCATGGGAGGCCGGGCAAATCGCTCCCCGCCGGATACTCCCTCGATCGCCGTTTGCTGTTGCGCTTGGCGCGCGCCTCCAAAAATAATTCTTCCTCCACTCCCCGCTGACGACCCAGAGGTCCACATCAGCTGGTCAAATGCATAGCTGGCCCGCGTGTTGCTGGAAACAGCTTTGTCGCTGATCAGCTTTTGGGAAAGTGCCGTGGCGAGGGTCGCCGATTCGCTTTGCACAGCAGGGGCTGCGTCTAGCACCGTAATGGTCTGCGCTTCCGCACCCAGCTCCAAAACGATATCCACCCTCCGAATTTGGGCCGCGCGAACGGGCACATTTGCAGCAATAAACCTCTTGAATCCAGCTGCTTCAGCCTCGATTTGGTAAATGCCGACAAACAGTCCCCCGGCGTAGTAGCTTCCGGACTCGTCAGTCTTGACCGTTCTTATACTTCGCGTGTTCTGGTTGACGATCTTGACCGTTGCCTCTGGAACGGCCGCGTTGCTCGGATCTTTGACGGTGCCCACCAGTTCGCCCGTCACCGTTTGAGCGATCGACAGCTCTGCCCATGCCAACCCCACAGAGAGAGCTAAAACGATCTGCAATACTCCCCTAGAACCATGGCCGCTTATGTTCACCATATCCAAAATCCTGTCCTTTCTTCTCGAAGACAACCTTGGCTTCTTCAGTGCCACACGTTCAGCCTTACGAACTTGCTGCCTTAATCTGCTCTCTGGCACGAGGGCCTGCCTCGCCTCACAGCGCCAGTCAATCCACAGCGGCCCTCAAGCCCGGCCAGATGTGTGACACGGCCCAACCTGGGAAGACGAGTCGCCCGCGACTCCTATGGTGGTGGAAACGACAGCTGATCTGAACTAGGCCGCCAATATGGCGTACACTACGGTGCGTCTTAAACGTTTGTCAAGCGTTTTTTCGATCTAGACCAGGACCTGTCTTCCGGATTGCTGGTCGTGATGAGGTAGTCGATTGACATACGCGTGCCATGAGTCTAGATTCACTGCGCTTGCCCGCAGCGGCATGGCGAGTTGAGGAAGCAACTTTGATGGTGTTCCATGAAAGATGTTTCCGCAAACACTTCGCCAACCAGTTATCGCAGACCTGAAAGATTGATGACAGTGCCATGAAACAGCCTCCGTTAATGCAGCAACTCGGCAGACCGGCTTCACAGGGGGTGATTTCGGTTCCTGCTGGGATTGTCGATTCTCTGCGAGAGAAGATCTTCAAAGGCGAGTTGCCGCCAGGCGCAAGAATCGTTGAAACCCGCCTGAGCAAGGACCTCAACGTGGGCCAGCCGGCAGTGCGCGAAGCGTTATTGATCCTGGAGCGTCAGGGCCTCGTGCAGCGTGTTGCCAACATCGGAACCTTTGTCCGGCAGATGAGCGTTGAAGAAGCAAAAAACCTTTTTAGAATCCGCCGCGAGTTGGAGGGCCTGGCTGCCGAAGAGGCCGCTCGGAGAGCGACGAAAGATGATATTTCGGATCTCAAGAAGCTTGCCGAGAACATCGAGACCAGGGATGTTCCAGCGGCGAAAGACCGATGGAAGCATTTCCAAAGGGACCTCGCCTTTCACCAATCGGTCTGGCGCCTTTCAGGCAATCAGCAACTCGTGGAGTTCCTGGAAAGCGTGACTGTCCCCCTCTTCCAATTCGCATTCTGGCATCATGAGAGAACTGCCGAGCAGTTGAAGAAGTCCGCCAAGCTTCATATGGCAATCGTGGAGGGCATTGAGAATGGACCCGCAGCCGCCCGCGCCGCGACACGGAGGGCCATCGATCGCTTTGTTCAGCCATATCTTGACCGGGTCCTTAGCTTTCCTTGAAACGCACGATCCCTGGCCAGCAGAGTTGAGTTGGCAGCAATAGGAACGACGATCGAACACCTTCAACGAGAAGCATTCTTGCTGCGCAAAAGTCAGAACACAGGAACCCATGATACGAAGCCTGCTCTTTGTCCCCGGCGATAGCGAATCGAAACTGCAAAAGGCCCGGCAGATCGCGACCGACGCGATTATTCTGGACTGGGAAGATGCCGTCTTGCCGCAGAACAAGGCGCTCGCTCGCAAACTGTCGACCGACTTTCTCTCGGCGAACGCCGGGCCACCGATGCGCCTCGTGCGGCTGAACCCTGTCACCAGCCCACACTTCGCCGAAGACTGCCGGGCTCTGCAAGCCGCGCTTCCAGACGCCATTCTTCTAAGCAAGTGCCAGTCGGCCAGCGAAGTCCAGCAACTCGACAGCTTCCTGGCTCAACGAGAAGCGGCGAATCGCACTCGCATCTACGCACAAGTCGAGTCGCCTCTGGCCCTTCTCAGTGCGTTTGCCATTGCCACCAGTAGCGCTCGACTGGCTGGGCTGGCGTTTGGCGCGGAAGATTTCTCCGCCGATATGGGAATCACCCGAACAGAGGAAGAGATCGAGCTATTGTACGCACGCTCTGCCCTGGTCACAGCCTGCCGTGCCGCTGGCCGCGATGCTATCGATTCGCCGTGCTTGGAGTGGAAGAACGCAGACAAATTGCGCGCTCACGCGAGCCGCGCGCGCAACCTGGGGTTTTCAGGCAAACTCGCCATTCACCCCGGACAGGTCGAGATCATCAACGACATCTTTTCCCCAAGCGCCGCAGAAGTCGAACGCGCCCGCCGCATCCTGGCCGCCTTTTCAGCCAGCGCATCCGGTGTCTTGACGGTCGACGGCGCGATGGTCGACGAGGCCATTGTGCGCCGCGCTCGACAGGTTCTGGAGATGGCAGGGGAGAAGCCGTTGTGAACGATCGCTTTTGCAGCCCAGCCTCGCGCGGCTGTCAGCTCCCGCAGCCTGCAAGGGAGCGGCTCAACTCGAGATGAGCTTCAGGACGTCCCACGATTGAATCAGGCTAATTTTGGCGGTGCCCGCAGTGGGTCGAGTCGCAGCCTTGGGGAACGGCGAACCTCTGGTTTTATTGCCGCAGATCCCGCACAAAGTGCGGGATCTGCGCTGCAGGGATCGGCATCAACGCGTCACGCGCGACAGTGGCTTTCAATTCAACCGAAGCTGGCTGACCCAGGCGCCAATGTCCGCGGAAACGATCTTGAGGTTCTCGGTGAGCCCGAGCTGGCGCGCTTGCCGTTCGTACCAGCCCGAGTCAAACGTCGGGCCGGGATTGAGGAGCGTCAGCGGGTGGCGCATCAAAGAGATCGCCGCCGTCCGCAAGTCACCCACTCGGCGAATCGAGCCGACGGGCAGCAGCTTGAGTAACTCGCCATCGTAGCCGGGGTCAGTCCGGTTCAGGTCGATCAGGACTTGGCCGGCCTCCTGAAAGATCGCTCCAGCCATGGCAGCCGGCAAGCCCAAGCGGCCAAGACCCACCAGGACCAGCCGATCCTGTGGCCAACGTCGTTTTGCAAACTGCAGCGCTGTCAGCACATCCTGAATCGCATTCAAAGTGTTGTCGCGATTGTAGACTGAAGCCCAACTGAAGGAATCCCAGGTCTTCTGCGGAATGGCCAGCTCGCCTGAGACGAAGCCGCCCACCTGCATCACGCGAAATCCCTTCGCGACGAGGGCCGCGGCCCAGTCGGTGGGAGTGCGGCCGTCCGACCCGACGAACCCGCCTCGTCCGTCGGCGTCTGCCACCACCACGGTTCCCGATGCCTTGGCTGGCGCCAGCATGCCAACCTGAAACGCGTCCGGCAGGCCACGACGGCCCATTACAGCCGTTTCATGCGAAAGGTGGCCCACCTTTTGGGTCTTTACCACGCGGCTGAAAACATCCTCAGGACGCGGGTTGTCGGCAGAGAGGACGGTGGCGAGTTTCGGAACGAAAACCGAGATGAAGGTGTCGAGGTCTCGCGGTGACGCCGGCCATTGCTTCTGAAGAGCGCTCTCCGACTCCGAAGTCCAGTTCGTAACGATTTTTGCGCCCGAAAGCGCCTGTTTGGGCAGCAGCTTGTCGGGAAACACCCGCAGATCGCCCAGTGCCTTCAGTTCACGAGAGATCGGAGCCGGATTCGCGATGGGCTGCGCGCCACTTTTCAAGTGCAGACTGAACCATTCGTAAACCGCAGCGCGGCTTTCGGCGTTGTAATTATGGCCCGCGCTCACATGCACGTTCTTGACTTTGCCGACGGCACCGTACAGACCGTAGTATCGCTGAAAGATGGGCAACTCGCGGCCAGGGAACCGGTTCGTCCAAGGATCTTCGGTAGCCGAAACCAGCAGGAGCGGCTTGGGGCTGAAGGCGGCAGCGAGCTCGATGGTCGTCAACCCTCGCCAGAGGCCTGGCATGTTCTCGCAACGGCAGCCGGGATGTTTGGCAGCGCCAATGATGTTCACGGGTGCAGCCGCCTGAACGCGCTCGTCTGCGATCATGAGGAAGATCGTTTGCGATGCTCCCCCCGAAGCGCCTGTCGCGCCAATCCTGGAGGGATCGACCTCCGGGAGACTCGACAAAAAGTCGACGGCGCGAATGCAGTTCCACAACTGCAGCCCGCCCAGGCTCAAGCCATAGAGCTCGGCCTTCGGAAAATCGAACTCCGCTCGAAACAGGCGGGGTTCGTAAGGGAGCGGCTCGTCGGCACTGAGCTCGATACGAGTCTTATTCGTGTCGTGCGGCAGCTGAAACGAATCGAGGTAGCCGACCATGTCGAGGCTGAAAACGACAAACCCCATTCGCGCAAAATCGATGCAGCGGCCCGGAACCGAAGCGTCCAAGGAATTCATCAGCCGCCCATGAGGCCAGTGCCCATGCGCGTTGACAATCGCTGGAAACGGGCCTTTACCTATGGAAGGGCGATAGAGATTTCCCGTCACCAGGAATCCTTCGAGACTCTCGAAGTAAACCTTGGCAACCGTGAAACCCTCACCTTGCCGCACGTCGAAGATCTGGGCATTCAACGGCGGCTTCTGGGGCAGCGGCCATAATCCAGCGCTCAGCAGCAACTGTTCTCGAACCGCTTTCTTCCGCACCTCCCACTGTTCGAGCGTCTCCACCTTCGGCAGGCGCGCTTGGAAACGGTTGGGATCCATCAGGCCTTCCGCACGGCCGTCTTTCTGCGGAGGCGCTGGAGCTACTTGGGCCTCGCATAGTAGAGGAACGCACCCGAGTGCAGCCAACAGACACAACATCGTTCGGGCAATTCGCATCGGTGAGTTTTCACCTCCGAGAGAGGGCAAGACGACGGAACGTATGATGGCGCCGCTGCGTTGTGAGAGTCAGACCTTGACGATCGTGAGGCGGCTGTCGCGCTCGCGCGTCAGAAGGTCACACTTTTGCCCACTGCCAGCCTGGCTGAATAGAAGCGTTGATCACTTTGTGGTGTGGCCAGCGGCCCTGGCAAAGATCAATGATGCTTTGGGCCGCCTCAACCGCCATGTCCAACGACGACTGGACATCGACGCCAGCCATGTGCGAAGTAACAAGGACATTCTCCAGGCTCAGCAGCGGATTGGACAGCGAAGGTGGCTCCTGAACGAATACGTCGAGTCCAGCTCCCGCCAGATGCCCCGATTGAAGCGCAGCGAACAGGTCTTCTTCCACCACCAGCCCTCCACGAGCGGTGTTGACCAAAAAGCTTCCAGGCTTCATGCGCGATAGTGTCTCGCGGTTGATCAGGCCGCTTGTCGACGGCGACAACGGCAGGTGCAGGCTGACGTAATCGGAGCGGGAAAGCAGTGTGTCCAGATCGACCAGCTCTATGCCCTGTGTCTGCGCGAAGGCGACGTTCGGAGCCGGATCGTAGGCGATGACGCGGAGCCGGAATTGGGCTGCCCGCACAGCGACGCTTTGGCCGATGCGTCCCAGCCCGATCAAACCAAGCGTCCTGCCTCGCAACGGGAGTAACGGAACTTTCGTCCAGATGCCCTGTCGGATCTCCCGATTGTTTTTCGCCAGCGACCGGGCCAGAGCCAGCAGCAAGGCTAATGTGTGTTCCGCCACCGCTTCATGGTTGCTCGAAGGGGTGATGGCGACCGCTACACCGCGTCGCGTGACTGCATCCAGATCGACCCGGTCGACGCCGACTCCCCAGCGCGATATGACCCTCAGGTCTGGCAGCGCAGCTAGAACCCCCTCTGTGTAGGGCTCTCCTCCGGCAAGGGTGGCCGCCGCGCCTCGCAGCGCTTCGATCGTCTCCGCTTCTTCGGTCATGCCGCCTCGATGCGGAAATCGCACTTCGAACCCTGCCCCGCGCAGCATGTCGGTGTGCGGTCCTTGCTGGCCAAACAGCACTTCAGGAGTGATCACAACGGTAGGCATCGTTAGTCCTTTCTAGCGTCAATCGAATGGCAAGACAAACGGCCCGCTAGCCCGGCATGGCGAGCCCAGGCACACATTCCGTGACCAGTGGTACGAGGTCGCGAAGCCGATGCGCCACGCGGACGCCCGCGGCCTCGAAGGCTTCAATCTTCCCACGAGCGCTTCCGCGGTTTCCGTCGACGATGACCCCAGCATGTCCGAAACGAGTGCCCGGCATATCATCGACAAACCGGCCCGCAACGAACGCGACGATCGGTTTTCGGCTGCGGACGGTTTTGTAGTAGTCGGACAGTTCCTCTTCCATCGTGCCACCCGGTTCGCAGAACAGCACGACGGCCATCGTCTCGCTGTCTTGTTCGAAAAGCAGGAACAGGTCCTTGAACGTCGATCCGATCAGAGGATCACCACCAACGCTGACGCAGGCCGATTGGCCGATGCCGCGAGTTGTCAGGACGTTGGCCAACTCGCTGGTCATTCCTCCGCTCCTAGAAAGAATGCCCACACTGCCCCGCATGAAAGTCTGGAGCGTGTTCTCGAGCGACCCGCCCACTGTCCCCAGTTTGCACCTCCCTGGAGCGATCGCACCCAGACTGTTGGGTCCCAGGACGCGAACCCCGTTGGCGGACGCAGCCACCAAAACCTCGCACACGTCCTTCCGAGGGATTCGCTCGGTGACGATGAGAAGGAGCGGAATGGCGTTCTCGATGGCTTCCAGTGCCGCATCGCGCACGCCAAGCGGAGGGACGCAGATGACGGCTGCCGTTGGCCGGTGCACAGACACAGCACTCTTGAGACTATCGTAGACGGGAACCCCAAGGACCTCTTGCCCCCCTCGACCCGGAGTCACGCCGGCCACCACACGCGTTCCGTAATCGAGCGAGTCTTTGGTAATGATTCTTCCTTCGCGCCCCGTGATTCCCTGCACCACGACCGTGGTCGTCTCGTCGATCAAGATGCTCATCGCGAATTGCCTTCGGCTGGTAGCGGGCGGATGTCCGGCCACCAAGTCGCCAGATCCTCCCCGAGCGCGCGCCAGTGTCACTGCCCCTTTCCCTACCGCGGTAAGGCCGCCGCAAGGAAGCCCTCCGGCTTGCCAGGACGACTGAGGCGAGAGGGCTCCCGTCAGAAGACTAAGCCTTCCCGTCACGGTGGGTGGCTTCGTATCCCCCAGGCTCTCGTGCATGCTGCGCCAGCTTTAATGATTCTCGGCACTGTTCACACTGCGTCGCGCACGCAAGGGAAACAGCGTATACAATACCGCGACCGTCTTGTCAAAACTAAGGACGGGAAACACGGGAAACTAAGAACCGGACTCAAGAACCGGATCTGCTGAGCATGACCCTTCATCGTGACGCCTCAAGGAACTCTGGCGGCAGAGCGAGCTCTTCTGCCCGAAAGCGGCAGAGGACTGCCGCCGCCCAAGACGCTTCGCGAACTGCTGGGCCTGCTCTTTGGGAGTGCGCCAGTCCTCTGGCGCTGTGACAAGGGGAATGGGACCGAACGCAGTGGGAAGCAGTCTACCGAAACGAAGATGAGAACAATCCATGTCAACCGGATTCGAGACTCGGTTGCCGCCATGTGCAAGCGGGCAAACTTCGAGCTGAGCGCGGACATGCGCGTTGCACTGCGAACGGCCGCAGAGCTGGAAACCGCGCCGCTCGCCAGAAACACGCTGCTGCGGATTTTGCAGAACGCAGATGTGGCGCAAGCGCGAGAACTGCCGATGTGCCAGGATACCGGCCTGGCCGTGTTGTTCGTCGAGATCGGCCAGGAGGTGCGGATTACCGGCGGCACGTTGCGTGACGCGATCGACGAAGGCGTGCGCCAGGGTTACACGGAGGGTTACTTGCGCGCTTCCGTATCCGCCGATCCGATCCGCCGCGGGAACACGGGCGATAACACGCCGGCGGTGATTCACACCGAAGTGGTCGCAGGCAATAGGTTGCGCCTGCAGATGCTGGCCAAAGGTGGCGGCTGCGAAAATATGAGTCGTTTCAAGATGCTTACGCCTGCCGATGGCCGGGAAGGAATTACGAACTTCGTCGTCGAGACCGCGACGCTTGCAGGACCGAATGCTTGCCCACCCATCGTTGTCGGTGTGGGCATTGGTGGAACGTTCGAATACTCGGCGCTGCTGTCGAAGAAGTCTCTGTTGAGACCGATCGGCCAGCGCAGCTCTCTGGCACATGTCGCTGCGCTGGAGGATGAGATCCTCGCAAAGATCAACGCCAGCGGCATCGGCCCGCAGGGATACGGAGGGAAGACAACTTCTCTCGCCGTGCACATCGAAGCGGGTGCCTGCCACGTGGCGAGCCTGCCGGTGAGCGTCAACATCGAGTGCCACGCCCACCGGCATCAAGAGACCATTCTTTAGAGGCAAGACATGGGACTTCAGGTGGAGCTTCCGTTGACTCCAGAAGCGGCGCGACAATTGCACGCCGGAGACGAAGTCGAGTTGTCCGGATCGGTCTACACCGGCCGCGACCAGGCCTGCGCACGCATGGTCCAGATGCTTCAGCACGGCGCAACGTTGCCGGTAGATCTGGCGGGCCAGCTCATCTACTTCGTCGGCCCGTCTCCGGCGCGCCCTGGGCAGGTTGTCGGCTCGGCGGGACCCACGACCAGCGACCGCATGAACCGGTACATGCCTGCGTTGCTTGAACGCGGGTTGAGGGGATTCATCGGCAAGGGATACCTCGATCGGATGGTCAAGGAAACCCTGGTGAGATACCGCGGTGTATACTTTGGCGCCATCGGCAGGACCGGTGCGCTGCTGTCGCTATCGATCGAAGAAGCGAAGGTCATCGCCTTTCCGGAGTTACTGAGCGAGGCCATTCACCAGATGAAACTGAGTCAGTTTCCGGTTGTTGTCCTGAACGACTCGCACGGCGGCGACCTTTATGCAAAGGTATCGGCACAGGCCACTTGAATTTGCAGCGCCTGGCATCGTCGCCGCTGCACGCTCCATCGCAGAGATCGATTGGGGAATGCCTGGGTGGAGCGCGCGCAATTCATGTCTACCCGTGCACACGATCGGGACGTGCGAGGGTGCACCGTCCAACCAGGAAATCAAGAGCCGTCCAGTCAGTGCACGCTTTCAGCGAACCAAAGTGCGTTGGCGGTGTCGCCGACGATGGCTCGAATCGCCGCTGGAGATGCGCCCCAAGCGCCTGACAAGAGCTGCTCCAGATCCCGCCGGTAGGCATTCTCGTCGCCGCACACCGGAAAGTTCGATCCCCACAGGAGCCGCTCCGGTCCAAAGCGGCGGATGACCTCAGAGATAAACTCAGCGTATTCGGCGTAGGGGTATGCGCAGAACATCGAAAGCCCTGAAAGCAGAACGAAGACACCCGCCTCTTGATCCAATCGAAAGAGGTCGGATACTACCCGCTGTCCATCCACGAGCTTTGGATTCCCCAGGTGACTGACGACGATTCTGCCATCAGGGCAGTCTCGCAACAGTTGCCGCACGGCAGGCGCCACGGCGCCAATGCCGTCGGGCGTGTAGATCACGAGCCGCAGCCCAAGCTGCAAAGCCTCCCTCCACAAGGCGAGATGAGGCTCCAGCCACTCAGCCGCTAGCCGAACTCCACGAAACTGCCCTGTGCCGTTCCAGTACCTCAGCCTGCCAATGGCATCCTCTTCTTTCGGATTCACCAGGCAGACCGCTGCGAATGTCTCCGGATGACTCTTCACGACTTCCGCCAGATAGCGGTTGTCATATTCGCCCAAGTGCTGGCAGAGCAAAGCACGGCTTACGTTGGCTTTCGCCATTACCTCTAAAACCGTCTCCACCGGCTTGTACTTCGAGATTCCGCAATGAGAATAGCCGTCTACGATCACGCTTTTTCCTCCGCCATCTTGGCACCCATCGCTCGCCGCAGCATGTGCCCGATCCTACGCTCAAAGGCATCAAGCGAGTGCAGAGGCCCGGGAATCGAGCCCGAAGTCACTCCCTTTTCGCATCCACCGCCCCGATGTACTTGTTGAAGAGTGCCGCATAATCCTCGCGCACCGGGCTGAAGACGTCCAGAGCCAGCATGGGTCCTTCAATCGCAACTGCTTTGTGAGGCACGTTCGACGGTACCAGGAACATCGCCCCGGGCTCGACGGTTCGGGTTTCTTCGCCGATGGTGAGCTCCATCTTGCCTCGTATCAAGATGCCGCCTTGCTCATGGGGATGCGAGTGCAACGGCACGACGGCACCCTGTTCCATCTCCAGATAAGACAACATGAGGTTGGTTCCATGAGGTGCGCGAATCCGGACGCCGGGCAGCACCTCGATTGCCGGGATTCGGTCGATATCGATGAATGGCATCTCCTCACCTTTCCGCCGAGGCTTCGATTTGCCCGGCGATTCCTTACGCTTTGACCTAACTAGTTTCTGTCGCGAAACTCGGAAGCCCTTGCTGGGACGGGTTCTTAGAGTTTTCTTGGCCTCTGAAATCAACGCCTTCTAACCGCGCTTTGCGAGGCGTTGGCCGCGGGGCGGTTTCCGGAAAACCACACCCAGTCGGGCTGATGGCAGTTTCAGGCGCGACAGTTCCATCCCCAACGTGATC
>Ga0194131_10009593_pt1 | contig 12176 bp, 9 predicted proteins | sample TA2KigO120mmetaG_FD_148631 | JGI IMG/M metagenome (GOLD analysis project Ga0194131, IMG submission 148631) | Freshwater microbial communities from Lake Tanganyika, Tanzania - TA2015053 Kigoma Offshore 120m | ecosystem: Environmental > Aquatic > Freshwater > Lake | place: Tanzania: Lake... | reverse complement strand
GTGCGCGGTGTCCGTCCCTGACATGCTACTGTGCGCGGTGTCCGTCCCTGACACGCTACTGTGCGCGGTGTCCGTCCCTGACACGCTACCGTGCGCGGTTAAATAATCAGCCGGGCCTGGCGCTCCGCGGCGCGGATTTTGGCGATGGCGCCGCTGTTGAACTGCAGGAAATCCGCTTCCACGCCGTCGCCGAAAATCACGCCGCCGCTGGGCATCAGCGACTCGATTCGCAGCACGGCGCCCTGCTCGAGCATGCCGGCGACGACGTCCGCCGTGGAGTGGCGGCTCACGAACGGCTCGCGCACCACGAACACGAGGCGCGGATCTTCCCAGGGAAGCGGCTGGGGATGCGGCACCGGGCGGCCGGCATCGCCACAGACCGCGGCCGCGAACCGCGCAACGGCGGTGGTCATGTTGAACACCGAGGAGAGCCATCCGGTGGATCCCGCGCCGGTGGAAATCAACACTCCGCTTGACGAATGCGCTTCGGAATTGCCGGACCAGTCGATGTAATAACGCGCGGAGACGTGGCTGGCGGCTCCCACGAACAGGTCGTTGAAGGCCACCAGGCGCTGCCCGTCGTTCAGGCTCGCCTCGGCCAGCGTGACCCGCCGCTCATGCGAATTTCCCTGCATCACGGATTCCACCGCGGCACGGCATTGCTGCGGAGCAAACGGCAACAGAACGCCATCGAAGCGCGCGGGATCCGGGTTCACCGCGACGATGGGCTGCTCGCCGACGTAGCGGGCGGTGTTGGCCACGAGTCCGTCCTGGCCCACCGTCACGATGAGATCTTTTTCGGTGAACAGCATCGTGGGCACCAGCGAGCGCTCAACCTGCTGCATTTTCAAACCGAGATCCAGCGAGCGGCGGACCGTCTCCAGGGACGCCTTGTAGACGTCCGCCTCCCGCTGGTATTCGGCGAAGTCGCCGCCGGCGTGCTCGATGTAGAATTTCGCCTGGCTCACCGTGTTGAAGCGCTCGATCAATTCCTCGAGCCGCGTCTTGCGGATGACGATGACAATTTTCTCCAACTCAGTCACGGCGATGACTCCTCAGTCAGTGGTAGGAAACTGGGGTTGAACCGCGTCCGGGCGCAGACTTGCGCCGCGGACCACTATGCCGACTTGCCAAGCAGCGATTTCAGCAGATCCGGCGTGACGTTCAATTCCCCGATTTTTGAGGCATTTTCCGCCAGCTCGCGGAACGCCACCGCGATATTGGCACGGGAGTCGTTGGCGCCGCCGCTGACCGCCATGAGGGTCTTCCAGTCGACGTCGCGCACCTGCTTGAGGACCGATTCCAGCGCATAGGCGCGGGTATCGGCTTCCTGGCGATCGTTCTCCAGGCGCTGCTCGAGCAGCACGGTGCGCTGCTCTTCCACCGCGATCTCGGCGGCCATCTTGGCCTCGCGGATCTGGCGCTGCTTGGCCTCCACGGCCAGCTCGGTGTTCAGCTCGCTCTCGCGGATGCGGCGCTCTTGCTCCACGGCCGCGTTACGGCGATCGTAGATGGCCTCGTCGGCCTTGCGCTGCAAGGCTTCGCGCGCCTCCGCCTCGAGCGCCCGGGACATCTCCGGCGTGGGCTTTTGCGAAACGATGGCCAGCGCCATGATCTCCACCCCCAGCGCGGTGGTGGCCGGATGCTCGCGGAGCGCGGAAATTACCTCCGAGGAGATGACGTCCGCGGCGGCCAGCGCCTCGCGCAGATCCATGCGGGACACGGACGCGCGGGTGGCGACCTGGGTGTAGTGAATGAGGCGCTGCATCAGGAGGTCGCGCCCGTCGTTCACGCACACCAGTTGGGCATCGGCGGTGAAATCCAGGGAGGCGGCCAGCAGTTTGGGCTCGCGGACCCGGTAGGTGAGCTGGCCCTGCACGGTCACCGTCTGGAAGTCCGAGGTCGTCTCCTGGAAGATGAACGGCATGTCGGTGCTCTCCAGCGGCACCGCCACCAGCGTGGAGGTCGGCCCGAAGTAGAAGAAGGAGAGCCCGGCGCCCTCGCGGCGGGGACGGCCGTCGACGAACTGCATGAGGTACGTGGTGGGGGGAGCCTTGACGTAGTGGAAGCCCAGCATTGTGGGGCACCTCCATTTGTTGTATAAGTTACACCAATTGGATTATAGTGTCTTAAAAACACTTAGTCAAGCCCGTCGGGAAATTAACATGTTTTTAAAGAGAGGCGCTGGATCTTAACATGGGGGAGCGCGATGATGGAGGCACTATGATGATTGTGCCAGGTCTGACGTCCTTTACTTTCCCCGCGCCGGAGAAGCCGGCCGCAGCTATCGAAACGCCCGCCGCGCCGCGCCAGCCCATCGCGCTGCTGCCCGCGCCGCCGAAGCCGCTGCTCCTGCCGGCCCCTCCCCCGCTGACCGCCGAGCAGAAAGCCCGCCGCGCCGCCGAAAAAATTCTCGGACAGGCCGACGCCTCGCTGAGCACGCTGGCCGGCGTGCAGAACGGCTTGGACGTCGCGATTACGACCGCCGACGGGGTGCTGCGCCGCATGGATCAGGCGTCCATCGCGCTGACCCGGCTGGCCAGCGGCCGCGGGGATCAACAGGATTGGCAGGCCGCTCGCCAGCAGGTGGCCGGCGTGAGCGAAACCGCGATCGGCCTGGGAAATTCCCTGGCGCTGCAGGCCGGCGCCCTCGACGAATCTCTCAAGACGCTGGAGTACGCTCAGGCGAACCTGTGGAACGCGGACAAGAAGGTCCAGAAGCAGACGAAGCCGAGCGGCGAGCTTTGCACCGAAACCATGAAGCGCGTCCCCGCCACGGTGGACGTGCTGATGCTGACCGCAACGAAGTCGGGCGTCGCGTTGGCCCAGGCCATCGCCGCGATGAACGCGCCGTTCTCACAGGCGCAGGCGGAGGTCGCCGCAAAGGCGATCGGGCGCTCGCGCTGGATGCTGGAAATCGCCGTCGAGCAGAGCGACGACATGCACCTGGCGCTCTACACGGCGCGCGCCGACGGCCAGGGATTCCGCGACGCCCTGGACGCCGCGCTGCAGGGCAAGCCGGGCGCCGCCGCTCCGACCACTTATGCGGAGTTGCTGAGCGGCCTGGAGACCTCCCTCAAGGACGTCGGGCCGCGGCTCGACGTGGTCGACCAGGGCTACGGGCTGGCCGCCTCGGCCGCCGCCCCGATCCGCAAGCAGGTGTACGAGGTGAAGGACGCGCTGCGCCAATTTGCGGGCAGCGCCCCCGAAGAGCGCGCCGCCGCGCGCCAGAAGGCGCAGTCGGTGCTGGGCGCCATGCGGTCGAACGTAACCAACCTTGAGCAGGTGCTGTTCGGCGGCAGCCGACGCCGCATCTCGGACACGCTGGCGCCCATCTGGAAGGACGTCAGCGCGCCCGGCGCCCGCCTCGCCACCCTGGATTCCGAGTTGCGCGCGAAGGACGACGAGAACGCCCTCTGGTTTTTCGGCCGCCAGTATGCGCGCATCCACGACGCGTTGGGCGAGGGCGCCCAGCAGGGTCAGCGCGGCTGCGGGCTGGTCGGCTCGGGCATGCGCGACGCCCTCGAGCTGCCCCGCCGCCTCCAGGAGTTGACTCGCCGCCTCGACAATTGCCGCGCGCTGCTCAATGAGGACCCCGAAGTGGCGGGCCCCGCGCTGAAAGACGAGATTTTCCGCCTCGACCGCCTGGCCAGGGACGTCACCATCGGCTTCCCCGACAACGGCAGCCTCCTGCAAAACGCCGCCCACTTCATCGGCATCGCCGTGAGCGGCCTGCACGACGCGGCGGAAGTCGCGAAGAAGAAGGGCGTTTAAGCACCCGGCGCAGACGTCCCCGACAATCGCGTGCGACACGCCCGCACACAGGGATTGTGCCCTGCCGGCCGAAGTCCCGCCCCTCCATGACACGCCTGCTGCTGGTGCTGCTCTTGCTGCTCGCGCCCCTGCCCGCCTTCGCGCACTGGGCCGATCTGGCCGTCGCCGAGGTGAGCCAGGACGGGTCAGACATCCACGTGAGCCTGACGCTGCCCACCGGCCTCCTCCCGGGCATGGACGACAACCGCGACGGCCACCTCTCCTCCAGCGAGGCCGCCGCGCACGCCGAAGCGCTCCGTGGCCTGGTGAGCCAGCGCATCCACTTGCAGGACGCCGCCGGCCGCCCCGCCCGACTCCAAGCCGTCGCCGCCGAGGACGCGCCCCCCGTGCTGGCTCAGGCCGCCGCGCCGCGCAGCACGCACACCACCCTGACCCTTGATTATGCCTGGGACAGCGCGCCGGACGGCGTGCGCATGGAGTACGACCTCTTCGTCCCCGACGCGCCGGCCGCGCGCTGCGTCACCACCTTCGAGCTGGCCGACGGCCTGTCCACCTTCGCCTTCACGCCGACCGCGCGCAGCGTGACCATGGGAAATGGGAAGACCGCCTCGAAGCCAGGCACCCTTGCGGAGCTCCTCAATCCCGAGACGATGCTGGCCGGCGCCCTGGCCGTCGCGTTCGTCCTCGGGGCCTTGCACGGGCTCTCGCCGGGCCACGGAAAGACCGTCGTCGCGGCGTATCTCGTGGGCTCGCGCGGCACCGTGGGACAGGCGCTCCTGCTGGGCGCCGTGGTCACCTTCACCCACACGGCCAGCGTGATTGTGCTCGGCGTCCTGTGCATGAGCGTGTTCCGCTACGGCGTCCCGGCCACCTTGCAGCCCTGGATTGGGGTGGTCTCCGGCCTGCTGGTCACGGGGATGGGCGCGTGGCTGCTCAAATCCTGGCGCGACCAGCGGCCCGCCGCGCGGGTCGCGGTGGCGGGCGCGACCTACGCCGTTGCGGTGGGCCAGGCGATGCCGCGGCCGGCGGGCCGCGCCGTGCTCACTCGCGCGGCCGGCGCGGACGGCGGACACTGGCACGGCAACACCTACCACACGCACACGGTCCCGGCCAGGGTCACGCTGGGCAGCCTCGTCGCGCTGGGCGTGAGCGGCGGCATGGTCCCCTGCCCTGACGCGCTGGTCGTGCTGCTGTCCGCGATTGCCGCCAACCAGATCCTGCTTGGCATCGCCATCATCGTGGCCTTCAGCCTCGGACTGGCCGCGGTGCTGATGGCCATCGGCGTGGCAATGGTCCTCGCGGGCCGCGCGATGGACCGCTGGATCCCCAGTCGCGGCGCGGTGCGGTGGATGTCGGCGGCGTCCTACGTGGTCATCATGCTGCTGGGACTATTCATCGCCGCGCAGTCGGCCTGGAGCGGCGGGCTGCTCTAGGGGGGGCCAGGGGGCGCCGCAGGCGACTCCCCCTGGATCAGATCTACAGGGGGGGCCAGGGGGCGCCGCAGGCGACTCCCCCTGGATCAGATCTACAGGGGGGGCCAGGGGGCGCCGCAGGCGACTCCCCCTGGATCAGATCTACAGGGGGGGTCCAGGGGGCGCCGCAGGCGACTCCCCCTGGATCAGATTTCCAGGGGATCGATCTCACGAGCCCGCGTGCGCTCCCGCGCCGCCGCTTCCGAGTTCCCCAACCGCGCTTCCACCTCGGACAAGCGAAGGCGCAGCCGCGCATCTCGCACCCCGAAACGCAACGCCTCCAGAAGGATCGTCCGTGCCTGGGCGGGCTTGCCCGCCGCGAACAGCGCCCAGGCCAGCGTATCGAGCGTCTCCGCGTCGCGCCTCATGAGCGCTTCCCCCCGCGCATAGCGGAGCGCCTCCTCCACCTCCTGGGGACGGCCGCGCGCCAACAGCAGTCGCGCAAGATCGCGGCGGTGCGCGGAGGCGCCCTTTGCCATCTGCTCGCGCACCATCCCCTCGGCGCGCGCCCAGAGCGCCTCCGCCCCGGCCCGATCCCCCCGCGCCGCGCGCGCGCGCGCTTGCGCCATCAGGTAGGCCGGCAGCGGCGCCTGCCGATAGGCCGCCTCGTACTGCCGCTCGGCCTCCTCCCACAGACCGCGCCGCGCCGCGATCTCTCCCATCAGGAACAGGGCCAGCGGATACTCGGGACGGGCCCGCAGGGCCTGGCGGTTGACTTCCTCCGCCAGGGTCAGACGGCCGCGCCGCAGGTGATGGCGGGCCAGCAACCCGCGCAGCCAGGCCGACGACTCCTGCTCGCCCGGCTCCTCGCGCAGCAGGGCTTGCTGAAAGGCGTCCAGCGCCTCCCCGTCCTTGCCTTGCGCGAGGAGGCTCTGCGCCAACGCCGTGTACGCGCCCGTGGACGGCGCCTGCTTGACCAGCGTCCGGGCCGCATCAGCCGCTTCGGGCACGCGCCCAAGCGCAAGATTGGCATTGGCCGCGATGGTCAGCGCTTCCGGCGGCACCGCGCCGCGAACCCTTGTCCTTCGCGCCATCGCGATGGCTTCGCTGAAGTCGTGCCGCGCCTCAGCCACCTGGGCCAGCGCCAGCACGGCGCCCGGATTGTCGAATGGCTGGTGGGAGAGCGACGCGCGCGCCTCCTTCTCGGCCAGAAGGTACCAGGCCGGCTCCATCGTGGCGCGCGCCTGCCGCAGGTAGGCCGCGGCCAGCAGGGCGTGGTCCGGACCGCTGTTGGGATGCTGGCGGAGGCGTCGCTTGTAGAATGCCACCTCGGCGTCCGCGACCCGCCCCCGCGACGGCGCGTACCGATACGGCGCCACCATCCCGGGTGGAGGCTCGGGCGACCGCGCCGGCGGCGCGCTCGCCCGGGCAACGGCAAGCAAGCCGCCGATGACCATCACGGCGCCCAGGACGCGGCTCCACAATCCCTTAGTGGTCCGCGGCGAAAGTCTGATCATGAATTGGAGCCCCGGGCGCGGACCACTAAGCCCCAAATCGGTTTGATCGTGCCGCGCGACACGCCCGGGTTAGTCGTTGTCCCGTAAGGCGAAGCTACTTGTGTCGCGCGCCACTTAGCCACAAACATCCGCGCCGTATTCCAAGGCCGCCGCGGCGTTCCCTCCGGAGAGGGAACGCGGGGCGGGCATACAAAACTATCGCGGCATGAAGAGACTGCTCATCGTCATCCTCGCGCTTCTCTGCCTGCCGGTCGCGGCGGCGCCTAAATTGACCCGGAAGGTCCACGTCGCCTCCCTGGCGTTCACCCCGGACGGGCGCGCGCTGGTCGTCGGCAGCCAGGACCGGCTCGTCATGCACGCGGTGCCCTCGTTAAAGCCGCTCCGCGACTTGCCGGGGCACCTCGACGCGGTCATGGGAATCGGCTTCACCCGCGACGGCAAACGCATGGCGACCGCCAGCATGGACCGCACGGTGCGCCTGTGGGAAGTCGCGACCGGCCAGCCCATCGCAAAGATCGGGCCGCTGGAAGATGACGTGCTCGCGGTGTCTTTCACGCCCGACGGGAAACGGCTTGCCGCCTCGACCTACAACGGCGTGACCTCGCTGTTCACCCTGCCAAAGACCGCCCCCGACGCGAAGCTGCAAGGCCACGTGCTCTCCGTATCGCCGGACGGCCGCCTGCTCGCCTCCGCCTCGGTAGACGGAAAGGTGTGCCTGTACGCGCTGCCCGCCGGCCGGAAAATCGCGGAGTGGACCGCCCACAAACTGTGCATCAACGGCATCGCGTTCAGTCCCGACGGAAAGCGCCTGGCGACCAGCTCGGAGCAGCTCCGGGTATGGGACGTTGCGACCCACCGCCAGCTTGCCGACTTAGACTGCGGCAAGGTCGCGCTCAACCGAGTTTCCTGGCGGCCGGACGGGAAGGCCATCGCGGTGGCCAGCGTGACGCGGGGCGGCTTCGTGTGGACGCGCGCCGCCGACGGCGAGTGGACCCGACAGGCCATTCCCCACGGTCCGCGCGTGTCCGTGCTGGCCTACAGCGACGACGGCAAGCTCGCCTTCTGGGGCCCGGACAATGGCCTGGTCCTGCTCGACAAGAGCCTCAAGCTGGTGCGCAAGACGGAATAAAAAAAGAGCCCGGTAAAGGGCTCTGTTCTTGTCTATTGGGGCGGCGCCAGGTAGGGGAAGGTCGTCGACATCGCCGAGTGTCCCTGGCCGACGTTGCCGCCGCCAGTGTAGCTCACGTTGTCGGTCGTCGCCAGATTGTGGGTCACCACCACCAGGATGAGGTCGATCACGTCGTCTTGCAGCAAACGCCCCCCGGTTGGAATGCTGGTGGGATTGAGGCGCGCGTCAATCGTCGGGTTGCCCGCCAGCACCGCAGCGATGGAGAACCCCGCCTGTGCGTTGGGGATGGTGGTGTCGAGCCGCATCACGTCGGGCGTGAGGGCGGCGAGGATGAGGGCGATGTCGCTTGAGTTGCTTCCGACCGCGGTGAGCGTCGCGGCTGCCTCGGCGCCCACCGGTCCGGCCAGCGCCGCTCCGTCGGAGCCCGGGCCGATCGCATTGAAAGCGTTCAGGAAGTCGTTGGTGATGAGCAGTCCCTCATTGATGGCGGGACGCGCGAGGCGCTCGGTCTGAGCGAAGGTCGTCGTCTGGGCCTGTGCCGCCGGCGGGGCTGCCACCGACAGGGGCTGGCCGTTGTTGAACAGGCTGTTGCCGCTGCTGCCGCATCCTGACAGCAGGATGGGAAGCAGGGCCAGGGTGGCGAGCGTGTTTACGATTCTGGATTTCATTGAAATGCCTCCTCTCCTACTGCGGCACCGAAATGGTGCCCCAGACGTCATACGCGGTGGCCGCGTTCAAGGTGCCGTCGGAGTTGCGCGAGAAGAAGTCGCGCGGCGCGCGCACCGACAGGTTCAGCACGTTGTAGTCCTTGGCGAAGTCGATGGCGTTGGCCGCGGTGCGGAAGCCGACGGCCGGCCCCAGCAGCAACGCGCCCGCGCGCAACTTGAAGTACTGGGTCACGTCGAAAAAGAACGGATCCTCGGCGAGACCGGCAAATACCGAGATGTTGGAGTCGGTCGTCCCGTTCGTGGTCATCGTGGTGGAGTTCACCACGCGGGTGGGGTTCGGGTTGCCGATGCCTGGAGGATTCGGCGTGGTCACTATCAACCCGGTGGCCAGGGTCGTGCTGACCTCGGCACCGTTGAGGAAGTTGACCCGCTGGAAGGTGATGGCCTGCTGGTCGCTCGAGGGCGCGCCGAAGGTGAAGCGCAGGGTAAAGTCCGGCCCGCCGTTGGCCGGGAACGCATTCGCCGTGCTGTTCGCCGTTCCGGTCACCCGTCGCACGTGGATCTCGTAGCGGGCGCTGGTGCTGAAGTAATACTGCTGACGCGGAACGGACCGCGGATTGACGTTCATCGCCGCAACAAGCAGCCGGTTGGGATCGGTGCCGCCGCCAAAAGTGCGGGTGCCGCTGTCGATCTGATTTTGCTGGTCGGTTTCGCGGAAGAAGAACACATCCGTCATGCTGACGTTGCGCGCCTTCACGCTGGTCTCGCCGTCATCGTGATCCGACGCCCTTACGGCATCGGGCCGGGACCAATTCGCGAGCGCCACGCCAAGACATAAAAACAGCGTGAGCGCCAGCAAGGACTGCCGAATGCGCATCAGTTGGACCTCCACCATTTTTCTCCCGCCCACGCGCAACTGCAACAATTTGCAGAAACCTGCTTTCGCGGCGATGCCTATGAGCGGACTTACCCATTTCAGACCCCTTGCGGCATGTCCTGTGAGGGTGACTCGGAATCTTGATCCTCGTCGTCGTCCCCCGAAAAGTACGCTTCAGCGTCGACGGCGAACTGCCGGGCTTCCAGGTACATGGCGACGCAGAATGCCATGGTTTCATCACCGGGCGCTTGCAGATATTCATCGATGGCGTCCAGCAGCGCTTCCGTGACTTCCAGCGCGCTCAAGGCCACTTGCCGCTCCTCTTCGTCCTCGGCGAACTCGCCCTCGATGGAGGCGCGCGATTCGGACACCTCGGCGGAAAGAACGTCGTGGTAGCGGCGCAGCACCCCGGACCCAACGCGGCCGTGGTGGACGGCTTCGAGGGCGCTCAGCAGCGAAGAGAAACTCGGATGATCAGGGTCGACGGGCGCGCTCATCAGCGCATCATCCCCGTAGCGGTCGTGCAGGACGTCCATGCGGCTCCTCCTTCGCAGGGGGCAAAGAGGTGTCCTACCGTTGACATCCCGCGGTGGTTGACATCCCGCGGTGGTTGACATCCCGCGGTGGATCCAAGCCGGACGCCCTGCGGATCGCGTGGACCGCGCGGTGCAGGTCGAGGAGCGGTTCGGCGAGCAGCAGATGTCGTTCGCAATCTATCCGGGCTAACAAATTATTAACCAAAGTTAACAAACTGGCAACGAGCGTAACATAATCTCTCCTTAATCCACTCTGCTTGAACCTGGAAGTAAGGGGCAAGCGGATTGAGAATTGAGGAGAGAGTTGCCGTGGAAGCCATCCAGGAAATTGTCTCGGGCATTACCATTGGCGCGACGCAGCCGGTCACGGGAAATCTGAAGACGTGGTCGCCCGCCGCGGGTGGAGAGCAGCCTGGCGACAGCACCGCGCTCAGCGCGGAGACAAAGGACCAGGACGGCGCCGGCGAAGGCGGCGGACTGATTGCCGCGCTGCGCGGTTTGAAGTCAGGGGTTGACTCCTCAGGTGGACCGTCCCTTGCGGGACTCAAGGCGGACGGTGGCGAGAAGAAAAAGGGCGTCGGCTGGGGCGTCAAAGGCAACGGCGAGAGGCACCAGAAGGCCAGCAAGGCCAAAGGCGAGGAAAGCAAGAAGGCCGGCGCCGGCTACGCCAAAGAGACGCAGCAGATCATGCAGCAGAAGACCGCCGGCGATCCCCTCGATGGCGGCGGTCAGCCGTTTGGCGGCAAGGGCGGCGGCGTGGGCGCGCAGCAGGGTGGGCCGGGCGGCATTCCGATGCTTACTGGTTTGGGCGGGCCCGGAGGGGCCGGCGGTAAGGGCGGGCCCGGAGGGGCCGGCGGTCCGGGCGGGCCGGGCGGGCAGCAGGGCGCCGGTGAAGATCTGGGCGGTGGCGCGGATCGGCTGGCCGGCCTGGGCGGCGCGCCCGGCGGCGTCCCCAACCTGGCGGGCGGCGGCGGAGAGCTGCCACGGGCCAGCCGGGGCGGCACGCAGACCGAGCTGACGGTCAACAAGCGCGACGGCGAGCAGCCGCTGCAGCGCGAGATGGACGCCCAGAACGCGGCGCGCAACGAGTCGCAGCAAAAAGCCGAGGTTGCGCGGCACCAACAAGAGGACCTCACCGGACGCGGCGGGCAGATCCAGGGCGACCTGGCGCAGAACCGCGACCAGCAGGGGCAGGTTCAAGAGGGACTGGGCCAGGGGCGCGAAGTGCTCGGCCAGGACCAGCAGCGCGTCCAACAAGGCCAGCAGAACGTCGACGGCCTCAAGCAAGAGGACCAGCGGCTGCAAGGCGTCAAGCAGAACGACCAGCAGATCCTGGGGAAGGACATGCAGCAGCTCGCCAAGGCCGCGGGTGACACGCAGAAAGCGCAGCAGGGCTTGCAGGCGGCCCAGATGGGGCTGAAGATGGCGCAGAGCATTTTGCAGGCGGCGCAGGCGCTGCCGGACATGATTCCGGCCGGGCTGGTGCAGATCCCCAATCCCGCGAAGCCGCCCGCCGTTGCGGCCGCGCAGACCGCCATCAAGATCGCGCAGATGGCGCTGAAGATGGCCCAGCAAGCGCTGCAGGCGGCGCAGCAGAAGCAGCAGATGGCGGCACTCAAGCAGGCGACGGATGTTGGGCTGGCCGGAAAAGTCGACGAGAAGCAGCAGGCCAACCAGCAGCAGCTTCAGGACGCGCAGAATCGCCTGGAGCAAGACCAGCAGCAAATGGGCGAGCACGCTCAGCAGGTGCAGCAGGGCCAGGAGCAGGCCGCGCAGCTCAAGCAGCAGGGCGCGCAATTGCAGCAGGGGGCCAACGACAATCAACAGCAGGCGCGGCAGGCAGCCAACGCCGAGCGGATGCACCAGGCCAACGCGGACGCCGCCGGAGAGAATGCGCAGCAGATCAACAAGGCCCTCTCGATGCTGCAGAATGGCAAGAAGGGCGACGCGCTGGAGGGCGCGGGCGGGCCGAAGGGCGATCCGGCCGGGCCCCAGCGGCCAGACGACGCGAATCGCGGGCTGCTGCAAAAACTGGACGGGCGCGGCGGTCCCCAGGACGACGACGCGCGGCGCCGCCAGCAGCAGGAGCAGGCGCTGCGGAATATCTTGATGGGAGCGAACGGCTCCCAGAACGCGAGGCAAGCGGGGTCACAGCAGGCTGGAGGACAACAGGCGAACGCGCCCCAGGGTGGAGGCAACACATCTCAGCCCGCGCCCACCGGTGGCGCGGCGCCTCAGGGCGGCAATAGCGCGGCGGCGCCGG
>Ga0194131_10009591_pt1 | contig 12179 bp, 18 predicted proteins | sample TA2KigO120mmetaG_FD_148631 | JGI IMG/M metagenome (GOLD analysis project Ga0194131, IMG submission 148631) | Freshwater microbial communities from Lake Tanganyika, Tanzania - TA2015053 Kigoma Offshore 120m | ecosystem: Environmental > Aquatic > Freshwater > Lake | place: Tanzania: Lake... | reverse complement strand
TGTCCGTGCATGTTCGACTTTGGATAGCTTTTCGCCGATCGGTGCAAAGTCGTCAAAGAGGCAGATGTTATAGCCTGACTTTGGAGTTACCTCGTTTACTTCCGAGATAGCCTGATCAAAAAAACTCAATTTTCCACACCTCTCATGTAAGACATCCAACTCTATATTGCAGTTTTGGTGGACAGTTCGGCAATGGCCAGTCCTCACCTAGGTCTTTGTGGTAATAATATTCTGACACATCCGCACCGTAGAGTTTGATCAAAAGCTCGTTTTCCCGCACAAAGTTTTCAAGTTCCCTTGCTGGCTTGTACAGAGTATCGTGCATATAGTCAGACCACCTTTGCATGTTTTTTGTTTTCACCTGTATTTCTGATACTGAACCATCCATGTTTTTAATGCTAAAGTGAAAACCACGATATCCATCAATAGGCTGGCTTATCCAGTCCTCCTCCTCAACAAGGTCAAAGTTATGGCGAACCCACTCCTTTATCCCCTCAACATCCTCAATATTCTTGCCGACTATCCTGATACCTGATACGTCCTTGAGTTGTGACACATCCTTGTAGAAACGCTTTCTGCCAAGTTTTTCAAGCATCTGAAAGCGTCCCTTGACTCTGCCAGATACCTGATATTGAGGAAAGGCGTTCTCAATAAATTTCAGGGTGGGGCGCATTATCTGATCATGTTGTTGCCTTAGCTGGTCTGCCTTGTGAGCCTGCTGCACCATAAAGGTCTCATCCATGTCAGGATAATCTTGCAAGACTGCATAGGCGGTGGCCATGTGTCTTGGAGATGGTGCGCCGACGACTTCGATCTGCTCGAACCCCTCCTTTTCAAGGTATCCAAGATCTCGCAGTAGTGACAGTCTATCCCTAATTCGGCGTTGCTTGAACTGCTCAGCATCACGGACTGAGAGCGGTTGCTCAATCTGCTGTGGTATTTCCAAGTGATCAGGTCTTTCTTGATCTTGGCCGCCTTTCTCTACAAACTTGCCCTTGTCATCCCGTGGATGCTCCGATTCATCCCACTCTGTCTCTGTCAGTATGTTAGGTGTTGCCATGTATAGTTCGGGAGTATCACGCATTGAATTTGGCACAAAGCCAAAGTTGCCGTAGATTGGGTCAGGTAGAGGATCAACCCCTCCGACTGTAATACCATGAGGTGGCCAGTCTTTTTTAGGTGCCATCTATTATCTGCGCTAAGTTACGATATTTTTTGATCTTGTCGATAGTTTCCTGAATTTCCCTAGTCATCGGGCAATTACAGTCCATCTCATCAGGGACGGTCTGTTGGTATTGTTTGGGTTTTAGTTTCGCCATAACATTTTCTTTACTGATGAACAGGTCAGATAAATTAATTGTTTCACCCTTAGCTGCTTTCTTGAAAGCATCATCTACTTTTTTGTTGTGTGCTGTGATCTCATCAGGCACAGTATTTTGGTATCGGTTTGTTTCGACATCATAAGGGAGGTTTTTTTTCTCACCATGCTCGAATTTTTTATGCAATTCTAGTTTCGCAGGATCCCAAAAAGAATCACCACAATGCGGGCAGTGGCTCTTGCCGATAAAATATGCCTCGGTCTCGTCAAGCCCTGCATGGGATTTCTTCTTTTTTTCGTCCATCAGATGAATGAAAGTGGCAGCCCTGATATAATCATCGATGGCGTGGTTCTTGCCATATCCGACGTGGGTTATTTTTCTTTTATCTTCTGGCATTTTTTCTCAAAGCTTAAGGCCACATCTACAGACATATCTGTCCTTGAGATGGTCATACGCTACCTCCGACTTGCAGTTTGGGCAAATTTTGTTTTCATAGATTTTGATGTCAGCATCCAGCCCCTCACACTTGCAGTTTATGACGCTACATGCGCCGTTGATCCTGTGAAGTGCACCGTTATGCTTGCATTTTTTACAGGTAATTATTTTGCGCCGTCCGACCTCGATTGCAGTCAGTTTTGGTTTTTCAGGTTGCTTATCCATTATTACCACTGTCCGCCGCTGCTAAAAAAGCGTTTAGGTCATCGATGTCAAGCTTGCCCCCTGCTATCTTTGCAAGCCTTTTCTTTGATATGCCACCCTGCCCTGCATTGGGCTCGATAAAGCCGATCTTGGATGGCTGTGGATTATACGCATTGGACTGATCAAAGGACGCATCCATTGACTGCCACGGATTTGGTGGCACATAGGACTGGTAGTATTGAGGCGCATCCATGGGTCTTGGTGCCAAGTCCATTGATGATGTGTCAAAGTTTGGCTGCTCCATGTATGGTGGCATGACTTCGGTGTTGTGGTATGTTGCCTCTAGTGACTGGGTGAACTCTTTTCGGAGACCAAGCCCAGCATCCTCAAGCAATGCACGGGTCTCAAGCGGATCCTGTATTGCTCCAGACTGGATGCCTAACTGCAAGAGCTGGATTAGTTGCTCAGGTGGCAGGTCTTTCTTTTGTACCCTGCCAAAGTGTAGCTCGATGTTTGACTCATCCCATGGGACTGCGATTAATCCTCCGCCGTACTGTGCAGAGTAGACGCCACCGTTTGCAATGTACCATGGCTGGAATAGTTGCTCGATTAACTGCATGGTAATTGCAAGTGGGAAAGATGCAAGGCCAATTTCGTCAAGTATTGCAGAGGTTTTTGCATTGGCAAACTGGTGGGATGACTCCTGTGCCTGCTTGCCCCTAAAGTCATTTAATGCCTTGAAAATTGCGCCCTGTGTCAATTCGGTAAATTGTGTCGGATTGAATGCACGCTGCATAGAGCCAAGCTCTGTGACTTCGACCTTGCTGCCTACCACAAAGTCCTCACCCTGTCTTAGATCAGCAAGTTGGGATGCAAGTGCGTCCCTTTCCGCCTGCGAGGATGTTATGGCCTGATAGACATTATGTGGGATGTACCTGCGCTCTGTTATGTGCATGGTCATCATGGTAGAGTATTTGCGGTCAAGAAGTGACGGGAGACGCTTTTCGACCTCGCCTGTCGGGGTTACTTCGGTAAAGTCACGGGTGGCACAAAGCGCAGTCAAAAAGCCAGTTCCAAAGACAGAGCCGTTTACTGGGTTCCATGTTAGGTGGATTATGTCAGACGGGTCGTGATAGCCCATGTATTCTGCGCCCCTGAACTCATATCGGTATGGGCGTCGCTGCCTGTCCCACCATACCCTGACAAAGCTGGAAATTGGCAGAATCATAATGTCCTCACGGCCTCTGATGTGCTTGATGCCGAGCCTTGGTTTGAGGACAGAGTTGCCATAGCCGAGGGTCTCTTTGACTGTAATAGTGTCAAGCCAGTCAAAGTCGATGGCCTTTGAAAATTTGGTCATCGCTATCTGTACATCAGGTATCTCAGACTTCCAGTAGTGTGCGCCACCAGTTATCTGTGATGCGAGGTGATTGATGGCAAGCTGGACGTCCTCGTCTCTTTCCATGTAGTATTTTTGGAGTGAGAATGGCACGACTGGCCTGTCAAAGGATCGTGAGGTATAGCCCTCCCTTGACTTGTCTCCACCATATAGTTCTGGCGCTGTGACTGGCTGGGAAAAGTCGCTCTGCTGGCCTGCTGGCCTTTCTGCGATATATCGTACTTGAGAGATTGATAGGGATCCGCTACGGGTAGGTGCTAATGGTTCTGGCCGCACCATACTGGCGAATTTCGACAAGCCTGTCAGGAGTCTACTTGCGAATCCCATGCGCAGAGTGGTTGAATTTAGAATTAAAGTGTCATGGAGAGATACAAGGTCTCTCGTGTTGCATCCGATAGGATAGATTGACTTAGATAATTAAAAAATGTAGTGGGCGGCTATGTTGCCGCTAGTATTGCCTCAAGCAAGTCCTGAATTATGTCAAGTTGTGCCTTGATGGCCTGTAGTAGGACTGTGTTTTGATTGCTGCATACTGACGATAAGGTTGAGTTTGCCACGGTTGTATTTGATATGGTTATGGTCTTTGTGGTTGGCGTATGTGTGGCCTGAGCGATGACTGTGGGTTGCTGGGTCTGTGGCTGTTCCATGATTGGTGGAGCCTCCTCGGCTATGCTCAGGATAAATGTCACGTCGTCGACTTTGCCTCCATTTTGTGCCACTATGTTATATTGGCCGTTTGGCATGGACTTTGTTATTTGGAATGGGATCGAGAATATGCCAGCAGATGTGGTCTGTGCAGTAAGATTTGTCACGCCATCAGGTGCAGTAATTGTCACGTCTAGTGGGTTTGACTCGATGAAGTTAGAGCCAGAGATGTAGATGAATCCCTCAGATGTCTTGACAGACTGGTCAACTATGACCCGTGGTGCTGTAGGATCAATTACGATCATCTTGCCTTTCAGGGACGGGTTGAAGTGATCAGAGAACACAAACTCGCCAATCCTATTGAATGTGAACAGGACAGAGCCAGCAGGTGGGACAGAGCCAGAACCAAAGCCATCACCCGTGACCTGATATGATATGGTTGCTGTGTTATTCACCCGTATCTGATCTCCGACGTTTATCGTGATCTCTCGATATACGGACGGAAACGTATCCTGTAGGACTTCGGCATAGGCAGAAATTGGCAGTATTATGAGCGTCAGCAGTGCGATTGATATTCCTTTCATGGATTATTTGGTTTGGAACCTTATTTAAATATTTAATTAAGTAAGTCTTTGGACTCACAGCGTACTGACCGTAAAGATTGTGGCCAGCAGACGTGGATTGAGGATGTACTTGTATCTTTCCCGTGTCAGGGTCTTGCGCCTGCCAGACTTGTCGTGTATATAGCGCTCCTCTATCATCAGCTCATCATCCTCAATTACCATTCTACGGATCTCAGACGGCTCTGTCATTTCGCAATTATTCGGCGGTTAAAATTTCCAACATGGCTGTTGCACCGCTTGCCTTTGCCTTGCCAGTTGTGTTGTTAAATTTTATTCTGATTTTCACTTTGTTATGGTTCGAGTCGTACAGATCAAGTTCCCACTCGTTTGTAGATTTGATTTCGGCTTTGCCATTATTCCAAGTTCTTACAGTTATTGGGTCGCCGAATTTTTTTCTTGCTTTACAATACCAAACATCAATTATTTTTCCCATTTTTAGACCTTTATGCCTCTAATGTTTTGATTTGCGTTAATTGCAAGTTTGGCAAAATGTTGTTTCATAAATGAATCATTCGTATTCTTAGCCCGTGCTAAAAAATAGTTCTTCGCCTCCTCATACCATTCTTTCTGTTGTCTTGGTTCATTCGGTATGATTTGAAATGTTGTTTTAGGATCATAAAATTTATTCTTCCTTGCAAATATTGCCTTAATTTCAGCAGGACTTTGTTTTCTCATACGCAAGACACTCCTGTACTTTGTGTGTCAATCTGATCCCCAAAAACATCCCATCCAGCAGTCCTTTCCCTAGCAAACAATTCGATTCGTGGCACATCTCCACACAGTTGGACTATTCTTTTTCTTACTTCATCGGGTTTTTTAGAATGCTCTCTCAGTGTAGATTCTATTGTTTGTTTTATTCCGTGATTAAGTATTTTTGGACTTCCACGTTTGCCGATGAGGCATATTTCTGCATTAGCCCTAGTATACCATCCCATACCCATGAAGTTTTTGCCACTTTTATTCTTCTTAACCCAGACAAAAGCAGCCGTTTTGTAGGCAAAACCCCATGCTTTAATCACATCTAATGCACTTTGTATCTGCGGAAATGTCGCCCAAAGAAACAAAAAGCAGTCATCATCACAGATGTTTTTCACCGCTATTTCTTTGATCTCATTTATCGTCATTGTGTTGTAGTGGTCTTGTGCAAGCCCCCAAATACCTGCACTGTCGCTGTTTTTTCTTTTCCACGCACTGTAATAATCCCACGGTGGATCAGCATAAATTATCTTGTATTTTTTCTTTGGTAGATCTTCATTATTTTTTTCCATTTTTAGATCCTCCATATTTCCTTGTATTAAAAAATTAAATACTTAAACTACCTTATAAGTTTTGTTTCCACGTTAATCGCTACCTCAATCATTGATGCACATAATTTACCGTCATTGAGATATTTGCCACCAGTGCCACGATTTGGCTCGTCCTTGTAAAAGTCTGGGTGCAATATTTTTGCACATTCAAAACAGATACCCCACTTGACCCAGTTTCTGGCGTAGGGGGTGCGTGACACTTTACGGCAGCCCGTACCGTGGATATATCCCTGACATCGCACTATATTTCAGTCTTAGGCGCTAGTAGCTATTTTTTAGGTATGGCCAGTCAGACAGACGTGACATCTTGCTCAAAATTCCGAATGCCTACGCTCTCACAAATAGCAATAAAATGATTATGCTTGTCACGCTCTACAGTGAGTTTGGCAGTTACTTTGAGGTTATCGCCTACGGTCACCGACTCTTGAGATTCTGAATGCAGCTTCATCATAGTTGTTGTCACCCACTAGGCAATAAATTATACTCATCATGCTGTCACGAGGGTGGTTGAACTCTTTTCTTGGTTTTTGCCTTGGGTCGTCTTTCTCGATGTCCTGCTCTGGATCAAGATCCTTTCTTGTAGTGGCGCAAAAGTCTGCGACGAGAAAATCAGTCTCCCAGTCATTTTTGAATGGGATCATAAACTTTGGCCTTGCAAATTTCTCATTGGCCACATATCTTGGATGTGTCACGCTCCAGCCGAGAAAGTCGACAAACATCTGGATTGAGTGGGTCTTGTCTATCTGGATTCGCCCAAGCTCTGTGCCATGCTCATCAGCCTCCTCTTTGTATTGCTCCTCTGGCTTTACTTCCGAGCCTATTGTCCTACAGCCGAGAAATTTACTGCCAAGCCCTGCAAACTGCACGTCCTTAGAGTCACGTCCTCCATCCTGTATTACCTTGACCCTGTCCTGACCATATCCAAGATCTCCGACTCCGATGTCTATTGCCGCTACAGTGCCAAGCTTTGCGATGTATGCAGACTGGTCAAGGCCATGCTCCTGTGGCCTGCCCTCGATAAATGCCAGTTGATATCTTGACGACTTGCGCCAGTTGATTAGTATGGAGATGTATGTCTGTGATGCCGCAGGATTTGAGCCAAAGTCGACTCCCATCAAGACCCGAATCTCATTTCCGTATGTAGCCTTAAGTTCTGCTATCTCTTGCGGTTTCAACAAGGTAAGATAATGGTATGGCTCCATGCAGGCATAGACCATTTCTGGGGTGATAGGCCTGCGGTCGGCCTTGTAAAAGTCGCCGACTGTATGGGATAGATAGATTGAGAGTGGATAGTTTTTTCGCTGATATTCTACTGAGTTGGATGGCCTTGTCTTGTACTTGGTTATGGCGTCCTCAATCGTAAGTGGTATCCGTGCAAATATCTCTTGTGGCATTGCATAGCCATGATATTCCGTATTGTTGGGTGCCTGTGCGACCCATCTGCCTGCCATGATATTCTCTGGATGCTCGTTGATCAGGTTTCCCTCGGCGTCAAAGCGCAGTTTGTTACGCCAATTTTTATCCTTGAATACCCAGACTCTTTGGTCTGACTTTAGCCACAGTTTGTGCCACTCAGAGCCTGCCTCGCCACCTATTCCAAGCAGGTAGAGCCGTCCCTTGGTTTGTGTCAAGGTATATTGTGCCTTGGCAAGAAATTGCAACTCCTGATACTGTGCCTCGTCAACAATCAATATGGTATTTGTGAGCCCCTCGACCTTGTTATACTCACCCTCATCTGTCCGCATGTAGATTATTGAGCCATTTAGTAGCAAGAGCCTGCCGATATTGGCACGCATCGCCTGCGGTAGAAAAACCGATAATAATGGATTTTTCAGGAATGTGTCACGGCGCAGCCTCTGCTCTGAGAAAGCGCTGACCCTGTCCTCCCTGTCGGCCACATAAGTAAGTTCGATGTTGTCACGAGTGGTACTCCAGCATCCCAAGACATCCGTCGCAAAAGTGGACTTGAATGTCTGCCTTGCATTTTTTATTACAATATTGAAGTGGGGATCTTCATACACATCCACCCAGAATGGCTCCCAGTCGAATGTGCGCTGTATTCCCCCTACATTAGGGCGTGCCTTGATAATCCAGTCTAGTATATTTTTTGGCAGTTGTGGCAGTTCTGTGACGACCTGACCAAGTTTTATCCCAGTCAGGTCAAAGCTTTTCTCTGCTCGCCTTACCCGTGAGATTTTATGTGCCAAGCCTAATTTTTGCCTGCGCTAATACTTCTGGCGGTATCTTGTCAAGCACATCCTCGATCCTTTCCAGCCTCTTGTCGATGTCCGAAGTCTCTGCTAGCCCACGTATCGTATTTGAGATCTTGGCCATGCACTTGGCCATCTCCATATATTTGTCAATATAGCCAGATACGTCCTCCTTTTTCTTGCTTGCCTCCTCTATGTAGCCTTGAATCTTTTTGAGGAGTGTATCCAGATAGACGAAATGACGTCTCATTGTCTTGCCATAAGGAGCCATTGCGTGCCAGTTAGCAGGCATTTTTAATCCGTTTTTTCTAAGTAATCACGAATAAAAATGTCAATCTTAGGATGAAAAAAGAAAAAAGGATTGGAAAATACCCTCTTGATTTGACTTGGCGTACCATTTAAGACTTAATATCTGTGCTTGTTTTCCATGGCTTTCCTAGATAGTTTGCTTCGGACTGGATGTCTTGCCAAGAGTCTGCCACAACAGGGACACCTTGTTTGCTCTTTTTCCCAGAGTCGGCTGCATTCCCTGCATATCTTCTGGCCTGTGAATATTACACTCTCATGGTTGCCTCTTGATGGAGGTTGGTTCTTACATTTTAACTGGCAGGCGTTGTGCATGGTATCGTACATGGCAAGGGGATGGAAAAGTACCCAACTGCAATGAAAGATACTCGGCACCTTGCCACATACCGAGAGAATAGCCAGTTATTTACCTTTATTCTTGCTGTTTGCGATTTTTAGTTATTGAGACAATTTTTTTCATCTAGGTTTCATCTCATCACTAAACCATTCTCGGATTATATCTCGAAATTGGACGTCATCTTCGTCATAAAGATCTTCAAGTCTCTTTCTGAATGTTTTTTTGTTAGTCATTTTTTTCAATCACCTCCATTATAATCTTTAATTAGTTGCCTTATCTGATCCTTGAGATTTGAAAAGGAAATGGCCGCTCCTAAGTCATCTGTCGCAAATTCTGCTCTTTCCAAAAGTTCAGCCGATGCTATCAAGCATTCAAGCACAGATGGATTTTTCAGTTTTTTATAATGCCCAAGTCTCATACCGTATGCTCCCTGAAAATTGTTTTACTCTGCTGCAAAATGTCTGGCTCTTTTGGGATCCAGTTAGGGCAGTCGTTGCGGATAACGACTGAATATCGGTCGACATAATCCATGCCAGTAGTGACTTGGATAACTGCCAAAATTTGAAAATTCTTGGCAATTTTGACTCCAGATGTCCTGTGAACAAAAAAGCTCACAAAGTTGTACTTGCAGAATGAACAGAAAAAGACGTCAGGATTTTTGAATGGTGGTTGGCATATACCTTTTTTGGACAGCGCCCAGATGACCTTGTCGTTTGTGACACGCCAGATCCTGTTGTTGCATTCTGGGCAGTAGAGGTCATCAATCTTGTGTATAATTTTGTCAAGTTCAATATGATAAAACAACTCTGCGTCCTTTATTTCCTTGTACTTTGCTGTGATTTCATACGGAGCCATCTCAACTTTCCATGCTCCTGAGAGGTCGCTTGGAAACGTTGTGAATACAAAAGACTTCTCGGCCTCGTCGTAAAAAATCAGCTTGGTAAAGTACAGGTCGGCACCTGTGTCAAGATACTCACGCTTTTCTACGACGTTTTTGTAGGTTTTGACTTTGTCTATCTCAGACATTAGGTACCCCTCCAGATCATCATCGTGCCAGCATCATACCATTCTGAGTGCCAGCCTTTTGATACAAGAAAGTCATTGAATTTTTTCAGGACTCCAAACTCGTACAGCGAGCCTGTGGCGTAATAATCAAAGACGGGCAGTTTGTTCAGTGAGTAGTCGGATTCGCCTGATATCCAGATGCCACCTTTGTTGCCGTCAAAGTCCTCAGAATTTCGGACTTGAAAAATGTCGATATTGAGCATCTTGGCGATCATCTTTTTGAGTGCTGCCCTGCTAGTTTTAGGCATGCCTTTTACCATCCCCACCTAGCTAAAAGATTTTCTGAATCGTCTATGACATCGCTGGTTTCTTCTTCATGGCTTTCTTCTCGTATTGCAGAATAATACTTTGCGTGTACTGTTGCATTTTTTAAAGTATTCTCATTTTCTACATAGTCGCCATTTTCATTTTTGTAATCTTCGAGAAGCTTCAGAATTGTTTTTTCTGAAAATCTTTTTCTTGCGTCTTTCAGAAGCATATCATGTCCAATGCACCCATTTTCTGAAAAATCGCCAGTCACATATTGTGGGATATGAATTGCGATTGGTAGTTTTTTTTCGCATTTTTGATGCACTACGCCTATGCCCTTGCACCAATTTATCGCATCACCGATGTCGACTTTGTCATCGCAGGCTAGACAATTTGATGAAAATTTTGCTTTGATTGCTATCCATTGAATACTCAATTTACACCCTCCGCTACTGCGTATTTCTTGACAATGACAAAAATTTCTGCAAAGGCTCCAAGTGCCTTTAGTTCAGCGACTGCTATCTCGGAATAATTGCCACCAAACTCGGCAAACATATCGGAGATCCGCTTTTCGATATCAGCCCGTGACTTTGGCATCTGCGCATACATGAGTGCCAGTTTCTTAAAATCAGGTTCAGCCACTAGGTTTTCCCTGAATGCCTTGTAAACTAATTCTTGGGCGTCGACTTTAGACATAAATCATCGGTGCCTCCTTTTCTTTGTTGAAGTTCAACATAACTTCAATGAATTTTGCATGCTCATTTTTGATGGCATCGCTCTCAGGGTTCTTGAGCAATAGTTCCCGAAGATAGGCGATTTTTTCATCAACCAAGTCAATGAGAATCGCGGCCATTTTCTTTTGGTTCATTTCCAATTATACTAGGAGGCTGTTCTATTTAAACATTTAAAGTTTTAACTCGGTCTTGTTTGTGTCATAATGCTGACCTTTAGTCCAGCCTACGCCTCCATAGCGCTCGACTTCGTCATATTTTGGGCAGGGACATTTTTTGCAGGCACTGCGCCTGTTATGGCTGCGTTGCTTGTGCTGGGAGCGCATGTGGGTGCATCTGCATCGACCATACCTTGGGATCTTGATGGTCTCCACTACTGGCCTCCATGGGTGCGGTTTGCGTGGCATTTAGTTCTTGAAAGAATAACCACAGAGGATACATTTTAGCCTGCCTACATAGATATGCCGACCATGGGGTGGAGATTCGTTTGGGCACATCATTTCTTTTCAAATATTGCGTGACAATTCCAGCAACGAATAGCATCAGGTTTGCGAGTTGCACCGCATTGCTTGCAGATCTTCACTCTGTTGGATCGTCCTCCTCACACTCACACTCATCAATTTCTTTTTCGCAGTAAGGGCAAAGTTGTACTGACATCAGTCATCATGCAATGGCTTGCCGCAGTTCCAGCAGAGAATATCATCAAGTTGACAGTCAGCGCCACAGATTGGGCACTGAACTGCATTGGCTGGGTTCCGTAGATCAAAGTCTCCCTCAATATGGGCATCTAATCCTCTTTCAAAATTGTCATACAAGTTAGTCGATCCTCTTGATAATTTGCTCAAGTCCAATAGTGTCCCAAACTAAACGACTAATAATTTCTCTATATCCAATGCGATCTTGTCTGCGAAATGTTTCCAAGTCTGGATATTTCGTACCATATATTTCAAGTCCTCTGGAATTTTGAAACAATTCTCGTAAAATCTCTCTTGCGTTTTTTTCTGCTTTACTGATATTCATTTTAGATAAATCCTGTTTGTTTTTGGCTTATGAAAACATTCGTCTATATGTTGTACATTATGGCACTTTGAGCAAAACTGTAAATCTTGTTTGGATAGCTTTTCAGTTTGTAAGAAGTTGAAAATAACGCATAAAAAAGTATGTATATCATCTAATGTTTCACCGCTAAAAACCCAATGATCTTTATTTTCTATGCTTTCATAAATTTCCCAACCGAAAAGATTATGTTTTTTCACTTTGAACAGTCTGTTATTGTCTCTTTCTAGTCTGTATATAGATTCATTTACCATTTCTTGATTTTGTTTTGAGTCTTTTTTTCTAGTCATTTT
>Ga0194131_10009585_pt1 | contig 12184 bp, 12 predicted proteins | sample TA2KigO120mmetaG_FD_148631 | JGI IMG/M metagenome (GOLD analysis project Ga0194131, IMG submission 148631) | Freshwater microbial communities from Lake Tanganyika, Tanzania - TA2015053 Kigoma Offshore 120m | ecosystem: Environmental > Aquatic > Freshwater > Lake | place: Tanzania: Lake... | reverse complement strand
GTTGCGCCGAATTTTGCCTGGGGCTGCGTTGCTCCTCGGTCACAGCCCCACTGGCGGGGGATGCTCGCTCGTCGCGCCTTGCCCCAGGCCAAATTGGGCGCAACGAACGTGAGCGTATTTACGAAACGGACCACTAAGCTTGTGTTGCATCGACGAGGTTGCGATTTCGTGTGGTTCGTGTGTTCCGTGGGCTCCACCTCGGTTTCAGAGTGAATGTTTCTTCCCTATCGCCCGATGCCTATTGCCCATCGCCTCCTTTGTCCTCTGCAAAATCACATCCGCAATGTGAGGCTCGTCCCCGATGCTCCGCGTGTACCAAATCCGTTTTCCGCGTCGCTGCGTCGGGTTGCGCCAGGTCGGTCGCCCGTTCTTCAAACGTTCCCGCACCACTTGCTCGGATTCACCCAGCAGCACCGGAATATCCTCGTCCGAGTGCAGCCCGTCGCTGATGAAGAACGGGACCATCACCAGATTCTTCGCGCAAGCCATCGCATAGCAATCGCCAATGCGCGGTTCCTCTTCCATGAAGGCGGCGTGAACTTCGGCGTAGATTTCTTTCGCGCGGATCAACTCGACGTGCCGCTCGATGGCCTTTCGTGAATTCTCGTTGTTGCCCGTGCCATGGCCGGCCACGAACAACGCAGTTTCGTTGGGCTTGGGCGCGCGCGAGCCGGGTTGTTTCCTTACGACTTCTCTCGCCCGCGCCAGGATGACGTTTGTCATGCTCGGATGGGTGCCAATGGGGCCGCAGTAATAGAGCGTTTGCCCGCCACGCTTTTGCACGCGCGCAAAGTGCTTCTCTCCCTTCCGACAAAAACCCAACTCGCGCGGAATCACTTCCTCCGTGAAATAGCCTTCGCTGATGAACAGCGGCACGATAAAGACGCGCGGCACGAAGACGCCTCGCAGTACGCCGGCGATACCTGGCTCCAATTTCCAAAATGCCTCAAGCACCTGCGCGAAAATCCCACGCCGGCGCAGCTCGTCCGCGTGCTGGTATGTCGGCGCAGACGACTCGGCGTTCAAAGTCGAGCCGTGCCCGATCAGCACGAGAGCCGCGTCAGAATAATCATCGGTCTTCACTGTGTGTGGGTTAGTTGAGAGTTACGAGAGTTGAGAGTTGGGGGTCGGGAAGCGCCAATGCACCAGACTCTCCACTCTCAACTCAAACCCGCTCTCAGCTCTTCTCATTCCCTTCCCGCCGCCGCGATGAAGGGCCTGAGGTCTTCCATCAATTTCGCGAAGCCATCGAGCGAGAGTTGCTGCGCGCCGTCGCTCCAGGCTTCGGCCGGGTTGGGATGGACCTCAATGAGCAGCGCGTCGGCGCCCATTGCCACGGCGCCTTTGCACATCGCCACAACCAGGTCCGCGCGCCCGGCGCCCTGGCTGGGGTCGATCACGATCGGGCAATGCGACTCCTGCTTGATAATCGGAATCGCGGCGAGATCCAGCGTGTTCCGCGTGTAAGTCTCGAACGTCCGGATGCCGCGCTCGCAGAACAGCAAGTTCGGGTTGCCGTTGGCGATCACATATTCGCCCGCCAGGAGCCACTCTTCAATGCGCATGGAAAGGCCGCGCTTCAACAGCACTGGTTTGCCCGTCTTCGCCGCGGCGATGAGGAGCTGGAAATTTTGCGCGTTGCGAGTCCCGATCTGGAGGATGTCCGCGTATTCAGCGACGAGGTTGGCATGTTGTTCCGAGAGCAACTCCGTGATGATGGCCAGGCCGGTTTCCTGTTTGGCTTTGGCCAGGAGCTTGAGGCCTGGCTCGCCGAGTCCCTGGAATTCGTACGGGGAAGTCCGCGGTTTGAACGCGCCGCCGCGCAGAATGGTCGCCCCGGCCTTCTTGACGGCATGAGCCGTGCCGAGCAGTTGCTTCTCGTTTTCGACCGAGCACGGGCCGGCCATGACCTGCAGTTTTCTGCCGCCGAGCGGGATTCGCCCATCGACCTGGATCACGGAATTGGCCGGATGCACCTGACGTTTGACGAGTTTGTAGCGGCTCTGGACGGGCATCACGCGGTCCACTTGCGGAAACACCGTGAGCATTTCCAGATTGCTGTGCGTGCGTTCGTCGCCGATGGCGGCGATGACGGTCAATTCTACGCCGCGCAGGACGCGCGGTTCGTAATTGAGCCGCTTGATTTCCTCGACCACGGCGGCGATGTCCGGTTCGGATGTGTTAGGTTTCAATACGACAATCATAGGTTGGTGTGCAGTCTCGCGCCGGGGCCAAATGAAAAAGCCGCAGGCGACGGCCTGCGGCACGGGTTTAAGGTCCTGTTTAAGGCAGCCCGCAGCGCAGGTGTCCAGGGCTAAAGCAGAACGCCCAATACCGCGCGCTGTTCACTTGTCGGCTGCTCAATGTCACGGGCGGCAAATTAAGCCAGCCCGCCGGGGCGCGTCAATGGCGGATTTGGGATGGGTGGGATGCTTGAGATGGGTAGGGCAGACCTCTTTTGAATTGAGATGACCAACGGTTTGGCGTAAAAGGGTAACGCTGGGAAGAGGAAGATTTCCACCGCGGTGGAGAACCATGAGCGCCAGTTCTGAAATCAAGGGCCACCAGCCAAACGTCGCGCCGTTCGCTAACGCTTTCACGCTGATCGAACTGCTCGTCGTCGTGGCGGTGATCGCGATCCTCGCTTCACTGCTCTTGCCGGCACTGACCGCGGCTAAATCGAAAGCCAAGGCAACCGCATGCCGGAACAATCTACGGCAGCAGGGGCTGGCGTTGATCATGTACGTGGATGAGTACAGCAAGTATCCGGGCGGCACAGTGGTTTACGGGACGGACGGACGGATCCAAGAGTTCGGCACATCCGGGCTGAATTGGGTGCAGGCGTATTACAAGAATTCGTATGGCGACGGCGTCCATGATCCCCATTCACACACTACAACTACCGGACGATCTTCAACTGCCCGGCCAGAGGGCGGGAATCCCGGGAACCGATTGGCGGTTGACCGCTTGGGGCCAGTTACCTGGCTCCCTATGAAGTGGGTTATGGGTACAATGCAGCAGGGACTGCGCGGACAACGATTCCACGGCGACCTTTAGGCCTGCAGCCGATTCGATATCAGCCAACCAATGATTCCGGTAGATTTCTGGCCGCCGAATTCCTTCCTGTGACCTCCACCATGGTTGTCTCTCCCAGCGAAATGATCGCGATCGGAGATGTCAATCGTGGAACCGGCTTCTCGCCGTATGCAGACCAGCGATTCGGGCCAGGCGTATCGGACATCCACAGTCGAGGCGCGAATATTGTGTTTTGCGATGCACACGTGGAATACGGAAAACAACGGAAGTGGGTGCTAGCGTCGGAGGTGGTTCGTCGCGGCTGGAATACCGACCACGAACCCCACCCGGAGACGTGGTCCACCAATGCTCCGGGGTTTTGAAGTGAACTTCGGTGAAACGGAATCCAACTTTACGCTGAGCCTCCGGGATGATATCAGAGCGCCATGACATGGGCTGAAATTTGCGAAGACAAGCTTCTGGCCACTTTGCCGTACCGGATCGAGTCCGACCGCTGGGGCAACATCGTTATCAGTCCTCCTCCCCGAAGCCGCCATGCGGAATATCAAACCGAGATCGCTGTGATTCTGCGGAAGACGCTGAGTGCAGGCCTCAGTATTAACGAATGCCCCATCCAGACCACCGAGGGCGTCAAGGCGGTTGATGTCGCTTGGGTTTCGCACGAACGCCGCAAATCCAAGCCCAACGATCCCGCTTACCTCATCGCGCCGGAAATCTGCGTCGAAGTCCTATCGCCCTCCAACACCTCCGAGGAAATGATGGAACGCAAACGCCTCTTCTTCGAGAAAGGCGCGTTCGAATTCTGGATGTGCGGCCTCGAAGGCCAGATGACCTTTTTCGATCCCGTCGGGGAGATTGCCCAGTCAAAACTCTGCCCTCAGTTCCCCAAGACCGTAGTGCTGGATTAAGTGCCGAATCCGAGAGAACCACAGATGGACGCAGATACACGCAGATGGAGAAGCCGAAGTGGGTATCTGGTGGTCGAGACCTCAGGCATTCAACATTCCTTCCTGATCTGCGTCCATCCGCGTTTATCTGCGGTTGAAGTTCTTCTCGGTTAACCCGGTTCAACGATGAAACTACGCATTCCTCCTCTTCCCATGAATCCATCAGCCGGACCGTGGCCTTTAGGCCGCTTCAGCGCTCGACGGCGGAGAGTGCGCGGAAGCAGCCTGAAGGCTGCGGTCCGCCTGGTCTTCGGTTCATGGTTCGTGAGCAGGTCCGTGAGGAACGGGGAACTTCCCCTGATGCTCCTTGCCGCGGCCTCTACGGTGTTGCACGCCCAGACCGATCTGCGTGACGCGCTGAAGGACAACGTCGAGTCGCACTGGATCTATGACGATTTCCAACAGGCCAGAGCGCGGGCCAAGGAAACTGGCAAGCCGCTCCTGGTTTTGTTTCGCTGCGTCCCGTGAGTGGCGTGCAAAAGTTTGGACGAACAGGTTGTTCGTCAGGACGCGGAGCTGCAGAAGCTGGAACAGGAGTTTGTTTGCGTCCGGCTCATCCAGATGAAAGGCGTCGATCTGCATCTCTTCCAGTTCGATTACGACCAAAGCTGGGCCGTGTTTTTCCTGAACTCGGATGGCGCGATTTACGGGCGCTACGGCACGCGCGCCGGGGACAAGAGGAACGCGGCGAATCACATTTCGATCGCTTCCTTCAAGAAGGCGATCGAGCGAGCGCTGGAGCTGCACAAAGCTTATCCGGCAAACCAAACCCAACTTGCTGGCAAGCGCGGGCCGAAGCCGCAGTTTCCGGTCGCAGAGCAAATCCCCGGCTTGCAGGATCGCGCGGTGGACGAGACGACGCCGAAGAATTGCATCCATTGCCACATGGTCGGCGAGCACGTGAGGAAACTGAAGTATCAGAAGAAACAGCTCAGCCCGGCGGACGTCTGGGTCTATCCGTTGCCCACGAACATTGGAATCACATTGAACGTGGATGACGGATTGCGCGTGGAGAGTGTCACGCCCAATTCGCCGGCAGCACGCGCGGGTGTGGAAGCCGGCGACGAACTTTCCGCCATGAACGGCCAGCCATTGATTTCGCAGGCCGACATTCAATGGGTGCTCCACAACTCGCCCGTGGAGACAATGATCGACCTGGCCCTCGAACGCGGAGGCCGGAGCCTTACGAAAGCACTTCGCTTGGACGGGAATTGGAAGGAATCCGACCTGAGTTGGCGCGAGTCGTCGTGGAGTTTTCGGCCGGGGCTTTGGACCATTGCTCTCTCCAACGAGGAAAGATCGAAACGAGGCCTGCCGGCCACCGAAACCGCGTTATTGGTCAGGTGGGTCTTTGGCAAGCCGCCGTTAGCCAAGCAAGCCGGATTGAAGGACGGCGATGTCATCGTCGGTCTGGACGGCCAGCCTGTGCCGTCGGACGAAAGTCATTTCCACGCGCAGATTCGTCTGCATCATCCGCCGGGTGACCAAGCCAGGCTCACGCTGTGGCGCAACGGCCAGCGCGAGGAGGTGCTGCTCCCGCTGGAGTGATCACGAACAAGGTCCGTGCTTCCATGAACTGGTAGGGACGCGTTCCACCGCACTCGTGTCCAGTTAACAACTGTTCGAAATGCATGAACCCCCCGGTTCTGAAGGTCATTCGTCATGTTCAATCTGTTGTCGATATGGAGTTCAGAGTCGCGTTTTTAGCAAATCTACTTTTTACGATTAGGTACAGATTGAGAATTTCCGAGCATTTTGAGGCATCCCCTCCGCTGAGTGGATGCCGTAATCATGAAAGTTGCAATTCATCAGCGAGGGAATTTAAGCGAAATTTGCTCGGAAATATGGCGTTTGTTCAGCAGAGCGAACCAGCAAGCGATACAGAGATTTGGAAGACATTGATCATCAATAATTATAAGCTGGACAGCAGTGCGTTCCACCGCGTCCCTGGATTGTTTAGGAAGATGGCGCGAATGAGTCAGGGACGGAGTGGAATCCGTCCCTACCGCGCGATCCGGCCCAGCGCAAATCCACCACGCACTCCACGTGCTGCGTCTGCGGAAACATGTCCAGCGGCGTCACGCGTTCCAACTGGTAAACACCGCGGGCACAGAGCCGCCGCACGTCCCGCGCCAGCGTCGCCGGGTGGCAGGAAACATAGACGATTTGCGCCGGCTGAGTCTGTTCCAGCAAATCAAGCGTCTGCGGCTGGCATCCTTTTCGAGGCGGGTCCAACACGACGGCCGTCTGGTCGGCCGGAAATCGATGCAGAAGCGACGGTAAAACTGCTTCAGCCGTTCCCTCCAAGAACTCGCCGTTGGTGCGCCGGCGAGACGCCGCGTTGCGCCGCGCAGCTTGAATCGCCATCCGGTCCAACTCAACCCCGGCAAAGGATTCAACCAGGTCCGCCAGTTCGATGCTGAAAAATCCAACGCCGCAATAAACGTCCGCGAGATGGCGAACGCCGCTGGAGCGGATCCGTTCGCGCACGAGATCGACAAGCTTCGGCAGCAAATGGAAATTGTTTTGAAAGAAAGAATCCTTTGGGACCTGCCAATTCTCCGGAGCCACACGCAAGACGACCTTGAGTCCGCCCTTGGGGGGTGGATTCGCGCGCACCTTTCTGAGTTCCTGATTCAACACAGGTTCGGCGATCTGGCATTCCTCGACATCGACAACGAGGCGGTTGTCCGCCCGGATAAAGCCAATGTTGAGGCCCTGTTTGAATTTGTCCCACTGGCTGCGGACCATGATCCGGTTCCGGTAGCCGTAGGGCTGCGGACAGGGAACAACCGGATCGATCCCGGCGTCGTGGAATCCGCCGACGCGCTGAAAAACGTCGAGGATCTGTTTGTGCTTCAGGCGAAGTTGAGCGTCATAAGCGAGGTGCTGGTATTGGCAGCCGCCACAGTCGCCGAAGTAACGGCAGAGCGGTTTCGTCCGGTCTGGAGATGCTTGAAGAACCTGGAGAAGCCGCGCGCGCGCGAAGCGCTTTTTCACCTCCACAATTTCGACCGAGACGCGCTCTCCTGGAATGACGAAAGGGACAAATACAACGAACTCGCCGTCCCGGGCGACTCCCTCCCCGCCAAAGGCGAGGTCCGTGATCAGCAGGTCCAGCTTTTCGCCGGCATTCATATGCGGGATGCTTTTTCCAGCTCAGCCATGGAATTTGCAAAGACCACCTTTAACTGCCGAACCGGGTTTTCACAATTCCAGTCATTTGCAGCCAGACTCGATGCGCCCCGCAAGGGATCCTGTTTTCACACTCGGCGCCTCATCGTGATGCGCTTAGTTTTGGGGACGATGACCGCAATCCTTGAGATTCCGGAGGTGCGCCGCCGGGTTTCCCCGCTGACAGTCGAGGAGTATCACCGGCTTGACGAGTTCAATGAGCATGGACGGCGAACGGAGTTGATCCGAGGGGTAGTCATCGAAAAAATGGCCAAATCCCCCTTGCAGACCGCGCTGTCCAAGCAACTTTGCGATTTGATCGCGGCCCGACTTCCTTCCGGCTTTCTGGTTCGGCAGGACGCTCCGATCACACTCGCGGACTCAGAACCCGAACCGGATATTTCCGTGGTCCGCGGAACCCTCGCGGATTTCGTTCAAGCCCATCCACGGACTGCGGAGTTGGTCATTGAAGTGGCTGTCTCCAGCGTGGCGCTCGACCGCGAGAACGCTTCGCTTTATGCCGAAGCTGGAGTGAAGGAATATTGGATCGTGCTAGGGGATGTTGAATCAATTGATTTTGAAATCGGTCGTCGGGTCGCTATGCTGGTGGCATAAAACCATCGTTCGCCTCGAAAATCCGAGTGGATCGCAGGACCTTTTCAGTGTGCACCTACGATGAAGCCGAAAAACAGGACAAGGAATACTGGTGGTCGCGCACGCCGGCAGAACGGCTGGCCGCGCTCGAACAGAGCAGGCAAATCGCCTACGGCTACGATCCTGCTTCCAAACGACTTCGCCGATTTTTTGAGGTTGTTAAATTCACACCGCGTTGAGTACTTGCTGGTCGGAGGCTACACGGTCTGTTATCATGGCTATTATCGGAACACGAATAACATCGATATTTGGGTTGCGGTTAACCCCGAGAACGCCGCGAAGCTGGTGCGGTTAATCAAACAATTTGGCTTCGATGTTCCGGAGTTGCAGGAGAAACTCTTCTTGGACAAGGGTCGAATCATTCGCATGGGCATTGAACCCAATCGAATCGAACTTCCGACCGAAATATCCGCGTGCGACTTTGAAGCCTGCTACGCTCGGCGCGTTCGGGGAGAAATAGGGAGTATCCCGGTCAATCTGATTAGCTTACGCGATTTGAAAACCAATAAGCGGACCGCGGGCCGAAACAAAGACTTGGCCGACCTGGATTATCTCCCGTAATCACTGCACAACGTCAATGGCCCTGGAGTTCCTTCCGCTCCGGCTCCACCCATTTGCCGTGCTCGCGGATGAGATCGACCAGGCGATCGACGGCCTCGGCTTCGGGGATGTTGAACTTGATCGGGGTCTTGCCGACGTAAAGGTTGATCTTGCCGGGCGCGCCGCCCACGTAGCCGAAGTCCGCGTCCGCCATTTCTCCTGGCCCGTTCACGATACAGCCCATGATCGCGATCTTCACGCCTTTGAGGTGTTCGGTCCGGGCCTTGATGCGCGCGGTGACGGTCTGCAAGTTGAATAAAGTGCGGCCGCAAGACGGGCACGCAACGTAGTCGGTCTTGAAGGAACGGCAGCCCGCGGCTTGCAGGATGTTGTAAGCCAGACGAAGGCCCTGGCCACCACCGCTCTCGCCACGGATCAAAATCGCGTCGCCGATCCCGTCCGCCAGCAACGAGCCGATCACGACCGCCGCGCACAGCAGGGCAATGCGTGACTCCAGCGGTGTTTCAGACAAACTCAAGCAGTCCTTCAGCAGGATCGGATTGCTCAAGCCAAGCCGCTTCAGCTTTCCCGCCAGCAAGCGGAAAGCAGTGATCGGCGGGAGCGCCAGGCCATCTTGGACCGTCACAAGCTGCGTTTCGCAGTTGATTTTGAAGTCCGCCGTCGGGTCGATCTCATAGACGTTGAGGTCTTCGTAAACGGCTTCGGGCTTCACATCGTCTTTAGGCCGGATTCTTGGCGCCACCTTTTCCCATGTCGCGCGTGTGACCACGACGCGGACGGTTTGCTCGCCGCCGCATTTCACGCCGTCGGCGATTTCGATTTCAGGCGCAGGCCGGCGCTCGTAGGCGAAGGGGTCGAAGGGCCAGGAAGCAGCCGACGTGAGGAGGCTCTGGACGAGTGCGGAGTGCGGAGTGCGGAGTGCGGAGTGCGCTACCGTCAGAAGTGGGATTTGATCGAGCAAGTCGCAGCAGACGGCGATTTCGTTTGGTGAATCCTCCGTCAGTGAGACGCGGATCGTGTCGCCGAGGCCGTCGCAGAGGAGGGAACCGATGCCAATGGCGCTTTTGATCCGGCCATCTTCGCCTTCGCCCGCTTCGGTGACGCCGAGGTGGAGCGGGTAGTTCCAGTCCGGCCCTTCCTGCGCGAGGCGCGCGGTGAGCAGGCGGTAGCACTCGATCATGATCTTCGGGTTGCTCGCTTTCATCGAGAACACGAAGTTGTGGAAATTGTGTTTCCGGGCGATGCGGGCAAATTCCAGGGCGCTCTCGACCATCCCCAGGGGCGTGTCACCGTAGCGGTTCATGATCCGGTCGCTGAGCGAGCCGTGGTTCGTGCCGATGCGCATGGCGCGGCGCAACTCCTGGCAAAGCTTGACCAGCGGCGTGAATTTCTCCTCGATCCGCGTCAGTTCAGTTGCGTACTGCTCGTCCGTATATTCTTTGACAGCGAACTTCTTGGAGTCCGCGTAATTGCCAGGATTGATCCGGACTTTCTCGACCCATTTGGCCGCTTCCATCGCCGCTTCCGGTTTGAAGTGAATGTCCGCCACGATGGGGACCGTGCAGCCGCGGGCGCGGAGTTCAGCGACGATGTTTCTGAGATTGGCCGCGTCTTTGACGGTTGGGGCGGTGATGCGGACCAACTCGCAGCCGACCTTGACCAGATCGAGCGTCTGTTGCACGCAGGCGGCCGTGTCCATCGTGTCGCACGTGAGCATGGACTGCACGACCACGGAGTGGTCTCCGCCAACGATCACGCCGCCGTTGGCCGGATCGCCGATCACGACCTCGCGAGTCTGGCGGCGTTGGAAAAAGAAGGGCGAGGCGCAGTAGCGCATTTGAATGAGCCTTAGCTGAGGCAAAGCCGTTGCAGTATCACCGTGAACCTTGGCCGTCGGTTCAAGGTTCGACGTTCTTCCTGAACCACCAGAACGCCGAACATCGAACATCGAACGTTGAACTTCGAGCAGCTCATAGGAAATGCCGCGCACCGTTGCGCTGGATCGTCACGGCTTCGTGGGAGCAGGGGCTGGCGCCGGTTGCGTCTTCGCACCGGGTTCTTCGACGACGGACCCGCCTTGCCACGATTTGATGAGGCTGAAGCGCTTGATGTCGTGGAACGAAATGTAAAGCAGGAACGAGATCAGCAGCACCGCGAAAGCCGTGGTCGTGTATTCCATGAACTTCACGCTCAGCGGACGGCGGCGGATGCGCTCGATGACCGCCATGAGAATGTGACCGCCATCCAGCACGGGCACGGGCAGCAGATTGATGATGGCGAGGTTGATGTTCAGCAGGACCAGGAAACTCAACGCCAGCCGGTAATCGGTGTTAAAATATCCCGCCAGGATTTGAAAAATCCCGATCGGGCCGCTGAGGTCTTTCATGCCGACGCCCGTTTGCTTGGTGTGGACCAGCGCGCTGAGCGTCGCCACGGTTTTGTCCCACACGTCCATGACCTGATCCAGCGGAGTCGGGCCGGGCTTTTGGACCGCATAGACGTTCTTGGAATTGAACCCCAGTTCCACGCCCAGAAATCCTTTCTTCGTGGTCGGGTCCACGGCGGGGGTGACGGTCAAAGACAGTTTCTCCGTCCCGCGCTGAACGACAATCTCCGTGGCCTGATTTGGCCGGCTGCGGATCAGTTCAATGAGTTTTTCGCGGGAGGCAACCGGAACGCCGCCAAACGAAAGGATCGCGTCCTTGACCTTGAGACCCGCCGCTTCTCCGGGAAGCTTCGGCAGGACGCGCATGATCTCCGGATGGTCGCGCGGGTCGAGGTTAAGGATTTTCCAGCCGAAGGTCGGACTTTCCTTGGCGCTCAATTGATACGTCGTCCGCGCGCCGTCGCGCTCGATGACGACGGGGACTACTTTCGTCAGGGCCAGAACGGTCGCCATTTGCACTTCGTGCCAGGAATCGGCGGGCTTGCCGTTGACTTCGACAATGCGGTCGCCTTCGCGGATGCCGAGTTTGGCTTCTTCGGAATCGGGTTCGACATAGCCAATGATGGACGGGTTGACCAGTCTGGGGAGTCCAACAAAGTAAATCACGGTCGCGATCACGAACGCGAACACGACATTCATGAAAGGCCCGGCGAAGGCCACAAGCATCTTCGACCACGGCGAAACGGGAGGAAGCGTCTCGTCTTCAGGATTTTGGGTCCCTTCCAGAGCTTCGGAGGTGATCATTTGCGGGAGCTTCACGAAGCCGCCCGCAGGTATCCAGCGAACCGAATACTCGATTCCGTCCCGGACCCAGCCATACGCTTTGGGACCGAAACCAATGGCAAAAGCTTCCACTTTCAGGCCGCGCCGCCGGGCCATCCAATAGTGGCCGTATTCATGGACAAACACCGCCGCCCCGAAGGACAAAACGACCCCAACGGCGACATAGACGTAGTTTAAGAATTCACTCATGTCTAAATGGCACAACGAACAAACTGCGGCACTCTAATGCGCAAACTACCCCCTGGCAATGTCGAACGCGAATGCGGGTGCGGTTAAGAGTGTCGGTCAGCGACTCCGATAGACTTCCCTCTCTCCCCGCGATGAACGAGTGGGGAGAGAGATGGAGAGAGGGGTTCCTTGGAAACATGAGAAGCAAGCCAACGCACCTCCTCTCCCCAGCCCTCTCCTCCCTTCGGGAAGAAAGAGAAGACTTCGTCCACCGGCAGTTTCAATCGCACCTCGCGAATGCGCGAACTCGCTCAAGAAGGTGGGGCGGCGATGCTCCGGCCGAGCCAATGCCATTGAGGAAAAGCTCCGCAGGAGCGCGCTCCACCGTCGTTAACTGAGGGGCGCGTTCCGGCCA
>Ga0194131_10009575_pt1 | contig 12191 bp, 12 predicted proteins | sample TA2KigO120mmetaG_FD_148631 | JGI IMG/M metagenome (GOLD analysis project Ga0194131, IMG submission 148631) | Freshwater microbial communities from Lake Tanganyika, Tanzania - TA2015053 Kigoma Offshore 120m | ecosystem: Environmental > Aquatic > Freshwater > Lake | place: Tanzania: Lake... | reverse complement strand
TGAGGGCCGTGGCTTTCCACTGGGTCGACGGGGTGTCGAACGAGGCGTACTTGGAGCGGCCCGCGCTGCACAACTGGCCGTCCGGCACCAGCGCCTGGTGATTGCCATTGGCCTGCGGCTGGTTCACCTCGGTCCAGTCGTAGAGGGCCTGGGGGTTCGCCTGCCAGGCCGCGGCACACATGGGTGATGTGCGGTCGCCGAAGAAGCACTCCCACACGCGCGAGGACGGCATCGAGAGCGAGCCGTGCGCCTGAGCGCTGGGGGCGAGGACGATCGCGCCGGCCAGGGTGGCACCGACGGTGGCGAATGAGGCGAGCAGAGCGGTAACGCGGCGCGGGGGGCGCATGAGACCTCCGTGATTGGGCCCGGCCATCTGTGGGACCGGGTTCATCCACTATTCGGCGGAGGGAGGGGTATAGCGCGGCAGGAGGGGCAACCGTGCACGCATGGTGCGCGTTTCCCGTCGTACGTCGTTCTTCGGGAGATCCAGGTCACTTTTCGCCCTTGAACTCCCAAAGAACGAGCCCCCGCACGCGCGCGGCGTACGGGGGCTCATTCGATGGGACTACCTCAGTTCGGAGCGCAGGGCATCGATGAGCACGGCGCCGCGGTCGCCGCTCAGCTCCCACAGCATGACGCCGCCGAGTCCGAGGCTGCGCAGGTAGCGCGCCTTGGCCTTCATCGACGTGGCGTCGTCGTAGGAGATGAACACGCCCTTGGCGGCATCCCACAGGTAGGGCACCTGCGACTGAGCGTCGCGGTACTGCGTCATCTTCGGCAGGTAGTTCGCGACGATGTCGTCGTAGTCCAGGACGCCGGGCTCCCAGGTGCCCGTGGAGGCGCCGGTGCCGGTGGAGTAGAGCCCGGTGCCGCTGGCTCCCGGGGTCACGCCGCTCCAGCCCCGCCCGTAGAGGGGCGCACCGAGCACGAGCTTGCTCGCCGGCATGCCCGTCGCGAGGTACGCGCGGACCGACGCGTCGATGTCGAACCCGGCCGGGCCCTTGTCGAAGCTCGAGCGGTAGAGCGGGGCGTTGTGGCCGGTCGGCTTGTCCCACGCGCCGTAGTAGTCGTAGGACATGAGGTTGATCCAGTCGAGCGTGGCCGCGAGCTTGTTGATCTCGAGGTTCTGCAGCGTCGTCGGGCCCGCGGGCGCGGCGATCGTCAGCAGGTAGTCACGCTTGTCCTGGGCCTCCAGGCGATCGAGCTCGGTCCGGAAGTCCTTCATGAGGGTCGTGTAGTTGGCCTTGTCGGCCGGAATGCCGGTCGAGGGCCCACCGGAGACCGGGTACTCCCAGTCGATGTCGACGCCGTCGAAGCCGTACTTCTTCATGAAGTCCGCGCAGGACTTCACGAACACGGCCCGCTTGGCCGGATCAGCGGCGATACCCGAGAACTGGGTCGACCAGGTCCAGCCGCCGACCGAGATGAGGGTCTTCAGGTGCGGGTACCGGGCCTTGAGCTTGAGCAACTGGTTGAAGTTGCCGCGCAGCACGCCGCTATCCCATGAGTCGCCGGGGAAAAACTTGTCGGTGTCGGCGTAGGAGTCACCCAGCACGCACTGGCCGTTGGAGATGTTGGCGAAGGCGTAGTTGATGTGGGTGAGCTTCGCCGCCGGAATCTGCGACACCTGGTAGTTGCGCCCGTACGTCGACCAGCCCGTGTAGTAGGCCACGACCTTGTGCTCGCCGACCGGAACGGTCGTCGGCGTGGGCGTGGGCGTAGGCGTAGGAGTCGGCGTCGGCGTCGGCGTCGGCGTGGGCGTCGGCGTTGGAGTCGGCGTCGGTGTGGGAGTCGGCGTTGGTGTCGGCGTCGGCGTCGAGCCACCCTGCGCCGTGATGGTGCACGGCACCGATGCCCCGGCCACCGTGGCCGTGCAACTCGTCGGCCGCGACATCGACGAACCCGTGTCGCCGAAGCCGAAGCTCGTCGACGCTCCCGCGGTCAGCGCTCCATTCCATGAGGCGTTGCGGGCGGTGAGCACGCCAGTGATCACCGAGCCGGTGGCGTTCCAGATCGATCCGACCTGGCCCGACCACGGGAACGCCACGGCCCAGTCGCCGATCGCACTGCTACGCGCGTTCTTCACGGTCACGTCGACGGTGCGTCCGGTGCCCCAGTCGCTGGCGGCCGTGACGGTCACCTGGACGCCACCGGTCGCGGGCGTCGGTGTGGGCGTCGGAGTGGGCGTCGGAGTGGGCGTCGGAGTGGGCGTCGGCGTCACAGCCGTGCGGGTCGCACAGTAGCCGAACGACGTCGGGCTCCCTGCCTTCACCATGTGGTTCCACTCGGCACCGCCGACGCTGATGGTGCCGTCGGGCTGCGTGGTGCTGACGCCGTTCCACAGCGAGGTGACCGTGATGCCCTTGGGCAGGTCGACGCGCCAGTGCTTGTCGGTCGTCGATGTCGTCGCCACCGTCACATTGGCGCAGTAGCCGGTGCCCCAGTCGCTCGAGGTCACGGTCGTCGCCGTGATGCCCTCGGTCATGCCGGGCATCGAGGGCGTCGGCGTCGGTGTCGGCGTGGGTGTCGGCGTGGGCGTAGGCGTCGGGTTGACGCCACTGCCGTCCAGCGTCACGTCGGCGCAGGAGTAGAAGGCCTCGGGGGAGTCGCTGCGCTGCCACACGGTGTAGAGGATCTGGCGGCCCGTGCGAGCGGGCAGGTTCATGCGCAGGGTGGTGGTCGCCTCGCGAGCACGCGCGCCGGAGTCGTGCACGAGCTCAAGGTCGGACCACTTCAGCGGCTTCGTCGCGTCATAGGTCGTCTTCGTCAGGTAGACGCGGTAGTACTGCGTGGCATGCGGCGCCGACGAGGTCCAGGTCAGCGTGTACTTGCCGTCGGCGTCGGGCCGCAGGTTGGTTGCCTTCCACTGCGTCGACGGACGGTCGAAGATCGCGTACTTGTCGCGTCCGGCCGAGCACAGTTGGCCGTCGGGGACCACCGAGGTGTGCTGGCCGTTGGCCGCACCCTGGTTGATCTCGTTCCAGTCGTAGAGCGCCTGGGGGTTGGTCTTCCAGGCCTCGTCGCACAGGGGCGACGTACGGTCGCCGTAGAAGCACTCCCAGATGCGGGAGGGCGGGTTGGACATCGTGCCGTGGGCCTGAGCCGGGCCGGCGGCGACGCCGACCGTGGTGAGGAGGGCTCCCATCACGCTGAGGGAGCCCACGAGGGCTGTGATTGCGCGGCTGCGCGCGGTCTTCACGAGAATCTCCTGGTCCGGGCGCACGGGCGTACGCCACTTGAGGGGTGCGACTCCCAGGGTCCCGAGGCGGTTCCGGGGGTTGCCACTCCAGCGGCCGGTTCCCAGGGGCCTCTCAGACGGCATCTGATGTAGGGTTACATCATGTCGCACCGGACGCAGATCACGCTCACGGATGCCCAATACGCCCGGCTCCTCGAGGAGTCCGAGCGCACCGGCCTGGGCCTGGCCGAGCTCACGCGCCGCGCCCTTGATCGCGCCTACCCGAGCCCACTGGAGCGCATGTCGCTCGAGCTCATCCTCGATCGCGCCGCGGGACTGTGGGCCGACCGCGACGATCTCCCCGACACACGCGGGCAGGGCGCTGCCGCGCGCCTCGCCGACGTTGGTCTGGCGTGATCGTCGCCGACACCACCGTCTTCGTCGACTACCTCCGCGGCCGCCCCGACGCCGTCGACGCCGTGCGTACGTCGATCCTCGCTGGCGGCACCCTCACCGCCAGCGTCCTCACCCGCATGGAATTGCTCGCGGGCGTGCGCGACACCGAACGACCCGCGCTGGAAGCCTTCCTCGACCAGATCCCGTGGATCCCGGTCACCCGGGAGATCGCCGCTGTCGCTGGCGCGCTGATGCAGAGGTTCATGCGCTCGCATGGGGCCATCAGCCCGGTCGACTACCTCATCGGCGCGACCGCCCTGGTCTACGGCGCCGAGCTCTGGACGGACAGCCGGCGCCACTTCCCCTACCTCTTCCCACCCCCGGCATAGACTCCCCTCGTGGCGCGCGGCGACGGCACCCTCACTCACGAGTTCCTCGGGGATGACCGTGCACCCCAGGACGCCTGCGGAGTCTTCGGCGTCTGGGCCCCTGGCGAAGACGTCGCCAAGCTCACCTACTTCGGCCTCTATGCCCTGCAGCACCGCGGCCAGGAGTCGGCGGGCATCGCCGTCAGCGACGGCAATCACATCGTTGTCTACAAGGACATGGGCCTGGTCTCGCAGGTGTTTACCGAGGCGAGCCTGGAGTCGCTCAAGGGGCACGTCGCCATCGGCCACACGCGCTACTCCACGACGGGCTCCAGTTGCTGGGACAACGCGCAGCCCACCTTCCGCTCCACTGCTACGGGTCACCTCGCGCTCGCGCACAACGGCAACCTCACCAATACCCCCGAACTCGCGCAGCGCGTCGCCGACCTCGAGGCCGATCGCGGCGAGTTGCCCCTCGGTACGCCGAAGCCGACCCGTGCCACCTCCGACACCGAGTTGATGACCGCGCTCATCGCGGCCCACCCCGACGAGTCGATGGAGGTGGCGGCCATGCGCGAGCTGCCCACCCTCCAGGGCGCCTACTCGCTCGTCTTCATGGACGAGACCACGCTCTACGCCGCGCGCGATCCGCAGGGCATCCGCCCGCTCGTGCTGGGCCGCCTCGAGCGCGGCTGGGTCGTGGCCAGCGAGACCGCGGCGCTCGACATCGTCGGGGCGTCGTTCGTCCGCGAGATCGAGCCCGGCGAACTCGTCGCCATCGACGAACACGGATTGCGCGCCCACTGCTTCGCCAAGCCCGAGCCCAAGGGCTGCCTCTTCGAATACGTCTACCTCGCGCGCCCTGACACGACGATCTCCGATCGCAGCGTGCAGGCCGCGCGCACCGACATCGGCCGGCGCCTCGCGCGCGAGCATCCGGTCGTCGCCGACCTCGTCATCCCCGTGCCGGAGTCGGGCCGCTATGCCGCGATCGGCTACGCGCAGGAGTCCGGCATCCCCTTCGCCGAGGGCCTGGTCAAGAACGCCTACGTCGGCCGCACCTTCATCCAGCCGTCGCAGACGATCCGCCAGCTCGGTATCCGGCTCAAGCTCAACCCGCTTCGCGAGGTGATCGCCGACCAGCGGCTCGTCGTTGTCGACGACTCGATCGTGCGCGGCAACACCCAGCGCGCACTCGTGCGCATGCTCCGCGAGGCCGGCGCCCGTGAGGTGCACGTGCGCATTTCCTCCCCGCCCGTGCAGTGGCCCTGCTTCTACGGCATCGACTTCGCCACGCGGGCCGAGCTCATCGCCAACGGCCTGTCCGTGGAGGAGATCTGCCGTTCGATCGGCGCGGACTCACTCGGCTATGTCTCGCTCGACGAGCTCGTGGAGGCGACCGGGGTGCCCAAGGACTCCCTGTGCCGCGCCTGCTTCGACGGCGTCTACCCCCTGCCGATCCCGGAGCCTTCGATCATGGGCAAGCACCTGCTCGAGGGACTCCAGAAGCGGGTGTCCTCGACCACGGACATCGACGAGCTGCAGCACCCCTGATGGTCAGTTACTCCGACGCGGGCGTCGATGTCCAGGCCGGTGAGCGCGCGGTCGCCCTGATGCGCGATGCCATCGCGCGTGCGTCGCGCCCGGAGGTCGTCGGCGGTTTCGGCGGCTTCGCCGGCCTCTTCGACGTTTCCGCATTCAAGGGCTACGCCCGACCGCTGCTGGCCACGTCGACAGACGGCGTCGGCACCAAGGTCGCGGTCGCGCAGCGCATGGACATCCACGACACGATCGGCATCGACCTCGTCGCCATGGTGATCGACGATCTCGTCGTCTGCGGCGCCGAGCCGCTCTTCATGACCGACTACATCGCCACCGGCGAGGTCGTGCCCGAGCGTATCGCCGCGATCGTCGCCGGCATCTCCCGAGGCTGCGAGATCGCTGGCTGCGCCCTCGTCGGGGGCGAGACCGCGGAGCATCCCGGCCTGCTGGAGCCCGACGAGTACGACGTCGCCGGCGCCGGCACCGGCGTCGTCGAAGCCGATCGTCTGCTGGGGGCCGACCGCGTGCGTGCCGGTGATGTCGCCATCGCGATGCGCTCATCGGGCCTGCACTCCAATGGCTACTCCCTGGCCCGGCGTGTGCTGCTCGGCGAGGGGGGTCCGGGCCTGGGCACCTATGTCGTCGACCTTGGCCGCACCGTGGGCGAGGAGATGCTCGAGCCCACGCGCATCTACGCGCAGGATTGCCTCGACCTCGTCGACAACGTCGACGTTCACGCCTTCAGCCACATCACCGGTGGCGGCATCGCCGCCAATATCGCTCGCGTGCTGCCCACACACCTGGCCATTGAGATCGATCGCTCGACCTGGACCCCTCAGCCGGTATTCGCCCTCATCGCCTCCGGCGGCGTGCAGCCCGATGACATGGAACGCACCTTCAACATGGGCATCGGCATGGTCGCGATTGTCGATGCGACGGCAGCATCCGACGCCATGGCGCGCCTGCGTGATCGCGGTGTCGACTCATGGCCGTGCGGCGTGGTGCGCGAACGGCGTGACGGCGAGGTGGGCGACGCGGAGGCGAAGGGCAGAGCGGGCGGAGCGGCGTTCGTCGTCAGCGAACATCCTGCCTAGCGGGGCGACGACTCCTCGTCGTCGTCCTCGTCGTAGTACTTGGCATAGGGATCGGACGCGTAGGGGTCCTCGACCGGCTCGTCGACCTCGATTGCTTCAGCCTCGACAGGGTGATCACCGGTGGCCAGCTCGGCCTGCAGGCGGTCGAAGTCGGTCTGCGGTCCGCCGTACTTCAAGGCACGGGCGACCTTCGTTTGCTTCGCCTTAGCGCGACCGCGACCCATGGCCGGACTCCTCAATCAGTCCTCGGGCGGCGGCTTCGGCCCCGCGCCGACTGTGGAAAGCGTACCTCCACACCCCGGGAAGTCGGCAGGGGGAGAGCGCCCCCAGGAGCGGCCTCGAGGATGGACTAAGCAGACTGGACTAAGTTAGCCTGCGCCCGTGAAGACGGTGAATGTGCACGAGGCCAAGACCCATCTGTCCCGCCTGATCGAGCAGGCGGCCCAGGGGGAGCCCTTCATCATCGCCAGGGCCGGTGTGCCGGTCGTCACCGTCACGGCATACGCCGGTCCGCAGCCGGCGCCTGCGCAACGAGTGGGCTTCCTTGCCGGGGAGTTCGACGTTCCCGACGACTTCGACACCATGGGCGCCGACCGGATCGCGGCCGACTTCGAGGGTCCATGACCTGGCTGGTCGACACCCACCTGCTCCTGTGGGCCGCGGTGGGATCCCCTCGTCTGCCGCAGAAGGCCCGCCAAATCCTGGAGAACGACCCGGTGCTCTTTAGTAGTGCATCGCTGTGGGAGGTGTCGATCAAGTCGGGCCTAGGCCGCACGGGGTTCGACGTCGACGTTGCGCGTCTGCGCCGCGGTCTGCTCGAAAACGGCTACGCCGAACTGCCCATCACTGGAAGGCACGCCGTGCTTGTCGGCCAATTGCCACCGCACCACGCGGACCCGTTCGACCGCATGCTCATCGCGCAAGCCATTGCGGAGGACGTCGCCCTGCTGACCTCCGACACAGCCCTGTCTGCATATGACGGCCCCATCCAGCTCGTGAGCACCCGCGGGTAAGCATCGCGTAAGCGCCACCTCGATCGCGTGCATCCAAGTTGTTGATGCGCCACGCACCAAGACGGTCTCGATCCCGATGTAGCCGGTGAAGGCGGCCCATGGGTGCCATCGGCATTGCGGTCAACGGAGTGATGCTCTACAACGCTCTCGACGCTCTCAACATGTATGCGCGTGCCAACGAGATGCAGGACTCGTGCGAGGGCCATCCCAACTTCGCCGAATACCGCTACCACGCGGGCTCGGCCTGCGTCGTGGGCAGCGAGACGGGCTCGGCGACCCGCTTCGGCTACGCCTTCGACGGCTTCGGCGTCTACGTCGAGCGCGACAAGAACGGCAACATGCTGACCAACAAGTCACTGGACGCCTGTCATGGCCGCACATCCAAGGTCATGTGGAACGGCAACATTCACAGGATCTACCACTTCGTCGTGACCCAGGAGTTCCCCTACCTGCTCGGGTGCTTCGCCGGCACCAATTCGGTGCCGGCGGCCGGTGGCCCGCAGGGTTAGTCGAAGCGCCGAAACGCTCCCGCGCCCGCGGCCATGCGCTCCTCGGCCTCCTCTGCTGCGGCCTGCTCGGGCAGGATGCCTTCGCGCTGGGCGCGCTCGAGCACCCGCAGCGTCGTGTCATAGACCTTGCCGACGCGCGCACGCGCCCTGTCCATGTCGAACCCGGGGATCTCCTCGGCCGCCTGCACCACGCCGCCGCAGTTCACGAGGTAGTCGGGTGCATAGAGGATGTCGCGCTCGGCCAAGCGCACAGCGACCTCTGGCGAAGCAAGCTGGTTGTTGGCCGCACCGCACACTGCAGTGCACTCGAGCGCCTCGGCCACATCCATCGTGAGCGCGTGCCCCAGGGCATTGGGCGAGTAGATGTCGAGGGGACGCGTGATGAGCTCGTCGGTGGACGACACCACTTCGACCGGCACCAACTCCACGACGGAGGCGATGGCCGCCGGGGAGGGGTCGGTGATGATGACCTGGGCGCCCTCCTCCTTGACCAGGTGCTCAGCGAGGCGTCGCCCCACCTTGCCGGCGCCCGCGATGCCGACCGTCTTGCCCTCGAGCGAGTCGCTTCCCCACAGGTGCTTGGCCACGGCGCGCATCGCCTGCTGGATGCCGTAGGCGGTGAGGATGCCGGTGTCTCCCGAGCCGCCCTTCTCTGGCGAGCGACCCGTCGTCCACGGATTCGTCTCGCGGATGACATCGAGGTCGGCGACCGTCGTGCCGACGTCGCCGGCGGTGATGTAGCGACCGCCGAGGGTTGCGATGAACTCGCCCATCGCTAAGAAGAGCTCACGCGACTTGTCGCGTGACGGGTCGCCCCAGATCACGGCCTTGCCGCCGCCGTGCGGAAGCCCGGCGAGAGCATTCTTGTAGCTCATCGCCTTCGATAGCAGCAGCGCATCGGTGACCATCGCGTCCTCGTCGGCGTACGGGCGCATGCGACACCCGCCAAGCGACGGTCCGAGCGCGGTTGAGTGAATCGCCACCATGGCGCGCAGGCCCGTGCGCGGGTCGCGACCGAAGACGACCTGCTCATGCTCGTCGATGATCACCGCGGCGCTGGCTCCACGATGACCCCGTTGGATCGCAGTGATCCATCGTCAGTGGCGATGTACACGTAGGCCTTCTCGTTGCCCTTGCGCGACCACTCGAAGGTGCCGTCGGCACGCACGCTGCGCCTGGCTCGTCGCCTCCGCTGCCACTGATCCCGCAGCCAGCACCACGGCCAGCACTACGCCGACGCTTCTGCGCACGATGGAATCCTCCTTCATCTGGCATGAGGCTAGGGATCCGTCAGGCGATTGACCTTCGAATCCACGAGATACCTGCCAGACTAGATGAATGCGTCGACCCCTCGCCCTCGTCCTTGCAGCCTCCCTCGTCGCCGGACTCGGCGTCGTCACCGCATCGGCGGCGCCCGCCGCTTCGCCTGCGGCGTCCCAGCGGGGCACGATCACGTGGCACGCGTGCGACAAGGACCTAGGCCTCACGGGCTTCGAATGCGGCACTTTGACCGTGCCTCGTGACTGGGACGACCTGGCCAACCCGCTCAATGCCTCGATCGAACTCGCGATCTACCGCTCGACCGCACGCAATCGCATCGGCGCACTCACCTTCAACCCCGGCGGTCCCGGTGAGTCGGGACTCGCCAGTGCGTCCGCGATCCACAGCGCCCTGCCTGGCTCGGTGCGGAATCGCTTCGACTTCGTGGCCTGGGATCCGCGCGGCATCGGCCTGACCGAACCGCAGCTCGACAACTGCATCGCGCCGCGTCAGGAGCCCTACAACCCACCCGCCACAGGCCCTATCGATTGGGCGCTGCTCGCGAAGGAGACCTACGACGCGATGGCGCAGGGACAGGCCGCGTGCCTGGCCGCCAACCCTGACGTGGCGCCCTATCTCGGCACCTACTACGTCATCCGCGACCTCGAGGCCATGCGCATCGCGCTCGGCGAGCGTCAGTGGAACATCTGGGGGATGAGCTACGGCACGCGCATCGGATACCGGTACGCGCGCGAGTATCCGACCCGAGTGCGCACGCTGGTGCTGGATGGAGCGTGGTCACCCAATCTCACGGTGCGCGGGTGGATGAACGGCGAGAGCTGGAACTTCTTCAATGGTCAGACCGTGTTCTCCTCGCTCTTCGGCAAGAAGATGGGCTTCCGCCTGCAGAAGGTGATCGACGGGCTGGACGAGCGCACGATCACTGTCGATGGGACCGAATTGACGCGCTGGCAGGTGATCCCGGCGATCTTCGTCAATATCTCGTATCAGACTTCCTTCCCGGCGATCCTCCAGACCATCACCGCCGCCTACAAGGCGCTGTACGAGAAGGACCGGGCGGCGGCCGCTCGCCTGCCGGGGCTCTTGCGGCAGTTGAAGGAGCGGGGCGAGCCCAACCCCAACGCGGCGGCCAACATCACCTTCATCAATTGCCGCGACCTAGCCGGCTACCCCACGGTTGAGGAGATCATTCATGCAACGGAGGTGTCGGCCGCCAACAGCACACTCAGCGGTGGGGTGACGGCCATCGGCAAGGGTGCGTTCTGCGCCGGGCTGCCCACCGACTTCACCTACGGCTACACGCCGCTCGTCGACAACCTCACCCTGCCCACCCCTCCCGTCGTCATCAACTCCCTGGGCGACACCCGCACGCAATACATCTTCGGGCGCACGATGGCCAACTTGATGGCAGGTTCATCGCTGATCACCTACGACTCCACGCAGCATGTGTCGTACCGGCAGGTGCCGTCGCGATGCATCAGCGACGCGGTGACGAACTACCTGCTCACCCGGCAGCAGCCCGGCAACCTGCTGTGCCCCTACACGCCTATGCCTCCAGCCCCTCCAGCGTCGCCCTGACGAGTGAGCCAAGCGTCGGCAGGTGGTAGCCGCCTTCCTGAAGCGCGACCGTTGGAAGGCGTAATTCACCAAGGATGCGACCGGCCTCGTCGTATCCATCGACGCTCACCTGCAAAGGCGACTCCGGGTCATCAGCAGCCGCATCGACACCGAGGGAGAAGACGAGCGCCGTAGCCCCAAACGTCGAGACAGCGTCGGCCAGTCGCCGCAAGCCATCGAGCCACGCCTCATCGCCTGCCCCGGGGGCCAGCGGGATGTTCACGTTTGCACCTGCTCCGTCATCGATCCCGACCTCGTCGGCAAATCCCGCGTAGTGGGGGAACCACCCAGCGCCCGGATCGACGTGCAGCGACCCGTAGAACACGTCCCCACGCCCATAGAAGATGTCCTGCGTGCCGTTGCCATGATGCGCGTCGATGTCGACGATCGCTACGCGCTCGTGTCCCGCTCGACGTAACGCCTCGGCCGCGACGGCCGCGTTGTTGAGATAGCACGAGCCTCCGTATGCCGCGCGCGTGACGTGATGCCCCGGTGGTCGAGTGAGCCCGTAGACGACGCCATCGCCCACGACGTCGACGCAGGTGAGCGCCACATCGACTGCTGCTCGCGCCCCTTCCCACGTGCCTGGTCCCACCAGCGTCATCGTGTCGTAGCAGTAGCGACCGGCTGCCGCATGCGGTGCCACGGGCTGGCGCTCGGGCAGGTCACCGAGGAGGCCAGCGGTCGGGAAGAGATAGGGCACCACGCGGTCCGCGCCGTACTCCCCCCACCGATCCCACACCGTGTGCAGGTGCTCGACCAGCCGCGCATCGTGCACCCGCAGCAGCACCTCGTCGTCGTGCGGCAGCGCCTCCATCGTTGGCCAGTCCTCGATCGCCGCCTCGATCGCGTCGACGCGTTCGGGCACCTCGGTGCCGGGCGTGCGCATGCCGAGCCAGATCTCCGCCCCGGGCACATGGTCGCGTGCGCGAGGTGACCTGATGATGCGAATCACGGGCACAGCCTGTCACGACCTGTCAGGATCACGGGGTGCGAGTTGCGGATCTTTGCATCACCATCGGGTCGCTTCCCAGTGGGCCCACCGCGAGCGTCATCGATGTCCCCGGGGTGGGCGTCGGGCACGCCACCGTCGTCTACGACGAGTCCGCGCCCCCGGCCGGCCGCGGTATCGCGCGCACCGGCGTCACGGTTCTCGATCCTGGGGGCAACTGCCTCGCTGACCCCGTCCCGGC
>Ga0194131_10009574_pt1 | contig 12191 bp, 9 predicted proteins | sample TA2KigO120mmetaG_FD_148631 | JGI IMG/M metagenome (GOLD analysis project Ga0194131, IMG submission 148631) | Freshwater microbial communities from Lake Tanganyika, Tanzania - TA2015053 Kigoma Offshore 120m | ecosystem: Environmental > Aquatic > Freshwater > Lake | place: Tanzania: Lake... | reverse complement strand
TGACCTCAAGGGCCCGTTCCAGATCGAAACCTCCGAGATCGAGAACCTCGTTGACAGGAACATCCGCCATACGGACCCGGCGAACTTTCGCGAGACCGTTCATCGAGCGCAGGCGCTTCTCGATGTCGTCGAGTTCGACCGTGCTCACCAGGTCGATTTTGTTGAGCAAAATGACATCGGCGAGGGCGATCTGTGACTTCACCTCATCGCTTTCATCGCAGTGTAGGGAAAAGTGCTTGGCATCCACCACCGTCACGATTCCGTCCAGACTCATTTCCTCGCGCGTTTCGTCATCGACAAAGAACGTCTGTGCCACGGGGCCGGGATCCGCCATCCCAGTCGTTTCGATCAGAATGCGATCGAAGCGGTCGCGTCGGTTCATCAGGTTGCCAAGAATCCTGATCAAGTCACCACGCACGGTGCAGCAGATACAACCGTTGTTCATCTCGAATATTTCTTCATCCGCGTTGATCACCAGCTCCTGATCAACGCCGATCTCGCCGAACTCGTTCTCTATGACGGCTATGCGAAGGCCGTGGTTTTCAGTAAGGATGCGATTGAGCAGCGTGGTTTTGCCGGCCCCCAGGAAGCCTGTGAGTACCGTGACCGGGATTTTCGCTTGAGTATTCGATGGTTGCATGAGGTCTCCAATGCGGTTGCTGTGTGACGCACTCCCAGGCGCTATAGACCAACGTGCCCCAGGGGACGGCTATCTTATGCGATAGTGTGGCATAAACATTAATGATGCGTATACTACTTTGCCTCTTCTCCCAGACTGCGCCGTTGTTGATTTGCGGTAGATGACCTTGGCCGCCGCCATGAGGGCGCAGCGGGCCAGGCGATATCGGTCTGGAATTGTCGCCACCCTTGATTCGAGAATCAGAAATGGGCAACGCTGCAACACTGAACACACCCCATACGCCTGGGATTTCCCGTGATTTCTGGCGATTGAACGAGTACATCGGCGCGGTCACGTGGAACCGCGCTGGAACGCATGCCGCAGTAGGGCTGTCGGAAGGGCGCGTGATGATTCTGGATGGCACGCGCTTCGGCGAATTGGGACTTGTCGGCGTCGAGGTGAGTGAAGGTCCGATCCTGGCTTTGATCTGCGATCATGATCCGGAGGGTTGGTTGATGGGAACCGACGACGGGCGTCTGCTTCGCCTGAAGCCTCAGGGCGGCGTCGAGGTTCTGATGCATGCTCCCGGTGAATGGATTGAATCGATTGCCTCCCATCGCTCCGGGTGGCGGTGTGCCGCGGTTCGAAATCGTGTTCACCTTTTCGACGCCGCCGGGAAGGAGTGCCTGCAACTCGGGCCACATGACAGCACGGTGGCGGGGATCTGCTTCGACGGTAGTGGATCCAGCATCGCAACTGCGCACTATCAGGGGGTAAGTCTCTGGACCTGGAATGGCAAGCTGGAGTGCCGCCGTTTGGTGTTTCCGGGTTCACACCTTTCCGTGAGTTGGAGCCGGGACGATCGCTTCATCGCCACCAGCACGCAAGAGAAGGAAGTGCATGTATGGGACCTCGTCGAAGGAGAGGACATGCGCATGAGTGGGTACTACTTCAAAGTCAAGGCGATGTCCTGGACGGCGGATGGCCATTGGCTTGTCACCAGCGGCGCCGATGCGGCAATCGGTTGGGGATTCGAAGGCAAAGGCCCCCAGGGTAAGCCGCCCAAAATGTTCGGTCCGCACACCGAGGGATACGTCAGTTTCGTCGCGTGCCATCCGGAACTTCCCCTGGTGGCAATCGGCTTTGCCGATGGCGCGGTGGAGATATCGACTTTGCGCAACCAGAAAGTGGCGAAGCCGGTGATTCCGCCAAACGGGCAGCCGGTCACCCAGCTAGCGTGGTGCCCCAGCGGGAGTCAGTTGCTGTGCGGTACGAAGGAGGGGGTTCTGACGTTACTCACTTTCCGGAACGAATAGGGCCGTTTCCGGCATCCATCCGCGAGCAACATTGACGGGAAAGCACATCCGGCCGCCGGTGACCGCGCACCACGGCACGGCCTACAGTTGATTCGGAGCGCGGGTCGTCGTGGCGTGACGACCCGCGATTCCGCGCCAGACTCTGGCCATCTACTATACCACTGCGATGGGGTTACCGGGTGAGCCCGTGGCGCCCTTGATGGGGACCGGCGAGAACACAAAGGCGAACTTGTAGACCTTGTCGGCGGCTAGATGGTCCAGGCGAACGTTCTCGAGAATATGAATGCCGTTGCGCGTGATGAACATCTGGTGCACCGGGAAGGCCAGATTGGGATCGGGATTCGGTACCACTTCGATCGGCCAGGTGTCCGCCGCTCCCACTGAAATTCCCTTCGAGATGAGCCAGTTCGCTGCATCCACACCGATACCGGGACAGCCTGAGTTGAAGCGCGCGTTGTCCTTCATCCAAAGCATTTCGCCCCAACCTGTGCGCCACATGACGGCGCAACCTTCTGTGAGATCCGACTCCGACAAGCCTTGGCGCGATAGGCAGGCTTTGAGGTCGGCGGCCGAGATCTCCTCACCCTTATCGAGCATGCGACCCTTGAGACCCATTACATCGAACAGGATCCCTCGCGTGAAGAAGGGTTTGATGTTCTCCACTCCCAGGGCCTGCAAGCCATAGGCGCCCACGGAGCTGCCTTGGGCGTCCTTGTTGTTATGCAGGTCGGTCGTCGTAAAGCCGTTGTAGAAGTACTCTTTGCTGTTCTCGCCAGGTGCCCCGGTGCGGCAGCCGATGTGGCCGAGACCGTCGAACTGCGTGCCGACCTGACCAACTTCCGCGGTGAAGATTTCATCGTGCCAGATAATGCCGTTCTTGCCGTAAGCACCGCCAGTGGGCGCCCCAGGAATGCGAAGTGAGAACACCCGAGAACCGAACAACGGCATGCCGGCTTCATAGACCCGTCCCAGACTATAGACCTTGCCGGTCTTGATCTGACGGATGGCATCCATGGTGGTCTTGGGCCCCATCCAGTTGGTGGCGCCGACTTGATCGTCCTTGCCCCACCGCGAAGGCCACCACTTATCGGCCATCGGCGTGCCTGCGATCGTGCCCTGAGCGGCATGGGCCGGCTTAACCAGATCCAGTTCATGCATCACCACACTCGCGGCGCCCACGGCGGCGGTCGCCATGGCCGCATTCTTGATGAATTCGCGTCGTGGTTTGGACTCGACCTGTCCTTGGTCGGTGGCCGGTTGCTGAGAACTTTGTTCCGGTGTGGGTTGCTGCTGACCTTCTTCCATCTTCTTCCTCCAGGGTTTGATTGATCTGCTTACGCGCGAAAACCATTGCGGCTCTTGCGACAGCACCGCTACACTAGCAACTATATGGCTGTTACAACATTGCAGAACTCATCGTATGCGGCGGCAAAGCCTGCATTCGCTGACCGGTTCGAGGTCGCAGGATGCCGTCTTGGGTCAGTTTGGCGGCGTCGGAGCGTTGGGGAGGCAATCACTGGTGTCGCCCGGAGGGGGAATGGATACGTGCCGGCATGAAGGCCCTACGCCGGGGCCTCAAGAACTGATCGATGACGCCCGCCGCCTGTGCGAGGAGCGCAATCAACGCTTTACACCTTCCAGACAGCAGGTCTTCGAGATCATCGCTCGAGCGGACGGTCCAGTCACCGCCTACGAAATCCTCGACAGCCTGCTAGGGAGTGGGATCGAGGCCGCCCCACCGACCGTCTATCGGGCCTTGGAGTTTCTTCAGCACCAGAGCCTGGTGCACCGCCTCGAGACGTTGAATGCTTTCGTCGCCTGTGAGCAACCCAGGGTTCATCACAGTTGTCAGTTCCTCATCTGTACGGCATGTGGTACCACGTCGGAGATTGATGCCAATGGCGTGATGTCACGACTCTCAAGCGCGGCGCGTGTGGTGGGATTCACCATCAACGAAGCCATGGTTGAGCTGAAGGGACTGTGCGCGCGCTGTCGCACTGCCTTGCTAAACTTCACGTCGCGGGGTGTGACCCGGCGCCCGACGTCCTGAGGCCGCATCGCTGACTAGGCTAGGCGTGAGCGCTCTAGGCGCTGAAAAGGCGTAGGACTGGGCGAGGAATGGGGCTTGCCGACATACTGCAAGTCAGGCGGGCAAGGAGGGATCAACCCGGGAGCGTTCGTGCCGCCAGCGCCGGGCGCGCACTCGCTCGGCGAAAATCGGCAGATCCCGTGACAGACTCTCGAGCACGGACTCACGGTCGATGTCTCGCGTCACGAAGGTCATGCGCGTGCAGCGCTCGGCAGCGTTCCACGCGGGCAGTTGCACGGGGGGTTGAAAAACATGCTGAACACCTTGGATGATCACGGGGCCAGTTGACTCCACCACATCCAGAGCCCCTCTCACCCGGTAGATCACGTCGGCATTGAGTTTGAGTCCGGCGTCCAGCCAGGACTGGAACACCGGCCACTCCAAGGGCTCATTCAATTGTATGGAGAAGGCGTGCAGATCGCCCTCCAGATCGCCGCTTTCCGTATAGGCCTCGCAACCCAGCCACCGACCCAAGGCCCCTCCGCTCGCAAGAATGTCGTGGTAACCGCAATCCTGCCAGGTGTCTCCCGGAAGGTCGGTGGAGATGGCAGTGGTAGGATTCAGACGCCGCAGTCGTGTGGTCAACACCTTCAAACTGGCGGGAGCGACGTTCGCTGCGCCAGTGATTACGATGTGATCTGCCATCACAACCTGTTTGAACTGGTGCGTTTGCTTCGCCAGCTCGGTGTCCGTCACGTCCGCCTTGACCACGCAGACCACCGTGCCAAGCCGGTAGTACTGTGTAACGAGCGCATTGTTCAGGAGTGTCTGGATGACCGGGGCAGGATCGGCATCGTGAGCCGTTTCGATCACGATTCGCCCCAAGCTGGATCTGGACTCCTCGCTGCGCAGCGCATAGAAGCGTCGTAGCGCGTCCACCAAGCCTGAGCGTCCTACGCAACATAGACAACCCACGGCGTGCGGCACCATCTGGCCCAAGATGAGTTCCCGCCAGTCACCTTTCGCGTCAGTCGCGCCTTTCTCGTTCTGGATCACGCCCCACGGTCCGCGAGAAAGATCCCGGACAATTCGATTCAGTACGGACGTCTTGCCACTGCCCCGGGCGCCAAGCAGGATGGTGACCGGCATACGTCCCGCACCCAAATCGGGTTCAAACTCCACCATGGATCTCACTCCAAACAATTCGAACACTTACCTTGGTTTGACAGCGAAGAGAGTGCTCGAGGCGAGAAATAATAGATGCCATAATGTAGCATATGTGAATTGTGTGGCAAGAAAACGAGGCCACGAGTTTCTTGATGAAGTCGATCGCGGCATTGGCGCAGGGAATCATCGCAGTCGTGCTGCTGTGCGCAAGCGATAGCGCTCTGGCGCGCAGTGACACCTATCGGACTCTGACCTGGAAGGACCTCGCCCCACCAGTCCATGGCGAGGAAGTCTTCGACAAACTGACCAAGAGTCAGTTGGAGCGCTTGGGTGACGTGGCGTTTTTTCGTGACCTCAGGGCCAGAGGCGAAAAACTCGCTCCGGTGGAGCGCAAGGAAGAACGCGAGATCGTACAAAAGCTGAGGGCTGAAGGCGTCGATGTCGAAGGACTGATGCGCAAACGCCGCGAGGTGATGGCACGACGGGAGGCTCGCACCAGAAGTGCCAATCCGCTCGTCGTGAACCAGGCGGTGCGAATGCCCGGCTACCTCTTGCCGCTGGAGTTCAAAGGACAGGCGGTGACGCACTTTCTGCTCGTTCCCTGGGTGGGTGCCTGCATACATACCCCCCCTCCGCCGCCGAATCAGATCGTCTTTGTCTCAGTTGAGCGGCCCTATCCTGTTGATAGTCCGTATACGCCCGTCTGGGTGAAAGGAAGGCTTGTTTCTTCCGCGGGTAAGCACATGCTGAGTTTCGTGGACGGACAGGCCAGCATTGAGGTCGTTTACTCGCTCACGTCAGCACAGGTGGAGCCTTACGATACGGACAGGCAAGGGAACTGAGCGCATCAAGCGCCGAGCCTCATCGCAGTGTGATCGATTCGACGTCTGTACCCGGCGGCATTGCGCGTCCGATACATACCGCCGATGGGTAGCCGAGGGCGCGCAATTCGGCAACTGTGGCTTCAGCTTGTCCGGCAGGAATCCCGGCGAGCAGGCCGCCCGCGGTTTGTGGATCGAAGATCAGCGGATAGTGCGGATGCCTTACCGCAGCCTCTTGATTACGCAGGGCACGCCGCAATCGCACGTTGGCCGGTTGGAGCGAACTGAGGATGCCGGCAGCGGCGGTCTCCACCGCACCGTCGAGCACCGGCAAGACATTGAGATCGATCTCGGCGTCGACGCCAGCGGCGCGGGTCATTTCGACCAGATGGCCGAGCAGGCCGAACCCGGTCACGTCGGTGCAGGCGGCGGCGCCATGGGCGCGCAACGCGCTAGCGGCGGCGCGGTTGCTGATCTGCATCGACACCAAGGCGGCGTCGATCCAGCGCCCGCGTGCCTGAAGCCGCGCATGGGCGGCGAACAGGGTGCCGGTACCGAGGGGTTTGGTGAGGATTAGGGCGTCGCCGGGACGCAGTCCGCCCTTGGTCATCACCGCATCCAATGGCTCGTCGATCAGGCCGTTGATGGCGAAGCCCAGTGCCAGCTCCTGACCTTCGCCGGTGTGGCCGCCGACCAGTGCGCACCCGGCGGCGTTGAGCACGTCGACGGCACCGCTCATCATCTGAAAGAGCGTGTCCTCGACTTTCGATTCCAGTCCGGGCGGTACGGTGGCGATGGCGGTGGCGGTGTGTGCGTCGCCACCCATGGCGAAGATGTCGCCGAGTGCGTGATTGGCGGCGATGCGGCCGAAGATATAGGGGTCGTCGACAAAAGCGCGGAAGAAATCGACAGTCTGCACCAGCGCCTTGCCCGCGGGAACGCGCACCACGGCGGCGTCATCCGGTGCGTGAAGACCGATCACCACTTCCGGGAGATCGATGGGTTGTATGCGACCCAGTGCGCGGGACAGCACGGTGGCGCCAACCTTTGCACCACAGCCGCCGCAGCGCATGGCCAGAGCGGAGATGGCCTGGGTCTGCTCTTCCGGTGCGAGCGCCACCGCGGGCACGCGGCTGTCGGAAGACGGGGGCATCGGTTCGGGAAACTCGGACAGCTTGCGCATGAAACGCCGGTCGACCCGATCCTTCCATCGCCAGACCCAGTCGCCGCGGGCGTAGACCACGCGGCCACGTGAGGCAACGGCGTGCTTGTCTCCTGTGCTGATCAGAGCCAGCCAGCGCATCTGAGGGCGATAGCGGCGCAAAGTCTCGCCGGCCAAGAGGCGATGCAGGTTGTGCGCCAGCGGAGCGCCCATACGCACGGCAAACACACCGGCCTTCTCCAGCGGTCGTGCGGTGAACGCCGCGCAATCGCCAGCAGCGAAAATGGCGGGATCGGTCTCCGTTTGCAGCGTGTCGCGTACTTTGATGAATCCCGCCGCATCCAAGGCCAGACCGGTATCCCGTAACCATGCCGCACCGCCAGCCTGTGTCACCCAAAGCACTTCATCGACATCGATGAACTCTCCCGATGCAATCTGCAGCGTGCGCTCGCGCACCTGTGTCACTGTCGCGTTCAGGTGTACTCGTACACCGCGCTCTGTGAGGGTGCGCATGAATGCCGCACGCACCGCCGCATTGTGCGTAGCCAGGAGGGTCGCCGAGGCCGAGCAGAGGTGAAACCTCAACTCGTCGGGCCGTCGGCCCATGGCGCGCAGTTCACGGCTCAAGCGGTATTGCATGGCCAGAGTCATCTCGACCCCACCGGCGCCACCACCGACGATGGCGATCGTGGTAGGACCGGCGTGGGCGCGCACGCGCGTCAGCAATGCCAACCAGCGTTCATTGAACTGGCGGATCGGCTTCACCGGCACACTGTAGTGCGCGGCGCCAGGGACTTCGTCCAGCTGAGGGGTCGATCCGATGTTGACGGAGAGCGCGTCGTAGGGCACCGGCGGGCGGTGGCGGCAAAGCACCTGTTGCGCAGCGCGATCAATGCCGATCACCTCGTCGTGGAAGTAGCGCGCGCCGGCGAATTCCGCCAGCCGGCGCAGATCGATGTGGACTTCGTCGTGGGTGTAGTGGCCGGCGATGTAGCCCGGCAGCATGCCCGAATAGGGGGTGTCGGTATCGGTACAGATCAGCGTCAGTCGCACACCGGGCGCACGGTGCATGGCGAACATACGCAAGGCCACCGCGTGGCTGTGACCTCCGCCAATCAGTACGATATCGCGCAGCGCAGGCGCATTCGAAGACTGCATCAGTATCCCTTCGCCAGATCGGCGACCAATTGCCGGACTGCCCTGCGCTCGGCGGCGGGGGCAAACAGGCCGGCACGCTGCTCACACTGGGAGCGCAGCCGGGCGAGCAGACCGGCATGCGGATCGCGCGGGCCAGTCGTTTCGGCCGCGTCCGTCGAGCGAGATCTCAGCTCGTGTGCGCATTCGACCATACGCGCCGCCACTGTGGCCGCGTCGTTCCATTCGAAGTACCCGTCGTAGTGCGCCCCAAGCATGCCGACATTGCCATCGACGCGCGAGGCCAGCACTGGCGTGCCGCTGGTTACCGCCTCCATGATCACGTGGGCGCCGCCTTCCATACGGCTGGGATGCACCAGGAGGTGTGCGCGTTGGATCCGCCGGCGTGTGGCGTCGTGGGACAGGCCGCCAAGCCAACGGTAGTTTGGTGCATCACGCATCGCTTGCCGCGCGGCCTCGCCAAGTGCCGGGTCGAGTGCAACGCCGATATGGTCTATTCGAATTTGAGCATGGTCGGCCAGAAGCCGCGCGGCGGCAAACAGCGTCTGCGGAGACTTTTCTTCACGCAGATGCCCGACCGTGACAACGCGCAGTGGAAGCAGTGGTTTCGCCATCGGCGCGCGCGTGGGGGTTGACTGAAAGATCACCCGAGCCTTGCGACGCGCTGCATCCGGCAGGGCATCAGGGCCGCGTTCCTGAAGTACGACCAGCGTGTGCGCCAGCACCAGAGAGCGCTGCGCTGAAGTGTCGTGGCCGATGTCGCGATAGAGATCCGTTCCAGTCAGCACCACACCCAGGCCGCGTTCCCCGTGGACTTCGTGCCAACGGGCAATCGAGGTCGCCGCGCGACGGGCGTGCAGTGCGATCATGACGCGGTCAGCTTGGGCGTCGTCGGCAGCCAGGTCCGCATCGGGCCACTCCTTGCACAATCGCACGTCCATCATCGGAGCCAGAAAGCCTGCCCAGCGCTTGGCCGTCTGCCAATTGCCGTTATTGGCATCGGCCAGCGCAGGCGTGACAATAACGACCCGGATCTTCTTTTCAGGTTCATCGGGCATTCGTGTTGATCAGTCGACAGTCATGAGCCCCTCTCCCGGCGGGAGAGGGAAGTTGTGCGCCTTGCCACTGGTGACACACGATCGATACGAAAATATGATGCACCTCTTTTCAGGGTGTCGTGACATGGCCATGAATTTTGCACCGGCTCAAGCCATCCGCCACGCCGACGCAGCGGCGCTGGCGGTGGGTCTGTCCGCCGCCCGGCGCAGGACCTTGGCGTTGTTGGCCGCCTATGCTGACGCACTCGGCCCTGATCTGAGCGTGCCCTATCGTCGCGAACTGAATCCGCCGCGCTGGGAAGCGGGGCATGTCACCTGGTTCCAGGACTACTGGATCGCGCGCAACCGGCAGCGTGCACGGGGACTTGCAGCCGACCCGGAGCACGAGCGCCCACCGGGACGCCTTGCCACCGCTGATGCGTGGTACGACTCCAGCCACGTCGCACACACCACCCGCTGGGCGTTGCCCCTTCCGGACCTCACTGCGACGCGCACATACATGTCCGCCAGTCTCGACGAATCCTTGAGTTTGCTGGCGAAGGATGCCGCGCTCGGTCAAGATCTCTACTTCTATAAGCTGGCGCTGCTGCACGAGGACATGCACACCGAAGCTGGCGTCTATATGGCGCAGGCGCTGGATATCCCGCTGCCGCCAGGTATCTGCGCTGACGCGCGGATTTGGCCGCCGGCGCCGGAGATTGTCCTTGGCGCGTGCCGTTGGCGGCTGGGCTGGAGCGGACCCGGTTTTGCCTTCGACAATGAAGTGCCCACGCAAGAAGTGGAACTGTCTGCCTACTCCATCGACGCGGGGCCGGTTACCTGGCGCCGCTTCCTGCCCGCTGTTGAGGCAGGCGCCGTGGCTCCGCCTGCGCAGGTGCGGCGTAGCGAAGGCGGCTGGCAGGCGCGCGAATTCGGACAATGGCGGCCGCTGGCCCTCGACCATGCCGCCGTGCATATAAGTTGGATTCAGGCGCAGGAATGGTGTGTGTGGGCGGGCCGGCGTTTGCCTAGCGAGGCGGAGTGGGAATGCGCCGCACTTAGTGCCCCGGCTTTTGTGTGGGGCGACGTCTGGGAATGGACCAGCAGCCGCTTCGCGCCTTTTCCGGGATTCGTCGCTCACCCTTACCGTGACTATTCGAGATTCGGTTTCGAGGCCTTGACCTACGTGCTCAAGGGTGCCAGTCGCGCCACCGATCCGCGCATGGCGCATCCGCGCTATAGAAACTTTTTTGCGCCTGAGCGCTGTGACATTCACGCCGGGTTCCGCAGCTGCGCCCCCTGACGACTCACGCATGGGCCGCGAACACGGCGAACCAGTGGTGTGCGTCGGTCCAGTGCTGTACACGATCAAAGCCGGCTTGACGCAGCAACGCGCCGAACTCCTCGATGTGCCATTTGTATGAGTTCTCGGTGTGGATGCGTTCGCCCTCGGCAAACACGCGTGTGCCTTCAGGCCAAGTGACGCGAACCTGGCGAACCGCTTCCAGGTGCATCTCGATGCGCGAGACCTCGGCGTTGAAAAACGCGACGTGCCGCCAGTCGCATAGAGAAAAGTCCGCTCCCGTGAGACGATTGACGTGTCGCAACAGGTTGCGGTTGAACGCCGCCGTGACTTGCAGCGGATCGTCGTAGGCCGCTTCCAGTATCGGCACGGGCTTGACAAGGTCGACACCTATCAGCAACGCACCGCCTTGGCTCGCGGCACACAAGTTCCGCAGAAATTTGAGCGCCTCATCGGGCGTGAAATTGCCGATGCTCGACCCCGGATAGAACATCAGCCGCGGACCCTCTCCGATTTCCGCCGGCAGGTCCAGCGCGGTCGAGAAGTCGCAGCCGATGCCCAGCAGTTCCACCCCGGGATGTTCGATCCGCAGCCGGTCCAGAGAGGCACGCAAAACGTCCACTGCAATGTCGACGGCCACATAGCGTCGCACGGAAAACGCCTCGAACAGCGACGCCGCCTTCTCGCAAGTGGCAGCGCCCAGATCAACCATCACGTCAACCGGCGCCAGATCCTTCGCCATGGCGGCGAGATGGGCGCGTAAGATCGCTGCTTCCGTGCGTGTCGGGTAGTACTCGGGTAGTTCGGTGATGGCAGCGAATAGCCGCGAACCGAGTGCATCGTAGAGATACTTCGGTGACACCGCCGCCGCCGGCGCGCTAAGGCCCTTCAAGAGTTCCGTGCACACGGTCGCTGGCGTGGCGGACGTCCTTTTCAGCAGGCGCGGTGGAGGAGGGTGTGACGCTGTCAAGGGTTGGTCTCGTGTCTGAGCAAACTCACGCTTGGGCTACGGAACTTTTAGATCCCCGCACAACCACCCGAATGCAAGGCACGATCGATCCAGTTTCGATCGAATGTGCCGTCGGCTATGGCCGTGAGCTGGATGGCCTCGCGGTCACGCAACGTCTGCGCGTCCTTGAGCACGGCCTGCGCGTCGGCGAGTGGGACCGCAACGACGCCGTCGGAATCGCCAACGATGAGGTCACCGGGGTGCACCACCATGCCGCCGATGCTGACCGGCACGTTGATTTCTCCAGGGCCCACTCGTGAAGGCCCGCGTGGCGTGGACGCGCGCGCATAGACAGGCATGTCGGCGGCGCTGATGTAATCCAGATCGCGGATAGCGCCGTCGACCACGAATCCGGCAACCCCGCGCCACAAGGCCCAGCGCGACATGAGCTCCCCGACCACGGCTTGATCGGTGAAGCCACCCACGTCCACCACGATGACATCGCTGCGGCGCGCCATATCGACGGCTTTCTGTACCAGGAGGTTGTCCCCGGGAGCCGCCCTGACGGTGAGTGCCGGACCGCACAAAGTTCCGCGCGAACGGTGCCAGGGGCGAATGGCGCCACTGGCCGCT
>Ga0194131_10009573_pt1 | contig 12191 bp, 14 predicted proteins | sample TA2KigO120mmetaG_FD_148631 | JGI IMG/M metagenome (GOLD analysis project Ga0194131, IMG submission 148631) | Freshwater microbial communities from Lake Tanganyika, Tanzania - TA2015053 Kigoma Offshore 120m | ecosystem: Environmental > Aquatic > Freshwater > Lake | place: Tanzania: Lake... | reverse complement strand
GAGGCGTTGAAATGAAGTTTCTTCCACAGATTACGCAGATGAACACAGAAATTGGTTCTCCGGTAAGGAGCAACGAGGTGGGCTTGTGGGTCGTCTGGAAAATCACCCATCTGCGATAATCTGCGGATAAATGCCCATGACCGTTCTCGACGCCATCATCCAATCGCTCAGCCGGTCCGGTGAATCCAACCGGGACGACCAAGTTGCGCCTGCGGTGATCCTGTGGCCGGACAAGGAGCGCCAGTGGGAGCCGGTGCTGCCGGTGTTGCGCGAGCGGTTGCCGCAACTGCTCACGCTGGGGCCGTATGCCGCCAACTGCAAGGCCGGGCCAGCCATTTGGCTCCGGTGCATGATTTCCCGCGCACTGCAGGAGGCTACCTGGCCGGAGAAGACCACGCCAATCCTCTACCTGCCCGGCGTAAACGGGTTAGTCCCCCACATTGACACTACCGTCGCCCCCCGCCCTCCGCTCCTCCATTAACCGCTCGAACTGCTGACGCCCGGCGGCGCTGTCATTGGGCGGCCACACTGACTTCTGCTCCCGTGAGGTTGAACCTACTTCTTAGATTGTTGAATTGTGAGATGTGACCCCGGCCGCACTGAGCCCAAACTTTGCGCGGCACGAAACAATTAGAAACAATTAACTCCGGTGGTGTGGGACGGGAACTTGATCTGTGCCCGCGGCCATCAGCGGGGGCGGTTGCAGAACGCCGTCCATCCATGAACCGGCGGCGGGCGCGCCGTCACGACTGCTTCCCCTCGCGCTTTAACCAACTGTAAAGGGTCTTGCGGGTCACGCGCAGATCGCGCGCGGCGGCGGCGAGATTGCCGCCGCAGGCTTCCACGGTGGCGCGAGCCCGCGCGCGGCGAGCGGGCAGCGGCTCGTGCTGCGGCACCGGAGCGGCGGGGGTCTGCAACGAGTCGGCCAGATGGAAATGGTCGCGCAGCCATTCGACGCGGAACCGTTCGCCCCGGCCCAGGATGAAGCAGCGTTCAACCGCGTTGCGTAACTCGCGAATGTTGCCCGGCCAGGGGTGCGACTGAAAGGCGGCCAGCACGGCGGGCGGCACTTCCGGCACGGGCGTGGCGTATTGCTGGCTGAAGGCGTGGGTCAGTTCGTGCTGTGTCCACCCCTGTTGAGCGCCGAGGATTACGCCGGGTCGAACCTGGAGGACTGGCTCCGCAACGGATTCTTCGATCAGCACAGCAAGCTGTTCCATCATCGCCCGTTCATGGAAGCCGACCTGTCTGCGTGCGGCGCACAGGCAGGGGTGCTCCGCAAGCGCCCCAACGTCAAGTGGGGCAAAGACCGTGGCAAAAACCCGCCCATGCCTGCCGGCAGGCATGGGCGGCTCCCCCTGTGTGGCGAGGAGCGCGACAACCACCGGCATTTGACACTGGCGGAGAAACGCGCCGCGAGAAGGGAGTGAATGATTGGCCACGAAGAGCCGCAAAAGGGGCGCGGGATTCATCGCGCTTCGGCCTGCGTCGTCCCGGCGGCGAAGCGGACTAAAGTCCGCGCTCCAGCCGTCATTTTTGCGTGTTTTGAGCTTTCTTGCGGCCATTCAGTGCGTTGCAAGTGGCTCGAATTGCCGTTGATAACGGGTGTCTGAACTTGACTTTATATTTCTCGTCTTAATATAAAGTTTTGTATGTTTGATCGTTGGTATGCCGGAACCTTGCAGGATAAGCTCACGCGTCCCTATGTCCACTTGGTGTTCGGGGCGCGGCAGACGGGGAAGTCCACGCTGCTCCGGGCCTTGCTGCCGTCGGAGACCCTCGTGGTGGACTTTTCCGATCCCAAAGAGCGGACGCGGCACTTGGCGGACCCGGGGGCGTTTGTGGAGGTCTGCCGCAAATTGCCGTCGGACAAGCAGGGGCAGTTTGTCTTCGTGGACGAGGCGCAGGCGGTGCCGACGATCTTCGATGGCGTGCAGCACCTGTATGATCGCGACAAGACGCGCTGGCGGTTTGTGCTGTGCGGCAGTTCGGCGCGCAAGCTGAGGCGCATCGGGGCCAATCTACTGCCGGGGCGGAGCTTTTACCATCGTCTGCTGCCGCTGACGCTGGCGGAGCACCCGGCGAATCACCCGCCGATTCCTTACGCCGTGTCGCCGTTGCCGTTTCCGTGGGTCGAGGGTCAGGCGCACGAGAATCCGTTTCCCGCGGAAGATCTGTTGACTCGCCTGGCTTATGGCGACTTGCCCGGCGTGGTGGCGGCGTCGGCCGCCGACCGGGCGGAACTGCTGCGGTCGTTTGCGTTTGTGCATCTGGAGGAGGAAATCCGGCGCGAGGCGTTGGTGAAGGATTGGGGTGCGTTTGTGCGCTTCATGCAACTGGCCGCGGCGGAGTCGGGGCAGATTCTGAACTTCGCCAGCATCTCGCAGGAGAGCGGCGTGTCGCAACCGACGGTCAAGAGCTACTACCAGTTGCTGGAGGACATGTTTGTCGGGTTCCGGGTCAACGCCTTCTCGCGCAGCCCGCGCAAGGCGCTGCTCTCGACGCCCAAGTTTCTGTTCTTCGATCTGGGCGTGCGCCACGCGGCTGGGGATTTGGTGGCCAGCCCGGAGGTGGTGAAGGTGAATCCGGGATCGTTCTTCGAGCAGTGGGTGGGGATCGAGCTTTGGAAACGGCTTCAATACCTCAGCGAGGGCAAGCTGTTCCATTTGCGCACGAAGGATGGAGCCGAAGTGGATTTCATCATTGAGCAGGGCGGCACGCTCACGCCCATCGAGGTAAAGTGGAGCGAGAGGCCGACGGTCCAGGATGCGCGGCACTTGCTGACGTTTCTCGGCGAACACCCGAAGCAGGCCAAGCACGGCTACATCGTCTGCCGCTGCTCGGCCCCATTGCACCTTCACGATCAGATCACGGCGCTGCCGTGGTTTTGCCTATGAAGAAAATGAGCCCGCCACAAAGTGGCACAAGAAGCGCAAAAAGGGAAAGAACCAGTTTCTTCCTTTTGTGCCTTCTTGCGGCTATCCCTCCCCTATGACCATTCTTGAGGCGCTCATCCAATCGCTCAGCCGAGCCGGTGAATACAACCGGGACGACCAGGTTCCGCCTGCGGTGATCCTGTGGCCGGACAAGGAGCGCCAGTAGGAGCCGGTGCTGCTGGTGTTGCGCGAGCGGTTGCCGCACCTGCTCACGATGTGGCCGTATGCCGTCAACGGCAAAACCGGCCCGGCGATCTGGCTTCGTTGCATGATCTACCAAAGTGGTGCAAACGTCCCGGTTGCTTTTCAACAGGCGCGCAGGCCAGAGTCTTGCACCACAAGTAGTGCAACCGTCCCGGTTGCTGCCCAAGGCAAGCCGGAGGCTTTCACCACTTTTGGGCGGATTCTCCAGGAAACGGTCTATTTCAATCCCTACGAACCCATCGAAATCACCGAGCGCAACTTACCGCATTGGCGCCAGCCCAATGTCACATATTTCGTCACATTCCGCTTAGCCGATGCCTTGCCTGCGGAGAAGCTGACGGCGCTCAAAACGGAACGGGAAACATGGCTGAAGTCTCACCCGGAACCCCACAGTGCCCCGCCGATCAGGAGGAATACCACCGTCTCTTTTCCGAGTGCATCCAAGACTGGCTGGACGCCGGGTCCGGCTCCTTTCTGCTTCGCGATGAGCGCGTCGGGAGAATCGTTGCCGGCGGCCTCCAGCACTTCGATGGGCAGCGTTACACTCTTGGCTCATGGGTGGTGATGTCCAATCACGTGCATGCGGTGGTCACCCCAAAGGAAGAATGATCGCTCGATCAGGTTCTGCATTCGTGGAAGTCCTTCACGGCTCACGCGATCAACGAGCTGCTCCACCGTTCTGGTCCGGTTTGGCAGCACGAAGGCTACGATCACATCGTGCGCCATCCAAGGGCCCTGTGGAAAATCGAGGATTACATCGCTGCCAACCCCCGCAGAGCGGGGATTCAGACGAAGTTCATTCATTCGCGACTGCCTGAACAAGGTGGTGCAACCGTTCCGGGTGCCACGGCTGCCGCAGCAAGCAAGCCAGAGGCTTGCACCACTTTGGCTGACCTGGCCAAGGGCACAGCCATCTTGTTCGCGGATGGATTGCGGTTCGATCTGGCCCAGAAGCTGAAGACCAAGCTCGCGGAGAAGGGATTGCAGTTGGAGTTGAGTTGGCGCTGGACGGCGCTGCCGACCGTGACCCCTACAGCAAAGCCCGCCGCCTCGCCCATCTCGGAATTGTTTACGGGCGACGAGGGCTGCGAGGAGTTCCGGCCCCGGATCAAGGACGGCGGCAAAGACCTGACCAGCGACCGGTTCAAGCAACTCCTGGAGGAACGCGGCTGCCAGGTGCTCAGTGACAAGAAGCTGGGCCAGCCGGACGGCGTGGAGAAGTTCGTGGTCACGCCGGAACTCCAGAGCGAGGACAGCATCGGCTCCGATCCACTGCCGCCCGGCCAAATCTGGACGATCAGCCCGGGCGGGTTGGACGAGAACGCCGGGCTTTACCGGATCGAGGTCACGGAAGGACCGGGGTCCGGCGTGAAGATTCTGAACCGGCCAGCTCCGGCACCGTTCTCGGAGAGCGAGCGCTACGCCGGACAGAACTTGTATTCGCGGGCCAAGCAGTTGACCGGCGAGCCTTGAATGACGCGCGTGCCGGCGTTTTTGAACGCGCGCGCGATGGCGGTCGAATGCTGCCGGTAGGTCGCGCCGATCCGATCTTCATACGCGCGGTATTCGTGGTCGTTCATGCCGTAACAGGTCGTGGCGATGGTGGGTTTGAAACGCAGGCAATCGTTGGTCATGCGGGCCAGGAACCCGGGCGCGCGTCAATCCGGCCGACGACCGCTTCCTCAGTCCCGACGACATGCCCGAGGCGATCGCGAGTTCGCGAGTTACTGCCGTGAAACCGGTCAGGCGGTTCCAGGCCATCCGGGAGCGGCCATCCGCTGCGCGTTGGAAAGCCTGGCCCTGCTATATCGCCGACGGCTCGATGAACTCGAGCGGTTGACCGGCCGAAAAATTGAGCGCCTCCACATTGTCGGCGGCGGGAGCCGGAACGGGTTGCTCAATCAATTCACAGCCAATGCCTGTCAGGTGCCCGTGCTGGCGGGACCGGCCGAGGCCACGGCGGCCGGGAACATTCTCATCCAGGCCATCGCCCTCGGACACCTGGCGTCACTCGAGGCAGCGCGCCAAATCGTCAAACGGTCCTTTCCCGTTCGCGTGTTCGAGCCTCTCGAAACGGACCAATGGATGGCGGTGAACGCGCGGTTCGAATCGCTGACGCGCGCCTGATTTAATCTTGGCCTTTGCCGGCCTCGCGCTAAAAATCGCGCATGCCATCCACTCGCGTCTCATCCGCTCGCTTCTTTCTTGCGGCTGCGCTGGCGCTGTCCATCGGCTGGGGCATTCGAGGAAACTTTGGCCACGAATTCGGCGCCATGATTCCCGGAGCGCTAACGGCTCTAACCGTGGTGATCCTGTCGAATCGCGCGGATTGGTGGCCTCGGGCCGGATGGTTTTCTTTCTTTGGCGCGCTCGGATGGTCCTTCGGAGGCAGCATTTCCTACATGCAAGTGATTGGCTACACGCACTCGGGCCATTCGGGCTCGGTGCTCTACGGATTTGCCGGGTTGTTTGTCATCGGATTTCTCTGGGCGGCCATGGGAGGCGCAGGCACGGCCCTGCCCGCCGTTCTGAATCGCGAGGCGCTCGCTGAATTCTTTCCGCCGTTGCTCGCGGTCTTCGCCGCCTGGCTGCTCCAGGATGTCTTCGAATCCTGGGTCGTTTCCATCGATTCCGATTTCCGCCAGCAAAGCCCGTTCTACTGGTACGACACCGATTGGCTGGCCGCGCTTACGGCCATTGTCGCCGTGTTGCTGTTGGCCGGCTTGCGCCGCCGATGGGACCGGGCCAGCTCGCTGATACTCTGGATGGCCCTGGGCTGGTGGACCGGTTTTGTCCTGTTCGTGCTCGTCCTGGGCTGGAGAATGACGCCGCCTCGAGGCGACAATTGGGCCGGGTGCACCGGGATGGTGGTGGGCATGATTCTTTATTTCGCGCGCCAGGGCTGGCGGCCGCTCGTCTTTGCCACGTTGACCAGCGGATTCGTCGGCGGATTCGGATTTGCCACGGCCACGCTTTTCAAGCTCATCGAAGTGAAGTCAGGTCTGCAAACGAACTGGCACAGTGTCCTCGAGCAAACGTATGGCTTCATCAATGGCCTGGGCGTTGCCCTGACATTTTGGTTCCTCAAAAGCAGGACGCCACGGCTCGAGGAGGAATGCACGCCCGGTTGGACGCAAGATTTCTCGGTCATTTTCGCGCTCTTCGGCATTACCTGGCTGAACCTGCAAAAGAATCCCGAGGCCTGGGTCAAAGCCAAGTCCATGACCAACCCGCTCTGGGTTCTTCCTCCGATCGCGTGGTTCAACCTGGCCTACGCCGCTGCGGTCGCTCTGGCGGTTTTTTTGTTGGTGTGTCATCGGCGCCGTCCTTTGCCCTGGCTGCCGGCAACGGCGCTGGGCAAGGCACAACTGCTCCTGGTGGCTTTGCTCTGGTGCATGGTCATCGGCAACTTCGAACGCGCGCTCGTGTCCTTCGCGCCTCAAAGGCTGATCACGGAAGGGGTGATCTTCCTGAATGCGCTGCTCCTTTCGGCAGTGGCGCTCAGCGCGGGAAGTTCCGCCGGCACCCGACCCGACATCATCCCGGCCGACTTCGGCCATCTGTGGAAAAAGGCGGCTGCAATCGGACTCGTCTTCACGGTTCTCACTGTGCTCGCGGATTGGGGAATTGTGCGCGCGATTTACGGAGATCAATTCGCCGGACACGCGGGCAAACACATCCGGTTCGGTCCGAACGCGACGGCCACAACGGCTCAGCCGAAGCCGGGGCAACCGCATCCCTGACCAGCGGTTGAAACCGAGACTTATTTCTGGCCAGGCCCGACTTGATTGAAGCGGGTCAATCTCCGAAGAGCTTTTTCAATTGATCCCGGGCCTTGGCTTCGCGCGGGTCGGCGCCTTGTCCGACAAATTCCCGCCGGGCCATTTCGCACCATTCGCAGAAGTTGGCCATGTGTTTCTCGGCCACGGGTTCCGCCCGCCGATCCCGGCATTGGTGGGCCACTTTGGGATCGTAGCTGACGCAATTGAGGCAGACCTTGAGGTCCGATCCGCAGCGATGGCACGAATCGTTTCGGCCCGGCTGGCCGGACAGGGTCCATTCCCAGCCGCATTTCCAGCAATGACGTGTCATGGCGCGGAGTTTAGCACGGACGGATGCGAAGTTGAGTCAAATCAGGTCATTCGCGGCCAGCGGCGGCGATGAACGCTTTCAACGCCACCATCAATTGCTCGAATCCAGGCAGATCGACCTGTTGCGCTCCGTCGCTCCAGGCTTCGGCCGGGTTGGGATGGACCTCGATGAGCAAGTCATCTGCGCCGATGGCCACGGCGCCTTTGCACATCGAGACGACGAGATCGGCGCGGCCCGAGCCCTGACTGGGGTCGATGACGATAGGGCAGTGCGATTCCTTTTTGATGATGGGGATGGTGGAAAGGTCGAGCGTGTTGGGCGTGTAGGTTTCGAACGTTCGAATGCCGCGTTCGCAAAAGAGCAGGTTGGGGTTGTCGTGGGCCAGGATGTATTCCCCTGGCAGCAGCCATTCTTCGATCTTCATGGACAAGCCGCGTTTGAGCAGGACCGGCTTTCCGGTTCGAGCGGCGGCAATCAGAAGCTGAAAGTTCTGGGCGTTGCGCGCGCCGATTTAAATGATGTCCGTGTATTCGGCCACAAGTTCGGCATGCGTTTCGGAGAGCAGTTCGGTAATGATGGCGAGGCCGGTTTCGCGGCGCGCTTTGGCCAGGAGCTTCAATCCCTTGGGACCCAGCCCTTGAAATTCGCAGGGGGAGGTTCGTGGCTTGAACGCTCCGCCACGCAGGACGGTGGCCCCGGCTTTTTGCACGGCTTCGGCTGTGGTCAGGAGTTGCGTTTCGCTCTCGACGGAACACGGCCCGGCCATGACGTGAAATTTGCGGCCCCCGATCACGGCGCCGTTGGGCAGGTTGATGGTGGAATTGGCCTTGTGGGCCTCGCGGCTAACCAGTTTATGGCGTTTCTGGACCGGCATCACCTTCTCCACTTGCGGCCAGACGGCAAGTGTTTCGAGGGTATGATGCGTCCGTTCGTCGCCGATGGCACCGATAACCGTCCGTTCGACCCCGCGCATGACATGGAGCCTAGTTTGCGGATTTCCTTGAGGACGGCCGCTTCGTCCTTTTTCGTGATGTTAGGTTTGAGGACAACGATCATATGTTCTTTCGGGGCATCGCGCCGCGTCTCAACAAAAAAGCCGCAGGCGACGACCTGCGGCTTTGGGCTGAGGGTGAGAGTTAACGCAGCCCGCAGCGCAGGTGAGACGTAAACGGGTCAGTCCCACACATTGACACTACCGTCGCCCCCGCCCTCCGGTCCTCCATTAACCGCTCGAACTGCTGACGCCGGGCGGCGCTGTCATTGGGCAGCCGCACTGACTTCTGCTCCCGTGAGGTTGAACCTACTTCTTAGATTGTTGAATTGTCAGATGTGACCCCGGCCGCATTGAGCCATTTCAATCACGAATTCCGCCGGCAGATGGGGCGCACCCCGCGCGCCTGCCGGGAGCACTATCGCCAGGCTCGGACCTGATAGCCGTTCCTGAACAAGATCCCGCCGCTCGCGGATGAGTTCGGGCACGTCGCGGTTACCGCGCGCAAGATGTGGCGGCGTTGCGGAAAGGCTTTGCCCAGCCCCCGCGCGATGCGATTCCCGCGCTTGTTGCGTCGCCGGGTTGTCGCTATCCTCGCCCCAGTTCATGATCTGGATCGCCCCATCCGAGAAAGCCACCGACAACGCCGCGCTGGAGAAGCGCCTCTGGGACAGTGCCGACCAGTTCCGCGCCAACTCCGGCCTCAAGGCTCAGGAATACTCCGGCCCGATCCTCGGCATCATCTTCCTCCGGTTCGCCGAAGTCCGCTTCGCCCAGCAACGGCTGAAGCTGGAGAAAGCCTCCGCCTCCTCCCGCCGTGGCAGCCGTGTGGATGAACCCGCCGCCTACCACGCCGAAGGCATCCTCTACCTCGCGCCCAATGCCCGCTTCGACTTCCTGCTCAACCTCCCCGAGGCGCAGAACATCGGCGCGAAGGTCAACGACGCCATGCGCGACATCGAGAAGCACAACCCGCAACCGATGGCCTTGCAAGAGTGAGCTGCGCAGAGTTTTCTTCGCCTGAACCTCCCCTACATGAACAAGAAGACCCTCAGCGAACGCGACATCTGCACCAAGTTCATCACCCCAGCCTTGGTGAAGGCCGGCTGGGACGTGCAGACGCAGATTCGTGAGGAAGTGAACCTGACCAAGGGCAAGGTGATCGTCTCCGGCAAGACCCACAAACGCGGCGAAGCCAAGCGCGCCGACTATCTCCTGCACTACAAGCCCAACCTCCCGCTCGCCATCATCGAGGCCAAGGACAACAACCACACCATCGCCGCCGGGATGCAGCAGGGGCTCGGCTATGCGGACATCCTCAAGGATGTCCCTTTCGTGTTCAGTTCCAACGGCGATGGCTTCCTGTTTCACGACCGCACGGTGAAGTCCGGCCCGGTCGAAAAGGAACTCACCCTCGATCAATTCCCCTCGCCCGAAGCCCTCTGGCAGCGCTATTGCCAGTGGAAGGAATTGGACTCGCCGCAGGCCACGGTGGCCGCGCAGGACTACTACCCCAGTCCCGATAACAAATCGCCCCGCTACTACCAGCTCACCGCCATCAACCGCACCATTGAAGCCATCGCCAAGGGCCGCGACCGCATCCTGCTCGTCATGGCCACCGGCACCGGCAAAACCTTCGTCGCCTTCCAGATCATCTGGCGGCTGTGGAAGGCCAAGGCCCGCAAGCGCATTCTGTTCCTCGCCGACCGCAACATCCTCGTGGATCAGGCCCGCACCAACGACTTCAAGCCCTTCGGCGCCGCCCTGACCAAGATCACCAACCGGCAGGTGGACAAATCCTACGAGATTTACCTCTCGCTCTATCAGGCCGTGAGCGGCACCGAGGAGGAGTACAACATCTACAAGCAATTCTCGCCCGACTTCTTCGATCTCATCGTGGTGGATGAATGTCACCGCGGCAGCGCGGCGGAAGATTCCGCCTGGCGCGAGATTCTCGAATACTTCTCCAGCGCCACCCAGATCGGCCTCACCGCCACGCCCAAGGAAACCAAGGACGTTTCCAACATGGATTACTTTGGCGACCCCCTCTTCACCTACTCGCTCAAGGAAGGCATCGAGGACGGCTTCCTCGCCCCGTTCAAGGTGGTGCGCGTGGACATTGACCGCGACGTGCTCGGCTGGCGGCCGGAAGCGGGCCAGCGCGACAAGCACGGCAACGTCATCGAGGACCGCATCTACAACCAGCGCGACATGGACCGCACCCTCGTGCTGGAAAAGCGCACCCAACTCGTCGCCCAACGCATCACGCAGTTCCTCAAAGCCACCGACCGCTTCGCCAAGACCATCGTGTTCTGCGAGGACATCGACCACGCCGAACGGATGCGCCAGGCGCTTGTGAACGAGAACGCGGACCTGATCGCCCAGGATTCCAAATACGTCATGCGCATCACCGGCGACAACGCCGAGGGCAAAGCTGAGCTCGACAACTTCATCCTGCCCGAGAAGCGTTATCCGGTCATCGTCACCACGTCCAAGCTGCTCAACACCGGCGTGGACGCCCAGACCTGCAAGCTCATCGTGCTCGACCAGCGCATCGAGTCCATGACGACCTTCAAGCAGATCATCGGACGCGGCACGCGCATCAACGAGGACTTCGGCAAGTTCTGGTTCACCATCATGGATTTCAAGAAGGCAACCGAACTCTTTGCCGACCCCGACTTCGACGGCCCGCCCATCCAGATTTACCAGCCCAAGCCCGGCGAGCCGGTGGAACCGCCCAACGACCGCCCGGAAGTCCTCGGTGATCCGCCCCCCGAGCCGCCGCCCGGCCAGGTGAAATACGTTGTGAACAACGTCGAGGTGATGGTCCTGCGCGAGCGCGTGCAATACTTCGACGAGGACGGCAAGCCCATCACCGAATCGCTCAAGGACTACACCCGCAAGGCCGTCCGCAAGAATTACGCCTCGCTGGATGCGTGGATGCACCTGTGGGGCGGCGCGGCGCGAAAGCGCGAGTTGATCACGGAACTGGCGCAACGCGGCATCTTCCTTGAAGCCCTGGCCGAGGAAGTGGGCCGGGACTACGACCCCTTCGATCTGGTGTGCCACGTCGCCTACGACCAGCCGGCGCTCACGCGCAAGGAGCGCGCCGCCAATGTCCGCAAGCGCAACTACTTCGCCAAATATGGCGAGCAGGCCCGCGCTGTCCTGAACGCCCTGCTCGACAAATACGCCGACGAAGGGGTGGATGCCGTGGAATCAATGGACATCCTTCGCGTCCAGCCGCTCAACCGCCTCGGCACACCCGTCGAACTCGTCCGCCACTTCGGCGGACGCGAGAAATACCTGCAAGCCGTGCGGGAACTCGAAACCCAACTCTACGCCGCCGCTTAGCCTGCAACCTTTCACCATGTCCCTCTCCACCACCGTTAAATCCATCCAGGACATCATGCGCAAGGATGTCGGCGTCGATGGCGACGCCCAGCGTATCTCCCAGCTCGGCTGGATGCTGTTCCTGAAAATCTTCGATGATCACGAAAGCGAACTCGAAGTGCTGCGCGACAATTACAAGTCCCCGCTGCCCTCGCGCCTGCGCTGGCGCAACTGGGCCGCCGACGCCGAAGGCATCACCGGCGACGAACTCACCGACTTCGTCAACAACGACCTGTTCCGCAATCTCAAGAACCTCTCCGCCGGCAACGGCCGCGCCGGCGTCCTGCGCGCCGCCTTCGAGGATGCCTACAACTACATGAAGTCCGGCACGCTCCTGCGGCAGGTCATCAACAAGATCAACGAAATCAACTTCAACTCCGCCCAGGACCGCCACCTGTTCGGCGACATCTACGAGCAACTGCTCCGCGATCTGCAAGGCGCGGGCAACGCCGGCGAATACTACACCCCCCGCGCCGTCACCCAGTTCATGGTGGACATGGTCAATCCCCGGCTCGGCGAGCGCCTCCTCGATCCCGCCTGCGGCACAGGCGGCTTCCTCACCTGCGCCATCGAAC
>Ga0194131_10009572_pt1 | contig 12192 bp, 12 predicted proteins | sample TA2KigO120mmetaG_FD_148631 | JGI IMG/M metagenome (GOLD analysis project Ga0194131, IMG submission 148631) | Freshwater microbial communities from Lake Tanganyika, Tanzania - TA2015053 Kigoma Offshore 120m | ecosystem: Environmental > Aquatic > Freshwater > Lake | place: Tanzania: Lake... | reverse complement strand
GACGTGGCGCGATTCCGAGGCAACGGCTATTTCGAGAAGGGCAACATAGGGATTGCCTTGCGCCTTATCCCGCGCAAGATACCGACCTTCGCGGAGCTGAACCTTCCCGAAACGCTCGACATGTTCACAAAAAAGCAGCAGGGCTTTTTCCTCGTAGTTGGGCCGATGGGTCACGGCAAGTCCACGACCCTCGCATCTATGATCGAGGTCATCAATGAGCATCGCGCGGAGCATATCATGACCATCGAGGACCCCATCGAGTACGTCTATGAGGAGAAGCTATCCATCATCGACCAGAGGGAAGTGCGACTCGACACCCGCGACTTCAAGAGCGCGCTTGTCTCGATGTTCCGCGAAGACGTCGATGTGGCTCTCATCGGCGAGATGCGCGATCAGGAAACAATCTCATCGGCGGTGACCGCGGCGGAAACGGGACACCTCATCTTTTCGACCCTTCATACGAACAACGCGGCGCAGACCGTGGATCGCATCATCGATATCTTTCCGCCCGGCCAACAGGAGCAAATACGGCTGCAGTTCGCGGGATGCCTCACGGGTATCTTCTCCCAGCGTCTCATCCCGAGAGTTTCGGGTGGGCTCGTACCGGCATATGAGCTCCTCATTGCGAACAATGCCGTCGCGAACCTTATCCGCGAGAAGAGGACGCATGAGATAAACACCGTCATCGAGACGGGGCTCGAGCAGGGGATGGTAGACATGAACCGCAGCCTGTCTGACTTAGTCCGGCGGGGAGAGATAACGTCCGAGCACGCCATTGCCTTCTCGCCGAACCCGCAGGGGATGGAGCGGCTTTTATGACACGAATACCACAAACGACGCCGTAATTTCTTTGTTCGTGGTATTCGTGCGTTGTTCGTGTGTATTCGTGTTACGTTATGCTTTTTAATTACAAAGCTGTCGACCCGTCAGGACGGCCGCTCGCCGGCTCGATAGACGCAATCAATGTGGAAGTCGCCATAGCGTCGCTTCAGCGCCGCGGCTTTTCCATAAGCGCCATTACGCCGCAAGGGCACGGCGGTATACTCAGCCGCAATATCAATTTCTTTCGGCGGGTGAAATCCAAGGACATTGTCATCCTCTCGCGTCAGGTCGCAACACTCTTCGAAGCGCAGGTTTCCGCGCTCCGCATCTTCAGGCTACTTGCTGCAGAGCTCGACCATCCGACGCTCAAGCAGACGATGCTCTCTATCGCGGACGACCTCCAAGGCGGGAGTTCCATCTCGAAGGCGCTGTCGAAACACCCCCATATTTTCGGGACGTTCTACGTGAGTATGGTCCGTTCAGGAGAAGAAGCGGGGAAGCTCGGCGAAATCTTCGGCTTCCTGGCCGACTATCTCGAGCGCACCTACGAGGTCACTTCGAAGGCAAAGAATGCGCTCATCTATCCAGTGTTCGTCATCATCACCTTCGTCGGCGTCATGGTGCTTATGCTCACCACCGTCATCCCGAGCGTGAGCCAAATACTCATACAGGCGCAGCAAGACGTCCCTATCTATACGAAAGCAATCCTCGGCATCAGCGACTTTTTCGTCCGGTTCGGTTGGTTCCTACTCATCCTCGCCATCGTCGGCGCCCTGTTCCTGTGGCGGTTCGGCAAGACACCGAACGGCAGGTATACCTTCAGCGAGATTAAGATAAAAGTACCGTATGTCGGCAACCTGTACCGCAAACTCTACCTCTCTCGCATCGCGGATAATATGCACACCATGCTCCTCTCGGCCATACCTATCATCAAGGCGCTTGAGATTACCGCGGAAGTGGTGGACAACGCGGTCTTCGAGTCTGCGCTTGCCGCAGCTGCCGACGGCGTCCGCGGCGGCTCGTCTATCGCCGACGCCTTCGCGCGCAGCCCCGTCATCCCCGGCATCATGGTTCAGATGATAAAAGTAGGCGAAGAGTCCGGCGAACTCGGCAATATCCTCGAAACGCTCGGCAGGTTCTACAGGAGGGAAGTGTCGAACGCCGTCGATACGCTCGTCTCACTCATCGAGCCCGCGCTCATCATCCTTCTCGGCGTCGGCGTCGCATTCCTTCTCGCGGCTGTGCTCATACCTATCTATTCGATCTCGGGAGTGACGTGATGCAATGCCGATTGCACGTTGTCTTTGGCATTCGGGACCCCGATGGTGCACTGTCGGCGCAGGATCCATCTTATCCACAGCCCGGTATAAATCCGCATGGTGAGAGAGTATAATTAAGTACCGCACGTTCTGGATAGGTATCGTGCCAAAAGCGCGGGTTCCCCTTGTCTTTAGAGGACATCGTCGGCAATAATCCGCAGTCGCCAAAGATTTTATGTACCGAGACACTGTTCTTCCGCATCAATTAAAGGCGCGGAGGACAAAAATGCCATCTTGCCGTGCAGGGTTCACTCTCATCGAGATTCTGGTCGTTGTCGCGATTATCGGAATGCTCGCCTCCATCGTCTTCGCAGGCCTTGGCGGAGTTCGTTCTAGAGGACGCATCGCGAGCGCCCAAAGCAGTCTGCGCAACTTTTATACAGGGCTTCTCCTCTGCTCCGATGCCGTAGTAGGCGATGCGGTGAATCTTCCTAAGTCCGACTCCCAGAATGGCGGAGGCGGCCCGATATGCGAAGATGCGTTAGTCACCAGCTCTGCCTACGTAAGCCTTCCGAATGGCTGGATGTATTGCGACGTTACCGCTACGGGCAATTGTGGCAATGACGCTTCAGGTTATTCTCCGCTCACCCTTATCGGAAAGGGTGATGGGAAGAAAGTTACCTGCACGGAGAAGGGGTGTGTTACGACCGATGATTCTGATTAGAATAAAGAGACTCGGTGGAGCCTGCCCGTGCGAGGGTCTTTCGTTATCCACATCTAGCTAGCGCAAGAATGCCCATTTTAGTGCATTATATATGGTAAAGGCTTAACTTAACTTTATCCGCACCACGTCAGAGGTAAAGGTATAATTAATACATATGCACAAATCGATTATCTCCGTCGGCAGAGCAAGAGAGGATGTGCGCAGAAGTGCAAAGTCGTCATTCGGCGCAGGCTTCACCCTCATCGAGTTGCTCGTTGTGGTCGCAATCATCGGCCTGCTTGCTTCTATCGTCTTTGCGAGCCTCGGGAGCGCGAGACGCAACGGCCGCATCGCAGCCGCGCAAGGCACCATGCGCAATATTACGACGTCTCTTATTCTCTGTTGGGACAATGATCCGAGTAAAACTACAGTACCAACCGAATCGCAGGATGGCGGAGGAGGGCAGGTCTGTGAGGATAAGTCAATCACTACGACCAAATATGGCGCCCTCCCTTCGGGGTGGGTGTTTTGCCTGGGCGGGCAGACTTGTGGAGCCGCCGATACTTCAACTAAGAATCCTATCAAACTTATTTCTAAATCTATAAGTGATAACAAGGAGATTACCTGCGATGAAGGCGGTTGTGTGACGAAAAACGCCGATTGACCCGTTCGCTTATCCACACACGCTCGTCTATAGAGGGAGTATAATACATAACGTACTTTTAGATTGCTCTTGTCGAGAGAGTAGTCGACAATGATTATTAATTAATCGTTATTAAATGAAGCATTCTATAAAACATCGAGCCGGCGGCTTTACGCTCATCGAGCTGCTTGTCGTCATAGCGATCATCGGCATCCTGACGGGAATCGTCGCCACGTCGCTTGGCAGCGCCCGCCCGAAGGCGCGAGACACCAAACGCGTCGCGGATATTAGGCAAATACAGCTCGCGCTTGAGATCTACTATGACACCGTAAACCAATACCCGAAAGAGCTTTCATCTCTAAAGACGGAGACAAATGGGGGGACACTTTCAAAGGTCCCGGTAGATCCGCAGACTGGCTTAGATTACTACTATGCATATAAGACCGTAAACAATAAGGTAACTGCATATCATGTCGGGGCTGATCTTGAAGCAACAAAAACCGCTACAACTCTCGACGATAGCGACACGGATCTGACTCAAACCAGCGGACAGCAGGCAGGCGGCGGCACATGGACTAATACCATCGTTGGTGCACAAGATGATACAAAGTGTGATGGCTCGGGTTCAGTCGTGTGCTACGACATCAGCAACGTCAGCGTACCGTAAACTTGTCCACAAAAACCGCCCCGAGTGGGGCGGTTTTTTTGTTACAATACTCCTCATGCAGTCCCTCCTCCTCTTCGCCTTCATCTTCGGGAGCATCATCGGGAGTTTCCTCAACGTCCTGGTGCTCCGGTACGGGATGCGCACGCTTCGCGGCCGTTCGGCATGCTTCTCATGCGGGAAGCGGCTTGCGTGGCATGAGCTCATCCCGCTTCTTTCGTTCGTCGCACAGGGGGGGCGTTGCCGAGGGTGCAAAAGCGCAGTCTCTCTGCAGTATCCGCTAGTCGAGCTTCTCACTGGTCTCGTATTCATGGGCATTGTCTGGCGCGAATCCGATCTCATCCTTTCTCTTGCATCTTCTATCTCTCTATCATCTATCCTCTACCTTCTTCTTACTCCCGTGCTTTGGTCCCTCCTCATCGCCATACTCGTCTACGATATACGGCACAAGATTATCCCTGATGCGCTCGTCTATTCTGCCATCGGCAGTGCTCTTCTCATCTTTCTCTCCTCCCATATTCCATATTCCGTACCCCATGCTTCATCTCTTTGGCTCGATCTCTCGGGGAGTCTCCTCTTGTCTGCGCCTTTCGCCGCGCTCTGGTATTTCTCGCGTGGCCGCGCCATGGGGCTCGGAGACGCGAAGCTTATCTTCCTGTTCTCGCCGTATCTCGGCTTTTCGGCAGGCTTATCCGCGATGCTCCTCGGTTTTTGGATTGGCGCCGTGCTCAGTATCGCTGCCATACTCCTCAAGAGCGTTTCGGCGCTTTCGCCAAAACTCCGCGGTTTGAAACGGCACTTCAAAGGGCTTACAATGAAGACCGAGATGCCTCTCGCTCCTTTTCTCATAGCCGGACTGTTCATCGTGTACATCTGCGGGATTGATGTGACCGGTCTCGGGATGCTCCTCCAGAACACTGATAGCTGTTAGCTCATAGCTGATAGTTCATGAAGACAGAAGACAAAATCTTCGTCGGGAAGCTAAAAGCTAGAAGCTATAAGCTAAAAGCTAGCGGAGGCTTCGCGCTCCTCGAGCTCCTGGTAGCGGTTGTGCTCTTCGGCATCATCACGGCGTTCGTGCTCTTTTCATACCACAAGGTGAGCGAACAGCTATTCATGACGACGCTCGCCTTCGAAACGGCGTTTACGCTCCGTCAGGCGCAGAGCTACGGCATATCGGTGCGACAATTCGGAGCCGACAGCGGAGCGACGTTCGAAGCGGCATACGGCGTGCATTTCAACGCCACCGTGAGCGATAGGTTCATCTTCTTCGCGGATAGTGATAAAAACGGCAGATACACGACCGGCGGGGACGACAGCAACGGCTGCATCCGCGTTCCGACGAGCGAATGCGTCGATGTATACCGCATCGGGCGTTCGAACCGCATCGAGAAATTCTGCGCCGCGCGGGCAACGAACGACGGAGATGAGTGCTCTACCGGTACGCCGACTGCGCTCCTGAATCTCGATGTCATGTTTTTGCGCCCGAATCCCGACTCCATCTTCTACACCGACCACAGCATCTCAGGCACGACGTACAAGTCGGCGACGATACACCTCATTTCGCCGAACAATCTCAAACGGCGAGTCGAGGTCTGGAACACGGGGCAAATATCCATCAAGAGCTCATAGCTGTTAGCTGATAGCTTATAGCAAAGATGCAAATAAAAAGAAAAACAGTAAGGCTTTTCCTAAAAGCTAAAAGCTATAAGCTAAAAGCTGCTTTTACGCTTGTGGAGATGCTCATCGCCTTCGGCATTTTCGCCATCATCATGGTCGTCTCTGTGGGAAGCCTCATATCGCTCATGGACGCCAACAGCCGCGCGCAGCACCTCAAAACGCTGGTCAATAACCTCCATTTCGCTTTCGAGAATATGTCGAGAAACATCCGCACGGGGACACTTTACCACTGCGATATCGCAAGAGGTTCCTCATCGCAGCCCCGGGAATGCCCTGAAAAAGGGGCGACGTCGCTTGCGTTCACGTCGCGCACCGGCGCACTCACCATCTATCAGCTGAACGCCATGGGGTACATCGATCGCACGGTAGGGAGCGAATCTGCGGTTCCTATCACTGCGCCGGAGGTTAAAGTGGAGACGCTCCGGTTCTACGTGGACGGTGCGTGTCCGGTTCGCAATACTGGCGTGAACCAGATCGACTGTCCGGGAAGCGATTCTGAACAGCCGCGCGTGCTCATCGTGGCGAAGGGTGTCATGACGGGGCGGGGCGGCATAGAGTCGAGGTTCGATATCCAGACGCTCGTGTCGCAGAGGCAGTTGGACATATAAGAGCTATAGCTGTTAGCTGATATCTTATAGCCAGATGCAAACAAAAAGAGAAACAGTAAGGCTCTTCCTAAAAGCTAAAAGCTATAAGCTAAAAGCTGCTTTTACGGTTATCGAGACTCTGGTTGCCATCGCCGTGCTCCTCCTCGCCATCACCACTCCGCTCACGCTCGCGGAACGGTCTCTCGCCTCCGCAGAGGCAACGCGCAGACAAATATCGGCAATTTATCTTGCGCAAGAAGCCATGGAATTCATCAGGAACTTCAAGGACGGCAATGCCATACAGACAGGGGGCGGCCCCAACTGGCTACAAGGACTCTCCGACTGTTTCGGCGAACCGAAGGAAGGAAGCAATGCGAATGAAGGGTGCGGTATAGATATCATCGAGAGCAGCACGCGCCAGATAGCAGAATGCTCTGAGGCGGAGAATGACGATTGCAGGCTGTACCAGAACATCGACGAGGGCGATGAAGAGCTCTATGGGTTGTTCGGCATGCAGCGGTCATCAAACGACTGGAAGATAACCGATTTCACGCGCCGCGTATTCGTCGATAAGATAGAAAGCGGCCAGGAGACTCAGATGAGCGCTCGGGTAACCGCTATTGTGTCTTGGTCGGGGGGTATCGGTCCGAAATCGGTTCGGGTCGACAGCACTATATTCAATTGGTACCGCAGGTAGCTTATAGCTGTTAGCTGATAGCTTATAGTCAGTCATGAAGAAAATACCTCAAACAATATTTTTCCTAAAAGCTAAAAGCTATATGACTACATATAGCTGCTTCGCTCTCTCGCAATGGAAACACAAGGCTGCTTCCGGCTTTACACTTCTTTTTGCCGTGCTCATCGGAAGCCTGCTTTTCGCCATAGGCATCGCTATTGCGAATCTCACCATCAAGGAGATCATCCTTTCCGCTGCGGGCAAGGAATCCGAGACTGCGTTCTTCGCCGCGGATACCGGCACCGAATGCGCACTCTATTGGGACCTGCGCGTCTCAGGCACGTTCCCGAGCTCCCAATCGTCGCCGAGGGACCCCGACAATACCATCCAGTGCAACGGCGCGAATGTCGGGCTGTCGTATGCATGGACCGCTACCGAAGCAACAACTACTTTCCGGCTCGGCCTCGGTTCGGAGTCCTGTGCTGAAGTGCGTGTCGGGAAGACGGTCAATCCGGCGCGGACTATCATCGAATCCCACGGACGAAACGACTCTGATTGCGCAAGCACCGATTCTAATCCTGCCCGCGTCGAACGCGCCCTCCGCGTACGCTACTAATATAAGTACCAATCAGCGAATGAACACCAATAGACGAATGCCAACCAATCCTTTTCTTCGCTGGTATTGGCAGATGGGTACCTGATTGGTAGATTGGTACTTACGTATGGCCACAAAAACACCAAAAGAAATCAAAGACCGTCTGCTGAAACTTCGGGAGACGATTGAGCATCACCGCTACCTCTATCATGTCCTTGACCGGCAGGAAATGCCGGAAGCCGCGCTCGACTCGCTGAAGCACGAGCTGATGGAGCTCGAGCGGCAATACCCCGAGACGGTCACGCCGGATTCGCCGACACAGCGCGTCGCTGGGAAGCCGCTCCCCGAATTCCGTAAGGTGCGGCACAAAGTCGCGCAGTGGTCATTCAACGACGCGTTTTCTCCTGCAGAGATGCGCGATTTCGATGCGCGCGTGAAGCGCATGCTCCGGGCGCATGGGAAGGGCGAGCCGACGTATGTGGTGGAGCACAAGATAGACGGGCTCAAAGTCGTGCTCGAGTATGAGCGCGGGTATCTCAAGTCGGCCGCTACCCGCGGCGATGGGGTGACTGGAGAGGACGTGACGGAAAACGTGAAGACCATAGAATCCATACCACTCCGGCTACGCGAGAGCGCCGATGTCATCGTCGAAGGTGAAGTCTGGATGCGCAAGAGCGTGCTCGCGCGGCTGAACGAGGAGCGTAAGCGGCAAGGTCTTGAGGAGTTTGCCAATCCGCGCAACGTTGCAGCGGGTTCCATCCGGCAGCTCGACCCCAAGGTTGCTGCATCGCGGCGGCTCGAATCGTACATCTACGATATCTCGGGCGGTGCTGCCCCTGTCCCGCCGCGGCAATTCGAAGAGCTTGTACGCCTCGGCGAGTTCGGATTCAAGGTGAATCCGCATTTCGCTCACTGTGCGACGATTGAGGACGTGATCGGGTATTGGGAGGAATGGAAGAAAAGGATGCCGAATGAGGACTATCTCGCGGACGGCATTGTGGTCAAGGTCGACGAACGGGAATACCAAGACGCGCTCGGCTACACGGGCAAAGCGCCTCGCTGGGGTGTAGCTTTCAAGTTTCCCGCCGAGCAGGTCACGACCGTCGTCGAAGATATTGTCTTTCAAGTTGGCAGGACCGGCGTTGTGACTCCTGTTGCACACCTCCGCCCCGTGCTCGTCGCCGGCTCAACGGTATCGCGCGCGACTCTGCACAATGAAGACGAGATACGGCGGCTCGACGTGCGCGTCGGTGATACCGTCATCCTGCAGAAAGCAGGCGACGTCATACCCGACATCGTTTCGGTCGTGAAGGAAATGCGCACCGGTAAAGAGAAGCCCTTCCGCTGGCCGAAGCGTGTGCCTGCGTGCGGAGGAGACGGTGAGATAGAGCGGATACCGGGCGAAGCGGCATGGCGGTGTGTGGACAAAGACTCATTCTCCGTGCTGCGCCGCAAGTTCTACCATTTCGTCTCGAAGCATGCTCTCGATATCGAGCGGCTCGGACCAAAGATAGTGGACCAGCTGCTCGACGAGAAGCTCATCACGTCATTCGATGATATCTTTAGCCTCAAGCGCGGCGATCTTCTAGAGCTACCGCGGTTCGCGGAAAAGTCTGTAGATAACCTCATCGAATCTATCAAAAATGCAAAGCAAACGACGCTTCAGAGAGTTATTGTGTCGCTTTCGATACCGCAAGTGGGCGAAGAGACGGCAGAAGACCTAGCCGAGCGCTTCAGTTCCATGGACGAGCTTATGCGTGCAAACTTCGACGAGCTCGAGCGGATCGACGGTATCGGTCCGGTGGTGGGCCGGTCAATCGTGGACTGGTTCGCGGATAACGATAATCGTGAGCTTGTGTATCGGCTTCTTTCGCACCTTTCTCTTCAAAAGACACAGAAGCGCGATGCATCCGCGCGTTCGCTGAGTGGCACGACATTCGTCCTCACGGGGACGCTCTCTTCGATGAGCCGTGATGAAGCAAAGGCAAATATAAAATCGCGAGGGGGAGATGTGTCTGAGTCTGTTTCAAAAAAAACGAGCTATGTCGTAGCGGGGGAGAGCGCTGGCTCAAAGCTCGACAAAGCGCAAAAGCTTGGGGTGACGATCCTCAATGAAAAAGAGTTTTTAGCGCTGCTGAAATAAGCGCGGGCAGCCCAGAAAGTCACGGGCTGCCCAAATGAAGTGTTGCTGACGAGTCGATCAACCCGCTCGGAGTTCTGGAACGCGGGTGCTAATGGTGAAAAGCTCGGTTGGTACTTGAACTGTGTGTCCGGTTGTTTTCATCCCGCTTTCAGACTCGTCGGCCAGTAAAGCAGTCTTGGAGGTTTTTGATTTGAGCTCCGCCTTAGGGTGGTCCACAGGGTCCTGTTGAATCTTAGTTGTCTCGCGACGCGCTTGCGCTTGAAGTGCTCGTTTTGTCTCATGTCTGCTTTGCCGGTTACGGCGTTGTTCGTATGATCGCATACGTCTTTTATTGATTTGTTTTTTCTCCGCGCTGCGCCAAATGCAGGGCGGAATTGTTTTTTCCCGCTGGTCAGAGTATGTCCAATTTGACAATAAATGTCAATATGTGCTGTTGTGTATAGCAAATATCCCGTGCTAGCATTTCGTGCATGTCAGTACGTGTCGAAGAAATCAAGAAGCTTGCCGAGCTCTCAAGGATAGCGCTGACGGAAGCCGAGCAGGAGAAGATGCGGGGCGAGTTCGAGGTTATTCTCGGGTATGTCGTGGCGATAAATCGAATTTCGGGCGACATTCCCGAGGGCGCCCGTTCGCTAGTCGCTCCGGTCAACGTGATGCGCGAAGACAAAGACCCACATGAGAGTGGCCTCTATACCGAGGCACTGCTCAATGCCGCGCCGCGTCGCAAGGGTGATTACGTGAAGGTGAAGAAAATCCTTTAGCAATAAGTACTAATCTACGAATGAACGAATGCTACCAATGCTTACGAATAAGAATCGGATTAGTAGGCATTCGCAGGATTAGTAACTGTCTGATTAGTACTTAACTATGATTGACCTCAAATCCCTCACCATCCGAAAGGCTCATGACGCGCTTGTGGGGGGCGATTTTTCTGCTCTCGAGCTCGCCGAGGCGTATCTTGCGAGTATATCGGCAAGAAATGACGAACTGAACGCCTATCTCGAGGTATATTCCAATGTGCGGAAACAGGCGAAAGCCGCTGACGAAAAGCTTAAGAACTTACAGCAAGCGAAGCGAGCGGAACTTTCGAACATGTTCGGCATTCCGGTCGCGCTCAAGGACAACATTCTCGTAAAAGGTGAGCGCGTTTCGGCGTCATCGCGCATCCTCGACGGGTACCATGCTTCGTACGATGCAACGGTGGTCAGGAAGCTCAAGGATGCGGGAGCTGTGCTGATGGGCCGTACGAACATGGACGAGTTCGCTATGGGTAGCTCCACGGAAACGAGTGCTTTCGGGCCTTCGAAGAATCCTTATGACACGACACGTATACCGGGAGGCTCTTCGGGTGGCGCAGCGGCAGCGGTCGCGGCCAACATGGCGCTCGCTGCGCTCGGCACGGATACGGCCGGTTCCGTACGACAGCCCGCTTCATTCTGCGGACTCGTTGGTGTCAAAAATACCTACGGCAGCATATCGCGGAGCGGCCTCATCGCGATGGGCTCGTCCCTCGATATCGCCGGTCCCATCGCGAAAACGGTGGAAGACGCGGAGATTATGTTTAATACGATTCGTGGCAGGGACCCTCTTGATAGTACCTCGGTCGAGCTACCAACAACCTACAACCTACAACCAACAACCATACGAATTGGGGTGCCGAGAAATTTCCTGGAGATGAAGGGGATTGATGCCGATGCGCTCGCCAATTTCAATGAAACGCTTGGCAAACTAAGGTCGCTCGGTTGTGTGGTGCGCGATATCGAACTCCCGACCATACCGCATTCGCTGGCCGTCTATTATGTGATCATGCCCGCCGAACTGTCGACCAATCTTGCGCGGTACGACGGGGTCAAATTCGGGCTGCATGTGGACGGAGCCAATCTTCTTGATGACTACATCGCGACAAGAACACAAGGGTTCGGTGCCGAAGCGAGACGGCGTCTCCTCCTCGGCGCCTACGTGCTGTCCTCGGGCTACTATGATGCCTATTATCGCAAGGCTATTCGCGTCCGTATCGCCATTGAGCGCGAATTTGCCGCGGCCTTCCAGACGGTCGATATCATCGCGACACCCACGACCCCAACTCCCGCCTTCAAACTCGGGGAAAAGACCGTCGACCCCCTTTCCATGTATCTTGCCGACATCTTCACCGTACCCGCCAATATCGGAGCGGTTCCGGCGCAGAGCATCCCGTCCGGTTTCGCGGTTCGCGACGGCAAGAAGCTGCCGCTCGGCCTCCATCTCATGGCCGCATACGGGAACGATCAGTTGCTCTTCGCGCTCGGGAAGAGCTTCGAAACTCTCACCTAGTACGGAGATTTTTGTTACAATGAGTGTGACCGATACCTGTCACTCCTCCGCATCTGTCCAAATTTGGTTTCTGTCATTTGTAATTTTGTACCTCATTCGTAGTCTATGAA
>Ga0194131_10009569_pt1 | contig 12193 bp, 9 predicted proteins | sample TA2KigO120mmetaG_FD_148631 | JGI IMG/M metagenome (GOLD analysis project Ga0194131, IMG submission 148631) | Freshwater microbial communities from Lake Tanganyika, Tanzania - TA2015053 Kigoma Offshore 120m | ecosystem: Environmental > Aquatic > Freshwater > Lake | place: Tanzania: Lake... | reverse complement strand
GGGAGCGTGCGCGCCTCGGTAATCTCTCGGGCCGTCGGTCGCTACCCCGGGGCCGCGGTTCGAGGGTGGAGGGATCCAAGCGTGTGCGCTCCGAACGGCCTCGCCGGCACGCAGGATCGGGGTCGGGACGCCTGCTCGTGGCCCGTCGTCGTGGTCGTGGTCGTGGTCGTGGGTGGTGTGGTTCCCCTGCTCGTCGCGTCGCACTACGGAGCCCTCGGGATTCCGCGCAGTGACGACTGGTCGTACCTGGTAAGCCTGTTCCGTTGGGTCGACCACGGTCGGCTCGGGTTCAACCACTGGGCTGCAACCCCCCTGATCGGACAGCTCGTGCTCGCGGCGCCGGTCGCGTTGATCTTCGGACGCAGCGTGGAGGCCGTCCATGTGCTCAGTGCCGCGGTCGGCGTCGTGGGCCTCCTCGCCGTCGTGCTGGCCGGCCGGGTCGTCGTCTCGCCACGCGCGGCCCTGCTCGTCGCGCTGACGATCGCGGTCAGCCCGTTGTGGATGCCGTTGGCGCCGACCTTCATGACCGACCACTGGGCATGGGCGGCGGAGATGCTTGCGCTCGCGTGCGCGCTCTGGTCGTTCCGTCGGACACCGTTCTCCGTTGGATGGCTCGTTGCGAGCGTGGCTCTCGGCTTCTTCGCGGTGACGATTCGCCAGTACGCCCTCGTCGGTGTCGCGGCGGTCCTCGTCGCCGCGTTCGTGGACGCCCGGGTTCGGCTGGATCGTCGGCGCGTCCGAATCGTGCTCGTGCTGGGCGTGCTGTTCGTGGTAGCGACAGCGGTGTTGTTGGTCTGGTGGAGCCAACGCCCTGGCGTCGAGAACCTGGCACCGCGGAGGCCGGAGCTGCCGCAGCTCAACGCCACCATCAAGACGAGCTTGGGCTACCTCCGGCTGCTAGGCCTGCTGCTCGTGCCCGTGGTGGTCCTGGCCGGGCCCGTCCGGATCGTTCGATCGGCATGGATGGCGAGCCGGGCGGGGTCGCTCGTGCTCGGCGGGGGCGTGGGTGCCGCGCTCGTGCTCGACTACGTGCGGGCCCCGGAGATCCCGTTCGTCGGCAACTACGTCGCGCGGTCGGGGGTCCTGGGTCACGACGTGCTCAGGGGTCCCCGGCCCGACGTCGTCCCGGCGCTGATCTTCGACGCGATGGTGTGGATCGGCACCGCAAGCCTGGTGTTGATCCTCTTGCGGGCGGTCCCGACGCTCGTGCGGGCACCCGATCGCGTCCGTGCGAGGTCGTGGCCCGACGCCACGACCCTGGTCCTAGGGGCCAACATCGCCGGGTTCGCCATCGTGACGGTGGGCACTGTGCTCGTCCACCTCCGAGGCTTCGACCGGTACCTGCTCCCGGTTCTCCCCGTCGTGGCGCTCGCGGTGCTCCGGCGGCGAATGGGGGAGGAGCCGCCACCGTTGACCGCGCAGCGCCTGGTCGGGCCCTTGGTGGCGGTCGCGCTCCTCGGGCTCGTAGGCCTGGCCTTCTCGGCCGAGTCGGCGTCCTTCGACGCGACGCGCTGGGAGGTCGCCCGACTCGCGACCCGCGCCGGGTACACGCCGAGGCAGGTGGACGGCGGGTTCGAGTGGGTGGCCTGGCACCGCGAAGAGGGTCCGCCGTACGGGCCGAAGCTGGATCCGGCCGAGCGAGCCCGACAGCTCCGCGCGTTCGAGGCGCCCTTCTGCGTGCGGGTCGCGATGGTGGGGGATCGGCTCCCCCGAGCGCTGGTGGCTCGAGCGACCTCGCACGCGCCGTCACGCCCAACGCTGACGATCGTCGCCTATCCCTTGCCCGGGAAGTGCCCCGACCGCGAGTGAGCTCGCGTAGCGCGATTCGCCGAGTCGCTGGGTCGGGCTGTCACACCCCCCACGTAACCTGAGGTCCTTCCCCTCGCTTCCCCCGACGTGCAGATGCTCACGCGCCGTGAGCACGGGATCGGGAGGTGAGGTCATGACCGGTGTCAACTTGGTGGTGGTTCGTGGGGAGTGCGCGCAGCAGCCCGAGGTCCGGATGCTGTCCTCGGGTAGACGGCTGGCGAGCCTGGCGCTGCGGGTTCGCGCCGAAGGGTCTGCGACGCTTTGGGTACCGGTGACGGTCTGGGAGCCGGCCGCCTGGGTCGAGGACCTCGGGGAGGGCGACGACGTCGTGGTTGTCGGGCGAGTCCGTCGCCGCTTCTTCGCGCTCGCGTCGGGCGAGCGGGCCAACCGGGTCGACGTGGAGGCGACGTTCGTTGGTCGCGGTCGGCAACGGCGCCCGCTCGCCGGGGCACTCCGGCGAGCCGAGGCGGCGCTTGCCGCGCTCACTGAGGAGGAGCCGGCACGGTCTCCAACACGCGCGTGAGCCGAGGCGCGAGCCAGCGCCACGCGCGGCGAGCGCCTTCAGTGGAGAAGTGGATCCCGTCCGGGCGCTGCATCACGCCCCCGACGCTGCGCTGGAACTGCCCGTCCGGGCAGATGAAGCCACCGTAGTCGTTCACGTCCACCGACCCTGGGTGAGCGGCGGCGAAGTCCATCAGGATGTCGTTGAACCACTTGATGCGCTTCGTCTCGGAGAGGTTCTCGAAGGCGGCTGCCCTCCCCGTGTTCACCGGAGCGAAACACGGCGCAGTCAGGAGCACGAAGCGCGCTCCGGCGGCGTCGGTGAGGCGAAGCCCTGTGCGCAGCCCGACGAGGAGATGTTCCCGGAGCTCCGGAGACATGGAGCGGAGAGTCTGCCCGTTCACGAGCTGGTCCTGAACATCCCAGGTGCCCGAGAGCAGGACTACCGCCCGCGGGTGGAAGACCGCGAGGCCGCGTTCCCAGACCTCGGGCCAATGCTTGCAGACGTCTCCCGGCAGCACGTAGTCGAGTCCGCGTGCCGCGCCGGTCGAGATGCCGCACCCGATGATGGTCGCGCTCGTGACTGCGAACGGACTCGTGGCCTCACGTGGGGCGCCGCTCGAAAGCGTCAGCGCGACCGAGTCGCCGGTCATGAGGACTCGAGGTCGAGATGGCGGCACCAGGCTGTCGACCCACTTGCGCTGGAGCTGCATCGTGGCCGTGGAGTTCCCGTCGATGACGGCCATCGGGTTGGCCTTCGCTTGGGCGGCGGCCGGGCGGTCGCTGCCCCCCGCGGTCGTCACCAGCAACAGCACCACCAGCCCAATCGCACCCGCGGGCAGAAGCGTCCGCCAGGACCGCGGCTTGAGCGCCCCGCGGCGTACCGGCATCTCGAGGAGCAGGTACGACGCGACGGCGATGAGGCCGGTCACGGCGCATCGGGCGGCGAACAGCCACCAACCCGTGAGGCCGGTCCGGTTCGCGTCGATCACGAGGAAGACCGGCCAGTGCCAGAGATACACGCCGTAGCTCACGAGGCCGAGCAGGCAGAGTGGGCGCCACCCCAGCGCGCGGCTCACCACGCCCGCCTCGGGGTGGACCGCCGCGGCGATGACGACCGTGGCGGCGAGCCCGCAGATCACGAAGCCGCCGTGATAGAGGGTCGACGACGAGCCGTCGAGGCCGAACCAGGCCAGCGCCAGCAACGCGGCGCCGGCTAGCCCACCAGCGTCCAGTGCGCGCCGTGCACGACGCGTGCGCACCGGACCCCAGATCACGAGCGCCGATGCCAGCGCGGCGCCGTAGAGCACCGCGGCGGCGCGCGTATCTGTCCCGTAGTACACGCGCGACGGGTTCTGAGGATCGTGGAGCGCGACCATGAGCGACGTCGACACCGCGGCGAGGGCGATCGCCACCGCGAGGACCGCCTTCGGGGTCGAACGCTTCCACCAGGCCAGCAGCCCGACGATCACGAGTGGCCAGACCACGTAGAACTGCTCCTCGATGGCCAGGCTCCAGGTGTGCTCGAGCGGTGACGGCGTCTGGAACAGCGACCAGTAGTCGTGGCCGGTGAACACGGCGCGCCAGTTGGCCGCGTACGCGACGGTCGCGAACGCCTCGGCGCGGATGCGGTCGAGCTCGGAGGGCTCGGCAACGAGGAGTGCGTACAGGCTCACGCCTACCAGCACCCCGGCGAGCGCCGGCAACAGGCGTCGTGCTCGTCGCGCCCAGAATCCACCCAGGCGGACCCGACCGGATTCCTCGACCTCGACGAGCAGCAGCGTCGTGATGAGGAACCCCGACAGGACGAAGAACAGGTCGACACCGAGATAGCCGCCGTCGAGGTGGCCGGCGTGGAAGAGGAGCACCGCTGCGACCGCGAGGCCGCGCAGGCCGTCGAGCGCCGGTACGTGACGGATGCTCACGTTCGGTGACATGAGGGAAGTCTCGCAGCCCGGGCGGGGGCGGCGCGATCGGTCCTTGGCCGACCTGGCTGTACCGCCGTTGGCTCAGCCGGCGTTGTAGACGTCGATGTACCGGCGGTAGTTCGCGGAGATCTGGGCGGCCGCCGCGTCGCGGCCGAGCGATCCGTCGAGGTAGCCCTTGAGCTGGTCCCACCAGATGCTGCGCCCGATGGCGAAGCCCAGGTAGCCGGGAACGCCCGAGCCCGTGCGCAGCCAGTGGTCGACCTTGGCGTCGTCGGCGCCCCGGCCGAGGACCACGCAGCCCACGCCGTCACGGCCGCCGGCGCGGGTTTGCTCGGAGATCATCTCGCAGTCCTCGCGCCGGTCGATGCCCTCGATCTTCCAGATGTCGGCCTCGATGCCCGCTTCCTGCATCGCGGCGATCGCACCCTTCATGAGGCCCGGCCGCACGTCGGTGTCGTAGGCGTCCTCGCCGCCGGCAGCCTCGATCTGGTGCGGCTCACCCGGCACCAGCAGCTCGAGCAGGAACTTCCGGTCGTGCGCATGGAGCCAGTCGGAGAGCCGCCTGAGCCCCGCGAGCGAACGCGCGTTGTCGCCGGCGTCGCCCTCGGGGTTGAACCGGACCAGGATCTTGGAGAAGGTCGGGTCGAAGGCCTCGATGTGGGCGCCGAAGTCGTCGCCGTACTCGAAGTCGAAGTAGTCCAGTCCCGAGCGCTCGACCGGCATCGCCACGGTCCAGCCGTTCGCCAGCCCCTTGCGGGCGACGTCCGCGCCGAACTGCTCGTCGACCAGGATCCCGGCCTCGCCGCCCGGCGCGCCCTCGTCGAGCGCCCGGGCGAAACCGTCGAAGATCACCGACTTCGCGTCGATGATCCGTGCCGACTCCTCGGCGTTCGGATCGCCCGCGATCCCGAACATCTTCTTCTGGAACGAGCCCCGGTGGTCGAAGGCGAGGATGAAGAGCTTGCGGTCGTAACCGAGTGCCATGGTGATGCTCCCTGTGGCCCCACGTCGTCGGGGGGTCGGGGCCCCCGGTCTCCGAGGGCGGCGCCGTTTGCGAACCGGGCGAATGTAGCCCAGCCCCGTTCCCTGGGAGGCAGGGGAGCACCGGTAGACTGCGTTGCCGGGCAGCAGGCGGTGCGAGGGAAGACGACCGGCGATGACCGGCATGACCGGCGACGAGATGACACCCGCGAGATGACCAGGTGACCGACTCCACGGAGACGCACGACCCGCCCCATGCCCTCGAGCGGGTGGTCATCCGCTTCGCCGGCGACTCGGGCGACGGCATGCAGCTCGTGGGGGACCGCTTCACGGACGCCAGCGCGGTGTTCGGCAACGACCTGGCGACCCTCCCGAACTACCCGGCGGAGATCCGGGCTCCGGCGGGCACGATCGCCGGCGTCTCCTCCTTCCAGGTCCACATCGCCGACTACGACATCGTCACCCCGGGTGACGTTCCCAACCTCCTGGTGGCGATGAACCCCGCCGCTCTGAAGGCCAACATCGGCGACCTCGTGCCCGGCGCAGCGATCATCGCCAACTCGGATGCGTTCGAGACTCGCAACCTCGAGAAGGCGGGCTACGAGTCCAACCCGCTCGAAGACGGCTCGCTCGACGAGTTCCGCCTCTCGCCGGTTCCGATGACGAGCCTCACGATCGAGGCGACCAAGGAGTCGGGGGCCAAGCCCCGCGACGCCGCTCGGTCGAAGAACTTCTTTGCCCTCGGGCTGATCAGCTGGATGTACAGCCGCCCGGTCGAGCCGATCATCGCGTGGATCGACGAGCGCTTCGGGAAGTCCCAGATCGTCCACGACGCGAACCTCGCCGCGTTCAAGGCGGGATTCCACTTCGGCGAGACGACCGAGCTGTTCGGTCACGCGTACGAGGTGCATCCCGCGCAGCTGCCGCCGGGCCGGTACCGCAACATCAGCGGCAACGTCGCCGTTGCCTACGGCTTGATCGCCGCGGGCCGGCAGGCGAAGCTCCCGGTCCTCTACGCGTCGTACCCGATCACGCCGGCCTCCGACATCCTCCACGAGCTCTCGAAGCACAAGAACTTCGGGGTCCGCACGGTGCAGGCCGAGGACGAGATCGCCGCGATCGGCGTCGCGATCGGCGGGGCGTTCGCCGGTCACCTGGCGGTCACCGCCACGAGCGGGCCCGGCGTCGACCTCAAGGCCGAGGCACTCGGCCTCGCGGTGAGCCTCGAGCTCCCGCTCGTGCTGATCGACGTGCAGCGCGGTGGGCCGTCGACGGGTCTGCCCACGAAGACCGAGCAGGCGGACCTCCTGCTCGCGATGTACGGCCGTCACGGCGAGGCGCCGCTGCCGATCGTCGCCGCGATCTCGCCGAGCGACTGCTTCGACGCGGCATTCGAGGGCGCGCGCCTCGCGCTCGAGTACCGCACGCCGGTGATCGTGCTCACCGACGGCTACCTCGCCAACGGCTCCGAGCCGTGGCGCTTCCCCGACGTCGACGTGCTCCCAGACATCTCGGTGCCGTTCACGACGGAGGCGAACCACCTCGGCGCCGACGGCACCCTCGAGTTCTGGCCGTACCTGCGCGACGAGCAGACGCTGGCGAGGCCCTGGGCGATCCCCGGCACGCCCGGGCTCATGCACCGCATCGGCGGCATCGAGAAGCAGGACGGCACCGGCAACGTCAACTACGAGCCCGAGAACCACGAGCGCATGACCCACCTCCGGGCCGAGAAGATCGCTCGCATCGCGGCCGACATCCCGCCGGCCGTGGTCGACGACCCCGACGGCGACGCGCGACTGCTCGTCGTGGGGTGGGGGAGCACGCACGGGGCCATCCAGGCCGGGGCCCGACGGATCCGCGCCCGCGCGATGTCGGTGGCGACGCTCCAGCTCACCCATCTCAACCCGTTCCCAGCGAACCTCGGCGAGGTGCTGGGGCGCTATGCGAAGGTGCTCGTACCCGAGATGAACCTCGGCCAGCTCTCGCGGCTGCTGCGCGCGGAGTTCCTCGTCGACGCCCAACGCCTGAACAAGGTGCAGGGCCTGCCGTTCCGGGCCGCGGAGATCGAGGCGAAGATGCTGGAGCTGATCGATGGCTGACGAGGTCACCCTGACCCGAAAGGACTTCGCCTCCGACCAGGAGGTCCGCTGGTGCCCGGGCTGTGGCGACTACTCGGTCCTCACCGCCCTCCAGCTGCTGATGCCCGAGCTCGGGGTGCGTCCCGAGAACCAGGTGTTCGTGAGTGGGATCGGCTGCTCGAGCCGCTTCCCGTACTACATGAACACCTACGGGATCCACAGCATCCACGGCCGCGCCCCGGCAGTCGCGACCGGGATCGCGGTCGCCCGTCCCGACCTCGACGTGTGGGTGATCACCGGCGACGGCGACGCGTTGTCGATCGGTGGCAACCACTTCATCCACGCGTTGCGACGCAACGTGAACCTCACGATCCTGCTGTTCAACAACCAGATCTACGGCCTCACGAAGGGCCAGTACTCGCCGACGAGCGAGGTGGGCAAGGTCACCAAGAGCTCGCCCTTCGGCTCGCTCGACCACCCCTTCAACCCGGTCTCGCTGGCGCTCGCTGCGGAGGCGACGTTCGTCGCGCGCACGCACGACATGGACCGCAAGCACATGCAGGCTGTCTTCCGCCGCGCCTACGAGCACCGCGGCGCCGCGTTCGTCGAGATCTATCAGAACTGCAACGTCTTCAACGACGGCGCGTTCGAGGAGATCACCGGCAAGGACAAGCGCGCCGACATGCTGATCGAGCTGCACCACGGCGAACCGATCCGCTTCGGAGCCGAGCGCGAGCTCGGGGTGCGGGTGAACCGCTACGGCGAGGCCGAGATCGTGCCCGTGGCCGAGGTCGGCGAGTCGGCGCTGCTGGTGCACGACGAGCACCGTTACGACCCGACCGTCGCGTTCGCGCTGTCGCGCCTCGCCGAGCATCCGGTGAGCCCCACTCCGGTGGGGATCTTCCGGTCGGTCGAACGGCCTACCTACGACGGCGAAGTCCAGGCTCAGCTCGCCGCGGCGCAGGATCGGAGGAGTCCGGGCGACCTGCGGGCCCTCATCGAGTCGGGCTCGGTCTGGGAAGTCGTCTGAGGCGCGCCGACGCCCGTGGTGCGCTCCTTGATGCGCCCGACGAGCGTGTCGAGGGCGATCGCCGCCAGGACGACGATGCCGGGTTCCGCGATGACGCGATAGCGCGGCAGGCCGAGCGCCACGAACGCCGCGAGGGTCGCGATGATCGGGGGCACCAGGAGTGGCCACACTTGGACGCGTCCTCGCGCCAGGAACAGGCCCCAGATCGCCAGACCGACCAGTGGGTAGTAGAAGGCGAGCGATGCCTGGTTGACCCACCGCGGCCGGCCCTCCAAGACGTCGTATTCCAGCATGTCGAATGGCCGGAACGCCGACCAAGTGCGCGCCGCGCGAGCGAGCACCACGACCGGGTAGCGATCGAGGTGCTCCCCGATGTAGTCGAGCGCCGTCTCGCGTCGCTCGCGCAGCTGTTGCTGCGGCGTAATGCGGAGGAAACGGCGGAACTTCTCCTCCTTGTTCTTCTCGCCCGCCTCGAAATCGGGGCAGAAGGTGCCGAGGCCGGTAGAGGGGCCGTAGTACACCTCGTCACAGGAGCTGCTCCAAAGCGCGATGTCGAGGTTGGTGGAGATGAGCACCGGCTCGGGGAAGCGCACGAGGTTGTAGGTGACCCAGGGCATGACGACGAGGAGGGAGGCGAGGGCCGCGAACGTGGCGAGCGCCGCCCGTCGGGGCCGCCGTGGTCCGGCGCGTTGGAGCAGCGAGCCTGCGATCAGCATGGGGAGCAGCAGTGCGAGTTCTCCGCGCGTCAGTGCGGCGAACCCACAGAGCACGCCGAGCAGCACTGCATCTGCAGGACGCCATCGCTCGAGCAGCCGAAACGTCGTGAGCAGGGACAGTACGACCCACGTCACCGTGAGCGTCTCCGACATCACGAGTCCGTCGTTGGCCCAGAGCGACGGGTACACGACCGCGACAGCGGCCGCAATGAGGCCGCAGCGCGGCGATCGCATGCGAAGCCCGAGCAGCCCGATGAGCACGACGTTGAGCGTGCCGAGCGCGGCCATGGCGAGTCCCATCGCGAAGTCGCTCGGTCCCCACAGCCAGGCAACCGGCGCGAGGAACAACGTGGTCATCGGCGGGTGCTGAGCCCAGGGTCCACCGCGGTCTGGATCCCGGAAGCCGTTGCCCTCTGCAACTTCGACGGCCGAGAGGCGGTAGTAGACGGAGTCGTACAGCTCGGTGTCGGGCTCGTGGGTCTCGAACACCACGTAGCTGGCACGCAGGGCCAGTCCGCTCAGCGCGATCAGGATGAGCGCGAAGACGAATCGCCGGCGTGACGCGCTGAGCGGCAAGCCTTGGAGGTTAGCGAGGGCCGGTCGTCTGAGGCGACCGAGCGGGACCCCTACGCCGGCGCCGCGTCTACCCGTCCAGCATTCGGAAGACCATGCCCGTACGCGGCTTCGGGGCGAAGAACGTGGTCTTCTGGGGCATGCGCACCCCGGCGAGCGCGGCCGCCCGGATCTGGCCGACGGTGACCGGTGGCAGCAGCACCGCGGCGTCGGCCGCCCCCTTGCCGACGAGCGCCGCGACCGTCGTCGCGTCGTTCCGGTACGTCGCCTCGGCGCCGGCGAACGTGTCGGCGGCCAGCTCGTCGAACCATGCGGACGCGACGTCCACCAGCGTCGGCTCCAGCGCGGCGCGCGCAGCCGCCAGCGCCGGTGCGGCGGGCACGAGCCGGGCGAGCCCCTCGCGGTCGACGAGGCCCACGCCGCCCTCGGCGCGCACAGCCCGCTCGAGTGCTGCGACGCCCTCGGCCGTGTTCGGTCCGGCATCGAAGACCCCGAACGCGCCCGCGAGGCGTTCGCGCAGCGGTCCCGTGGCGGGGCCGCCCGTGTACAGACGGTGTATGGGCTGGACCCACAGCTCGGCGTCGGCCAGCTCGACAACGAGGCACATCACCGCGCCGTCGCCATCGGCGACGAGCCCCGCGGCGCGGCGCTCGTCGCGGTACGCGATCGCGGTCTCGAACCGATGATGGCCGTCGGCGAGCACCAGTGGAGCGCCCGCGACGACGGCCCGGATCGCGGCGATCGACGCCACGCTGTCGATGGCACCGATCGAGTGGCGTACCCCGTGGTCGTCGGTGCAGATCCCGAGGGGGCTTGCCCCCTCGAGCTCGGCCGAGAGTCCGCTGCTGGGCGTGAGCCCCCAGATCGGGTCGAGGTTCGCGCGGGTCGCGCGCAGCAGCGACAGCCGGTCGCTCTTGGCCTTCGGCAGTGTGCGCTCGTGGGGGAGCACGTCGCCGGCACCCGCGGCCTCGGGCAGGACGAGCGCGCCGAGGAAGCCGGCGGTGTGGCGTGGGCGGCCGTCCTCGTCGACGTACTCCATCCGGTAGGCGTAGAAGCGCGGCGTCTCGTCGCGAACGAGCACGCCCGCGCGTTCCCACGTGACGAGATCCGTTGCCGCCTGCGCGTACGGGTCGTCGCCTTCGGGCAGGATCAGGCGGGCCGAGTTGTGCGGTGAGCGCGCGTACAGCGCGGCCCGCTCGTCGGGGTCGATCACGTCGTAGGGTGGCGCACAGAGCGCGTCGAGGCGCTCCGCCGACCGGTAGCGAAGACCGCGAAACGCAACGATGTCGGGCACGGCTCGGCCTCCGCGGCAGTCGGAACACGCTTTGGCGTCGCAGACCCGGATCGGTTCCTGGTTGGCGACGACAAAGCCCTGGGGTGAGGGGATTGTGGCATGGAGAGCGGGTCGGGCCACCGAATCGGGGCTCCGTGAGCGACCCAGTCGTCGTCTGCGACCTCGACGGCGTCGTCTGGCGCGGCGAGCTCGCCGTCGGCGGGTCGGCAGACGCGATCGCCACCCTGCGGGCCGCCGGGATCCACGTCGCCTTCCTCACCAACAACTCCTCGAACCCCGTGGGCCACGTCGTCGAGCGCCTCGCCGCGTGCGGGGTCGCCGCCGAGCCGGCCGACGTGCTCACGAGCGCCCAGGCGGCCGCATCGCTGCTCGCCGAGGGACTTCCCGCCGGGGCGCGGGTGCTCGCGTGCGCAGGTGCCGGGGTGCGCGAAGCGCTCGCGGCGGCGGGCTACGTGGTCGTCGAGGACGGCGCAGCCGAGGCGGTCGTCGTCGGCTGGCATCGCGAGTTCGACTTCGAGCGCCTCGACCGGGCCGCGCAGGCGGTGCGTGGGGGAGCCCGGTTCGTGGCGACCAACACCGACCCCACCTACCCGGATGCGCGGCGCGTGCTGCCCGGTGCCGGCGCGATCGTCGCCGCGGTCGCTACCGCGGCCGGGCGGGCGCCCGAGGTCGCGGGCAAGCCGCACCGAGCAACGGCCGAGCTGGTGCGCGCGCGGGTCGGCGCCACGGGGGTGCTGGTCGGTGACCGTCCCTCCACCGACGGCGCGATGGCGGCCGTGCTGGGCTGGCCCTTCGGGCTGGTGCTGTCGGGCATCGGCGGGCACGACCCGGCGGAGCCGATTCCGGATCCGGCCCCCCGCTTCGTCGGTGCCGATCTCCGGGCGTTGGCCCCCGCGCTCGTCGAGCACGCGCGGGCGGCGGCGGCTGGTCCGGGCACCTCGAGCGCCCCGCGGTAGCCTGGCCGGACCCCACCGAGGAGTGCTCCGATGCCGCAGGCTCCCGATCTCTCCAAGTACCTCGACGCGGGTGCGCAGTTCGTCGCGATGACCCGCGCCCAGGCCCGCCGACGCGCCCAGGAGCTCGTGGCCTCCGGTCAGCTCGCCCAGGGCCAGGTGCAGGCGTTCGTCGACGACCTGGTGTCCGAGAGCCGTCGCCGCACCGACGAGATGCTCGACGTGGTCCGCAAGGAGGTCCAGCGTCAGGTCCAGACGCTCGGCATCGCCACCAAGGACGACCTCGCCCGGCTCGAGGCCCGCCTGGCCAAGCAGGCCCAGGCAGCCAAG
>Ga0194131_10009566_pt1 | contig 12196 bp, 10 predicted proteins | sample TA2KigO120mmetaG_FD_148631 | JGI IMG/M metagenome (GOLD analysis project Ga0194131, IMG submission 148631) | Freshwater microbial communities from Lake Tanganyika, Tanzania - TA2015053 Kigoma Offshore 120m | ecosystem: Environmental > Aquatic > Freshwater > Lake | place: Tanzania: Lake... | reverse complement strand
CCAGCTTTTCCGCCAGTGTCAGGTACGCGCCGGCCGCGTCCTCGACGTAGATATAGTCGCGCACCGGCTTGCCGTCGGACCGGATCACCGGACGCTCGCCACGCAGCACGGACCGGATGGTCCCAGGCACGAGCCTGTTCCAGTTGAGATCGCCGCCGCCGAAGAAATTCCCGCAGCGGGTAATCGCCACCGGCAGACCCCAGGTCCGGGCATAGGACCGCCCGATGAGATCGCCGCAGGCTTTCCCAACATCGTACGGATGGACCGCATCGAGCGGCATCGTTTCCACGTAGGGCAGCTCCTTCGACTCGCCGTAGGCCTTGTCGGACGAGGCGAGCACGACTTGCTTGACGGTCGGGCTGCGACGGCACGCTTCCAGCAAGCGCCAGGTGCCGGCGATGTTGCTCTCGAAAGTGGACACGGCGTTCCGGTTGGCGATCGGCACGATCGTCTGCGCTGCAAGGTGGATCACCGTGGCGATCTCGTACTCGCCGAGCACGCGTTCCAGCAGGACCTGATCGCACATGTCGCCCCGCACGACGGTCACGCGGTCCAGCAACCCGCCGCCGATCAGCTCGCTCTGGGGCACCCAGTCGCGCACCAGCGCGACGACGTCGGCGCCACGATCGAGCAGGGCGCGCACCAGCCAGCCGCCGACTAGGCCGGTGGCGCCGGTCACGAAGATTCGGCGATCCCGCCAGAATGCTCCTAGATTCGCGCGGCTCACAGCCACACCTTCCAGGGCGCGGCTCCACCGTCCCACAAATGTTCCAGTTGGCGCTTGTCCCGCAGCGTATCCATGCATTGCCAGAAGCGGTCATGCCGGTAGGCCATCAACTGGCCCGCCCCGGCGAGATGCTCCAGCGCGTCGGCTTCCAGGCTGCTGTGGTCGTCCTTGAGTTGGTCGAAGACTCCCGGTTCCATGACGAGAAAGCCTCCGTTGATCCAGCCTTCGCCGATCTGCGGCTTCTCGATGAACCTGCTCACCTTGCCTGTACCGTCGAACTCAAGCCCCCCGAAGCGGGCCGGAGGCCGCACCGCGGTCACGGTCGCCGGCTTGCCGTGCGAACGGTGGAATGCGAGGAGCGCCTTGAGGTCGATATCCGCAACGCCGTCGCCATAGGTCAGCATGAACGTGCCGTCCTGCAGGAGATGTTTGAGCCGCAGGAGGCGGCCGCCCGTGTTGGTGTCGCCGCCTGTTTCAACCAGGTGGATTTTCCAGTTTCCAGTCGGGCGGCCGTGCGGCGTAATTTGCCGGGTGGCCAGATCAATGGTCAGATCGCCGTTCAGCGCCTGAAATTCAAAGAAATATCGTTTGATCACCTCGCCCTTGTAGCCGAGCGCGACGACGAACTCGTCGAACCCCTGCCCGGCATAGATTTTCATGATGTGCCAGAGGATCGGCCGGCCGCCGATCTCGATCATCGGCTTGGGGATCACGCCGGTCTCTTCGGCCAGGCGCGTGCCGAGCCCGCCTGCAAGTATGACGACTTTCATGGGTTCCTTTCCGTGGCCGAAGCCGCCTCTTTTTCCGCCACCGTGTACCAGTCGAGCCGGGGCCGCACGACGCCCGGCACCACGCCTCCGTACTCGCCGCGCACGGAATCACCGTCGAGGCTGTCGATCACCTGGAACGCGACCGCCTCCCGTTCATGGGCATGGACCACCGCCGGATCCATCGTGCTGATGGCGGCATCCACGATCAGCGTCCCCTCGCTGAGGAAATTCCCCGGAATGGTCACACGGCTGACGTAGCGGCCCACCGGCTTCGGCCGGCCGCGCCATTGGGGATCGGTATCCGCGGTCACGAACACGCAGATGCCCTCCTCGTTGTGCACATGAAAATTCGGGACGGGATTGTGATCCGGAAGCAGCACGTCATAGACCATTTCGAGCATAACCGGACGCCGGATGTCCGCCGTCGCGTGAAACGCGCCGTCATCGCCGACGACGCCGACGGACCGCAACCGCACCACATGGTCTCCGGGAGCGGTCGCCGGATCCGGCCAGAGACGGTGGGCCATGGTGCCGAGATCGGACCGCAGATAGGCCGCCGCAACCTCGGCGGCAGGCCCATCAGCGACCACGCGTCCCCGGTCGAGGAGAATCGCCCGTTGGCAGAGTCGGGTGACGGCGGTCATACTGTGCGATACGAAGACGACCGTCCGGCCCTGACGGCCGACCTCGTCCATCTTCCCGATGCACTTTTTCTGGAAGCTGGAGTCACCGACCGCCAGCACTTCGTCCACGAGCAGGATTTCCGGCTCCAGTTGCGCCGCGACGGCGAAGGCCAGTCGCATGTACATGCCGCTGGAGTACTGCTTCACGGGCGTATCGAGAAACGGTGCCACCCCTGAGAAATCCACGATTTCGTCGAACTTTCTCCTGACCTCGCGTCGCTCCATGCCAAGAATCGTGCCGTTGAGGTAAATGTTCTCCCGGCCTGTCAGCTCCGGATGGAACCCCGTCCCCACTTCGAGCAGCGACCCGACACGGCCGCGGAGAAGCGCCCGCCCGGCCGTCGGCTCGATGATGCGGGACAGGATCTTCAATAACGTGCTCTTGCCCGCGCCGTTCCTCCCGATCAGCCCGACCACTTCGCCCGGCGCGATATCGAAATGCACGTCCCTGAGCGCCCAGAACTCCTCTCGTTCCGCAGGAGGCAATGGTGGCCGACCGGAAACCAGGCGGGACAGCGCCCGAAATGGCGCGATGGCCTCCCGTGTCAACCTGTCCCGCAATGCCTTATATCTCTCCCGCTCACCGAGACGAAACTTTTTTCCAAGTCCCTCTGCGCGGATGGCAAATTCACCCATAATGTCAGATCCTGTCGGCCATCTGCCGCTCGATCGAGCGGAAATAGACCACGCCGGACAGCAGCACGACGAACACGGTCACAGTGGACACAGCCAGCATCGCCGGATCCAGCGCAACCGCGCCGCCGAGCACGGCCCAGCGGAAGGATTCCGTCACCGTCACCATCGGGTTCATCGCATAGAGCGCCCGCCACTGTTCGGGAATGACCGAGGCGGGATAGAGGACCGGCGTCAGGTACAGCCAGATTTGAACCAGGAACGGCAGCACGATCTGAACGTCGCGGTACAGCACATTCAAGGCCGAGAGCCACAGGGCCACACCCAGTGAGGTCAGCAGCGCAAGCAACAGCAGGACCGGCATTAGTACGATCTGCCAGCCTGGGACAAATCCGAACCACAACATCATCAGAAGGAGGATGGCAAAGGTCACGGGGAAATCCGCGGCCCCGCCGAACACCGCGGCGGCGGGCAGCAGAATACGAGGGAAATAGACCTTAGTGAGCAGCGACCGGTTGTTCGCCAGGCTTATGCTCCCCTCCAGAAGCGCACGGGAAAACATCTGCCAGGGTACCATGGCGGTGAACGCGAACAAGGGGTACGGCAGGCCGCCGGTCGGCACGTTGCCGATCTTCCCGAGCAGGAAGGAAAAGATCGCGACCGTGGCCAGCGGCTGGGCAACCACCCAGGCGATGCCAATGGCGGTCTGCTTGTAGCGTACAGACATGTCTCGCAGCATCAAGGCGACAAACAGTTCGCGCCAGCGCCACAATTCGAACGGATCCACGAGACGAAGGCCCCACGCCGGCTCAATCACCTGGACCTTACTATCGAGAAACTGTTCTTTGGTCATGAGAGAAATAGATGGCCTCTATACGAAGTGGGCTAGTCAAGGCGCCACCGAGAGCGCTGAGCGTAGGTTGAGTTTCTGGATCAACTGCTTCGCGATTTGCTCAGCATATAATTTTTGCCCCTCAGGCGAAGGATGGAAATCAACCTTTGTGTTTCGTAGTCGCTCTGGGTCCTTAAGCGGTGGGCTGGCTTTATCAAGCAGACTAATGATTGGCCTCTTCGTCGCACGCTCCAGACTTTCCCGAAGATAAAACTCCTGATTGTTCAAGAGATATCGATTCGCAACATACTCTGGATAAAACGGAAGGTGGACTATAAAGAAAGGCACTAACTGAGCCTCTACGCCGGTTACCGCAGCTCGAAATTTTTCATCATCTGAAAAGTCAGCGAATGATCCAGGTCCGCAGCATTGAAGTCTCGGATTTTGGGATGGGCTCAAGAAAAGAGGAATGAAAGGGTTCCCAAAGCGAATTCTATGATAAAGATACGAACGATCCAGTGCATAAATATTAGCGTGAAAAGCAGCCGGCGGGGAAAGATGGTCTAGTCGAATGCGGTGATATATCTGCTCTATTCTTTCGAGGTGGTGATCACGTCGACCCGTTCCAGCCATCGCCTTGCACCATTCTACCGTTGCCGGAGGATAGAGGAGATATACGTCAGCAGAATTTCTGATTTCCGGCTGCGGATCCGGAGTTTTAGTAACCAGCACTCTAGTCATCCCATCAACTTCAACTACTGTGCGCCAGATTCTGGCGCGGGTAAGATCGTCTGTACTGAAAGCAAAGATAACAGCGTCTGGGTGCCACTCTGAGACCTTTGCCTTAGCAAGGTCAAACATCTGGAGGATTCCGTAGCCGTCCCGCCCAAAATTCACGACATGCACCGAACGCTTCAGTTGTTCTTCCAAGCGATCTTGTAAATAATCCGGCCAAGTCATGCCATTGAATGAAATTGCACTGAATGAATCACCAAAAACTAGAATCTTAAGCGAGGCCGATGCATAGTTACCCTTAATCCTTCCCATGTTCCCATACGCATTAACTTTTAGACTATCACAGCCAATCACCCCGTTCGGTCCTACCCAAAACATGGAAACAGCGCGATTGGGGGGATACACAAAACCAAACTCTCGATCAAATTCCCAAAATGATTGGTCCTGCAAGCCCAAAACAGCTGGCAGCTGATCAGAGGGCTCTGGATGCAGTGCTGCAAGTCTGACTCGATAAGCACTCTCCGCAAAAATCAAAATGGCTAGTGTGCTGATAACTATGAGAACAGCATTTAGAGATACGCTTCGTAGCGTGACTCGCGTCTTCATGCTGAACATGTCCAAAGGAGCTTCCGTTTAGAGTTTAGCCGCTTTGCTTCTGGCAGCTTCGATATTTTCTAGGAACGCCCGGTTTTCTGTAATCCAGCGATCGCGTGCGTCACGTAGATTCTTAAGGTGCACCTCGATGTTGGATGGCGTGAGCCGAAGTCCGAATTCCGGTGGAAGGTCAGCCGACCGTTGACCGGCCAAAACGTCCAGAATGTGATCCCCCACCTCGATCGAAAAATGATTAACATCAGTCCAATATTGCATATGTCCTGCTATCGGCTCTGTGCTGAATCGGTCAAAACCGGTAAAGTCGTACACGCTACCATACCCGGCAAGCACTCGCTTGAAGTTTTCTATATCAGCCCAACGACCGCGTTCGTGCTCAAGGTACAGATACACGGCATGGTAGGGTGCAATGAAGAACGCGAGAGCAATGTCGTTTTCGGTGCACAGGCGACGATATGCCTCAAGTTGTTCCAAAAGCCGGTCGTTGACAATATAGCGATCCCTAGGCGTTGCCGCCCAACGCATTGGAAAATCAATGAGAAAATCCTTCTCAGTCTCATGTTTTACGTTCGCCACAAGACCATTGGGCAGCAGATACTGACCAGTCTGGGCGGAAGAGTGATTTTTAGCGAGCGTAGCCCCAGAGGCTACGACAGCTGACATGGAGAGGAACATTGATGCGAAGTTCTGGGCATGTTCGGATAACGTGGTCGGCAGTTGAGGCTTACCGGGACGGAAAAATGTATTGACCACGATTTCAACAAACATGTATCGCGGTGCTGCCCCAACATGAATCTGCTGCTCCAGCAATTGTGTCCCTTCGGAAAGTGTGGCCCAATCGAACCCAGCATTGTATGCGGGAGCGAACGGGCTTCTCGCCAGATGTTCTGGGTTGAATGCTTGCTTGACCCTCGATGACCCGAAAATAAGGGTTGTCGGTTGTTGCGAAAGCACATCGTATGGTTTTAATAAGCGATCTAGATTCGAACGGAAGAATTTTGGTTCGTTGATGCCTCCCATCGTGAACTTCACCGGCGACACGCCGAAGGGATCCATGATTACGTTGAGGGCAAGTACCGCCAGCAACGTAACCAAAACAAAGAAAGCCGTGAGCTTGAGAAAACGTGCTGCCATGATTAAAACTGAAAATAGAGAAATGGAGACACGGTGGTCAAATGCAGAATAGACATGGAAAATGCAACAGCTACGAAAATGGCCCAAGTTGCATTGGGTTGCCAGTGATACCAGCGAGGCAGCATCGCCGGTTTCACCTTCTCTCGCATCGCAAAGTTATGCGGCTCAAATATGTCTACAACACTAGGAGCGAATAAGACGATGGCTAGCATGGCAATTAGCCACACGGACTCCGAATGGGGGATGGACTCGATCGCATGACGCAGCAAGTCGACCTCATCCGCAATTATCCCTCCAAGCCTTATGGTGGTGGGAGCAGTTAGCGTCGGAGGAGACGGCATGCTGCCGCTAAGCAAAGTAGATCGACCCGGATCGAGCATCGACCGCCACATACTGAAGGCCACCTCCGTATTGGCAGCACGGAATGGCACCCAAGTGGCAGTCACAATCAGAAACGTCGCAACCACCGCGGCGTGTCGTCCAAGAACTCCCCCGCGCCCCAGCTCAAAACCAATGCGCCGTCGAAAGCTATGCCAAGCATGGTTGATCGTCAGAAGCACACCATGGATGCCGCCCCAAACAACGAAAGTCCAAGCTGCACCATGCCACAGCCCACCAAGCAGCATGACAGACATTAAGTTGACATAGCGGCGTAAAGTTCCACGACGATTGCCTCCCAATGGAAAATAGAGATAGTCACGCAAAAACCGCATCAAGGTGATATGCCAGCGACGCCAGAATTCAATAATGTTGGATGCTTTGTAGGGAGAATCAAAATTGAGTGGTAACACAATGCCAACCATACGAGCGAGACCGATGGCCATCTCCGAATAGGCAGAGAAATCAAAATATATCTGGAAAGCATAGGCACTAGCGCCGCGCCATGCCCCACCGGTGGTCAACACTGCTCCTTGCATCACGGCCGAAAATGCTTTGTCAGCAAAAATAGCACATGTGTCAGCAATCCACACTTTTTTGAACAAACCAAGGGCAAAGATGCTGAAGCCAACGGAGAAGTTCGAGAGGTTTAGGTGCTTGGACGTCAACCTCGCAAACTGCGGCATCATTTCCTTATGATGTACGATGGGGCCGGCAATGAGCTGCGGGAAAAAGCTAACAAATAGAAAATAGCCTGGCAGATTAAAATCCTGTACATCGCGACGATATGCGTCCACTAGAAAGGCAATTTTCTGGAACGTAAAAAAAGATATCCCAAGGGGCAACACGATATTACCGACGTCGATGTCTGTTTGCAGTAGGACATTGAGGTTGGCAGCAAGAAATCCCGCGTATTTGTAGTAGCACAGAGCGGTGAGGTTGAAGATAATACCAGCCATTAACAGCCCGCGACGCAGTTTCGTCGAACCTGACCCGGAGAGGAGCAGTTGCCCAAAAGCGGCGTTGACCAGCATCAAGACGACTAAGAGCGCAAGAAACTTCCAGCTCCACCAGCCGTAATAGAAAAGTGAGGCGACGACCAGCCAGTGGATTGTCAGCTGACGTGAAAACCGACGCGCGAGCAGTACATAGCCACCCAGCACTAGCGGCATAAATAAGAAGATAAAGACGTAGGAGTTGAATAGCATCGTTAGGCGACCTGACTAAGAGGCGCTCGTTGGCCTGTTTGCCCGGAATCGTATATCATCACATGCGTGTCGATGAGCGACTCCGTTCATCGTACGTTGGCAATCAGGATGATCCCAGTGGCAATGAGCGCTGCAGCCGCGACGCGCGCGGGCTCGAGTCGCTCGCGAAGCACGAGAGCCCCGATCAGAGTTGCGAACAACACGCTGGTCTCGCGCAACGCGGCGACCGTGCCCATGGCACCGAGCGACAGGGCCCAGATGAAGATACCATAGGAACCGACCGCGAGGAGGCCACTGATCAGACCCGCCTGCCAGCTCAGTCGCATCGTCGCCCAAAGCTTTGGTCCACGCCAGTAGTGGACCGCCGCTGCGAATGACGCCCCATCGAGAACAAATAACCAGGCTGCATAGGAAAATGGTGTCGTGCTGTGGCGTGCTCCCAATCCATCGATCGTCGTATAGACGGCAATGGTCATCCCAGTCAAAACCGCGATCAACAGCAGTCGCCCGGACGCATGGACCAACCGGACGCGTTGCATTGCCAGAGCAAAGATGCCCGCGCAGATCAACACCATGCCGCTGATCTCTTCCAATGCCATTCGCTCTCCCAGCAGAAGCAACGCAATCACCCAGACCGTCAGCGGAGCCACACCCCGTACGACCGGATACACCTGGGTCAAGTCACCCCGACCATACGCCGTGGCCAGCAGAAACTTGTATAAGAGATGCACCGCCACAGAAACGGCGAGCAGCATCCATCCGGTCGCATCTGGCGGAGACACGAACGGCATCATCACCAACCCTGCCGTCGCGCCGATCAGATTGATCGAAACCAGTCCGGCCAGCCGGTCGTCGCCGGCCTTGACGACCGCGTTCCACGTCGCGTGACACAACGCAGCCAACAGCACCAATCCCAGAACGCTGGAATTCTTCCCTGTTTCCCCGATGCCGGATACAATCTGGCGTCATCTCGCCTGTTGCCATGATTGACTCTCACTTCACGGACTGTTCAAGATGGCTGGAGAGAAATTGAAGCGCTGGATTGGCCAGGGTTCCCGGTTCTGTTGGGTCCGGGAACCACACGGCCCTGTCACCTCGGCTGATCCGGTCAGGCTGCGCCCCGTTCCCGCCTCCGAGCAACACCGTCGGCCGCCTGGCCATCAGCGCGGCGCAGCCTAATTCGTCAAAACTTCCGACATACGCGTCCGCTGCCTGGACTAATGCCATGCGCTCATGCAGGGTCAGCCCATAGCCGGCAAGAGACTGACTATTGGTGGCTTTCGCAAACGGCAACGCGGACGACAGATCGAAAAACCACACATCGGGGCGCGCTGCCACCAATGCATCGGCCAAAGCGCGAAGCTCTGCCTGCACGTTCAGACACACCGCCGGCGTTCTTCCGGCCTGACGCTTGAGCAGCGTCTGCACATCGCGGATTGCCGCAACCGGAAGATCGATTCCCATATGACCACTGTGCAAAAACTCCTCGAAATGCTTGACGTCCGGAAGATCGATGTCTTCATAGGAGGTCGCCCGGGCCGTCTGGTCGTCCCGGCCTTGCTTCACTTGCATCAACGACAGGTCGTCGGCCAAACTCGTCTCATCCCAGTACAGGCCGACCGCCCGGAGGCGGGGGAACGCCAGCAGAACCGAAAACACCTCGTGCAGGTTGGGAGTGGCCGCTTCGCGCGGCAACCGCATGCAGACATAGTATTGATGCCCCGGGGGACCGCTCAGGACGCGCTCGAGCCACAGCATCACGCTGCCCGGCAGAAACATTGTCGCCTTTTCTGCCACCCTGCCAACGCAGACAACCAAATGCCCCCGCCGCCGTTGCACCACACTGATTGCCGCATTGAGAACGGCATGGAGTAAGGTGAACGGGAACACCCGTAGCCGGCGCAATGCACGGTCTGCGAAATTAATCAGCCGCCTTCTGAGAAATACCACCGGCTGCCGCATGGATGTCGCGTTACCAACCGACTTCATGAATTCGACTTTCCACGCACACGGGCGTGAAGCTCTTCAAACAACTCCAGCAGCACGTCCTGGTTTTCCTTCTCCCAGTAGAGGATCTGGTTTTCATCAGCGAAGGGATACCGTCTCCCGCCGACGGGCACGTCAATGTACTGCGAAAAAAGGTGCTGGATATTAGTGATGAGGTAGGGCTTCTTGCAGAACGTGGCCATGGTGGCGAAGCCGCTGGAGCTGCCCATGAACAGGTCCGCGCGATGCAGCAGCGCCAGCTCGTGCCCCAACCCGATTCCAAATCCCATCGTGCGCGGGATCAGCACGTTGGGCAGGTTCTGCATCGCGCGGTCCCACTCCGTGTACCCCCCCAGGATGAGAAACTGCACGTCGGGATGGCGTTCGGCCGTGTGGCGGATGAAGGCCTGCCATTCGGGCATCGGTGAATCGCGATAGATGTTTGCCGGTGTCAAGCTCAACACACCTTGGCGGATGTTCACCGCGACGACGAACCGACCGTTACAATGAGTTCGCCGGAACTCGTCCGCCCAGGCCCCATAGCCGCGCGGCGCCGTTAACCAGGGCAATGTGCCGTGCTTGCGGTAAAAAGCGTTGATGCGCCGGTGCGAAATGAAATCCAACTTCTTATTGAGGTGGCTGAAAAAGGACGGCCACATGGGTCGGCGGTGCATGGCCTCGCGCAGGAGAAACAGGTTGAAGCTGGGCGGATGGCGGAACAGCTTGAGCGACCGCAACAACGGGCTGCAGAGAAATGCCGGAAACAGGTTGTCGATGATGCCGAGATACGTAAGCGGAAGGATAAACGGCTGATGGCGGCTTCCGGGGTTCGAGGGGTCGATGACCAGATACTGGTCAACCGCATCGCAGCCGGCCTCTGTCGCGCCGATGTTGAGATTCATCGTCCAGGTCAACGCATCGCCCAATGCATAGGGACCGTACGAGAAATCGTAGATGCCGATCATCGGCTTGCTTGCCACGCCGGCGGCACAGCTCAGCTCTTGTTCGTCGTTCATGATCTCCCCCCCCTGCCCACGGCGATCAGATGCATTAATCGTGCCGGCGCAGCAGTGAGCCTGCGCGCCATTTGATGCAGCCAATCCGGCATGAAAGGAATGAGGATACGCCACAGGCTGCCTAACAGCAGCCTCGTGGCAAGCTTCAGCGTGATGTAGCCGCGATGCCTCGGCGACGCAATCAGCCAGATCAAAACGCGCACGCTCGCCTCGGGCATCAATGCGCAATTGCGAATTGGCGTTGCTATATCACCGAAGCGATCAGAGGAAACAAGGTCCACAAACCGGCTGATCACCCTGCGCTGGCTATCGGTATTGCGGAGGCCTCTTGCGGAATAGGAATGAGGTGATACCCGATTCCACGCCAGCACTTCCGGTACGTAGCAGGCGCCGTGACGTAGCGCCAGGATGATGTTGGCAAACCAGTCTGCGTGCCAGCACAGTTCATCGTGAAATCCGCCAAGGCCCAGCAGCAACTTTCGTCGGTAGAAGATGGTGTTGGAGGGAAAGGTGAAGAAGTTGTAGCGCAGCAAATCACAAATTTCTGCAGGAGAAAACAGACGGGGATCGTTGCTCAGAAACAGCGGTAACAGTTTCTTCCTGTTGCTGTCGGACAATAAAACCCCCCGCTCAGAAAAACAAAATCCCGCATTTTCATATTGCCTCAGCAATCCAAGAGACTTGGCTGCGAATTCCGGCATCACCAAGTCATCAGCCGCCAACACGCAGACATAGTCGCCATGGACGAGGCGCAGACCGTAGTTGGTCGCGAAATTGACACCCTTGTTCGTCGGCAGTCGACTCAGCTTGAGGCTTGGATGCTGGGCCTGCACTCGCGCGACGACCGCACAACTGTCGTCGGTAGAGCCATCATCCACCACAATCACCTCAAGCGGTTGAATCGATTGGGCGAAAATATTTCCCAGCGCATCTTCGATATATTGCGCATGGTTGTAGTTGGGCACGACGACGGACCATGTCGGCATCCGCATAAACAATTCTGCTGGCTGGGGTATTGCTACGGTCATCAAGTGTCTGAAATCAGCGACGGGAAATACGGCATTTGTAGGCCAGCACGGCAGAAACGGTCAGGCAATCGATAATCTTACGTTCAAGCACAAATGAAACGCAATCGTCGATCGGAACCCAGGCGATGGCCAGCGCCTCGGCCGGATCCGGGGCAAAGGGCCGGCGCTCCTCGACCGATTCGCTATAGTAGACCGAGTTCATGTTTTCGACATTATCCAGGCCGGGACGAAAGATGAGTAACGGCTTGAGATCGCTGCAAAAGAAGCCCGTCTCCTCCAGGCACTCACGTTGCGCCGCCTCTTCCGGCGCTTCGCCGGCATCCACCCTGCCGCCCGGAATTTCCCAAGCTATTCCCCTGATTAGGAAGCGATATTGCGCGGTGAGCAGAATTTTCCCCTCCGACACCGCCACGATGCCGGCCCGCGGGCCGAACTCCACGACATAATAGTCCTT
>Ga0194131_10009563_pt1 | contig 12205 bp, 13 predicted proteins | sample TA2KigO120mmetaG_FD_148631 | JGI IMG/M metagenome (GOLD analysis project Ga0194131, IMG submission 148631) | Freshwater microbial communities from Lake Tanganyika, Tanzania - TA2015053 Kigoma Offshore 120m | ecosystem: Environmental > Aquatic > Freshwater > Lake | place: Tanzania: Lake... | reverse complement strand
AGACGCCCTATTGTAACACACCGATCCCCCGGGGGACAATGCGGCGCGTTGTTGTTTGTTGTTACGTTGATCGGCCAGCGGTCCCCACTGGTCAACACGAAGATCTCGCCTTTGCTTGCCGCGACGACGCTCGGGCCATCGACGGCCGCCCAGAGCATCTCAGCAGCAGGCCACGTCCTCTTTGTCGCGCCGGTTCGCGCGTCAAGCAGGCGGACTTTGCCGCCGGAGAGGTCCACCGCCTGACCGCCGTCCCGAGAGAGCGCCACCACGCGCCTCTCACCCACGAGTCTGGGCGGCGTGGCGACGGCGACCGCGGTGGCGGCCAGGATCAGCAGAAGGGCGATGCGCACTACAGTCCCAGCACGCGGAGCAAGTACGAGGCCGTCACGTCGTCCTCGTCGTCGCCTTCGCGGTTGCGGAAGGCCATCAATTCCCCCTTCCTGGTGCGGAAGACACCGGGCGGGGGCGGACCGCGAGCCGTCCGTCTATGATTCACCTCACGTCAGCGAGGCACCGCGCGGCCGGCCGTTGTCGGAGCGCCCTGCGTTGACCCGATCGTGCGGCCGCGACTCAATGGCTCACCATGGCGATCCCCGCCTGGACGAGCTTCCGTGAGCCGCGTCACTCCCATCCAGAGGTTCCTCAGAATTGTGTACGGGATTACCGAATGCGGCGCCTTTTGAAACTATTCTCTAAGAGTCAGATCTTGGAGAACATCAATGCACGACAGACAAACGCTCCTCGCAATACTGGCCAGATTCATCGAGGCGGTGGTGATGCTGGTGCGCAGCCTGCTCGCGGCGCCACCCTCCGCCGTGGAGATCCCCGACGACGTCTGCACGCTGGATCGCGTCGTAATCCTGCTCGCGCGCCGCTCAGGCGCCCTCCAGGACATGCGCCTGATGTCGCGCACGCTCGGGCCCTTCCGGGCCGGCTTCTTCACCACTGAGACGATCGCCGAGAACGAGACGCTGCAGATCAAGGTCCTGTGCGAGATTGACAACGTGATCGCGGTCGACGCCGTTGTTCAGCAGATTGTGGCGCGCAACGGCCAGACGTTCGGCGTCCTCCGCATGCAGCCGACGGCCCATCAGGCGGTGCAGATCCTGGGCTTCGCCCGTCAGCACAAGACAGTGAGCGCCTCGATCTAGATCTAGAAGCGCGGCTTTACGGCCGCGCTTCTAGACCGTACTTTTGAGCGGAGACCGGCCTAGTACCTCGCCCCGTCCGGCATGGCGCGAAACTCCTGCCACACCGCGGAAGCCTCCGGGTGGCAGAGCTGTTCGGGACGGAGCTTGCGCTCGTGGAGTTCCCGGTCCATGTCGGTGTAGATGGCGACGTCATCGAACAGATCCGCGTAGTCGTCGCACGTCGACGCATAGTAGATCTTGTCGACGCGGGCCCAGAACGCGGCCGCGTAGCACATCGGGCAGCACATGCAGCTGGTGTACATGACCGCGCCGGACAGGTCGTGCGAGCCGATCTTCTTGCAGGCCTCGCGGATCGCGGTGACCTCGGCGTGGGCCGTGGGATCGTGGTCGGACATCACGCGGTTGCCCGCCGCCGCCAGGATCTCGCCGTCCCGCACGATGACGCACCCGAAGGGACCGCCCGTCTTGTCCACCACGCCGGCCCTGCGCATCACCTCAATGGCGTGGAGCATGAAGTCGCGGTCTTGAGCGCTGCCCACCGGCTACTTTCCCTGAAACTTCGCGGTGCGTCTTTCCACGTAGGCGCTGAGGCCTTCCTTGGCGTCGTCGCTCTGGAAAAGCTGCTGCTGCAATTCTCTTTCGAGCGCCAGAGCGTCCTGGAAGGGCAGTTCGGCGCCGGTCTGCACCGAGCGCTTGATGAGGCCCACCGCCTTGCTCGCCTTGTTGGGCGGCACGAACTGCTTCGCGTAGGCCAGCACCTGCTCCATGAAGTTATCCGGGTCAAGCACCTGGTCCACGATGCCCAGGTCAAGCGCCTCGTCGAAGGAGAACACGCGGCCGGTGACCATCAGGTCGATGGCCTTCGACTTCCCCACGATGCGCACCAGGCGCTGGGTGCCGCCGGTTCCGGGCAACACGCCAAGGGAAACCTCGGGCAGGCCGATCTTGCCGGCGTCGCGACGGGCCACGCGCAGGTCGCAGGCCATTGCGATCTCCATGCCGCCGCCCACGGTGTGGCCGTTGAGCGCCGCGATGACCAGCTTGGGCGTCTGCTCCAGGCGGTTGAGCGTCTCGTTGGCGTGCAGGCAGAAGAAGTACTTGAAGCGCGGCGTCACAGTCTGCAACATGGAGATGTTGGCGCCGGCCGAGAAGAACTTGTCGCCCTTGCCGCGCAGCACGATGACGTGCACGCCGTCGTCCATGCGCGCGCGCAGGATGGCCTCGTCCAACTGGCGCATCATGTCGTGGGTGTACGTGTTGGCGGGCGGATCGTCCATCTCCAGGACGGCCACGCCATCCTGCACCGAGTAGTGGACCAGCGTCTTTGTAGCGGTTTCAACGGTCATTACAACACCTTCTTCAAAAGCAGTCGCCGTTGATTCTCGCTGCCAGGAGCTGTTCCTCCCGTGGAAGGGAGCCCCCGCCATTCCGTCGTTCAAGGACTTCTTCCGCGCCAGCCAGGTGCGCGCCGCGCTTGGCATCCGGCCGCTGCTGCCCGCCCTCCTCGACCCCTCCCCCGACAAGCGCCGCGCCGCGGCCACCGCCCTGGGGCTGAGCGGCGACGAGAGCGCGATCGGCCATCTGAAGCCCCTGCTGGCGGATCCCGACGGGCGCGTGGCGGCGGCCGCGGTGACGGCGCTGCAGAACCTGGGGGCGCGGGAGGCCTGTCCGGAAATCGAGCGGCTCTGCAACCATCCCGACACGGTGCTCGCGGTGACGGCCATTGGCGCCCTGGCCGCGCTGGGCAGCCGCGCCCTGCCCCGCCTCGCCTGCGAGCGCCTGCGCCTGGAAGCGGAGCGCAATGCGGACGCGGCCCGGCGCATTCTTGCGGAGTTGCACGGGGTGCGCTCGAGTGAAGTCGGGGAGGTGGCGACACGTCTCCTGTCGCACCCATCCTACGAGGTTCGGTTGGAAGCGGCTTTGCGCGCGGCCGAGGCGGACAAGGTGGAGGCGCTGCCTGTCCTCGCGCTCCTGCTGTACGAGCCCTCGGCGCTGGTACGCGATTCCGCCCAGTGCGGATGCGCGGCGCTGGCGCCGTTGCACGCGTTCAGTTGGGCTACTTGCCTTTACTTCGCTACTTCCGTCGTGATATACATCGCCTGGAGGGACGTGGGTGGGCACCTTTACTTTCAAGGTCTTGGGTGAGGGGGATCGTGTCTTGGAGGGCACGATTCGCGCCGCGTCGCTTTACATTGCCCGCCGCAAGCTGGAGATGGACTTCGGCCGCGTCCTCTCGGTGGAGGAGCAGGAGCAGGAAGACGAAGACGCCATTCCGCTGCTCCCCACGCTGGGAATTTCCACCGAATCCATCGCCATCTACACCCGACAGCTTTCCGTGCTGCTCCGCTCCGGCATCAGCCTGCCCCGCGCCCTGGAGATTGTCTCCCAGGGAGAGGACGATCGCCTGAACACGGTGTTCGTTTCCACGGCCGGGGACGTGGAGCGCGGAAAAACCCTCTCCCGCAGCATGCGCCGTTTCCCGTATGCGTTCAGTGCACTTTACCTGTCGATGATCGAGGCGGCCGAGGTGAGCGGAAATCTTGACGCAAACCTCGACAAATTGTGCGAAGTCCTGGAGCGCACGGTGCGCCTGCAAAAGAGGGTGCAGGCCGCCTTCGTCTACCCGGCCGCCATCTCCGTCGTGGCCCTGGGCGTGCTGGGGATATTCGTGTATGCGGTGCTCCCCATGGTAATCCCGATTTTCCACGGGATCGGGATCGAGCTTCCGCTGGTCACCCGGTCGGTGCTGTTTTTCGCGGCGCTGGCCCGCAATCCGTTCGTGGTGCTGCTGGTCGGGATGATCTTTCTCGCCTCGCTCTGGCTGGCATGGTCGTACAGTCGGACCCGCGAAGGACGCCGCGTGGTCGACGGGCTCATGTTGACGGTGCCGCTGTTCGGCGATCTGTTCCGAAAAATCGCCGTGGCGCGGGTCCTGTTTACCCTGGCCATCCTCATGGAGAGCGGCATCAGTCTGGGTCCAGCGCTGCGCGTTGCCGAGCGGGCGGCCGGCAATTTCATCGTGGAGCGCGGCCTCTTTCGCGCGCAGAAACTGGTCATGGAAGGCGAGTCGGTGGGCGACGCGCTGCTCGAGATCGGAATTTTTCCCTACGGCGTCATCAAGCTGCTGATGGCGGGCGAGGAAGCCGGCCAGCTACCCAAAATGATGATGCGCGCCTCGGTGATGTACGAGGAGGAGGCTGACCTGGCGTTGTCCACCCTGGCCACGCTGCTCGAGCCGCTGGCGCTGGTCGTGGTGGGCGGCATCGTGGCCTTTATCACGGTGGCCGCGTTCATGCCCACCATCCTGCTGATGAGAGCGCTGTGAGCGACCGCCGCGGATATTCTCTCATCGAGGTCTGCATCGCGATTTTCGTTCTCACGATCGGAATTCTGGGCGCGTACTCGGCGTTCTCGTTCTCATTGAACTCGGTGTTCCACGCGCGCAATATCTCGGTGGCGACCAATAACGCACGGCTCCTTGTGGAAGCAGTGCGCCTGAAGAACCTGCCGCCCTGGGCCGCGACGTTTCCGACCAGCGATGAGTCCGGCCTGTTCGACGCGCCCGGCGCGCGGCGCGCGCTCAACGCGCCGCCCTTTCAGCTTGACCTTCCGGCCGACGGGCAGTTTTCCCGCAGGGTGCACGTTGAGCGCCTGTCTGGCGATTCCAACAGCTACCAGTACAATATCGCGCGCATCAGCGTGACCGTGTACTGGGACGAAAAAGGCGCCGAAAAGCAGGTGCAGGTGAAGGCATTTCACCGGCAGCCATGAGGCGACGCGGACTCTCTCTGGCGGAAACCCTGCTCTCGGTGGCCATCATCGCCATCCTCGGCGGCGTGCTCATCATGCTGTACAACTCGGCCTACCAGGCTTATTACACGGGGACCACCCATCTCGCGCTGCAGCAACGGGCGCGCACCACGATGCAGCGGATTTCCCTCGAACTGAAAAACGCTATTCAGCCCAGCGAGAGCGGCCAGGCGGTGGAGGCGCCCGGCATGGGCGCCACCGCCAGTGAAGTCGTGTTCAATCGGCCCGCGGCGTCCTTTGAGAAGTTCGACCCGCGGGCGCCGGTGTACGCCAAACGGCGCGTCCGCTTCAGCAACCGACGCGTTCTGCTTGACGACAACGGCCTGGGCGCGATCCCCGAGGAGCTGCTGGGCCGCGACATCGAAGCGTGCGAGTTCAAGCACGTGGCCGCCAACGCGGTGCGGGTGACCCTGAAATTGAAGGGTCAAATCCGCGGAGAGGAAGGAGTTCGCGAGGTGCCCTACGAGATTATTTCCGACGTGCAGATCCCCTATTACGCGCTGTCCCGATGACCGAGTGGAACGCCCAGGGCTACCTGGAGATTTCCGCCATGCAAAAATGGCTGGCCGAACTGAGCCTGGTCGATCTCGCGCTGGAAGGAGACGAGCGGGTGCTCGACGTCGGGTGCGGCGAAGGCCGGCTCACGGCGGAAGTCGCGGCGCGCCTGCCTCGGGGAGAAATTCTCGGCCTCAACGCTTCGGAAAACATGATCTCGCTGGCCCGCGCAAATCATCCCGACGTTCAGTTCGTGCACGGTGATGCACGCGGGATGGGTTTCTCCGAGGAATTCGACGTCGTAATCTCCTTTAACGCCCTGCACTGGGTGCGCGCGCAGGAGGAGGCGCTGCGCGCGATCCATCTGGCGCTCAAGCCCGGGGGGCTCGCACTTCTCCAGATGGTGGGGCACGGCGAGCGGCACTCGCTGGTACATGCCTTCGTGCAGGCTTCGCGTGCAGAGCCCTGGGCGCAGTACTTTCAGGGGCCCGAGGAGCCGTACTTGCACGCCTCGCCGGAAGCCTACCACGCGCTGGCCCTGGGCGCGGGCTTCGAAAGCGCGGATGTGACGATGCCGATCTACCGCTGGGATTTCAAAGCGGACCGCTTCTTCGCGCACTACGGCGAAGTGACGTTCGTCGAGTGGACGCGCCACGTCCCGGAGGCGCGGCGGGACGGCTTCGTGCACGCCGCGCTGGAGATCTACCGCAACGAGTTGCCACCCGAGGATCGCAACGTGTACACCATCTACCAGCTCAAAGCCGCGCTGCGCAAGCCTGGTCTCGGCAGTCCGGTCCGTAGTGAGGAGGGACCCGACAGCGAACCAGCAGAGGGAAAGCCTGACCGGGGTTGAACCCCAGCGTTTCATGCAAGCCGTAATCATGGACTGGGACGGCGTGATCGCCGACTCACTCGGTCATTTCATGGGGCTTTACCAGCGCGTCTGCGACCGCTTCGGCCGCGGCACGCCGCCCTGCGATGCGCCGAGCTTCCGACGCTGGTACAATCCCCGCTGGGAGCGGAATTACCTGGCGATGGGCTACACCGAGGAGGAGCTGCCGGAGGTGCTGGGGTACGCGGTCAGCCTCGTCGACTACTCCGAGGTCCCACTCTTCGCGGGCGCGGTGCGCGCCATACGCGAGGTTTCCCGGGACGTGCCGCTGGCCATCTGTTCGACCACCGATTCGCGGCTGATCCGCGACCGGCTGGCGAAGGAAGGCCTGGACGCGCACTTCCAGGTCATGATCGGCGGCGAGGACGGCGGCAGCGACAAGATTTCCCGTTATCGGCTGGCGGCGGAGTCGGTGGGCGCGGAGCCGCGGCGTTGCGTGGCGGTCGGCGACACCGTCCTGGATGTCGAGTCGGCGCGGCACTGGGGCATGAGAACGATTGGCGTGACCTACGGCTGGAGCCATCCGGAACTGGTGGAGGCGGCGGCGCCCGACGTGCTAGTACGTGACCAGACCGCGCTGACCGACGCCATCCGACAGGCGCTCAGGCACGGGTCGGCATAGTCGAGGCCATCTTTATAGGGGCCGCTTGATGCGGCCGACACGCTCAAAGGGAGAATCGGATGCAAGAGAAGGTCGCACCGGAAGCCGCCACCGCGCGCATGCAGTGGGCCTCGGCGCTGGGCGTCGGCTCCACGCTGGAAGACGCGATCGTCGCGGCCAGCGGAAGAGTCACATCCCGACTGGGGCCCGAGCCCGTCGACCTGGTTTTCGTCTTCGTTTCGTCGACCTATCGCGACACCTACGAGCGCGTGCCAGGTTTGTTGCGCGAGCATCTGGATCACCGCACCTTGCTGGGATGCTCCGGCGGCGGCGTTATCGGCGGCGGCGAAGAAGTGGAGTTCTCGCCGGCGGTGGGCATCACTGCGGCGCGCCTGCCCGGCGTGAAGGTGCAGTCTTTTCACTTGCGCGATGAGGAAATGCCGGATCTGGACAGTGGGCCGGCCGAGTGGGAAAAGGCCATCGGAGTGCGCGCCGCGGACAATCCGCATTTCGTGCTCATGGTGGACCCGTTTTCGTTCAACGTGGAAAACATGGTGGCCGGCCTGGATTTCGCATTTCCTCGCGGCGCCAAGATCGGCGGGCTGGCCAGCGACGCGCGCGAGCGCGGCGGCAACGCGCTGTTCCTCGATCGGCGATCGTGGCGCAGCGGCCTGACCGGCGTGGCCTTGAGCGGCAACCTGGAAGTCGACGCGGTGGTAGCCCAGGGATGCCGCCCGGTCGGCAAGCCCATGCTGATCACCGCGGGCCGCCACAACTGCATTGAGGAACTGGACGGCCGCCGCCCGCTGGACGTGCTGCACGACCTCGTGGCCTCGCTCGACGAGCGTGATCGCGCGCTGGTGCGCACCTCGCTTTCCCTGGGAATGGTGACTGACCCGTTCCGCCTGGAGTACCAGGAGGGCGATTTCCTCATCCGCAACCTGCTCGGCATCGATCGCGAGCGCGGTTTCCTGGCCGTGGGGATGCTGGTCCGCAAGGGACAGACGGTGCAGTTCCACCTGCGCGACGCGGAAACCTCAGCCCAGGATCTGAGCCGTGCGCTGGAGCGAATTCCCAATCCGAGCAGCCCCCAGGCGGCGCTGCTGTTCTCGTGCCTGGGACGAGGCCAGCACCTGTACAAGGTGTCCAACCACGACAGCGACGCGTTCCTGCGCCACGTAGGACCGGTCCCGCTGGGCGGCTTCTTCTGCAACGGCGAGATCGGCCCGGTCGGCGGGACCACCTTCGTGCACGGCTACACCTCGTGCTTCGCGCTGTTCAGGCCGAAGGGGTAGCGCGTCGCGCCACGCCTTGCGGGTCCAACCAGGGTTGCCATCAGGCGCAAGCGTAACCGTACGCGGCGCCCAGGCCGGTGGCGATGACGGCGCCCGGCCAACCTGAGCACGCGCCCGCGAAGCCGGCGACGGCGCCCACCATCAGGGACAATGGCAGCAGGATCTCGCGCTCGCCCTGTTTCGTGGCGGCCGCGACCGCGATGCCCGTTCCGACGAGTCCAACGACCATGCCGCCCCACCCGAAGGCGGCGCCCATCATCGAGGGAGCCGCCATTACGCCGCCACAGATGCCGACTGACTCCACCTTGTCCATGATGGTGGGCCCGTCGCTCAGCGGCACCATCCCCCGCAGGGCGCCGCTCGCCGAAGCCACCCTGGCCGCGGGCAGGCTCAACCCAGAAATGCTCTGCATGATAAAAAAATGCCTCCTCACCTGTTCATGCGCGCACTGGAATGCGGCCGTCCGCGGTCACGATGGCGGAGGCATCCGGATTCCAGGGCTCAAGAATGCCGTGCGTGGCAAAGTGAACCACCTGCGCGCCGCCGGTTCCGTTGCGCACCGTCTCCACGGTAAAACCTCGCTCGGAGAACAGCCGCGCGCCGGAAAACGACTTCGTCACCGCGGCGCCTTCCTGCAGCGTGCCGGGTAGAGCGGGCAATCCCTCCTGCTCCACGTTGCCCAGCGCGTACACCACCGGCGCTCCGGCTCCTGATTTTTTCGCCCGGCAAAATTGCAGCACGCTGGCTGAAGGAAGCGTGACCACCGATATTTGTTCGTCGAACAGCACGGACCACGGCACGTAGTGGAGCCGATCGTAGGGCACGATCACCACGCGCTTGCAGTCGGCGAGGTCCGCCGCGACCGGCGTGACTACCGTCTGACGGAGCGCGTCGGCAGCCGCCCGCCATTTTTCGGAGCCGTCCGACTGAAGCAGGCGCCGCAGGTCCTCGACCTGCTTGCGGATGGTGGCCACATCCGCCGTCAATTGCACCACGCGCGGCGCGGCCCCGCCTTTCAGCACCGCCACCGCCGCGCCCGAGTCGCCGACAAGATATTCCAGCAGCACCGTATCGGCGTCCAGCAGCGCGGACAATTGTGCCACCTAAAGAGGCTCGGCGCCACGCAGGTCGGCAAGCTCCGGTGACTCCTTGAGGATCTCCTCGAAGGTGCGCGCGGCAGCGTCTTGAAGCGCCCGCGGGTCGGCGGCGCGTCCGCGGTTGACCTCCACGGCAAGCGCCACGGCACGATCCTGCTCGGACGCGACGCGCTTTGCCAGTCCCGCTGACATTCCCTTGCGAATATTGACGGTGGCCAGCAAATCCAGCAGCGTGCGGGCGCGCACCCGCTCCATCACCAGAAATGCATCCTCCGCACGGCCCAGCAGGAGAAGCGCGCGCAGCAGGTGCTCGTATACGTGGTGGCGGGTGCGGAAGAATTTACGCTTCAATTCCGCGGTCTGAATTCCACCGCGCTCTTTTTCGATCAAGCGCACGGCCGCGCCGTACATTTCGACTGCCTGGGGCAGGCGTCCCAGTTTTTCTTCGAGCTGCCCCTGCAGATCCAGCAGGCGCCAGGCGGCCGTCGGATCGGTCGCCGATTTTACCGCCTGCGCCGCGGAAATCTGGATGCCCACCGCTTTGGGGTCCAGCTCCAACGATACGCTCGCCAGGATGAGTCGGCATTCAAGCTCCAGCGGCGCGCGATAGAGATCGCCAACCTTTGGCATCAGCGCGAGCGCGGCGACCGCTTCCTTTTGCGCACCCGTCCAATCTTTGCGGTCACGCAGAAGGGCCGCTCGCTGCAACAACACGACCGCCTGGTGCGCAGGCTCGAAGGGGCGCCCCTGGTCCACCAGCGCCTGCGCATGTTGCAGGCTGTCGAGCGCCATTTGCCAGTCGGCCGGACGGCGGGTGTCGAGCGCGATGGTTTGCTGCGCAACGGCCAGCGCGATGCAGGCAAGGTACGCGCTGACCGCGTCGTCGGCCTGGTAGATCTCGAGCTGGGCGTCCACCAGAGGTGGGGCAGTGAGCAGTGCCGTCAGCGCGGCCCGCAGGGTGGCGCGATCCGCGGCCAGCGCGTCGTTGAGCGCGCGGTAGCCATCCCCTTCCAAAAGCGCCACGACTTCCTCCGCGCATCCCAGGAGCAACAACACCTCCGCCAGCCGAGCGCAAGCCCGACGCGCTTCCATCCCCGACTCGTAGGCCTGCCGCGCGCGGGTGGCCGAGGCACGGTTGACGGTTCCAGTGAATGGCTTGTAGGCAGCGGTGAAGGCACCTGCGGCGCGCAGGGCGGCGCGCGCCTCGCGCAGCGCTTCTTCGTACCGCAGCAGTCCACGATAGGCGTCGGCCAGCGCCACGTGCGCGCGGGCGGCCAGCAGGGAGTCTCGCGCTTGTTTGAGCACGTCCGTGCCCAGCGCCACGGCCTCTTCGAAACGCCCAAGATGGACCAGGCAGGTTTGCGCGCCCGCCGCAGCGGCCAACGCGGCGTCACCGGTCGCTTGCTTGCGCGCCGAATCGAACGCGGCGAGCGCCTCCGAATACCGACCGCGGATCAGCGCCTGCCACCCTTTCGCGTGGTCAAGAGCGGCCTGCGACTCGGTGAGCAGCGCTTCCGCATCCGGCGCGGCCGGCATCGCCGCCACGGGGACGTTCGCGGCGCCAACGGGCGCCTGTCCGCCGACCCGCCAGCCGTCCAGAAATTGTCCCAGCGCGGGGCGGAATTTTTCGAGCAGTGGCTCCGTGCTCGCGATCATCCCCGTGAACTGCGCCTTCCCGTTAGCGCGGACCGCCACGTAGGTGCGGTACGTGCTGATAAGCCGCGGATCCGAGAGCACGGCCTGCTGGGTGAGGATCTCGTACCCGCCGGCCGTCGCGGGTTGCACGGCGGAAGAGCGCAACGTCGTGTTGGTGCCATTCGCCTTTTCGACCGCCGTTGTGAACCACGCCGCGAAATCCCCGGACACGTCCCGTTCGGGCGAGAAGACGATGACGCACAACTCGCCGGAGGCAAGCCCGGGTGCGGCCACCATGTTGTCCGAGGCGCGCGTCCAGCCGTCGGGAACCGGCCAACCGTCCGCGCGCGCGGCACCGGCCAGCAATCCCACCAGAATCAGCACGGTGAAGATGCCCCTCATGGGGACCGTATTGAGAGGTGCGGCGCCGGTATCCTCCGAAAGCGCGCGCCTGGAGGTGGTTTGAGATGGCGACGGCGACCCGAGCAGCCAGCCTGGTGTCGATTCGCGACCTGTCCCGCGCGGAGATGGAGCGCGTGCTGGAGGTCGCCGCGGAAATGGGGCACGCCCGCTCTGACGAGCTGCACGGCAAGCAGGTGGCGCTGTTGTTCTACGAGCCCAGCACGCGCACGCGCAACAGTTTCTTGACCGCCGTTCACCAGATGGGCGGCACGGTGTGCGGTTTTGACAATACCGAGGGCACCTCCGTGCAGAAGGGCGAGACGCTGCACGACACCATCAAGATGTTTGAAGCTTACAGCGATGCCATCGTGCTCCGCCACCCGCGCGACGGCGCCGCGCGCTGGGCCGCCGACCTGTCGGGCGTGCCGCTGATCAACGCCGGGGACGGGAAAAATCAGCATCCCACCCAGACGCTTCTCGATTTGTTTTCCATGCGCGCCACCCAGGGACGGCTCGACAACTTGCACGTTGCGCTCACCGGCGATCTCAAGTACGGCCGGACGGTACACTCGCTGGCGGATGCGCTGGCCGAATTCCGCGGCAACGTGCTCCACCTGGTGGCGCCACCCACGCTGGAGTTTCCCGCGCAGCACGCCGCGGAATTGCGCGCGCGCGGGATGGAGATTCACCAGCACCGCCGGCTGGAGGATATCGCCCGTGAGGTGGACGTGCTTTACGTCACCCGCATTCAGCGCGAGCGGCTGCCCGACGAGACCGAGTATGAAAAAGTGCGCGGCTCGTACCGCCTGACCGCCGCCACGCTGGAA
>Ga0194131_10009560_pt1 | contig 12207 bp, 10 predicted proteins | sample TA2KigO120mmetaG_FD_148631 | JGI IMG/M metagenome (GOLD analysis project Ga0194131, IMG submission 148631) | Freshwater microbial communities from Lake Tanganyika, Tanzania - TA2015053 Kigoma Offshore 120m | ecosystem: Environmental > Aquatic > Freshwater > Lake | place: Tanzania: Lake... | reverse complement strand
TGGTGTGCCATCCGCGGCAATCCCGGTGCTGGGCAACCCGACCCAGCTCGGCACCGGCACGAGTGGCGAGCACACGGTGACAGCCACCGGCGCGGCCACCGGCGGCACCTGCGTGGCAGCGGGCAACGCGGTGGTATTCACCCCCGCAGCCGGCTTCAACGGCGCAGGCTCCTGCGACTTCGAGATCGAGGACGCCGATGGCGACACGGACGTGGGCACCCTCACCGTCAGCGTCTCCGGCAATGGCGGTGGCGGCGGTGGCGGCGGTGGTGGCCCGCAGCTGCCGGGTGGCGGCAGCAGCCTCGATGCGCTCGGCCTCGCCGCCCTGCTGGCAGGCCTGCCGATCGCCTGGCGCCGGCGCCGGCGCTGATTCTCAGCTAAAGGCTTGCACGACCGAAAAACCCCGCCACCCGGCGGGGTTTTTCTTTGCGCGCGTGATCAGGGCCGGCCGGGCAGGATGCCGCCGAACAGCCGCACGCCCGCCACCGGCTTCGACTCCCACAGCTGCTCGGCGAAGCGCGGGATCGACATGGCCACCATCGGAAAGCATTCGACCAGCTGGTCGGGCTTCGTCGGCAGACCGTACAGCGCATAGCAGAAGAAATCGCGATCGTCCGGACGCCAGAAGCCGCGGATCTTGTCGTTGTCGCTGCTGATGGAGCCGTCCCTGTTGAAATAGGCGCGGAACACCTGCTCGCCGTCGGCCGTCACCATGCGATAACGCACGGTGTTCGACATCATGTGGTTCCAGAAGCTCGGAAAACGCTCCTCGATCGGCTTGCTGCGATCCTTGTCGATGACCACCGTCGGCAGTTCCGGTCTCGGCCAGTCGGCGCCACCGGTCTCGAGCATCATGAACGCGATCAGCGCCAGTCGATCCGGGCTCGGGACACCTTCGGGAACGGCCATGCGGTTGGCCGGCACGTCCTTCGCGGGATCCGCGAGGAACCGGTCCATGCGATCCGCCGTCCAGCGTATTCCCGCGGCGCGCAGGGCATCCGAATACACGAATTCCGGGCGACGACCGTCGCCGGGGGCGCTGCCCATGATCGCCCAGAGGTTCGGGCCGGTGAGGTCGGTGCCCCCTTCGGCGAGCGAATGACAGGCGCTGCAGCGCATCTGGAAAGCGCGCCGACCGATCACGTAGTCGGCCTGCGACAGCACCGCGCGGGTCAATTGCACCTGTGCCGCTGCCGTCGTCGCTGCCAGAGCGGCAGCGCCCGCGAGCGCCAGGCTTGCGATGATTCGCATCGTCATCGGAAAGCTCCGGCGGGAAATCGGCGGCGATTATTGCACAGCCAGCGCTGGCCTCAGGCCGAGCGCGCGGCCCCGGGCAACGCTGCCATCAGAGCATCGACCTGCCGGTCGAAGCAGGCCGGTGGTGCCGAGGAAGCGCCCCTGGGCGTAGCTAAAGCAGGCCATGCCCCGAATACCGGGCGAAAGCGCGCGCAGCAGCAGCAGCGCGTACTCGCTGAGATCCAGACCCGGGTTTGCGGACTCGCCCATCACGTCAGAAACGCTGCAAGTGACTGTCCTATCATGTAAATGTTTACGCGCCCTTGCCGTGATCAGCGTCTCCCGCCAGCCCTCGGGAAATACCCGCACCGGTTGCGTTGACCCCCCGGCGCGCGCCGCATAGCATGCCTGCCAATCCGCTGTAAGCGGCTCATTCGCAAGGACCTTCGGGTTCCGGATCCGGCTCATTCATGCCCATCTCCACCCCCGCGCCGGCCTACACCCCCGAGGTGGAGCGGCTGACCCGTCCCCTCTACGAGCGCATACGCCACGTGATCCCGGAGGCCGAGTGGGCGGTGCACGCCCCGCTCATTGCCGCGATCAACGAACTGAAGCGGGACCGCAATGCGGTGATCCTGGCCCACAACTACCAGGCGCCGGAAATCGCCTGGGGAGTGGCCGATTACCGTGGCGATTCGCTGGGACTCGCCCAGCACGGTGCCGCCACGGCGGCGGACGTCATCGTGATGTGCGGGGTCCGCTTCATGGCCGAGACCGCGAAGATCATGAGCCCCGGCAAGACGGTACTGCTGCCCGACTACGAGGCCGGCTGCTCGCTGGCGGCGTCGATCACCGCGGCCGATGTCCGGCGCCTGCGCGAGCGCTATCCCGGCGTGCCGGTCGTCTGCTACGTCAATGCCTACGCCGACGTGCGGGCGGAAGTCGACATCTGCTGTACGTCCGCCAATGCGGTGAAGGTCGTCGAGTCACTCGGCACGGACCGGGTCATCTTCCTGCCGGACGGCTACCTCGGCCGCTACGTTGCCAGCAAGACGAAGGTCGAGGTGATCCTGTGGGAAGGCGCCTGCGAGGTCCATGAGCGCTTCACCCCGCAGGACATCCGCGATTTTCGCGCCGGGCGCCCGGGCGTGCACGTCATGGCCCACCCGGAATGCCCGCCGGAGGTGTTGCGCGAGGCGGACTTCGTCGGCTCGACCTCCGGCATGATCCGCCACATCGCCGACGAGCGGCCGAAGGACGTCGTGCTGGTGACCGAGTGCTCGATGAGCGACAACGTCGCGGTCGAGTTTCCCGAGATCAATTTCGTCCGCCCCTGCAACCTCTGCCCGCACATGAAGCGGATCACGCTGGCGAAGATCCTGCAGAGCCTCGAGACCCTGAGCCCTGCGATCGAGATCGCGCCCGCGGTGGCGGCCGGGGCCCGCCGTTCGATGCAGCGCATGCTCGACATCGGCCGCGCCTCCACCACGGACTGAGCGCGCAGGTGACGGCGACCCGCCCATGACCGCACGCACGGCACGCGGCGACAACCCCTGCGACGCGCTGATCATCGGCGCCGGGCTCGGCGGCATGACGGCAGCGCTGCAGCTGGCGGAACGCGGGCTCAACGTCACCCTGCTCGCCAAGAAGGGATTCACGGAGAGCTCGAGCCAGCGCGCGCAAGGCGGCATAGCCGCAGCGATCGGCAGTGATGACTCGGCGGCACTGCACGTCGAGGACACGTTGCGCGCCGGTGCCGGCCTCTGCCACCTTGACGCCGTCGAGCGCGTGGCCCGGGGCGGGCCCGACGCCATCGCATGGCTGCAGTCCCAGGGCGTGCGCTTTACGGCCGAGGACGACGGTCGCGGGCTGCATCTCACCCAGGAGGGCGGCCACACGCGCCGGCGTGTCGTGCACGCGGCCGACGCATCGGGCCGCGCGATCGTCGAGGCATTGTCGGAACGGGTGGCGGCACATCCGCGCATCGCGGTGCTCGACGGTCACATTGCCGTCGACCTCATCACGACCGCGAAACTGCGCTCGCCCGATGCCAACCGCTGCCTCGGCGTCTATGCGCTCGAGCGGGACAGCGGGCGCGTGGTGACGCTGGCTGCACGTGCCGTGATTCTCGCGACCGGCGGCGCCTCGAAGACCTACCTCTACACGACCAACCCGGACACCTCCACGGGCGACGGCATCGCGATGGCCTGGCGATCCGGCTGCCGCGTGGCGAACCTCGAATTCGTCCAGTTCCACCCGACCTGCCTCTACCACCCTCAGGCGAAAGCCTTCCTGATTTCCGAGGCGGTGCGCGGCGAAGGCGGCATCCTGAAGCTGCCGAATGGCCGCCGCTTCATGCCCGATCACGATCCGCGCGGGGAGATGGCATCCCGCGACATCGTGGCGCGGGCGATCGACTATGAAATGAAGCGCGGTGGCTTCGAGTTCGTTCACCTCGACATCAGCCACAAGGATCCGGCGGACACGCTGCGGCAGTTTCCGAACATCGCCGCGCGCTGCCGGGAATTCGGCATCGACATCACCCGCCAGCCGATTCCGGTCGTGCCGGCGGCGCACTACACCTGCGGCGGCGTGGTCACGGACCTCGACGGGGCGACCGACCTGCCGGGCCTGTACGCCGTGGGCGAGTGCGCCTTCACCGGGCTGCACGGGGCCAATCGCCTTGCCAGCAATTCGCTGCTCGAGTGCGTCGTGTTCGGCACGGCGGCAGCGCAGGCAATCGCGGCTCCCGGGCAGTCGGACGATGCGCCGGCACGCCTGCCGGCATGGGACGAGAGCCGGGTCACCGATACGGACGAACAGGTCGTCGTGTCGCACAACTGGGACGAGCTGCGCCGGTTCATGTGGGACTACGTCGGCATCGTGCGCACGAACAAGCGGCTCGAGCGGGCCCGCCATCGCGTCAGGCTCCTGCTGGAGGAGATTGGCGAGTTCTACGGGAATTTCCGCATCACGAACGACCTGATCGAGCTGCGCAACCTCGCGCTGGTGGCGGAACTCACCATCCGCTGCGCCCAGCAGCGGCGCGAGAGCCGCGGGCTGCACTTCAACCGCGACTATCCGCTCACGCTGCCGGAGACGGATGCCGGGGACACCGTGCTCACGCCGCCGCGGCCGCTGCCGGACGCCGGCTGACCGCTCCGCCTAGCGTCGCCGCTCGAGATGGCCGGGGCCGATGGCACCGACTGAAGTGGTGCCGGCAAACTGCATGATGCGCTTCAGCTCCTCGCGCAGTATCACCAGTACGCGCTCGACGCCCTCCTCCCCGAAGGCGCCGAGCCCCCAGAGGTAGGGCCGGCCGATGCAGACGGCGCGCGCACCGAGCGCCAGCGCCTTGAAGACATCGGTGCCGCGACGGATGCCGCCGTCCATGAGCACGGGCAGCGCGCTGCCGACCGCCTCCACGACTTCCGGCAGCGATGCCAGCGTCGAGCGCAGGCTCTCCTCCTGGCGGCCGCCGTGGTTCGAAACGATGAGCCCGTCCACGCCGCTCTCGCGCGCGAGCCTGGCATCCTCCCGCGTGACGATGCCCTTCAGCACCAGCTTCACGCGCGTGCGGGCACGGATCCACTCGAGCTTCTTCCAGTCGAGCGAAATATCGCCGATGCGCGGCGGCCCGGAATAATCCTTGAAATTTCCAAGCCGCAGTTCCTCCCGGGGCCTCGCCTCTGGCAGCCGCCCCCACCAGCGCTCGCCCTCGCGATTGCCGCGGGTGTTGGAGTCCACCGTCAGCGCAACGACCGGGCAGCCCGCCTGCTCCGCATCGCCGATCAGCTTGTCCATCAGCGGCCGGTCCGGCGAGGCGTAGAGCTGGAACCACAGTTGCCCGGCCTCTTTCGCGATCTCGCCGACGGCAGCGTTCGTGACGGTGGAGGCAATCATCGCGTGTCCGGTCCGCTTCGCGGCCCGCGCGGTCGCGAGTTCCCCGGCGGGGTGTATCGACTGCTGGTTGCCGACCGGCGCCAGCAGCAACGGCACTTCCAGGCGCAGGCCCAGCACCTCGGTCGACAGATCGACGCGGCTGACGTCGACCAGCCGCCGCACGCGGATCGCCCAGTCGCCGTAGGCCTCACGGTTCGCAAGCACGGTTGCCCCGTCATCGGCGCCATTGACGATGAAATGGATCGTCGCCGGATCGAGCTTCTGTCGGGCGACGCGCTCGATCTGGAAAACATCGAGTGCTTCGGCGGCGCTCGCGGGAATCGCCAGCTCCGGCCGGGCCAGCGCCTCACGCAGGCCGCCGGCAGCAAGCAGCAGCGGCGACTGCAGCAGGAAGCGCAGCAGCGCGCGACGCGACCCGGCAGCGGTGCCCGCCCGACCGCTCACTCGCCGCGGTTCCGGTTCGGATCGTAGTCCTCAGGAATCTGCGGCTTGCCGTCGGCGTGACCCTGCCTGAACCGTTCCTCGACGCCATCGCTGAATTCGCGGAAGTCGGGACGCACGATCTTCTCGCGCAGCGCGCGGATATAGGTGTCCGGCCCGAGCGGGCACTGCGCATAGAGGATGTGCTTCCAGCCGTCCGGCTTGCGGCGGAAGATCGCCAGACAGCGGTCGAATCCCGCGGTCGGCGGCGGCAGGGGTGGCCTGCCGATGGCGATCTCGATCTCGTAGTAGTGATCGAACAGGGCGAGCGCGAGATCGTCAGCAAGCGACTTCACGTGCAGGTTCGAGAACTGCCAGCGAAACGCCCGCAACACGCGCATCGGCGGACCCCAGTAACGCTCGATCTCGGGCCAGCTGCGAAACGGCGTGACGATTTCCTCCGGCACGTACCACGGCTCCGGATCGTCCGTGTCCCAGACGTCGCGCAGCCGGTAGAAATGCTGGCTGTTCCAGATCTCCTCCGTGCGCTTCAGCACCGCCTCGATCTCGGCGTGGACGCCGGCCGACGCCTGCGCGCGATCGCCCATCAGACCGGCAAGTCCGGCCAGGCCAAGCATCAGCGTGTCGCGCCGGCTCAAGGGCCCGGCAGCATCTTCGCCAGTCATCAGCAGTCCTTTCGCAGGGCTTCGGTAACGCTGGGCCGAGCATAGAAGATGCGGCTGACACTGCACAGCGCCGGGGGCAGGTCGGCCGCCAGCTGGAGCCAATAACAATATTCAGGTAAACAGAGGCTTATAGACTATTCGTTACAGGTATTCTCTTCGGCTGGCGGACCCCTGCGCCCCACCGGCCGGGAAACCGCTATGCTGCGCGCGCATCGCGCGCAGCGGCGCTCGCGCGCAACGACGAATGAGCGGAGTGGAGCTCCATGGCAACGCGGCCGAAGGATTTCCTGCACAGCGATATCGAACTGGCCGAGTGGCTGGAGTCGATGGAGTCGCTGCTGCGCGCGGACGGGCCCGAGCGTGCCAAGGCAGTGTTTCGTGCGCTGCGCGACTACCTGAGCGACGCGCACATCATCGTCGACGAGGCGACGCTGAACACGCCCTACCGCAATACGATTCCGCTCGCACAACAGCCCGCCTATCCCGGCGACATCGCCATCGAGGAGCGCATCGAGAACATCCTGCGCTGGAACGCCATGGCAATGGTGCTGCGCGCCTACGACAGCGGCACCGGCGTCGGCGGCCACATCGGCACCTACGCCTCCGCTGCAACGATGCTCGAGGTCGGACTGCATCATTTCTTCCGCGGCCGCGGACCGGACTACGGCGGCGACCTGGTCACGATCCAGGCCCATGCAGCGCCGGGCATCTACGCCAGGGCCTTCCTCGAGGGCCGGCTGAACGCGCAGCAGCTCGACAACTTCAGGCGCGAGCTGGGCTCCGGCGGCGGCCTGTCCTCCTACCCGCATCCGCGCAACATGCCGGAGTTCTGGCAGGCGCCCTGCGCCTCGATGGGACTGTCGACGCCCTCCGGCATCTACCAGGCGCGCTTCGCCAAGTACCTCGAGAACCGTGGCCTCAAGCCCGCCAACGGCGGCAAGGTCTGGGCGTTCATCGGCGACGGCGAGGCTGACGAGCCCGAAGTGCTCGGCACGATCAACATCGCTGCGCGGGAGCGGCTCGACAATCTCATCATGGTGTCAACTGCAACCTGCAGCGGCTCGACGGCCCGGTGCGCGGCAACGGCAAGATCATCCAGGAACTCGAGCGCTCGTTCCGGGGAGCCGGCTGGAACGTCATCAAGGTGATCTGGAGCGGCGAATGGGATCCGCTCTTCGCCATCGACCACGAAGGCGTGCTGCAGGAGCGCATGGAGCGGGCGGTCGACGGCGACTACCAGATGTACTCCGTCTCGAGCGGCAGCGAGGTCCGCGAGCACTGGGTGGAGGACGACGGCAAGCTGGCCGAGATCATGCGGGTGCTCTCGGACGAGGAAATCCGCTGCATCCGTCGCGGTGGCCACGACCAGCGCAAGATCTATGCGGCCTTCCAGCGCGCAGCGACGACCACCGGGCGACCGACGGCGATCCTGATCAAGACCATCAAGGGCTACGGCATGCAGGGCTACGAGGGCTCCAACGCCGTGCACCAGAAGAAGAACCTGACGGCTGAAGAACGCATCGAGACGGCTCGTCGCCTCGGCATCCCGCTGCCGGAGGATGCCATGGGGCGCGCCGACTTCTACCGCCCGGCTGACGACAGCCCCGAGCTTCGCTACCTGCGTGCGCGGCGCGGCGCGCTCGGCGGCAGCTGGCCGCGGCGCACGGTCGAGTGCCCGGCGCTCGAGGCACCGGCACTCGACGTGTTCCAGGAACAGCTCGGCGGCTCCGAGCGGCCGCAGTCGACGACCATGGCGTTCGTGCGCATGCTCGCGAAGCTGACCGGGCACGAAACACTCGGGCGCTACATCGTCCCGATCGTTCCGGACGAGGCGCGGACCTTCGGCATGGAAGCCCTTTTCAGGAAATCAGGCATCTTCTCCACCGAGGGCCAGAAGTACCGCCCGGTCGACTCCACCACGCTGAGCCCATACCGCGAGGCGCAGGACGGCCAGATCCTGCAGGAAGGCATCTGCGAGGCCGGGGCGATGGCGTCGTTTCTTGCCGCCGGCACGGCCTACGCCCTGCACGGCGTGCCCACCATTCCGTTCTACGTCTTCTACTCGATCTTCGGCTTCCAGCGTGTCGGCGACATGATCTGGAGCGCGGGCGACATGCTCTGCCGCGGCTTCCTGCTGGGCGGCACTTCGGGTCGCACGACGCTCAATGGCGAGGGGCCGCAGCACCAGGACGGGCACTCGCAGGTGGTCGCGAACACCGTGCCGAACATGATGAGCTACGATCCGGCGTTCGCCTACGAACTCGCGGTCATCGTCCGCGACGGTATCGAGCGCATGTACGCGAAGCAGGAGGACGTCTTCTACTACATCACGATCCACAACCAGAACTACGCCATGCCGGCGATGCCGGAAGGCGTCGCCGACGGTATCGTCCGCGGCATGTACTGCTTGCGCCGGTCAGGCCGGGCCGCCGCGGCCGGCCGCAAGGCCCATCTCTTCGGCAGCGGCGCAATCATGAGCGAAGTGCTCGAGGCCGCGAACCTGCTGGAGTCCGCCGGCATTGCAACGGACATCTGGAGCGTGACCAGCTACAACGAGCTCAGCCGCGAAGCCCTGCGGGTCGAACGGGACAACCGCCTCGCCGGCAGGAACCTCTCGCGGCCCTGGGTCGAGAACCTGCTCTCCGCCGAGACGGGCGTGTTCGTCGCGGCAAGCGACTACATGAAGACGCTGCCGCTGTCGATCGCGCAGTGGATTCCCGGTCCCTACACGGTACTGGGTACCGACGGTTACGGCCTCAGCGAATCCCGCGAGGACCTGCGTCGCCACTTTGAAGTGGGCGCAGCCGATATCGCCCACGCTGCGGCATCGCTGCTCGGGCGCGAGGTAGTGGCGGCCGAGGAACTGACCCGACTCGCGCAGGCCTGGGGGATTGCAGCGAAGAAGCCGGACTCGGCCCGGACGGGCCCGGCCGGCTATCGACCGAACTGATCTCAGGCCGAGCGACGCCGCATCCAGCCCAGCAGGCCGAGCGCGGATCCCAGCAGCCAGACGGCGGCGGGCACCGGTATGACGTTGACGTCGACGTCGATGGATGCCAGCTGCCAAGCCTCGCACTCTTTATCGGCGGTGGAGTTCCGGTTCACGCAGCTGCGGTCAAACCAGTTCCCCGAGATCATCAGCAGGTTGCCGCTCAGCGGACCGATCACCGAACCTAGCAGGTGGGTGTAGGCGTCGTAGCTCGAGATTACCGAACTCAGGTAGCTGGTGCCGAAAGCCGTGGACAGTGTATTGAAGCTGTACGTGGAGAGATTAGGCGCACCGCTCGCCACCGTGGCCACCCAGAAGCGGAGGTCGCGGTCGTTCGGGTCAGAGCCCGGGCCGTCCCAGGGATCGACCGTCACTTGCAGGTTGCCGAAGCTCACGATCTGGTCGAAATACAGCACTATCAGGTCGTCGCGGGAACCGACGGTGTCGATCTCTTGTTCGTTGACGCTGCAGTTACCGGACGCCAGCGTCCCTTCGACGCGGTTGCAGACACCCACGCCGGTGCTCCAGCTGTAAATCTCTGCAGTCTGGAAGAGCCAGAAGTTCGACGGCGTGCTCGTCTGCAGCGCGCCGGTCTCGGCCCAGCCGTACAGGCTGACGTTCACGCCGCCGGCGGAGTAATTGAGTGAATTACCGAATCCGCCGTAAGGCCCGAGCGTGCCTCTGACGTCGATGTTGATTGCCGATGCGGAGACACAGCCGAATCCCGCCAAGAGGGCCGTCGCGAGTGCGCGACGCGCACGAGAAAAATCAACCACTTGCATGCCCCCCTGTTCTACTTGTCGTTATCGTGCTGGCCTTGGCGCTGAGCTACTGAAGATCACGGCGTACGACCCCTCGTGCAGCACAGCCGTCACGCCCTGTTGGCGCGTCAAGCATTCCGAGGCAGAGGCTACCCATCGCCCTGTGCAACCGCAAGCCGTATTTACCGTAACGCATTTCTATTTCCGGGTTCACTTCCATTTGGGGTCTTACCTTTTGCGTCAAGGGTTTCCCCCGGCTGTGGCTCGGCCGGATTATGTCGCCTGGCAGCAGCGGGCAACCCTGCCTCAAGAACTCACCGGACCAAGGGCTTACCTAGGTTTCCGCGAGCCGTACTCCGGGTCCGGAGCCCGCGGGTATCCTACCGGACCCCGTGAACCAGAACCTGTATTCGCGTTTTAGCCGGGCTTTCGCGCCCGGCCTCGACAAACCCGCGGTGGTGACGCCCCGGGGCGAGACCTACCGCTATGCCGACCTCGAAGCGCGCAGCGCCGCGATCGCTGCGCACCTGGTGGCACTGGGCGCACACCCGGGCGATCGGGTGACCGTGCAGGTCGGCAAGTCGGTCGAAGCGCTCTGGCTCTACCTCGCCTGCCTGCGCTCCGGGCTCGTATTCCATCCGCTGAACGATGGTTACCGGCGCGACGAAGTGGCGTTCCTGCTCACCGACGCCGAACCCTGCATCGCCGTCTGCGACCCGGCGGCCGAGGCGCAGTTCCGTGAACTGGCGCCGACGGGTTGCCGCGTGCTGACGCTGGATGCCGTGGGCAAAGGCTCGCTGCTCGCAGCCACCATGGCTGAGGCACCGGCATTTGAAACGGTCGCTCGCGCTGCAGGCGATACCGCGGTGCTGCTCTACACCTCGGGCACGACCGGCCAGCCCAAAGGCGCGATGCTGAGCCACGGCAACCTCGCCGCCAACGCGGCGACACTCGCCTCCGCCTGGGGCTTCAGCGCCACGGACCGCCTGCTCCACGCGCTGCCGATCTACCATGCGCACGGCCTGTTCGTCGGGCTCGGCTGCGCTTTCATGAGCGGCGCGAGCCTCGAGTGGTTGTCGCGGTTCGATGCCGGGGAGGTCGTCGGCGCGCTCGGCCGCAGCACCGTGATGATGGGCGTGCCCACCTACTACACGCGGCTGCTGGCCGAACCCTCCTTTACGCGCGAGCGCTGCGCGACGATGCGACTCTTCGTGTCCGGCTCGGCACCGCTGTCGCCGGAGACTTTTGCGGCATTCCGCGAACGCAGCGGCCACGCGATACTCGAGCGCTACGGCATGACGGAGACCGGGATGAACGCCGCGAATCCCCTGCGCGGCGAACGCCGACCCGGCAGCGTCGGACCGGCCCTGCCCGGCGTCTCGATCCGCATCGCCGGCGCTGCGAGCGCGGGGACGATCGGCGAGATCGAGGTGCGGGGCCCGAACGTGTTCAGCGGCTACTGGCGGGCGCCGGAGAAGACAGCAGAATCGTTTACCGCCGATGGCTGGTTCCGCACCGGCGACCAGGGTTTCCTCGACGGCGACGGCTATCTCACGATCGCCGGGCGCAGCAAGGATCTCGTCATCAGCGGCGGGCTCAACGTCTACCCGCGGGAAGTGGAACTGGCGATCGAGCAGCTGCCAGGCGTGCACGAAGCCGCGGTCATCGGCGTGCCGCACCCCGATCTCGGCGAAGCCGTGGTCGCCATCGTGACAGGCAACGGGATCGATGAGGCCGCTATTATGTCGGCCCTGCGCGGGCGCCTGGCCGGCTTCAAGCTGCCGAAGCGCCTCGTCAGGAAAGTGGCACTTCCGCGCAACGCCATGGGCAAGATCGAGAAGAACAGCTTGCGCCGGGAGCTGGCCGGCCTGTTCACGACAAAGGACCAAGCGCAATGACATCGACACAGCCGCCTCGCGCGCGACGGTCCGCGTTGTACCTGCCCGCCTCCAATGCGCGTGCGGTCGAGAAGGCCCGGTCGCTGGCAGCCGACGCGGTGATACTCGATCTCGAGGACGCCGTGCTGCCGGAATCGAAGCTGGCGGCGCGAGCTGCGGCCGTAGCCGCAGTCGATGCCGGTGGTTTCGGCCGTCGCGAGGTCGTCATCAGGGTGAACGGTCTCGACACGGCCTGGGGCGCCGACGACCTGGCAGCCGTCGCGCGCAGCGCCGCGACCGCAGTGCTCATACCGAAGGTGGCGAGCGCCGCAAAA
>Ga0194131_10009558_pt1 | contig 12210 bp, 7 predicted proteins | sample TA2KigO120mmetaG_FD_148631 | JGI IMG/M metagenome (GOLD analysis project Ga0194131, IMG submission 148631) | Freshwater microbial communities from Lake Tanganyika, Tanzania - TA2015053 Kigoma Offshore 120m | ecosystem: Environmental > Aquatic > Freshwater > Lake | place: Tanzania: Lake... | reverse complement strand
AATCGCGCGGAGAAGGTGTAAGGTGAAGATCGAGCCGCACCCGCCCTTGATAAGTGTCAAGCAAGAATCCAGGCTAAAGTGTCAAGGATGTGTCCGGTCGCGCACGCTTCCGCACAAGTCCTTTTCGGATCGCTGGTCGGAAACGTTACCGACGCCTCCGGTGCCGCGGTGCCCGGCGCGGGCGTCAAGATCACCGAAATCAAGACCGGCCAGACTCGCGATCTGACCACCAACGACGGTGGACAGTATACGATTTCGACCATTCCAGCCGGCACCTACGACGTGAATGTGTCGAAGGAAGGCTTCCGCGCCTTCGTCGCCAAGACCATCGAAGTGAAGCTGAATACCGTGGTCCGGGTGGATGCCGTACTCGAACTCGGTGCTGTCGCGGAGAGTGTTCAAGTCACCGCCCAGAGCGCGGTGCTGCAGACCGACAAAGCCGATGTCCACGCCGAAGTGAGCTCGTATGCCCTGCAGAATGTTCCGCAACCGACCCGAACCTATCAGGGCCTGCTTGCGCTGATCCCCGGTGTTGCGCCTCCCACCGCGAGCGGTGGCGGAACCAACAACCCCTCGAAGTCGATGCAGATCACCGCCAACGGTACCAGCCGCAACGGCACTAACTTCCGGATCGAAGGCGTCAGCGCGACCAATCCCTGGGTGCAGTTCTTCTCGAGCTATGTTCCGTCGATCGAAGCGATCGACACGGTGAACGTCGTGACCACGAGTCCCGATGCGGAACAAGGGCTCGCTGGCGGGGCGTCGGTCAACGTGCAGTTGAAAAGCGGAACCAACAGCCTCCATGGTTCGCTCTACTGGTATCAGATCAATAGCGGCGCCAAGGCACGGCCTTTCTTCCTGCCGGCGACCCAAGGCATCCCGAAGCTGGTCAACAACAACCCGGGCGCGACACTCGGCGGTCCGGTGATCAAGAACAAACTGTTCTATTTCGCAAGCTACGAAGCCGACCTGATTCGCCAGGGATCCGCGCAGTTGACGACCGTTCCCACCGCCGCCACCCGCTCCGGCAACATGTCCGCCTCCCCGAACGAGATCTACGATCCGGCAACAGGCGCGGCCAACGGTACAGGGCGCATGCCGTTTCCGAACAAGACGATTCCGGCCAGCCGCATCTCGCCGATCACCAGGAAGCTGGTCGACCTCGTTCCGCAACCGAACATCGCCAACGCGCTGGTGGCCAACTACTACGTGAACACGCCGATCCTGTACGACCTCCAACGCTTCGACTTCAAGTCGGACTTCAATGCGACCTCCAAGCTCCGGTTCGTTGGGCGCTTCGCACGCCAGCCCTACAACAACGTGCAGGCAACGATCTTTGGACCGGTCCTCGGCGGCTCGCCCAACAATCTCCAGAACGGCGCCACCACGGTTCCCTCAGGCACGGTCACCTACGTCGCGAGCCCGGCGGTGGTGATCGACGGCACGTTCGGATTCCAGAACGTACGCCAGATTCTCTTCCCGCCGGGAACGGACAAGAAGTACGGCAGCGAATTCCTCGGAATTCCCGGAACCAACACCGGCGACCTGCCCTACTACGGCGGCATGCCGCAGTTCAGCATCACGACGTACAACGGCTACGGATACGCCTACACTCCGCTCGAATACCAGCAGCGGAGCTTCCAGTACACCGGCAACGTGAGTTGGATCAAGGGCGCGCACAACCTCCGGTTCGGCCTCGACCTGAATCGCCAGCACATGAACCACTTCGAAATCGCACCGACGAACTTCGGCTTCACCGGCAACATCACCAGCCTCAACGGTGGTCCGGGTGCGAACCAGTTCAACAGCTACGGCGACTTTCTCCTCGGGCTCCCGTTCAGCTACGTGAACAGCCGCCAAACGGGTCCTCTCATTACGCTCCGGACCTGGCAGCAAAGCTGGTACGTGCGCGATCAGTGGCAGGCGACGCGGAAGTTGACGCTTTCGCTCGGCCTTCGCTGGGAATACTATCCGGTGCCCACCCGCGCCGATCGCGGTATCGAACGCTTCGACACCCGGACCAACACGCTGCTCATTTGCGGCGTGGGACCGACACCCCGCGACTGCGGCATTGGTATCACGAAGAAGCTCTTCGCGCCCCGCGTGGGTATCGCCTACCGGCCTACCGACACGCTGGTCGTCCGCCTCGGCTACGCGCTGAGCCCGGAGCAGCTCAACATGGCGCGCGACGGCATTGGAAACTATCCGGTGCGCGTGGATACGAGCGCCACCGGGCCGAACGCGTTCACACCAGTCCTTCCACTCTCCGCCGGGCTTCCCGCGATCCCGACTCCCGACATCAGCGCTGGCCGGATCAACGTTCCCCCTGGCGTCACGTTTAGCACCAACGACGAGAAGCACATTCGTGGCTACGTCCAATCGGCGAACCTGACAATCCAGAAGACGTTGCCCGGCGGATTCGTCGCCTCCGCCGGATACGTGGGCACCAAAACGATCAAACAGCATACGCGCTACAACATCAATCACGGACAAGTCGGTGGCGGTGCCGCGAGCCAGCCCTACTTCCGCATCCTAGGAACATCGGCGGCGCTTCGCATCATCAAGCCGTTTGTCGACATGAGCTACCACTCATTCCAAACAACGCTCGACCGCCGCTTCTCGAACGGCGTCACGTTCCAGGCCGCATTCACGCGGTCGAAGTGGATGGGCTTCTGTTGCAGCGAATCGGGCGACGGCGAGCCGGCGATTGCGATCCCTGAGCTTCGGTACTTGACCCGCTCCGTCATGTCGGCCGACCGTCCGAACAACCTGCGCCTTTCAGCGCTGATCGAACTTCCATTCGGAAAGCGCAAGCGATTCCTGAACTCCGGCGCCGCCGCCTGGATCGCGGGCGGCTGGCAGCTCAACAACGTTTTCAGCAAGTACTCCGGCCCGCCCTTCTCGGTGACCGCGGCGGCCGGTTCCTTGAATGCACCGGGCAGCACGCAGCGCGCCGATCTGGTGAAACCGTCGGTTGAGAAATACAATCAGGTTGGCTCCTTCTTTGATCCACTGGCGTTCGCGCCGGTCACCGATGCCCGCTTCGGAACCGCGGGCTACAACCTCATGCGCGGACCCGGCGTGACCAATCTCGACACGAGCCTGTTCCGTGACTTCCAGGTCACCGAGCGTTTCCGCGTGCAGATTCGCGCCGAGGCGTTGAACCTCACCAATACTCCGCATTTTGCCAATCCGGGAAACAACGTCTCGAATCTGCAATTGAATCCCGACCGCACGGTCCGTTCGCTCGGCGGATTCACGCAGATTACCGGCGTGAGCGCTCCCAGCCGGTTGACCGACGAGCGGTTCTTCCGCTTCGGCCTCCGGATCGGATTTTAGCGGCGGTGGCGCGGCGCGATGCTACTGGCGGCTCTCGCGGTCTGCGCCGGCTGTCATCCTGATCACGCCGCCCACTACGCGCGCACGGGCATGGGCCGCTCGTTCGCCAAGGCAACCGTCGCGACCGTCCCGGTCACTCCGAAGCCCATCCACCACGCGCTTTCCGATACGTGGTTCTCGCTGTTGCGGCGCGGGCCGGTGACCGTTCACCGGCGCTGGCTGATCGAAGAAGGCCGCGAGTCGAACGTGGAGGAACTCGCGGTCCACTACGTGATGGGCTCGGGCAACCATGCCAAGACGTTCCTCCACCGCAATGCTCGCGGCCAACTGATTGAATTGCCGCTCGGCTGGTACGCCGAGAAGGGCGGGACGTTCGGGATGAATCCGGGCTTCGATTCGATTGCGCCGCCGACACGGCGTAAGATCGATGAGGACTGCATGGCGTGTCACAACGCCTATCCCAAAGGCGCGGTGATTCCAGAAGGAATCGATTGCGCCCGTTGTCACGGAGATGGCTCGAAACATGCCGCCATCGCGGCTTCGCGAGGCGCACGGACAGAAGCGATTCGCTCGGCGATCGTCAATCCGGCGCGATTGCCGCGCGCCCGCAAAGACGAGGTCTGCTATCAATGCCACCTCGAAACCACGAGCGGCCGCCTTCCCGGCATGATCCGTCGATTCGACCGTCCGCCGTATTCCTATCAACCGGGCGAGCCGCTGTCGAACGTGTTCTTCTACTTCGATCACGCGCCCGGCAAGGGTCACGGCGAGAAGTTCGAAATTGTCAGCGCGGCGTATCGGATGAGGCAGTCGGCGTGCTTCTTCAAGTCGGACAGCCTCACCTGCGTGACATGCCATGACGCACACGGCAAGCCGCGCGACACGCGGAGAGCGCCATGCCTCGGATGCCATCCCTCCGCGCATCACCAGGCCGCTGACTGCGCGGAGTGTCACATGCCGAAGCGGCGGGCCGAAGACGCGGTGCATGTCGTCGTGACCGATCACAAGATCCAACGCATTCTCCCGCTGGGCGATTTGTTAGCCGAGCGGGCGGAGCGGCATCCGGTGGAGTCCGAAGAGTATCGCGGAGCAGTCGTGCCCTATCTCGACTCCTCCTCACCGCTGTACACGGCTGTCGCGCAAGTCCTCCATGGCTCGAATCGCTGCTGGCGGTGCCTGGCGCGCATCCGGCCGAAGCCTACACGGCGCTCGGCAATGCTTGGATCGAGACAGGACGTCCCGCGCGCGCGATCGAGGCGTTCGAGCAGGCTGTGCGGAGACGGCCTGATTCGGCGCGCGAACAACGCAATCTCGGACTCGCGAGAGTCGCGGCGGGCAAAGCGAGCCTGGCGGAAGCCGCGTTTCTCCGCGCGATCTCGCTCGACGTGACGGACGCGGTGTCCTGGTATCAGCTCGCGCTCATCGACTCCGCAGCCGGAAGGCTTCGGCAAGCCGTCGGGAAAGCACGCCGGGCCTTGTCGCTCGACCCGGATCTGCTCGACGCCTACAACAGCCTCGGAGTCAACCTGGCCGCACTGGGCGACCCGGCCGGCGCGGAAGCCGCCTTCCGATCGGCGCTCACCATCGATCCCTACTTCGCCACGGCGCACTCGAATCTCGCCCGTCTCCTCGGATCGCGCGGCGAGTTCTCCGGCGCCATCCGTCATTTCGAGCGAGCCATTCGATACCGGCCCCTGTTCGTTCCGGACCGCTACGACTATGCCGTGACGCTCTCCCGCGTGGACCGGCTCGAAGAAGCGCGCGCGCAAGCAGAGTCCGCCGTGAGTCTCGCGCCCGCGATGGCGGATGCGCGGATCCTACTCGGCATTCTGTATTCCCGGCAAGGCCGCCTTGCTAATGCGCGCCGCGAGTTGGAATCGGTCCTGAAGCGGCAACCTGGAAACACCCGCGCGCGTCAGGAACTTGATCGCGTACTCAAGCTTTCGAACCGAGGATCTCCCTGATCCTGTGCGCGATGATGAGTGGCAAACTGTCAAAATGAACTGAGCTGGACGAAGAGGTGCGGCATCCACCGCGCGAAAATCTGTCACCACTTCCGGCGCATCCATTTTGCCAGATAATGTTCAAGTGCCTCCTCGATCTCTCCCCAACTGGATCCTGTTCGCCGCGCTATCCACCGCCTCGGCCCAACAGTACGACATCCTCATAAAAGGCGGCCGCGTGATCGATCCCGCCAACCAGATTGACGGCGTCCGTGACGTCGCCATTCAAGGGACCACCATCGCCCGCGTCGCTCCGGACATCCCCGCCACACAGGCGCGCAAAGTGATCAACGCCTCCGGACGCCTCGTCACCCCCGGGCTCATCGACCTCCACTTCCACGCCTACGGATATTCCGGCGCGATCTTCCCCGACGACACCGCGCTCCCCACCGGTACCACCACTGTCGTCGACGCGGGCGGCGCTGGATTCCGCACCTACACCGACTTCAAGAAGACGATCATCAACACGGCCCAGACCCGCGTGCTCGTCCTGCTCAACATCGCCGGACAAGGCATGATCGGATCCGCCTCCGAGGACAACGTCGAGGACATGCGTCCCGCCGAGACTGCCGCCGTGATCCGCGCCAACCGGGATGCCATCGTCGGCATCAAGGTGGCTCACTTCGGAAAGCCCGGCTGGGACGCGCTCAAGCGCGCTGTCGAGGCAGGCCGGCTCGCCGACGTCCCCGTGATGGTCGACGACAAGATCTTCACCAACTCTGGCCGGACCTCCCGCGAAAAGCTCCTCGATGTGATGCGGCCCGGCGACATGCACACGCACATGTACAACGACCGGCAGGTGGAAATCGTGAGCCGCTTCAACGGCAAGGTTCATGAGTACGCGCGCCAGGCCCGCGTCCGTGGCGTGTTGTTCGACCTGGGCCACGGCGGCGGAAGTTTCCTCTGGCCCGTTGCCGCCGCGGCGGCCCGCGACGGATTCTTCCCCGACACGATCTCGACGGACCTCCACCAATCAAGCATCATGATGCAGCAGGCCGACATGCCCAACTGCATGTCGAAGATGATGGTGCTCGGCATGAGCCTGGAGGAAGCGGTCCGGCGCTCGACCATGATCCCGGCCAAGGTGATCAAACGGCTGCCGGAGATCGGCACCCTGGGCGAAGGCAAGGTGGCCGACATCGCCGTGCTCGCCATGCGCGAAGGAGTGTTCGCCCTCAAGGACTCCTGGGGTAAGAAGCAGCTCGCTTCGAAGAAGCTCGAAAATGTCCTCACCATCCGTGCAGGCAATCTCGTGTGGGACGCGGAAGGACGCGGCTTCCCCGAGTGGACCACCGCCGGCAAGTACGAGGTGATTCCGTGAACCGCGCCGTCTGTCTGGTACTCGCCCTTGCGCCCGCGCAAGCCCAAATCTATGACGTGGTGATCAAGAATGGACACGTCATCGACCCCGCCAATGGACGCAATGGACCCATGGACGTCGCGATCTCCGCGCACAAGATCGCCAAGGTCGCGCCCGGTATTCCAGCACGCAACGCGCGGACCGTGGTCGAAGCGGGCGGCTACTACGTCACGCCCGGGCTCATTGACATCCACGTCCACTACGACTCCTATGGAGCCTCGCTCAACATCAATCCGGACCACAACTCGCTGCGCTTCGGCGTGACCACCGCGGTCGACGCGGGATCCTCCGGCGCGGACAACTTCGAGAAGTTCCGCCGCGAAGTCATCGGCCCTTCGCGGACGCGCGTCCTCGCCTGGCTCAACATCGTCGCCGCCGGGATGTACGGAAGCAAGGTCGAGGACGACCCGGCCCAGATGGACGCCGCCAAGGCCACCGCCATGGTCAACAAGCACAAGGACGTCATCGTCGGGATCAAGACCGCCCACTACCAGCCCGCCGATTGGACCGCGGTCGACAACGCGGTGAAGGCGGCGTCGGCCACCGGCACCGTCTGCATGGTCGACTTCCATCCCAAGCCCGGACGTGGCTATCCCGACCTGATCCTCAAACACATGCGTCCCGGCGACATCCACACGCATTTCTACGGCCGCCTGACGCCGCAACTGGACGACGCGGGCAAGATCCAGCCGTATATGCTCGAAGCCCGCAAGCGCGGTGTGCTGTTCGATGTCGGCCACGGTGCGGGGAGCTTCTGGTTCCGCATCGCCGCCCCCGCCATCCAGCAGGGATTCCTGCCCGACACGATCTCGACCGATCTGCACAAGAGCAGCGTGATGCTTCCCAACGCGACCATGATCAATGTCATGTCGAAGCTGTTGAACCTCGGGATGTCGATCGAGCAGATTGTCGAGCGCTCCACTGTGAATCCGGCCAAGGCGATCCGCCGTCCTGCGCTTGGAACTCTGCGTGAGGGCGCTGACGCCGACATCGCCGTCATTCAGTTGGAGCGCGGCCAGTTCGCATTCCTCGACTCCGGGCACGGCCGGCTCACCGCCGACAAGCGGCTGCGCTGCGCGCTGACCATGCGCGATGGACGGATCGTGTGGGACGAGGACGGACTCAGCACCGGCGACTGGCAGCACACCGGCCCGTATTCGAACTTCAAGTGAGGAGATCCGGATGAGCATCGTGGACAGGCCGTGCGGATTCGAAAAGCACGAGCGAGATCCGGGACGACCTGAAGCGTGAGCTGGGCCTCGGCCACGGCGACGCCAACCACGTGTCCCAGCGGTGATGTGCGGGCATCAACCAGCTCGGCGAATTCGAGATCGCGCCGAAGAAGGGCTACGTGAGTCTGAGGCGCAAAAAGGGCATGTGCCGCCACCGGGTGAAGGTGACCGGAGTCTCGCAGGTCGACTCAGAGCTTCTCGCCTGGATCCGGACGGCGTACCTGGGCGCCGGGTAGCGGGTCAACGCGGTTGCCGCGGAACACCGTGCTCTTGTACAGCTTGTCCAATTCACGGCGCGCGACATCGGCCCACGAGCTGCGCGGGTCCAGCTTCAAGTACGCGCGCCAGTGGCGCATCGCCTTCATCGCCTGCCCCGTCGCCTGGTAGAGCAGCGCGATGTTATAGTGCGCGTCGCTGTAATTGGGATCCAGCTCGAGCGCCTTCGAGTAGTGCTCGTGCGCCTGGTCCCGGTTGCCGAGTTCGTCGTACAGGTTGCCGATGTTGAAGTGCGCCAGGGCGTAGTCGGGCATGGCGTCAATCGCGCGCGTGTAGTACTTCTCGGCGCGGACCCAATCCCGCTGGTTGAAGTAAATGGTCCCGAGATTGACGCTTGCCGCCGCCAGACTGGGATCGAGCGAAATCGCCACCATGTAGGTGTCGATGATGTCCCCCGGCGGGGCGCCTGACTGTTCCATCTCGACGCCGCGGAGGAACCACTCCTCGGCGCTGCGGAGCTTGCGCTGCTTGGCGGCGTTGTCTTCGAGAATCCGCGGCGGGAGCACCGCGACCCGCTCGACAACATTGCCGTCCAGGTCGAGCAGCATTTGGCCGCTCAGCGGGTCCAGCCGCTCATCGCCCACCTGGATCCGGATGTGCCGTCCTTCGACGTAGAGCCGGGTTTCCGCGAGCGGATCCGCTACGCCACGCTTCCGCACCGCCTCAATCGTCTTCCGGATCCGTGCCGAGGGCACATGAGCCGCCTTGAAGCTGGCCAGCGTCTTAATGGCGTTGAGCTGCGAAAAGCCATAAGCATCGGCGGGCGCGACCAGTCCGGCGCGCTCCCATCCCCGGAGCTGGCGCTCGGAGATCGCGGCCTTCCGGAGGATATCCGCGCGCGTGAATGGGTGACTCGCAGCGGCGGCGTTCAAGCCCAAATTTTATCACGGAGGCACGCCTACTGGAGCCCCCCATTGTTGCTGTCGTTGCGGACTGGATGTGGGGATTGACTTAACTATAGATAATATGGCATGCTAAACCAAGATTGCCATGCGGACGGTAGCTGTACTTTGGATTCTTTCCCCACTGGCGGGCTGGGCGCAAACCAGTGGGATCCTGGCGGGTGTGGCGGAGGACGCCACCGGCGCCAAGCTTTCTGGAGCTAAGGCGCGTATTTACAACGTGTTAACGGGGTTCTCATTGGAGGCCACGGCTGACGAGGGCGGTGCTTGGCGGTTCGCGAACCTTCCGTTTCAGGCCTACGAACTGGCAATCTCAGCCCCAGGATTCGCGACCCTCCAGCGGAGCGTTTCGATCCAGACCGGAGCTCTGGTCAGCCTGACCGTGCGCCTCGAGCTGGCCACGGAGGTGCGCTCGGTGTCCGTTCATGACTCCGCGCCCATCCTGGTGGATCCGGACCGGACCGGCAGCTACGCCCAAATGAACCGGCAGGACATCGAGCGCCTCCAGATCGGCGGAAGCCGCGGGCTGGAATCCGTGCTCGCTTCGTTCCCCGGATTCGCGCAGAACGCCAATGGCGCGATCCACCCGCGGGGCGCCCACAATCAGATGACGTTCGTCATCGACGGCATGCCGGTCACCGACCAGCTCACCGGCGCATTCGCCAACTCGATCGATCCGAACTCGGTCCAAACGGTCGAGCTGTTTACCGGAAACATCCCCGCTGAGTACGGCAGCAAGGTCTCCGCTGTGGCGAATATTACAACAAAAAGCGGGCTCGGTGCGGGCCGTCCGATCGCCGGGACCTTCACTGCCAATGCGGGTGGATTTGACACGCTGTCCCAGGTGACTCATGTCGCGGGCGAGCGTGGCCGCGTGGGTTATTCCGCCATGGCGAACTCGCTCGAGACCCACCGCTACCTGGACGCTGTCTCACTCGTCAACCTCCACAACGGCGGACACTCCCACCGTGGCTACGCGCGCGCCGATATTCACGCCACCCCTCGCGACACGCTCCGGCTGAACGCCTTCGCCGGACGCTCCAGCTTCGAACTCGCCAACCTGCGCTCGCAACAGGACGCAGGTATGGACCAGCGGCAGATCCTTGAGGATTCCGCCTTCTCGGCAGGTTGGGTCCACTCGCTCAGCCCGCGGGCCACATATGACACCACCGCGTCCTACCGGTCCGCCGCCGCCCGCCTGCTGCCCAGCGCCGGGGACCTGCCGGTGCGCGCCTGGCAGAGCCGCCGCCAGTCAACCTTCCACACCTCACACAGGATCGGATACACGGCCGGCGCGAGCCAGTTTCGCGCTGGCGCCGACTACCAGCGGTTCCCCGTGCGCGAGCGCTTCCTGTTCCAGGTGACCGATTGGCCGGACGCGCCCGATCATCTGCTCCCCTTCCGCGACGATCCCTTCCGTTTTGACAAGCGCGCCGCCGGATCCTTGTGGTCGGGCTGGACTCAGAACCAGATCCGGTGGAACCGCTTCCAGTTCGCGCTGGGCCTCCGGTGGGACGCCTATCGTTTCCTGTCCCGCGGCAATCAGTGGCAGCCGCGAATCGGCGTCAGCTACCTGGTGCCACGGACCGGAACCGTCCTCCGCGCCTCCTACAACCGTACCTACCAGACTCCGCCGAACGAGAATCTGCTGTTATCAAACTCCGAGGAGCCGGCTCCCCTGGTGGACCCCGCAGTCCGCGCGGCCTTGGGCGGCGTGGCTGTGCCGATCCGCCCGGAGCGGCAGAACTTCTACGAAGTAGGCATCCAGCAGCCGGTCGCCGGGCGCTTCAGTGTCCAGGCATCCTTCTACCACAAGAACGCGCGCGACCAGCAGGACAACAACAGCTTCTTCAACACGCCGATCGTGTTCCCGACTTCGCTCGCCAGGATCCGCGTGAACGGGGTCGAAGGCCGCGTGGTCGCGCCAACTTGGAAAGGGTTCTCGGGCACCCTGAGCTTCACCCACGCTCGCGCCGTGTCGACGCCCCCGTTTACGGGGGGCCTGTTCATTGGCAACGATGCCGTCGCGGCGCTCTCTGCCGGACCATTCCTGATCGACCACGATCAAAAGCTCGCCGTACATGGGGTCCTGCACTACACGCACCGCGCCGGATGGTTCGCCACCTGGACAACGCGGTACGATTCCGGCCTGGTGATCAACCCCTCGGATCCGGATGAAGTCGCCGCCGACCCGGATTACTCCGACCTGCTCCCCTATATCGACTTGGCCGGCGATCCTCCCCGCTCCCGGCCCCGGACGATCGCCGACATGGCCGCGGGCTACCGCCGGTCTGTCGACGAGCGTGCCCGCTGGGAGGTGGGGATCCACCTGACCAACGTATCCGGCGCCACGGCGGTATACACGTTCCAGTCGCTCTTCGCCGGAACCAGGATCGTCCAGCCGCGCACGGTATCCGCGCGCCTCCGCCTGTTCTTCTAAGCTTCGACCTTGCCGACCAGAATCAGGCCGATCTTGACGCCGCCAAGGTCCACCTGCAACGCCCAGTCGGACTCCCCGGCCTTGTCGAACCCGGCCTTGAAGTCGCTCTCGATCACCCACATGCTCAACACCGCCGGATGGGGTGTGCCTGACGCTTTACGCGTCATGTTCATGAGCGCATCGACATTCGCAACGGGTGCCGCGTCGGTATCCTGAGCCGCTGGGGTGAGGACCAGAAAGTCCCGCTGCGGAGCAACGCCCTGGTGGTCGCCGTTGACGGGCTGCAATGCGAACCGCATCGTATAGACTCCGGCCTTCAAGGCTTGCCCGCGCCGGTCCGATCCGCCGCCTTCGGGGAAGCGGATCGCGCCAACCACCGCGCCCAGCGGTACGGTCTTCCACATCACGTCGGTCTCCGTAGTCGCGGGTCCGGTGGGAACGGCCTTGACGAACCAGACCTCGCACAACACTTTTGAACCGGCGACGATCTTGTGCCCCTTGTCCTGAATCAACGCGCCGATGGGCGGCGTCAATTCGGAGGGCGGAGCGCCCGCTGGTTCCAGCTTGTACTGTCCGAACGCGCTCGCCGCGCCCAACGCCAAAACGATTGCCTGACCGATCAATTTTCTCTTCATGTTCGAAATTATAGCATTTTCAC
>Ga0194131_10009555_pt1 | contig 12213 bp, 12 predicted proteins | sample TA2KigO120mmetaG_FD_148631 | JGI IMG/M metagenome (GOLD analysis project Ga0194131, IMG submission 148631) | Freshwater microbial communities from Lake Tanganyika, Tanzania - TA2015053 Kigoma Offshore 120m | ecosystem: Environmental > Aquatic > Freshwater > Lake | place: Tanzania: Lake... | reverse complement strand
CACAGGCCCGGGGCCGCTGGCCGCCGTGCCCAGGTCATTGGTACGCCGATATCCAGATATGGCCGACCGTGTGCGGCAGGCGCACGGCACGGTAGAACTGTCCCGAGTGGCGCTCACGCACGCGCCCGGACTTCATGGACGCACGCACCGGATCGCGTCGCGCCTCATAAATCGCGGTTACCCAGGACCGACTGACGCCTCATGATTCCGGTTACCCGGCCTGTGCCCGATCGGGCTCCATGCTGATCGTCGGCGTGAACATCTGCCACAGCCTTGCGAGATCGACGTCGATCTCGAGCCTGAGCTTGATCGGATTCAGATTGCGGTACTACCGCTCAAGCTCCTTCCGCTTTTCCGTGCTCAGCACTCCGGCGTCACACAGACCTTGGTACGGAATTTGAGCGACATCGTAGGGCCTGAAGGTCCTGGCCCCATTCCTGGTCTTGGCCACCAGCTTCTGGACTGGCTGGAAGAAATTCGCGTGAAGCCGCACGAGCCGGTAGACATTGGCGAGCTGGGCCTAGGCGACCCTGGAGTCGTAGCGGTCGTGACCAACCAGCAGCCTGGCGATGGCGCCGTTCTCCTGTTCGACGTGCGCGCTGTCGTTCTTGTTGTACGGCCGTCTACGCGTGTACGTAATCTTCCCGCGCTGGCAGAACTCGAACATGATCTTGTTGACGAACTCGGCACCATTGTCGCTGTCCAATCCCTTGAGCGCGGCGGGCAATCGCCGACGAACAAGATGGATCCCCGCCATCACGCGGTTTCTTTTGCCCCAGATAGCCTCCAACTCTACCCATGAGCTTTCGCTATCGACGGCCGTGAGCGTGCACAGGAAGAATCCCGCCGCGCTCTCGCCGCAGTGAGCGACCAGGTCGATCTCGAGGAACCCGGGTAAACCGTCGTCCCAATTGGTGAAGGTCCGGATCGGGATCTGATTTCGAAGCAGTGTTCCAGGATGGGTCATCGTGCGGCCTCGGGGGCGGATCTCGCGACGAATGGGGGTGAGTAGCCGGTCGAGCGTGGCCGCGCTGACCCTCTTCAGGAGGGCATTGTTCTCCTTGCTGGCCCTGATCTCGCGGCAGGCGGAGACACGCGGTCGATTAGTTGAGGCAAGAAGGGCTGCAAACGCCTCGAGTTGATTTGGCCCGAGGTCTCCCAGACGGTCTTCACCAGCCCCGGGATCTCGGGCCGGTGCTTCGTCCGGTGCCCTCGGCATCTCCCGGTTCCACTTCTGTTCGGATCGCGACGCAGGAGTCTGAGCGCGGCATTTCTGTGATAGCCGGTCACGTCCACGAACTCGTCCAGGGTCGGCCCTTTCCCTTCTCCGATCGCTCGCATGTAGCGCTCATGTTGCCGCGCGGCGTACTCCAGGGCGGCCTTCCTCGACACGATTGCCCCCGCCCCTGGTAGCCGCATTTATGAGGCGATACCCCGCGGCGGGACACAATCTCTTTGAGGCGATGCGGATCATTGACAAGTAGCGGCCGGCTCGTGTTCAATTGGCCCGCCCAGCGGCCATGCGACCTATTAACCGTGCAGGCCCGCTGCTGGCAGACATGAGGGGGCGAATCTGATGAAATTCTCGTTGGGTCGTCTGGGTCTGCTACGCGTGGGTATGGCGGGCGCCACCGCGGCCCTCCTCTTCGCGGTCGCCTGCGGCGGCGATCAACCTGCGGCAACCGCGACGAAGGCGCCAGTAGCCGCCACCGCAACCGCCGCGCCTGCGGCCCCGCCGAAGGTCGAGTTCCCCGTCAAGAAGCGCGCCAACGTGACGCGCGCCGAGACCCTGGTATTCGCCGGCCCCGCGACCCCAACCATTGCCGAGCACGACAACATGAACCCGTACTCACTCGGCGGGCTCGGTCGCGTCCGGGGCATCCTGAACAAGACGGTCTATGAGTTCCTCTTCCTGTACAACCACAACACGGCAGAGGAGATCCCGTGGCTGGCGGAGGCCTACAAGGTGGCGCCCGACCACAGCAAGATCGACGTCACGCTCCGCAAGGGAGTGGAGTGGGCGGACACCAAGCCATTCACGTCGTCCGATGTCCAGTTCACCGTGCACATGCTCAGGGACAACCCGTCTCTGACCTTCGGCGCCGACATCCAGGAATGGGTGAAGGACATCACGGTCATCGACGACCGTAACTTCACGATCAACCTGAACAAGCCGAATGCACGCTTCTTCTTCTTCTACTTCATCGAGAACTCGGAGATCCACATTCCCATCCTCCCGAAGCACGTCTGGGAAGGGAAGGACCCGACGACGTTCAAGAACTTCGACGCCGCGCAGGGCTGGCCCCTCGGTACCGGCCCGTACGCCCCCGTCGATGCCTCCAGCCAGATCCAGGTCTTTGACCGGAACGATAACTGGTGGGGCGCGAAGGCAGGCTTCCAGCGACTCCCGAAGCCGCTGCGCGTGAACCACGTTGCGGTGGGCAGCACCGACACCTGGATCGCGATGATGGTCAACAACGAGATCGACGTCGGCCACAGCATGCAGCCCGGCCAGTTCGTCGCATCGAAAGGCCGCAACCCGACCGTCGTGACGTGGAACGATGCTGGCCCAGTGTGGGGCGCGCCCGATGCCTGCTTGCTGACGGTCGGCCTCAACACGGCGACGGAGCCCTTCAACAACGTCGACGTCCGCTGGGCGCTGAACCACGCGATCAGCAGGGACAAGTTCATCTCGCTTGCGTACGAGGACTCGGTCATCAAGCGGACCGTGCCTTACTCGTCGTACGGCGGGCTGGCGCTCTACGAGAACCAGCAGTCGCAGCTGATCGCAAAGTACGACCCGGACGAGCCTGACCTCACGAAGGTGGCGGCCCGCATGCAGAAGGCCGGCTTCACCAAGGACACCCAGGGCTTCTGGACTAAGGGCGGCAAGCGGGTCACCGAGAAGCTGCACGTACCGACCTGGCTCAAGCCCATGGGCCCGGTGCTGGCCAAGCAGATGAAGGACGCCGGGTTCGACGTCGAGTTCCAGCAATACGACGACAACGCACCGTTCTTCAACGCGGTGCGGGCCGGCAACGTGAACCTGTGGTCGATCGTGCACTGCGGATCAAGCCGCGAGCCGCACGGCACGCTCCAGCACTTCCACAGCCGCTTTGCATCGCCGATCGGGACCGCGGGCCGCTACATCTGGGCGAACAGCAACTACTCAAACCCCGATTACGACGCCGTCATCGACAAGATGGACACGATCGTACCGAACCCGCGCGACCCCGCCTACATGGCGCTCGTTAACCAGGCGCTCGACATCTATCTGCGGGACATGCCCCAGATCTACCTGTCGGACGAGATGCACGTGCGCACGTTCAACAACCACTACTGGAAGGGGTGGATGAACGGCAAGGACCCGTATGTCGCCCCGTACCAGGTCTGGGCCGGGTTCTTGATGGCGGTGCTCAAGGTGGAGCCGACGGGCGCGAAGTAGAGCCCCGCGCAAACGCCGAATTAACAGACCGGCGCCCGGGTTTCCGGGCGCCGGTCTGTTTGATGAGTAGGTCGTCCCTAGTCCTGGACGATGGCGGTGGCGAACAGCTCCAGGCTCGTCCGCGATGGGTAATCGAGGAAGTACGGGGTAAAGTGCTCCACCCCCGCCTCGACGTAACCTCTGACCTTTCGACGGCACTCTTCGACGGTGCCGATGATGTACTGCCCGCGCACCCTGGCAACCGCTTCGTCTTCACCCAGGGGGGTGTCGCCTGCCGTCTCTCTCCAGTAGTTGAGCCATGCCGCCAGCCTGGCATCGGTAGAACGAGAGCCGTCGGTCACCAGGACCCGGGTCTCCATCGTTTTCTCGATGTCCCGATAGTCCCGGCCGACGGCGGCGCAGTGCCCGCGCAGCACTTCTAGCTTGTGTTCGTAGGTCTCCGGATCGACTGCCGGGAGGTTCCATGCGTCGGCGTGCTCTGCGACGATCCTGAGGGTCCGCCGTTCGCCCCCGCCGCCGATCCACAGCGCAGGCCACGGCCTCTGGACCGGCGCCGGCTGGCACGCGGCGCCCTCGGCCCGGTAAAAACGACCCTGGAACGTGGCCGGCTCCGCGGTAAACATCGCCTTCATCAGGCGGATCGCCTCGTCCAGCCGGTCCATCCGCTCGCCGACGGAGGCGATGAAGGGAAGGCCGTATGCGGCGTGTTCTCGCTCATACCAGCCGGCGCCGACCCCTAGATTGACCCTGCCCGCAGAAAGGTAGTCGAGTGTGGCCGCCATTTTCGCGACGAGCGCGGGGTTGCGATGCGTGTTGCCTAGCACAAGCGGACCGACCCGGAGCTTCGTCGTGGCGGCCGCCAGCGCGCTGAGCGCGGTCCAGGCCTCTAACTCGCCCCCTTCGTGACCGAGGATGAGGTGGTCCGCTATCCATGCGCATGAATAGCCGAGCGCCTCCGCGTCGCGCGCGTACGACTCCAGTTCGCCCCAGTCGACGGCCCGCGTGAACGCGCTACCGCCTGCGAACGCGGGCAGGCACACGCTGAACCCGGGGGCCACTACGCGCGCCCCCTGAAATACGGCATGACCTGCGCCGCAAACGTGCGCATGCCGTCCAGGGACGGATAGTCCATGAACCAGATCATGAAGCGGCTGATGCCGAGCTCGACGTACTGTTCGATCTTGCGGGTTACGGCCGGAGGGTCTCCGATCACGAAGCTCTGGCCTATCCTGGCCCAGTCTGCGAACGCGCCTCCCGGGTTGCGGCGCTCGATCAGCCCCTGAAGCTCCCTGACCCGGCTCGCTGACGAGGCAATGAGCATCTCGGTCTCGAGCGAGAGTGCGAGCGACGAGAACGGCCTCCCCGCCTCAGAGCACGCCTTTGAGAGGGCCTTCAGGACCTTTGCCGCGTCGTCGACCGAGACCGGGGTAGAGTTCCAGCCGTCGGCGTGCTTTGCAATCGCCCCGAGCTGGGCCGCGGCAAGGCCGTAGGAAGGATCGGCGGCGCGATCTCCAAATGTGCCGATCCAGACCGGCGGGTGGGGCTTCTGGATCGGACGCGGATAGCACACCGCCCGGTCGATCGAGTAGAAGCGACCCCGAAACGAGGGCCGGTCCTCGGTCCACATGAGCTTCACAATCCGTACCGCTTCTTCGAAAGCGGCCATACGATCGGCGTCGTCCAGAAAACCGAAACCGTAGGACTCGACCTCTCGGCGGCTTGCCGGTGAACCTGCCTCGTAGAAGAACTCGAGGCGGCCGCCAGAGATGTGATCGAGCGTCGCCGCCAGCTTGGCGGTCAGGGCCGGGTTGCGGAAGAGATGGGCGAGGTGGATGCTGCCGATCCGCATCGTCGTCGTGACCCGCGATACCCATGACATGAAGGTCCAGCACTCCAGGATCGCCGCCTCCCGCCCGGTCTGGAAATGATCGGCGACCCACAGCGAGTCATACCCCAGGGATTCGGCCTCGACGAGCGCGCGGCGCAGGTGGTCCACGTCGAGGCGGTCGAGCAGGGGAGTGCGCACGTGGGCGCCGCCTGCGCCCGCGAATATCGGGACTGCCAGCCCGAACCTGGGCGCGGGTCTAGAGGCCACTGGCGGCGTTGACTTCAGCCTGGTAAGCGTCAACGGTGCCCTCGAGGAGATCGGCCATCCTGACCGTGCGGTGCGCCAGTCCCGATTCCAGGGTCGCGTAGGTCATCGCGAGGGCCTTCATGCCGACCTCGGCGTCGACCTCGACGGGCCGGCCGTGCTCGATGGCTTCGGCCAGCTCCTGGTACTCGATCGCGATCAGCTTGCGGTCGATCTCTTCGAACGGCATTGAGTAGGAGGCCATGCGGCGACTTCCACCCCAGAACCGGGCGGTGATGTCGTCCAGCTCCCAGTCCGGAACGATCTCGAGCATCTCGGGCTCGGTCAACGGCGCGTCCCGGCCCTCGAGCTTGACCGTCGGACTGGAGCCCGTCCGGCTACGGGGCGGGATCATGGTCCCCTTGCTGCCGTGGATCGAGTCGACCCCGATCGAGTGGCCGTGGGAGGCGTTCGAGATCGCGTAGTGGCCGACGGCGCCGCCCGCAAACCGGATCAGCGCGAACGCCGAGTCCTCCTGGTCGATCTCTACCGTGTCCTTTCCGGCGAACTCGTCCTCGACCCGGTGGCCGTAGAACTTCGACAGGTTCGCCGACATGCCGGAACGCTTGCGCGTCCTGGTGAACAGCCCGGTCTCGGCAGTCACGCTCTCGATGTCTCCCAGGAAATAGATCATCAGGTCGGCGTCGTGCACCCCTTGCTCGATGATCATCGAGCCGGCTCTGGCCTTGAGCGCGCGCCAGCCGGTGTTGTGCATCAGTGCCGAGCCGCCCCCTACCCCGATCCGGACCATGAAGTTCGGTCTGCCGATTGCGCCCGCGTCGAGCAGCGCTTTCGCCAGGCGGTTCATCGGGTCGCGGCGGTAGTTCTCGGCTACCGAAAGCACCTTGCGGTATCGTTGCGCCGCCTCTCGCATGACGTGGCACGCCCGGATCGTGACCGCCATCGGCTTCTCGGTCATGACGTGGACGCTGCGCTCGAACGCCTTCACCGCGAACCGGTGGTGCATGCGGGTATCCGTCACGATGTCGACCGCGTCGAGACCCGCATCGGCGAGCATCCGGTCAAAGTCGGTGAACACGGTTGGGCGGAGGCCGGTGGTCTGCTCAACGAACGACGCGACGCTCTCTGCGGCAGCCGCGTGCCGGTCGCAGACGCCCACCATGTCGAAACTGTCGAAGTATTTGCGGAGCTCGGCAAAGCCATGCGCGTGGCGCATGCCCATGCCGCCCGCGCCCACTATCCCCAGGCGAAGCGACATGCGAGTAACCTCCCCACCGTACCGGCCCCGATGCGCGGCGGACGACCGCCGTTGGGGTCGAAGCAAATATCAGCCGAAACGCCTACGTGAGCAACACCATTGCGAGCGCGCTCGCGCCCCGGTCCAGCTCGCGCAGTGAGGCCCGGTCCTTCCAGAAGAGCCAGGCCGTCGCGGCGACCAGGGCCACGTGCACCCGGAAAACGATCGCCGGCGACGTCAGGGTCGCCAGCAGCCCGGTCCGCCCGACGGCGTTGGTGCCCCACAACATGTACGCGGAGGCGACCACCGCGAGCGGCGCCCAGCCATGGCGGTCCAGGTTCAATCGCCGGGGCGCTGGCAGTGGTCATGAGCGCGTCGCCGCGTCGCCCGAAGGCACGAAGGCGGACGAAAGGTCGTCGCTTTCCATGACCGGCGACCCCCGGTAGACGAAACAGCGCGTTGCCCGGTGCTGGTTCGTGCGGAACAGGGGCGGGGGACTTTCCAAGCACACGTCCATCGCGACCGAGCAGCGGTCTGCGAAGTTGCATCCGGTGTCCGTCGCACGCTGGCTAGCGGTCACCGCGGACGTGGCGGCCCCCCATGGGAGGTCGGGGTCAGGCTGGGGGATCGATCCGACGAGCAGCTTTGTGTACGGGTGCTCGGGCTGGTTGATGACGCGGTCGATGTCGCCGGCCTCGGCCACGCGCCCCCTGTACAGCACCAGGATGTTGTCGGCGATCTGGTAGGCCGTCGTGAGGTCGTGCGTGATGTAAAGGATCGAGATGCCGTGCCGGCGGTTGAGCAGCCGCAGCGTCTCGAGGATCGTCGCCCTGAGCGACGCGTCGATCATCGAGACCGGCTCGTCGGCGACGATCACGCGCGGCCGCAGCATGAGCGCACGCGCCACCATCACGCGCTGGCGCTGTCCACCCGAAAGCTGGTGCGGATAGCGTCCTAGCGTCTCCTCGGCGCGCAGGCCAAGCTCTTCGAGCGTACGGACCACAATCTCCCGCTTCTCGTCCGCATTACTGGCCAGCCCGTATTCGCTCAGCGGCGTGGTCAGGACGTGGTCGACCTTGTAGAACGGGTTGTAAGACTCGAACGGGTCCTGGAAGATCGTCTGTACCTCTCGCCTGAACAGCCGCCGTTCCACCTTGTTCATGTTCGCGAGCGACCGGCCCTTGTAGAGGATCGTCCCCTCGGTGGGCTCAATGAGCCCGAGCAGCAGTCTGGCGAGCGTCGTCTTCCCGCTTCCGCTCTCGCCCGCGATCGCAGTGATGGATGGCGGGGACTCCGCGACCGTAAACGAAGTCCGTTCCAGGGCGACGCTCCGGCGCTTCACGAGCGTACCCGAGACAAAGGTCTTGCTGATGGCCCTCGCCTCGAGCAGGGGCGCAGCCTGCGGGCCGGTCAATGCTGTGTCCCGTCGTGAAGGTGGCACGCCACCCGCCTGTCGCGTGCGAGGGACAGCGAGGCCGGCTCCTCCCCGCGGCAGCGGTCGAACACTCTCGGACAGCGCGGGTGGAAGACGCAGCCCGGTGGCGGGTTGATCAGCGACGGCGGAAGGCCCGGTATGGCTTCGAGTCGCCGCTTCTTGAGGGTATTCGGGAGGCTGGAGATCAGGAGCCTGGTGTAAGGGTGCAGCGGTTCGTGGAATATGTCGCGGACGAGGCCGACCTCTACCAGGCGGCCGCCGTACATGATCGCCACGCGGTCCGCGAACTGCGCCATGAGGCCCATGTCGTGCCCGATCAGGATAGCGGCGGCGCCGATGCGCTCCTGGACGGCTTTGAGGGTGGTCACGACCTGTCGCTGGACCACCACGTCGAGCGCGCTCGTCGGCTCGTCGGCGATGATCACGCTGGGATTCATCGATATCGCGATCGCGATCGTGACCCTTTGCTTCATCCCACCGCTCAGCTCGTGGGGATAGGCCGAGGCCGCGGCGGGCGGCAGGCCGACCTGCCGGAAGAGGTCCGAGACGCGTGCTGCACCTTCCTCACGGCTGAACTTCTCGCCGTGGTCCTTGAGGCCGTCCAGCACCTGGTCGCGCACCCTGATCACTGGATTGAGTGAGTTCATCGCCCCCTGTGGCACCATCGCGACAGTCGACAAAAGGCGTGTCCGCCGCTCTTCGTCGGACATCGCCAGGATATCTTCTCCCTCGATCAGGACCCGGCCTGAGACGACCTTGCCAGGGGGCTTTATCTGCCCGATCAGGGCCAGCCCAGTCGTGGTCTTGCCCGAGCCCGACTCTCCCACCAGCGCCAGCCGTTCGCCGGGCTTGAGAGAGAAGCTGACGCCGTCGACTGCCCGGGCAGCGCCGCGGCGGGTGAAGTAGTGGACCCTGAGGTCCTCTACCTCGAGCACAGCCGCGCCGGCGCTCGCCGGCGGGGACGAATGTTGCTCCGTACGAGTTGTCACGCCGATTTCCTGAGCCTCGGGTTGGCGATCTGGTCAAGCCCCGCAGCCGCGAGGAAGAGCCCGATGAACAGGAGGACGATTATCAGCATGGGTGGGCCCCACCACCACCACATTCCCCGGATCAGGGCTCCGTAGAAGAGCGACCAGTAGATCGTGAGACCGAGAGAGGGCTCGTTCTGTGGGCCGAGTCCCAGAGCCGAGAGCCCGATTGATGCCAAAACCGCGGCAGCCGTGGCACCCACCAGCCCGGCAGCCAGAAAGGGCAGCAGGTTTGGCACCATCTCCATGACGATGATCTTGAAGTCGCGGACGCCGTTCAGCCGCGCGATCTGCACGTACGCACGCTCGCGCATCGTCAGCACCTGAGAGCGGATCATGCGAGCCGGCGCTGGCCACGCCAGCGAGGCAATGATGAGTCCGAGCGCCTCGGTGCTCAGCACCTGCACCATCGATACGATCACGATGAGGATCATCAGGGCCGGGATCGTCATGAAGACGTCGGTGGCGAGGGTCACGAACGTGTCCCACAGGCCGCCGAAATAGCCGCCGGTAAAGCCCAGCAAAGTGCCCGCCAGGACGCCAAGAAGGCCCGCGATAAGCCCGATCCGGATCGTCGCGGGTGTTCCCAGCAGGAGGTCGGCAAAGACGTCGCGTCCCTGCTGATCGGTGCCGAGGGCGAATCCCGGGTGATTTTTGGCAGCCGGCAGCCAGGATGGGGGCCGCGCCGGAGCGCCGGCGCCCACGTCGGCGCGTTCGGCGTCGACGAAGATCGAAGCGACATGTCCCGAAACGGCCAGGACGAACACGATCCCGAGTCCGGTCACAAGCATCTTGTTCGTCCGGACGAAGTGCCAGGCAGAAGCCCATGACTGTGCGGATAGCGCCCGGCGCACCACTTTAAGGGCCATTCCTAAGACCTCTGGTACCGGATTCTCGGGTCCAGCAACGGGTAGAGCATGTCCATGATCAGAAGACCGACCGCCACTGAAACGACCACGAGCAGGATGATCCCCTGGATGAGGAAGTAGTCGTTCGTCACGATCGCCCGGTACAGCTGGTGCCCGACGCCGGGGTAGGTGAACACGACCTCCACCAGGACGGCGCCTGAGACGACATGGGCCAAGACGATGGCGAGCGCGGTGAACTGCGGCAGCGCAGCGTTCCGCAGCCCGTAGTTGAGAAAGATCCTCTTCTCCCGTAGCCCCTTATAATCGGCGAACTTCATGTAGTCCTCACCCATCGTGGTGATCATCATCCCGCGCATGTTAAGGCCCCAGAAGCCGATACCTCCCAGGACTATCGCAGTGGACGGAAGCACCGCGTGCTTGAAGATGCTCCAGATCGACTCCCAGCTCCACGCGAGGTCGAGCCCGAACTTGTAGGCGCCTCCCGCCGGAAAGAACTGCCACGTCATTGCTAAGCCGAAGATCAGCACGATCCCGAGCAGATAGAACGGAATCGCCGATAACGTCATCAGAAGCGGCACGAACGCGGTGAACGCGCGCGGGCTCTTTCGCCAGGCAAGCAGAGCGCCGAACAGAGAGCCCACGGTGAAGGCCAGCATCGTCGCCGTCAGAAGGAGGCCTATCGTCCACGGCAGCCGACGCAGGATGACCGTCGAAACGGGTGTCCCCAGTTCCTGGATGGAGACCCCGAGGTCCCCGCGCATGATGTCGGCCCAGTAGAACAGGTACTGCCGCCAGAGCGGCCTGTCCAGCCCGAACTTGGCCTCGTACTCGTCGATGATCTCGTTGATCCGGCCGACGTTCACCCCGCCTTGCGCGGCAGCCTCGTAGAGCCGGGCCTCTATCGGGTTCCGGCCGGAAAGCCTTGGGATGAAGAAGTTGAGCGTGACCGCGACGAAGATGACGGCGACGAGGAGCAACGACCTGCGAAGCACGTAGTCGACCGACATGGCCGCCTGTTCTGGTCCTTGAAATCGCCCGCCGAGTACAGGGCGAATATGCTGATACAAACGGGGGGGGCTTCTAAAGCAGGCGGGATTATACACAACGCGCCTGCGCTCTAGCGCGCTGGCCCGGGACCTATACATCGGCCTGATCCGGCCGCCTCGCAGGCGAGCATGCACAGCGTTGGCCGGACGCGCTTGCCGGCGGGCTGGGGGTCGTAGTTCCCCTCGGTGTCGACCCATCCCAGGTAGTAGCGCAGGGTCGTGAACAGCGGTGCCTGCCGCGGCCGCAGGTTCGACCGCATCGCCTGGTCGATTGCCGACTGGTACCTGCCGAAGAAGCCTGGCATCGGCGGCGGCTTGGGGACCGTACAAGGGGTGGTCAATTGGCAGGGCCTGTCCTGTCACGTCGTCAGTTGGGTGCCAGCAAAAACTAGCAAACGACCGCATGAGGGGTCAACGCAATGCGCTGACTTCCGTGGGTACCCCGCAGGCAATGCACAGGCCCGGGGCCGCTGGCCGCCGTGCCCAGGTCATTGGTACGCCGATATCCAGATATGGCCGACCGTGTGCGGCAGGCGCAGGGCACGGTAGAACTGTCCCGAGTGGCGCTCACGCACCAGGTACTCGCGCGTCTTTTGATCCGGTTTCCGAGCGGGTCTCGGCCTTGATGACCAGGATGCCGTTCTCGAGGGCGGGGTCGATCTGCTTCGGGTCGACGCCCGGGACCGACGCGCGCACGACGATGTTGACGCCGTCCGGCACGACGTCGAGGGGGATGCCCCACGCCTCCAGGGCCATCGGTTCCCTCCTCTGAAGGTGCCCGCATGGCGGGCCCGACGCCATATTTGCTACGGACGCGTCACCGCGCGACCGGTGAGTACACAACCTAAGTTGATAGTCGGATTATCAAGAAGGCTTAAGAATATATGACAGAACTCTTGATGTTCGCCCTTAGATGACATAGGATTCCTGTTATGACTGAATTCTATGCCGCTCTCGGTATCGCACGAGAGGCCACCTCAAAAGAGATCAAGGACGCGTACCGGCGGCTCGCCAGGCAGTACCACCCTGATGTGAACCCGGGGGACAAGCGCGCCGAAGAG
>Ga0194131_10009552_pt1 | contig 12216 bp, 12 predicted proteins | sample TA2KigO120mmetaG_FD_148631 | JGI IMG/M metagenome (GOLD analysis project Ga0194131, IMG submission 148631) | Freshwater microbial communities from Lake Tanganyika, Tanzania - TA2015053 Kigoma Offshore 120m | ecosystem: Environmental > Aquatic > Freshwater > Lake | place: Tanzania: Lake... | reverse complement strand
ACCACAAGAAAAAGGCTTGGCGCTCTCGCTCAGTTCCGAAAGACCAGCGATGCTGACCAGCCAGAATGCCCATGAAACCAGGAAAGTCTAGCGACTTGCAAAATCAGCTAGTCCAATCATATTGATACTGGCCAATGTGATTGGCCGACTTGCTACGTTCCTGTGTTAGCGGGATAATTCCCTTTTATCTTCGGTTGGTGAAGGCGTCAGACGAACCTTACTTAAAGGACTACGTCGCGCTCGACGTTCGCGTGGATGATCGGGATTTGCTTGAGTACGTGCGCGAGACAGAAAGACCATTCGCAGCAGCCGAGGGCCACCCAGACCTCGCAGGCAGGTACGAGCCTTTGCCGGCGTTCATGGCGCTAGAGGATTTTGCCGCCAAGAGAGCCGAGAAGGTATCCGTGTATGATTGCGAATGCGGTTGTTTGGGATGCTGGCCATTGCGAGTCCGAATTTCGGTGTCCGATAAGACCGTCACCTGGTCGGAATTCGAGCAACCCCATCGCGGCCCGAAATGCCGAGCTTCCTGGTGGCGCCACGATAAACTTGGGCCGTTTGAGTTTGAGCGAGCCCAGTACGACTCGGCGCTGGCGAAGGCAGCGAGTGAGCTTCGGGACCGGCAGCGAACCAACGGATGAAGACCGGGGCCGCGATCCTGATTTTCCGAGCTTCAACGTCTTGCGGCTAGTTGGCCGAGCATCGACAATGAGTGTATGGCACGTAAGCAGTCGTATGACATCCGCTACGACGATCAGACGAAAAAGCACTTGCGTGCCATCGAGACCAAGTATCACTCGCGCATTCGCGCGGAAATCGAAGAGCAGTTGCAGTTCGAGCCCACCAAGGTGACTCGTAACCGCAAGCCCTTGCGGCAGCCGGCGCCATTCGAGGCGACCTGGGGAATCCGCTTCGGTCCAGAAAACTGCATCCGCGTACTCTATGGGATTGACGAGGAAGAGCGCGAGGTGCAGATTCAGGCCATCGGTGTGAAGGAAGGCAACCGGCTTCTGGTCGGTGGCGAGGAGGTGGATCTGTGAAAGTTGCAACTCAAGATGAAGTCGCCGCCGATTTCGCCGGGTACTTAAAGGCCGCCAAGCGTGGGCCCGTCGTCGTCATGGACAAGGGCAAGCCGGTTGCGGTCTTGCTTCGATCCGAGGACGAGGATGATCTCGAACGCTTGCTAATGGGGCACTCCCCCAAGCTACAATCGATCCTGGAAGCCGCGCGGGCGCGCTTTCGAGCAGGGCGCGGCATGCTCCATCGAACATTCTGGGAACGGGTCGAAGCGGAGAATGTGAGCAAGCGCGCCAAGCGAAGTCGCACGGGAAAGAACGGCCGAACGAGGCGATCAAGTTGATCAGGCCGGCATTTCGGCATTCCGAGCGCGCTGGGTACCTGTCGGACATCTGGCACCCCCCGGCAACGAATGTCATCCCGCGGCCGTGTCGCAAACCGATTGTTATGAAAGACTTACGCCACTCGTTCGTTCGCGGATTCGTTGCCAGGGTGCTGAGAGGGGGGTGGCAACGCAACGAATATCAAGCAGTCCTCCGCATGAGGTTGGTCGATGGCGAAGGTTTACCTGACAGCGGCCGAGTTGAAAGGTATGCGGCCGCTGCCGAAGCGCTGCCTTGTTTGCGGCGCCAAGCCCGCCAGGCTCATCGAGAACAGCTTCAGCTATAATGCCGGCCAGCGCTGGAGCCCGATGGCCGGCTATCAGACCAAGTTCCGCTACCTCACCGCCTCCGTGCCGCTGTGCAAGGAGCATGAGAATTACTTCACGAAATGGCAGTACCGGCTGCTGTACCTAATCATCGGCGTCATCGGCCTGTTTGTCGGCCTGATCGTCATCTCGGTGCTGGCGGCGCTGCTCTTGGGCGGCAACGCCGTCTTCGTCATCGTGCCCGTGGCCCTGATCGCGGTTCTCTCGCTATTCGGCTTCATCGCCTACGCCATGGTCAGCTCGTCGAAGGGCGTGCACACCAACCTGATCGACAAGAAGGGCATGCGCCTGGTCAACGTGGCCGACGACTTTGCCGATGCCCTCGATGCGCTGCGCGAGGAGCAAGGCGAACAGCAAGGCGAGGAGGAAGAGGAGGTGACCTTCGATGAGTTCGGCGACGCCGACGAACGCCGCCCGCGTCGCGGCCGCCCGCGCGACGACGACTACGATGACGAGGAAGACGAGCGCCCGCGACGGCGACGAAGCCGGCGACGTGACGACGCTGATTGACCGTCCACTCCTGCCATCCCCGACTCATCGTCCGGGTGGATCTTCGAAGCTGACCTGATAGCGAGTGGAAATTGCCTGGGTGACGATGCGTGTCAGGGCCATTTCCAGTCCTGGGGCCAGAATGGGGGAATGCCATAGCGGGCAATGGGCTGGATTGGTCTCGGCGATGATGCGGTCGAGGACACGGGCGTCGACGTCCCAGAAGGGGTGCTCGATGCCGAGGAACACGCGGATGCGATCCTCAGGATTCAGGCTGGGCGGCATGATGCCGCAACCGACGCGGTAACCAAACGTCTTCATGAACAGAGGGCCGTAGCGTGCGACCCAGCGGACGACCTTGTCCTGCGGTGAATAGTAATGGCGCAGCTTGACGTCCTCGGTCAGCATGTTGCAGCCGACAGGCGAGCCAAGCATGATGACCATGTCGAAGCGATATGACGCGGCCTGCTTGGCAAGCTCGGGATACTTGTCCAGGTTCTTGGCGAGGTAGGCCATGGTGAGCCCCATCTGGCCGCCCGCGCTGTGGCCAACCCAGATGATCTCGTCACCCGGCTTGATGCCCTGGGATTGCAGGCTCTTGTGCATGCGCACGTACGCGTCCTGAGCCGTCTTGGAGGCCGGCATGGACGAGGCGGCGAACATGGTCAGACATTCCTTCGGGAACATGTTTCGCCAGGTTGCGGTCGGATACGGATTGTCGAGCACGACGATGTCGCGCGCGGTCACGCCGCGTGCCACGAGGCCGGCCTTCAACGTGTCGGCGGCCACGTTCTTCCACGGATCGGCCAAGATCGTATGCACTCCGGAGTGCAGCACATAGACACGCCGCTTGCTCTTGGCCACGCCGTCCACCGGCGTGCCGGCTGACGCCGCGCTGGTGCCTTTGACGGCAACGTCAGCGCCGCCCGGTTGGGCGCTTGCGGTGCCGGAGCCGAGCGTCAGTCCAACAAACGCGATCGCAATCAACAAGCGACTCTTGGCGGACATGAACGGGTCCTCGAACGACCTCAATTCCTTCCGAATAATAGCAGCACACCTGGGGCGGTTCAACTCAAATGCGCACCGCATACACACCGATGCACCGTCGTCAAGTCATACCAGGACAGCGGGCCGTCGGTTTGCCGGTGCCGGCATTTTCGTATCAATCTATTCTACGCTGGTTGACCGCTGTCGTGACAGACAGAGCCTGGCGATTCGCCATCCGGGATATGCGTAAGCTGCGCAATCTGTGGGCCCGAGATCGTCTCGAATCGCCCTGGCAGGTTTATTAGAAGCTGTCCGAAACGGACGAAACGCAGGGGGCTGCACCCTTTTCGGACAGCCAGCTATTGCCGCTATTGCCGGCCTTGATCCATTTCCTCGTTGAAGCGCTCCAGAGTTTCGCGGGCATGATGCGCGATTTCGTAATCCTCTGCATCGGCGAGTTGATTCAGTTCGGGCCAAAGCAGGACCAGGTTCTCGTTGCCGATGATCTGCAATGTCTCATGCAAGCGGTGGTTGTTTTCGGATGCAAGCGCCTGGCGAAACCATTGCAGAGCCGGGCGTTCTCCTAGCCGGGCCAGCGCGGCCCGCGCGGCCTGGCGCACGTCCAGACTTGGATCGCGGCGGCCTTGCTCGAGCGTCGCCAGCACCTCTGTGCGGCACAACGGTTCCCACCAGCCAAGGCTCTCGAAGGCGGCCGTTCGATAGTTCGGGTCCCAGTCACGCGCCGCCAGCATCAAAAAGCGCTCGGTTTCCTCCGAACCGTGGCCACGCATGGCTCGAAGCACGGCCTGGTAGGGCACATCTTCCGGAAGCGACGGCTTGCGTGGCGCGAAGGCTTGCCGTCGCTTGTGGGCCCGGCGCGTCATGGGCACTTGCCGGGCCGTCCACTGCCGCAACCACGGGCCTACCTTGGGATTTTTAGACCAGGTCAAGACGCCAATCGCGAGTTCGGCCCAGGTTTCGTCCGGTCGGCGCAGCAGTGCCAGTGCCTCGTCGCCCGCCTCGGCACGCATGTCGAGCAGCGTCCGCAAGATCTCGGCACGTTCTTCGTCACCGGCGCTGGACAGGGCGCCGACCAGTTCAACGGTCTTGTCTCTGAGGTATTCTGCCAGCGCCGGCTCCAGCATGCGCAGTCGCGAAATCTGCCAGGTAACTGCCTCCGGCTCGGGATTGTCGTCGCCAAGGGTCTGGATGAGGTGCTCTTCCCGGCGCAACAGGCGCAAGACCTCGTGGGCAACGCGCGCCAGCAACGGGCACGCGCGCTCCGGACGATGGTCCCAGAGCGTTTCAATGGCTTCCCCGAGCCGCGCTTCGGAAATCAGATTCGGCGGCACACCGAAGCGCAGCCCCTCCAGCGCACGATGCAGGAGGCGCATGGCGGACTTTCCGAGCGGGCTGTCGGCCTGACGCAGGTAGCCGGCAAAGCCGAAAAAGCACACCGTCGCCGCAGCCAGGAAGTGCCCCAGCGGTATGTCGCCGGCCTCTTCGGCACAGCGCAACAGATGCGGCAGGCTCTCCTCGCGGTGCAACGATCGCAAACTGCTCGCCAGGTCGATCCAGTACCAGGATTGCTCGAGCTGGTCGTCGGAAAGCCGGCGGTTGAGTTGTCGCTCCAGAATTCGGCCGGCGTCTTCCGTGCCGATCTCGGCGAGAGCGCGGACCTGAAAGACGTAATGCATTCCCGGCCGCAGGCTCGCTTCAATGGCCGCCACCTCGCCGCGCTCGAGCAGGTCGCGAAAGCGCGTCTTGGCTGCTTCCACTGCCGCCTCGTTCCATTGCCCGCCTTGAAACAGATCGATGTGCTGCCGCGTCACGGCCGACATGTGCGGCAAGGCTTGCAGCCGGCGCTGCAAATGCCGGCCAAGCAGAAACGCCGCCACCAGTAGAATCGGCAACAGGATCGCCAGGATGATGACTGCAATCATGGCACCTCCGTCCGCCGCAAGCGTGGGCTGGAGTCCAACTCACCCGCACGGACAGTATACGGCCCGCGAGGCAAGGAAACATGTCGCCCGATGCCCCTTCGCATTGTGGAGCGAGCGCATGCGCGAGAAGTCGAGACGTGGGCCATCGTTGGTTCTAAATGACCAAGGCCCCTCCACTGTGGAGGGGCCTTGGCAGGTCGCTCTTACATGCAGCTGACAAGCTTGCAGTTGCCTACTTGCAGCAAGCGACCCTGGTGGACGAGCTGGCTTCACGGGCGGCAAAGCAGCATTCCGAAGGCGGATTGCAGCACGGCAGGTTCAAGGCACAGCAGTCGGCGCTGGCGCGCGCTGGACGAGCAGCACTGCGAACGGACGTCGAGCAGCAGGCTCCATCCGGGCAGCATGGCAATGCGTGGGCACAGCAATCCGCCACGGAACAGCACGCCGACGGCGGATTGCAGCAGTCAAGCTGCAAGGCGCAGCAATCGACGTGCGCGCGTGAGTTGGAGTAGCTCCAGTCGCCGCCGCCGACACCGAGTGCGCCGGCCAGGGCCACGGTCAGAACTTTCAAGTACATGGTTTTCTCCTTGTGGAACTCAAATGGTGTGTCAGACGCGGCATTCGTGCAGCGTCCTCGATGGATGAATCAAGGCGCAACGACGTCATCTTGAGCGATGCACGCTGATTAACACAGCCATACCGAGTGAAGGAGATAGAGCGGCGGCTCCTGGAATGGTCCGAGCCGGACTGGCCACAGAAGGCTTTGAGCCAGGCGGCTGTTCGTGGGAAGCATCTGCCATGACACGCGATCGGCAGAGTTATCGACGGGCACGTCCTTCTGCAATGACGCCTGTTGGGGATTGCAGCAACAAGTCGATTGCGGCGCCGGCGGGAGAGATTCCGGGGACTGCGGGGACGACGCCTCAGATTCAAATGACGGGCAACACCAACAGCAGGCAGGCGCCTTCACTGGCAGCGAGTCGTCGTCGCCAGGAAGTCCACCCGCATCGGCGCTGCAGCACCAGCTGGTTGGCAATGCCAGCTCGACGGCACAGACAAGCACCAGCAATCGTCGCATGATACCGCCCATACCAGCATTGTTGCCCGCGCGCGGCGTCCAGTCAAGTCTTGCTGACCGATTCGTGGTATCTAGAATAGGATTGGGTGCTGCGTCAGGAGTCGATCTCGCTGCCATGGTAGTGGCCGCTGCCGTCCAGCCCTGGTGAATAATCCTGATTCAGCGCTACAATGAGTACTGTTTGGCGGCGTAGCTCAGCGGTTAGAGCAGCGGCTTCATAAGCCGCGTGTCGGTGGTTCGATCCCACCCGCCGCTATTTTCTTCATGGCCCATCATAGCCCCGCAATCGCCCACAACTCCCAGCAGTTCCAGGGACTTACGCGATTGACATGCGGGTGTCACTTCAAGCGCCTTCCCCTCATCGCCCCTCACGGTCAGGGCAGGAATCCGCAGCGGTTTGGTCGGGGCGCGGTCGGGGCGCGCGGGGTCGGTTCCGGTCGCTGCCAGGGTTTCCCGGCCCGGATCGTCCGCCGGCAGGATCGGCGGCAGGGCTTCCAGGGCGCCGGCAAGGTCGAATAGCCCGACGTGGGAATAACGGTCCAGCGTTAGCGTGATGGTCGAATGCCTGGCCAGCGCTTGCGCCGTCTTGGGATGAATGCCGGCGCGGGCCAGGTTGCTGATGAACGTGTGCCGCAAGGCGTGGAAGTCGGCTACGCGGCCATCCGAGTCGCGATAGGCCAGGAAAGACCTATCGTCGCGCCGGTCGCTTCGCTGCCGTGCGTTCTCCGCCTCGGCAACCCAGGCGGCGCGGGCGTCGGCCAAGTCCAGGCGGATCATTTCCGCGCCCTTGGCCGGCCATGTCCCAGGCCAGACTGCCTGTCCCGCCGGCTTGCCGGCCAGGTAGCCGCGCAGCGCGTCGGCCAGGCCGATGGGCAACGGTTGTATCGCTTCCTGCCGGTTCTTGCCATGGGCCGCTTCCAGCTTCACCGTGGGCAGGTCACTGGCCAGCTGGACATCCTCGGGCGCCAAGCTGGCCAGCTCCGCGGAGCGAAAGCCGGTTCCAAGGGCCGTGGCGTACAGCATGGCACGATCGCCACCGGCCAGGCCGCGATAGACTTGCTTGCTGGCGAAGGAGGCGGCAAGCAGCCGGCCAGCCTCGGGGCGGGACAGCTCGCGTCGATCATGCCGGCGGTCCAGCTTCGCATTGCTGCTTTGCAAGTGGGCCAGCGGGTTTTCAGGCGTCCGCCGATCGCGCACCAGCCAGCGGCAGAACGATTTCACTTCGCGGAGATAGTAGGCAGCCGTCTGCGCGCCCGAGCCGCGCGACAGCCGGGCATGAAGCGCGATGGCCGTTGCACGCGGGAAGCGGCGGGCGCGGCCGTTCCCCTCGGCCGGCAATCCGTGTCGGCGAATCAACGGATTGATGCTGGTCTTTTTCACTCCCAGCAGCCGGGCCAGCTCCTCGGCCGTGTACACTTCCTTCCCGGGATCGACAGCCAGGGCGGCGCGGTCCGGTGCGCGCAGGCCGGCGAGAAAGTCTTGCACGCGCGACGCGGCTAGATCAGCGATGAACAGAAAGCCGCAACCGTCCAGCAGCCGGCGAATGCGGCCGGTCTTGAGCCTCACTTGCTTGTCGGTGTTGCCGCGCGATTCGAGCCAGCGGCGGAAATCGTCCAGGTGCAGCGCCAGCGGCTTTTTCAGATGGGCAGCGAAGTCATTGCCCAGGCCGTGTTGCGCCTTCGCGGCGTCGGTTATCAGCTTGGCGAGTATCTGCTTTGCCGCGGTCTTGTCGGCGCACAGCTTGACCGTGCGGAACTTGCCGCTCGCGGTCTTGTACTTGCCATACCAGACTTCGGCCGGTCCCAGGTCCACTTTCACGGCGCCCGGCGTGTTCTTCGTGACGCGCTGGCCGGCCGGCGTGCGGTACTGGCGATTGCCGTTGTCATCCACGAGGCAGTAGGTGCGATTGTGCGGGCGGAAAAGGCGTGATGCCACGATAAGACCGTCCTTCCTGAGAGATGGCCGGCCGCCGCGGGGTCTCTCAGTTCCCCGCGGCGGCGGCCAAAGGATCAGCTGGCTTCGATCATACGCGGCGGCGTGCTTGAAGGGAAACGGCCCTTCGAGCTTCGTCACGGGGTCATCAGTCGAGCGACGTTGCGACTGGACGGTTTTGTTTCCGCGAATGCGGGTCCGGCTGGCGGAGAGATCGTCACCAAGCCGTTGCTTTTCGCGGGCAATCGACTGGAACTCAATGTCGATTGCGGCGCCGGCGGACACGTTGACGTCGAGCTGCAATCGCCCGACGGCAAGCCGATCGCGGGCTTCACCCTGGCTGATGCTGACCGGATTTACCATAACAACATCCGCAAGACCGTCACGTGGCAGCGCCGGAGCGACGTCTCGAAGCTGACGGGGCGGCCGATCCGGATACGCCTGGCCATGCGCAATTGCCGGCTCTATGCATTCCAGTTGCCGGCGCGTGCCTCAGATGCGCCCTGATCCAGAAACAAGCGAGCTGCTGATGATACGCTATCCCGCATGCCTTCTGGCGACGTGCGTGATCCCGTGGGACGAGCGCGGCGATTTTGTCGAATCCTTGTTCATCGATGAGGTGCATGGGCTGCTGAAGCTCACCAAGCACCTGTACGTCTTTGGCACGGCCGGCGAGGGCTATGCCGTCACGGACCGGCAGTTCGAGAGGATCACCAGGGTATTTCATGAAGCAATGCGCGCCGGCGCGGCCGAGCCAATGGTTGGCATCATCAGCTTGTCTCTCGGCACTATCGTCGAACGCATCGAGATCGCGCGTGACATCGGCGTGCGCCAGTTCCAGATTTCGCTGCCCAGCTGGGGCGCGCTGACCGATGACGAGGTGTCGGTCTTCTTCCGCGAAACATGCGGACGCTTTCCCGACTGCCGCTTTCTCCATTACAACCTGCTGCGGACCAAACGGCTGATAACGCCGGAGCAGTATGCCAGCCTCGCGGAAATGCATCCGAACCTGGTTGCCACCAAGAACAGCACCAATTCGATGGACCGGTTACAGAAGTTGATGCGGCTGGCGCCGGCGCTGCGGTTGTTTCCAAACGAGACCGGCTTCGTGCACGCCAGCGAACTCGGAGAATGCGGCCTCCTGGCATCCGTCGCGCCCTTGAACTCGGCAACCTGTCGAATGTTTTTCGAGGCCGGACGTGTTGGAAACCGGCCGCTTCTGCTGGAACTGCAGAAAGAAATTGCGCACCTCACGGAGCATCTGCTCGCCCTCGCCGGTGCCAGTGCTCTGATTGACGGAGCTTTCGACAAGATGCTCTGGAAGATGCACGACGATCGTTTCCCGCTGCGCCTGCTGCCGCCCTACAGCGGAGCATCGGAAGAAGGCTTTCGCAAGTTCGCGGCGCTGGTGCAGTCGCGATTTCCACGCTGGAATCCGGCGGAACGTGGAGGTCCGACATGAGCCGGATCGACATCGTCGACAAGGGCATCATTTTCCGAAATCCCCTCCCTGGGCACCGCGTCGCCAATGCCTTTTATCCCGAAATCCTGTGCTTGACGGACAGCGAATGGCTGTGCGTGTTGCGGATCGGTGGGGCGCTCTATTCACCCGACGGCGTGCTGGAATTGTTCCGCACCACGGATGCCGGCGCCAGCTGGATACACGAGGGCCCAGTCCGTGCGCGTGGCCCCGACAACATGCACTACAACGAGTCCGAGGGAACCATCACACGGCTCCGGGATCGGTCCCTGGTGCTGCGGATGCTGCGCTGCGACCACTCGCACCCAGACTTGCTGGCATACAATCCGGCGACGCAGGGACTCATGCCCGTCGAGACGGCGTTCTTTCGCTCGTTCGACGGCGGTCGAACATGGTCGGACGCGGTGGTACCCGACATTCGTTCGCATTTTCCCGGCAGCATCGAGGCCACGCCATATGGCCGGGTTGTCGAACTCGACGACGGTACCTGGTTCCACACATTCGAAACCTGGAAATCCTACGACAACGCCGGCACCTTTGACCTGAACATCTATGGTTTGTTTTCCCGCGACGGAGGGCGCACCTGGCACGACCAAACTCCCGTCGCCGTCGGCACGCAGGCCGGCAGATCCTACTCGCATGGCATGACGATTCGCCGCCGCGATGGTCGCATCTTCCTCGCAGTCTGGACGGCCGAAGCGCAGCTGCAGTCGTCCTACGATCTGTGCGGCGTCCTGTCCTCGGATCCGTCCGGACGAGCCTGGGAAGCGCCTGTCTCCCTTCGGATTCCCGGGCAAACGAGTTGCCCGGTCGAGCTTCGTCCCGGCCTGCTGGTCATCGTCTATTCTCATCGCGAGCGGACCGAACAACCCGGCATCAAGGCCGTGGCATCGGACGATGACGGTCACACCTGGTCGCTGGCCACACCAGCCATTCTCTGGGACGCATACGGCAAGGAGTCGCTTGGGGTGGCCCGGTCGAGCACCTATCCTTCCAGCCACGACGCCATCGCTTATGGCGCGCCCAAGATCACACGCCTTGACGACGCTACTGCCATCGCCAGCTTCTGGTGCACTCAGGGCGGCGACACGCATTGCCGGTGGTGCTGCTTGAAAGTGTCGGGCGCTTGAGAATGGCTCGCGTTCGCACAAACAGGCTACATCACCTCGGCCAGTCCGACCAGTCGTCCGCGTTCGCGCAGCGATCGCGCCCCGGCGTGTATGATGGCGGTCACTTCGAGAATCTCCCGGTGCGGCACGGGCTCGCGGCGCGTGCGGATCATTTCGCGAAAAACGTGGGCCATGCGAAACATCTCGTAATGATGGCCGTACCAGAAGTCGCCTTCAATCGCCGGCGTGAACTGGTAAAGCTTTCTGGTGAAGTAAACCGAAGTGTGGCAATAGTCGCCGCCGATGTCGGGCCGACCGTACCAGACCTCGGCGGGCATGCGATCGCGGTAGGTGATGAGGGCATGGGCCGTTGCCTCGCGGGCATACATGCTGACCGCCTCGACGCCGGGCCCGCACAGCGTCATCACGGTCCAGATGGGATGCTGGCCATAGACAAACCAGCCGTCGCGCGAGTAGCCGCCCGCCATGCTGGCGAGAACATACTGGAGCGGGCCGAACTCTCCGGAGTCGCGCATGCGCAATGCCTGCTCCATGCCGAACTCATGCCGGAACAGGCTCGACGACATGATTGGCGCTCGATGCTCGCGTGCCAGTTCGAGGATGCGGCGCGTGTCCGCCACGGTGCCGCCAATCGGCTTGTCGCAAAAGGTCGGCAAGCCGCGCCGCAGCGCCGGCGCGACCAGGTCGAAGTGATCGTTACCCTTGCCGGAAGCGTCGCCAAGCCAGACAGCGTCGACGGATTCGACCAGTTCCTGCAACGACCGGGCAATGCGTACGCCCGGGAACGCTTCGACATAGTTGGTCAGTCCATCAGCCGGGTTGGCATAAACGTGCGTGATGCGTGTGTCGGGAAACGGCAGTTGATCGAAGGTGTAGCGCGGGCTGCGCAGATAGCGCTCGAACATGCGCGCCGAGCCTGGATCGAGATGCCGGCGGATGGCCGGGAGGTTGACTTCCGGATGGAAGTACTGTGCGAAGTGCCAGGTGTGGCCATTGGTGCGTTGCGGTCGGCCGTCGATGGCCGCCGAGATGACGCCGATGCGCAATGTGCGATTCGCCGGCTGCGCCGGCGGCGCAGGCTGCGCCGGCTGATTCGCCTGAGAAGGCTCGCCGCCCACGGCCAATGTCCCACCTGCAGCGACCAGCACTTCACGACGGCTAGGCTGACTGTGCATGGCTTTCTCGTGCTATGGGAAATTGATGGCAGTCACGTTCTCGCATCGCAAGCCACGATCATCTCTCTTCTTCACCGATGCCCGGCGCCGAGACTGACAGCATTCTAGTGCCGTTTCCAGCTGACAAGTTTCGCGCCGCAACCGGGCTAGTGTTCAAATGTTGCGCAGCTGCGCGGTGACGTCAGAAATAAGAGTCTCCATATGGGGATCTGCAAACTCGCCCCACATGGAGACCCAACATGAACAAGGTTATGGTACGCCAGCTACGCCCACATG